>Ga0256914_1002412_pt1 | contig 15638 bp, 11 predicted proteins | sample HulkmetaG_FD_191571 | JGI IMG/M metagenome (GOLD analysis project Ga0256914, IMG submission 191571) | Hydrothermal chimney microbial communities from Main Endeavour vent field at the Juan de Fuca Ridge, Pacific Ocean - Hulk | ecosystem: Environmental > Aquatic > Marine > Hydrothermal vents ... | reverse complement strand
GTTACCTTGCATGTATCATAGCACGCTCAAATAGGTGTGTCCAGCGTGCCAGTGTGGGGCAATCATTGTCCGCCCGTGAGCGCCCGTTCTCCCACGATCGCCCGCGGCTAAAGCCACGGGCTACCGGGCAGCCGCCCATCACCGCCCCCTCCCCGGCCCTCCCCCGCCCGCTCATTTTCCTTCGCTCACGGGGGTGGGAGCCATCCGCGGGCAGCGTTTCGTAGTCAATCGCCAGCTCCTCCCACCGTGAGGCCCCAGCCGAAACGGGGGGAGGCCGGGAGGGGGGCAAGGCGCCCGCTCAACCGCCACCAATCTCCACCGAATCTCCAAATCCAACACAAAAGACCCGCCTCCCCGCGGCCCGCGCGGCTGAGCCCTCCCCCGTCCCCGGTCTTCCGTCCCAATTCCAAGCCCCGCTGCGCGTGACGCGTGTGGTTATGTCATCGGCAGGTAGACAGAAAATTAGCTTTCCATGGCTAGGCATTTGTGTCCTTGGCAGCTTCGGGCTGGAAGTTGTCGGTGGGCAGCCCAGCTTTTTCACGCACCATCAATTCAATAGTGCGGGCGATATCTGGATTTTCTCGCAGAAATTGCTTGGCGTTCTCACGTCCCTGGGCCAAGCGTTTACCCTGGAAGCTGTAGAAAGAGCCTCGTTTTTCGATGATGTCCATCTCGGCACCCAAGTCCAGAATCGCCCCCACCTGCGAAATGCCTTCATTGAACATGATATCGAATTCAGCGGTGCGGAAGGGGGGCGCAACTTTGTTTTTGCGCACTGTTACCCGAGTGCGATTGCCAATGGTCTCGCCACTGCTTTTCAGCGATTGAATGCGACGAATATCCAACCGCACCGAGGCATAAAAGCGCAATGCCATGCCACCGGTGGTGGTTTCGGGGTTGCCAAACATGACACCGATTTTCATGCGCAATTGATTGGTGAAGATGACGATGGTTCCCGTTTGCTTGATGACCGCACTAAGTTTGCGCAAGGCCTGGCTCATCAAGCGGGCCTGCAAGCCCATGTGCGAATCGCCCATTTCGCCTTCGATTTCGGCTCGTGGCACCAGCGCTGCTACCGAATCAATGACCACCACATCCAAGGCGCCCGAGCGCACCAAGGCTTCGGCAATTTCCAGGGCCTGCTCCCCGGTGTCGGGCTGAGAGATGTAAAGATTGTCAACATCGACACCGATTTTGCGGGCGTAGGCGGGATCCAGGGCGTGTTCGACATCGATGAACGCGGCCACGCCGTTACGTTTTTGGGCCTCGGCAATGACATGCAGGCAAAGTGTGGTCTTACCTGAGGATTCGGGCCCGTAAATCTCAATGACCCGGCCCCGGGGCAATCCCCCCACGCCCAAAGCGATGTCAACGGGCAGCGAACCAGTGGGAATGACCTCCACGGCCATGCTGTGCGCTTCGCCCAAGCGCAGGATAGCCCCTTCGCCAAAGCGTTTGTTTAGATTATGAATAGTAGATTCAAGAACTTGTTCTTTGCTGTTCTTCTTGGCCATTTGATTGCTCCTTGGGAAATGCAGCCTGTTCAGTGAACGAATGTTCTGCTTTATAATAGCACTTATGTTCTTGATTGTCAAATTGATGATGCCACCGGAGGCGCTAGGTAGACTCCGAAAAATGGCTTAAGTAGCTGCGCATTTTGACGACTATAGACGATGGTTCGCTTCGTCCAGTTCTATCTTTTTGGTTACGACTAAGGTAGCCCGGCTGGAAACCACTAAGACACGAAGCCACAAAGGCACAAAGAAAGAAGAAGTTTTGAAATGCTTGGTGTTCTTAGTGTCTTTGTGCCTTTGTGGTGATTGAAGTCGGGTACGTTAGTCGTTACTCTTTTCGTCTATGTTTGTCTTGGCATGGCAAGCAAAGTCAAACAACTTTTTAGCGTTTACTTAGCCTTGCTTGTTGCAGTAAGCCCAAAAAGAGAGCCCCCGTCCACATTCGGGCAACAATGCTGACGAGGGCTTTATCGGCGCGGCGTTTTATTGGCCGAATGGATGTGGGTTATGCGATCTCAATCTCGATGGTGTCGATGAAATCCCCTTGTTCGATGCTGAACAGCACATCGTTGCCATCCACCAGTTGACCAAAGACCGTGTGTTTGCCATCCAGCCAGGGGGTGGCCACGTGGGTGATGAAGAATTGGCTGCCATTGGTATTGGGGCCCGCGTTGGCCATGCTTAGCACGCCCGGGCCCGTGTGGCGCAGATCACGGTGGAACTCATCGCCAAAGCGATAACCGGGCCCGCCGCGGCCTGTTCCGGTGGGATCGCCTGTTTGCACCATGAAATCCTTGATGACGCGGTGGAAGGGCACACCATCGTAGAATTTATCTTGGGCCAGGAATACAAAATTGTTGACCGTAGTGGGCGCTTTATCGGCGAACAGTTGCAGACGCATCGCTCCCTTGTTGGTCTTGATGGTAGCAAAATAAGTTTTGGTGGTGTCGATTTGCATCGCAGGGGGTGAAGAATAGGTTGGCATTGCAATATCCTTGTAAAAGCGTTGTTGGAAGGCAACTGTTCATGGCTCTTTTGACAGAACCGTCAAGGTCACCAAATCATAAAGGGCGTTCGGTGATTTTGTGGCCGAAAAGTGGTCAGAGACCTGAACAATTGCGTTGGAGATGAGTCTGACGCTGACGACGCGTGGCATCTTTGTGCAGCGCAGTTATTTTTCGATGATGTCGATGCGGATGATTTTATCGCCGGGCTCGGTGGCTGTTTGCGGGTCTCGCTCATTCAACGTTTTCACCACATCCATGCCAGCGATGACTTTGCCAAAGATGGTATGTTTGTCGTTGAGCCAGGGCGTTTCGGCCAGGGTGATGAAGAATTGTGCGCCATTGGTGTTGTAGCCACGATTGGCCATGGCCAGCAGACCTTCGCCATCGAAACGCAGCTCATTGACGATTTCATCTTCGAAGGTGTAGCCGGGAGATCCTGCGCCCGTGCCGCTGGGATCGCCCCCCTGCGCCATGAAATCAGCGATGACGCGGTGGAAAGTGGTGTTATCGTAATATCCCAGGCGAGCCAGCACCACAAAGTTGTTGACAGTGATGGGCGTTTGCTTCTCGAACAAATCCAGGGTGATATCCCCTTTGTCGGTGCGGATGATCGCCTGATAATCCTTGTCCGGGTCAATTTGCATCTCGGGCGGGGTGTTGTAGCGATCGTTGCGTTCGGCAGGAGCCACTTTGCTCAGCGGGCGCGCGTCGCCCTCGGGCATGATGGGCGCGGCGGGCGTGGGCATGGGCGTGGGCGTGGGCAACAAGGATTTCTTGGCCGTGCTGATGCTGATGCGTTTAATGATCATGCCCTGGGGCTCAACGCCGTTGTTGGGTTCCAGCGGCGTAAATTTATCCAGCACCTCCTGGCCGCCGATGACGCGTCCCAGGGGCGTGAAGTGTGCAGAAAGCCAGGGCGAGGGTTTGAGGGTGATGAAGAAGCTGCCGCCATTGCGATTTGAATCAGGTTGGGCGCTGCCAAGCCATCCACGATCGTTAAAGGCATTTTCCTGCAATTCATCCTCGATGACATAGCCGGGCGTGCCATTGCCAGTGCCCGCAGGATCGCCGCCCAAGGCTACGATGAGCCCGCCATCAGGACTTTCGGTATCGGCGATAACCTGGAAGAAGCGAGTTCCGTCGTAGTAGCCATTGTTGGCCAGCACCACAAAGTTGTTGACATTTTTGGGTGCGATGTTGGCTAACAGTTCAACTTGGATGGTGCCCTCTTCGGTTTCGATATTGGCCACATAGATTTTGCCCTTTTTGAGGATGTTTTCAGGGGGCGTGTTCCAGTGTTCAATGCGATCTTTCAAATCCATGTTGGCCAGCGCATGGTTGGTGTTGGCCGCGTTGGGGGCAAAAGGTGTGGCTGTGGGCGTGGGTGTGGGACGCTGCGAGTTTTCTGCCTCGCTGATGGTAACAGAGATGAGTTTGTCGCCCGGGGTTGTGGGATTTTTATCGGGATCCCGGGGGGTAAGCTGCTCCAGCGCATCCATGCCTTTGATGACTTCGCCAAAGATGGTGAAATGCCCTTCCAGCCACGGTGCGGGCGCATAGGTGATGAAGAATTGGCTGCCCGTGGTGTTGGGGCCCGCATTGGCCATGGCCAACAGTCCGGGGCGGTCAAATTTCATCTCGGCCTTGACCTCATCGGGGATGATGTAGCCCGGGCCGCCCGTGCCTGTGCCCGTGGGGTCGCCCGTTTGCGCCATAAAGCCAGGAATGACCCGGTGGAAGGTGATGTCATCATAAAATCCTTCATTGGCTAAAAAGATAAAACTGTTGGTGGTGATGGGTGCGTTTTTGGCATCCAGTTCCACCACAATATCGCCATGTTCTGTTTTGATGGTGGCCAGGTAAATTTTTTCCTGGTCGATGAACATGTGCGGGGCCATGGGCCAGCTTTTGATTTCCTTTTCAGGCTCAGGTGTGCCGGGGGCTTCGGGGGTCGCGGGCGCAGGTGTTTGCGAAGCCGCGGTGGCCTGCGTTTCGGCAGTTGCCGGAGCGGGTGTTGCGTTGGCTTCCTGCTGGGGCGTGGGCTTAGAGCATCCCGCCAGCAGGGCCAGCCCCAAGGCCAGCAAAACCAGAATAATGAGCTGTGTGCGTTTCAAGATGTTACTCCTAAGTTGTTGGTTTATGGTGGCAACAATACAGGCAAAAATTGCCACTAAAATCTAGAAGGATGAAGGGCTGTGGGTGAGGCCCATGTGGTTCTCTTACGTTTTACGAAGTATTTTTTCCATGTAGAAGATGAAGACCAGGCTGGCCAGGGCGATGCTGATGCCCACGATGGTGGCCTCGATTAGGGACGCCTGAGTAACGAAGACTGCAATCATACCAAAAATGCTGCCCAAAAGATAAAGCAGCAGCACAGCTTCGCGGCGGGTGAAGCCAATTTTTACCAGCCGATGCGAGAGATGGTCTTTGCCGGGTGTGGTAAAGGGATTTTTGCCCCGGCGCAAACGGGACACGATAACCAGACTGGTATCCAGAATAGGCACACCCAAAACCAATACCGGGGCCATCCATGTGACCGCCGGAATGTTTGCGGGAAAGCGTAGCTTGATGCCAACGGCTGCCAGCACAAAGCCTAAAAATAAGCTGCCGGTATCGCCCATGAAGATGCTGGCCGGGTTGAAATTGTACACCAAAAATCCCAAGCAAGCCCCCAACAGGGCAGCGGTTAGGGCCCCCACCAGATATTGGCCCGAAAGGGCTGCCAGCAGCAGGAAATAACCGCTGGCCACCGCGGCAATGCCCGCCGAAAGGCCATCCATGTTATCCAAAAAATTTATGGCATTGGTGATGAACAACACTGCAACCATGGTCAGGGCCAAATTCAAAGCTGGGGTTGCAAAAAGTTGTATCTGCACTCCGGTCATCAGCAAAATGACCACCGGAATCACTTGCCCTAGCAATTTTAGCCAGGCAGGCAAGGGCATTCGGTCATCCCACAGGCCCAAAAATGAGATGAGCGAGGCGCCGATGAAGATGCCTGCTACCTGGTGGACATAAAATCTGTCGCCGAAGAGCAGCAGCGCCATGATGACCGCGGCATAAATGGCCAGACCGCCCAGCATGGGGGTGGGAGTGATGTGGGTTTTGCGCAGGGCCGGTTGATCCACCATGTTGGTGTGCACAGCAATGCGGCGGGCCACCGGCGTGGCTGCCAGCGCCAGTGTCAGCGCGGCAGCAAAAATGAGCATGATTGGCGTGAGCATGAGAAATACTCGCTGGTTCGGTTTTTCCTGGTTAGGGGGTGAGTGCCTGCTTAATCTGACCGATGAGCCCTTGTAGGCCCGGGCGTTGCTCTTCGGGGGCGATTTGCAACGCTTTTTGTGCGTAAGAGAGTGCTATTTCGTCTTTCCCTTGCTGATGATAGAGTAATGCCAGATTTTGCAAGGTGCTGATGTCGGTGGGACGTAAGGCCAAAACCTGCTTGTTGGCTTCGATGGCTTCATCGGTGCGTCCCATTTTCGAGAGTGCATAGGCCATGCCGCTGTAGGCCAGTGGGTCTTTTGGCGCTTTTTCGGCCACTTTTTGGAAGTGCCGGTAAGCTTCTTCCCAGTTTTGAGCCTCCAGCTCCATTTGGGCCATTCGCCGATAGGTATCAGTGTAGTCGGGGTCGATGGCTAATGATTCGTTGAAAAGTTGGCGTGCTTGATCTAAATCGCCCAGTTGAATGTAGGTGTTGGCCCATTCATTTTTAAGATGTGCGGCATTGGGGCTGAGCATGGTGGCAATGCGATAGTTTTCCGAGCTTTTTTCCAGCAGGGCCCGGCGTTCTTCCGGATCGCTGACATAGCTCGATTTTGTATGATAAAAACGTCCGAGATTGGAGCTGTGGTCGGTGTTCAGAGGATTCAGTTTGCGGGCCAGCATCAAAATCTCTTCAGCTCGCTGGAATAGGACATTGCGCTGATTGGCATCCTGTGCTTTGCGCCCGCTTTCCAGGAAGGAGCGCCCCTGAAAAAGGCGGTAATAATCCTCTTTGGGGGCGATTTCGGCAGCTTTTTCGTAAAAAACGCGTGAAGTGTTCCAATCCCCTGCAGCGTCAGCGCCTTGGCCAATCTTGAAGTAGATGTCGGAGCGCACCAGGTTGAGATTGACTTTTCCGGTGATGACCAGGGCCAGAATGAGGAAGGCTGTGGCGCCAAGGCCCGAAAGTAGTGGTCTATGGGCCAAGATGCGACTGGGGCGAGTATCTGCGGTCCAAAGGCTGGCCATGAGCATCAGAGCGGTGGCAGCCATGAGCAGGTAAAAGATGGTAATGTTGTTGGCAATGCGGGCAGCTTGCTGCATGGCAGGGGTGCTGGCCGATTGCGGTACCAGTCGGGCCGCAATGATGAGACCGCCAATGAACCAGGCAGCCAGAATCAGGCTCAGGGCCACGAGCAGGCTTTTAAGCGTGTCGCCGCCCGAAAATGCAGGTCGCCAGGTTTCATTCAGAGCCAGCACCAGGCCTACCACCAGCGTGAACAGCATCAGTGTGAGAACGCCCGGGCCTGCCACTGGTGTACCATGGTTCAGGTGAATGAACCACGACTTGATGAAGATGCCCACGGGACTGCTGATGTTGGTTTGGTTGGAAACAAAATCCCAGGACATTACCAGCATGATCGCAGCCATGATGATGGCGTAGGGTAGCATGATTTGAGTCAGCGAGCGCTTTTGGCCCGTGCGAGAGGCTGCAACTGAGCTGCGGCGCTCACGATGTTTTTTGCTTTTGCCCTTGCGTTTGCTCACAGGTGCGGGCGCGGGGGTGGGCGCGGCTGGCAGGGCTGCCAGTGCCAGCTTATCCTGCCCCAAAACGGCCAGCGCCGCTACTAGAATAAAGAAGTAGGTGCGGGTGGCCACAATGGCAATGCCAAAGTGAATTTCGACAAAATGCGCCACCAGGGTGGCAAAGATGGCGATGATCAGCATGTGACGCCGTTCCAGCGCGGTGATGCTTTCGGAGCCGCGGAAGGCTGCGTAGGTGATGTAGATGAGAATGCCCAGGATAAAGCCCAGTGGTAATCCTACGCCCAAAAATTCAGGTATGCCCCGCAACCAGGGGATGAGAACCCCCAGCACGGCGCCCGAGATGCCCAGCACAAAGAAGAGATAGCGACTAACTTTATCGCCGATGAGCCCCAGCCAGTGCAGGGAATAGTAAAAAATGCTGAAAAAGAGGGCAAAGTAGGCTAAAAAGCCCAAAAAGCCGGTGGTCACCAAGCTATCAAAGGTTTCGTTGTGCGACCGATCAGGCGAGGCATTGCGATGTTCCAGCTCGCCCAGCTCGGGGCGATAGAAGCGATTATAGGCCACCCACATCGATTCGGGCCCGTAGCCGATGAGGGGGCGCACGCTGTTCAGGGCATCGGTGTGTCCGTCAGGAAATGTCAGCGGGCCATGAGGCCGCAGCATCATATCCACGGCCCCCTGCCAGATGAGTACGCGCACCTGGCCCGTGCCATGCTCCGAATCCATCAACTGCGCCAGACGCCCCACATAGGGAATCGTGCGAAAGCCGGGAATGAAGGTGGGCGACAGGTTCAGCATGACAATCATCACAATTACGGCCAGCGATTGGGTGATAAAACTGAGCCACAGCCAGCGCCAGCCCTGTTTGCGGAAAAGTGGAATCAGGTACAATCCCAGCGCGGCCACAATGCCCACCAATACCAGCAATCCACCTACCAGGCCCGAAAGTTGTGTCATGGCTGCCAATCCCCCTCCCAGTGCGGCCAAACCTACCAGGCCCATGCCCACGCCCAGCAAAAATTCGCGCCCGGTAATTTGCTGGTTGCCTCCGGTTTTTTGTCGTAAGCTGGTGAGTACCAGCAAGCCGAACACATACAATCCCATGGCCAACCCAATCCAGGGCCCGCGGCTTTGGGTGAACAAAATTGCCAATCCCTGGATGACTAAAATGAAGAAGAGGGCGCCCGCGGCCAGGGCATCGGTCATGGAGCCCTGCTCATCCAGCAGCATGGTGCGAATGGCCTGCATCAGGCGCTCGAGGGTGAGGGGCACAGCCATGATGAGATAAGCTGCCAAGAAGATGGAGTTGCCCATGTTGGCGGCCACGCGTTTGGTGGTGTCGCCTCCCCAGGGCAGCGGGTCCAGATGATAGTGCTGCACAACGCCATACAGAGCAATGGGCAGGCTGACTAAAATGATGGTGTATTGCAGACGTTGCCATTGTTGCGGGCGCCGTAGCGTATTGAAGATGATGAAAAAGAGAACCATGTAGCTGAGCATGGTAAAAGTGCCCTGCAATCGCTGATACGAGCCCCAAAAACTTTGTCGAGGCGTTACCGAAAGTGCGGTGCTGAGCAAATACGCGGCCATCAGCGCCAGTACCGGCCACACCAGCGGTGTTCGCCACCAGGGGGATGGGGCAGGGGTCTGAGCCCGGGCCATCCCCCAGGTCTCAGCCAGTTTCAACACTCCTGCGACCAATCCGAACAGCGCCAAGGTGCGAATCAAGCTGATTTTATCGGGCTCGAAGACTCGCTGCGAATAGACATTGAAGAACATGGGAGCCAGCACCAGGGCCAGCAACCAGAGGCTTTCCATGAAGACATCGGCGAATTTGCTGAATTTTGTCATCATAAGTTGTACAAGCTATGCTTCCAGAGCGCTGAGGATGAGAGGGAGAAGTTGTTTTTTGCGAGAAACGACGCCATCGGCCCGCAGGGTGCCATCGGGCTGGCGGTTGTAGGGCAGCAGTTCCAGGGCGGGCACATCATCGGTAACCATCAGGCGGCTGGAGCCAGAGACCACATCGGTGACCATGAGGATGGCGAAATCGAGATTTTCTTCATCACGCAGGGCCAAAAGCGCCTGATGCAGAGGTTCGTGATGCCGTTTGAGTTGCTGCATGCCTGCTACCTCTACTTGCGAGATGCCAAAGCGGCTTTCGGCAGCTTCGTATTGTTTGAAATCCGCGTGGACGATTTCTTCGGGTGTGCGGGAAGAGAGGCCCGCGCCCGCTTTCAAAACTGCCTGCGCATAAGAATCAAAGCTTTCGCCCGCCAGGGGGGCGCCGCCGATAAAGGCCCATCGTCCCAGTCGTTTGGCTGCCTGGTGATCTCGGGGCGTGGCAGTGGGAGATGTCAGGCCCAGGGTGTCGGAGGCCAGGCCAGCCAGCAGCAGACCGGCCAGCGCTGGGGGGGCACTGAGTCCTGCCTCGTCGATGCGTTCTGAAACCAGGGTGCAGGTGCTGCCTACCGGATCCACAGTAAATTTGATGGGGGTGCGAGTGGGGGCGTTGCCCAGGCGATGATGATCCAGGATTTCTAGCAAATCAGCTTCGTCCAGCGAGCCCAGCGCTTGATCTGGTTCGTTGTGGTCAACCAAAACCACTTTGATGCGAGGTGGATGTAGTGCCTCTCGTTGATGGCAGATGCCCACGTAGCTGCCATGATCGTCGACAATCCAAAAGTCGTTGCGCTCTTCACGTAGAATGCGAGGCAAAAGTTCTTTGATGCGGCTATTGGCCCGAAATTTGGGGGCGCTGGTATCGCAGGCTGCGCCCGCGGGGGCCTCGAACAGGCTGGCCAGACTGACATCGGCGCGGTGGGCGTGGGGCCCGATGAGTTCGCTCATCCAATGAAAAAGGCTGAGGCCGGTGATGAGTCCGAAGGGTGTGCCATCGCTGTTGATGACCGGGGCAATGCCGCCGGTGCGGGTGACAATGCTCCAGGCGTCTCGCAGCGGGTCATCGGGCGTGGTGGTGTTGTAGCGATGTGCGATATTTTCAAAGCGGGGGGAGGCATCGGGCAGCAGCAGTGGGGGTTCTAGTTGCAGGCGGTTGAGTACCCATTTGGTTTGCGGGTTCAGTTTGCCGGCGCGGGCCGGGATGACTTTGGTTCCGGGCATGGTTTCGCCCAAAAACCAGGCGTAGCCCATGGCCGAGGCAATCGAGTCGGTATCTGGATTCCGGTGGCCGATGACATAGATGGTGTTGTCTGTATTTGGCATGTCTGTATCCTGAAATGGCTCATCTTGCGCCAGGACGCAAGGGCAGGAGGGGTCAGCGGACGGGGGGTTGGCAAAGGTGGGCGACTGGATAACGGTGTTGGTTCCCCGGCGATTTTGTGAATCAATGCTCTTAGTGCTTCACGCATCATCGCCAGTCTATGGTCTTTGACTCACTGTCGGTGCGGTTTTGTTTGTGGCTGGAGGGCAAAATGAGCCCGGTTTGGGTCAAGCCCCTACCTTATAGGATACCACGATTTGTTCTTTTGGGCTCATTCCTGCGGGAGGCATTTTGTCGTTCGTCCCTGCTCGAGGCTGTGGGTTAAGTAAGTGATGCTATGAAAGTTGAAATGTAACGGATTATTGCCATCCGCGGGCAGCGCTTCGCAGTCAATCGCCAGCTCCTCCCACCGTGAGGCCCCAGCCAAAACGGGGGGAGGCCGGGAGGGGGGCGAAGCGCCCGCTCATGCACGTTCGCTCGCAGGGGAAGCCCCGCAGCGGGCCGTGTTCAACCTTTTTTGTGGCCCCGAAAATTGCCCCTCAGCGCCCGGAAGGATACAATTCTTCCATGACTCCGACGCGTTTTATCTTTCTTCTCTTCCTTATTACAATGCCATTGCTGGCGGGCTGCGGCGCCTTTGTGCCCACGCCCACGCCGCGCATCATGCCCGCAGCCACGCACGAGCGCACGCCCGGGCCCGCACCTGCACCCACCCATGCCATCGCTAACACGCCTACCCCTGCGCCCGCGGTGCAAGCCCTTTACCTCACCCTCACACCAACGCTTACGCCCCCCCCTGTGCCCCCCACCCCCTCGCCCACACCCTACCCCGGTAGCATCGCGGCGGGACGACAAGCCCGCGTGGTGGCCCGCACCGGCCTGAATTTACGAGAAGCACCTGCCGCCCAAGCGCAACGGTTGGGCAATTTGCCTCCCAATGCCGTGGTAACAGTGGTCGCGGGCCCGCAAATGGCCGATTCTTATCTGTGGTGGCAAGTTGATGATGGTTTTGGACATGCCGGTTGGGTCGCGGGCAGCGATGGCGAAGAGGTGTGGCTCAGCGGCGAATTGGGCGACAAACGTCCGGTCAACCGTCCGGTACGCCGCGGCGATGTGGTGATGGTTACCACTGCCAATGGCCGCAACCTCAGCATCCGTTACGAACCAGGCGTGCGCGGCTTGCTAAAAAAACGGGTGGTAGCAGGAACCCATCTGCAAATCATTGATGGTCCCGTGCTTTTGGATAACGTGCGCTGGTGGAAAGTACAACGGGCCGATGGGCTCAATGGCTGGGCCGCAGAAGGCAGCCGTCGCGAACGCTGGCTCTCACCCATGGAATAGCCGTTAAACCAAGACTCCCAACCTTCCCCTTCATCATGCCTTCATCCATTGCCGCCATCATCCTGGCCGCGGGCGCATCCACTCGCTTTGGGTCGCCCAAACAACTGCTGGATTGGCATGGACAGCCCTTGCTGCGCCATGTCATCCTGCAAACCCTGGCCGCGCCCGTTAGCGAGATTATTGTCGTGCTGGGCGCACACGAGGCCCGCATCTTGCCCGCGACCCGCGGCCTGCCTGTAACCCTGGCCCGCAATGGGGCATGGCAGCAAGGATTAAGCAGCAGCGTAGCTTTGGGACTGCGCGCCCTGCGGGAACCGGTAGCCGCGGCCCTCTTCCTGCTGGCTGACCAGCCGCGGGTCAATCCAGAACTCATGCAGCGGGTGATGCTTGCATTCTGGCAAAGTGGCGCGCCAGTGGTAATGCCGCGGGTAGGGAAGAAACGGGGAAATCCAGTGCTTTTTGCCCGGGCCTGCTTTCCCGAGCTGATGCAAGTCTCGGGCGACCAGGGTGGACGCGCACTCATGCAGAAATATCGCCGGCAAACCCACTGGGTGCAAGCTGATGACAGGGCCTTGTACGACATCGACACCCCGCAAGATTTGCACCGCCATGACTCACACCTCACCAGCCTTTTGCATCCTGAATGATTGCGTGATAAAATGCACAACGTCATCTTCATTCCTATTCGACGCAAGAAAACGGCTGATGCACGCCCTCGCAGCAGGCATCGACGCCTTGCAAATCTCGGAGATTGTCATTTATGGCCCTTGATTATTTGCCCATTCTCGTCCTGATTATCTTTGCCTTTCTTTTTGCGCTTTTCATTTTAGTACTCACCTGGGTACTGGGCCCCAAAAGCCCCAACAAAGCCAAAAATGAACCCATCGAATCAGGCATGATTCCCTTCACCAACCCACGCCAACGCTTCCCGGTGCAATACTACGTGGTGGCCATGCTCTTCATCCTGTTCGATGTCGAAGTGCTCTTCCTTTATCCGTGGGCCGTATCTATGGGAAAACTAAAACTGTTCGGGTTAGCCGAAATGGCGGTCTTTTTGCTCATCTTGCTGGTGGGCTATTTCTTTGTCTGGAAGAAAGGAGCCTTCGAATGGGATTGACATCACTGCACACCTGCTTGAAAGCTGATTTTTACGGAGAAAGCGCCTCATGGGCTTAGAATCCAAATTGCCGGAAACCGGCGTCGTTACCACCACCCTGGAATCAGTGGTCAACTGGAGCCGCAAGAACTCAGTTTGGCCCCTGCTGTTTGGCTTGGCCTGCTGCGCCATCGAAATGATTAGTGCGGGCACAGCTCGTCACGACATCGCTCGTTTCGGCAGCGAGCTGTTTCGGGCCTCGCCCCGTCAGGCCGATTTGATGATTGTGGCCGGACGTGTGAGCAACAAAATGGCCCCGGTGGTCAAACGTTTGTACGATGAAATGGCAGAGCCCAAATGGGTAATCGCCATGGGCATTTGCGCCACTGCTGGTGGGCCCTTCAACAATTACGCCATTGTTCAGGGCGTGGATAAACTGATTCCTGTCGATGTGTATGTGCCCGGTTGCCCCCCGCGGCCCGAAGCCCTGCTCTATGCCCTGACCCGCTTGCAGGATAAAATCGCCACCGAACACCTGCGTGATCACTACCCGCAGCCCGAAAAAACTGACTCCGGCATCTACGTGGCCAACACCACCGACTTGCCTCCTCTGCCCTAATCTGCCCCCGATAACACTATGATTGATCCCATTGCTGCTGTTCGACAGGCCTTCCCCGATGCGATTCTTCATGCCTCGGACGCGTTTGGCTCCCCTGTCATCACCATCAAACCTGAAAATCTGCTGGATGTCGGGCGATTCTTGCGCGATGCGCCCGAGCTGCGTTACGACCTGCTCAGCAGCCTGACCGTGGTCGATGAAAAAGAGTTGCCTGGCCACGCCCATGAACAGGCCCGTTTTGTAGGCGTTTACCACGTGCGTTCCGTGGCCCGAGATGGCGATTTGCTGCAAATCAACGTCCCGCTGCCTGGCGGCGATGCCCCTGTTGTGCCCAGCGTCGTCAGCATCTGGCCCGCGGCCAACTGGCCCGAGCGCGAAGCTTATGATTTGATGGGCGTCACCTATCAGGGACATCCCGATCTGCGCCGCATCCTCATGCCCGACGACTGGCAGGGGCATCCGCTGCGCAAAGATGAACCATTGGGTGGCGAACGGGTGCCCTTCTCTGTCACCTGGGAAGATGAAGAATTCAAACATCTGGGCCAGCAAATTCTCAATCCCCAGCAAAGCCCGCAGCCAGTTCCGGTAGGCATGGATGCCCGGCACATGATCATCAACATGGGGCCGCAACATCCCTCCACCCATGGCGTTTTGCGCCTGGTCGTTGAGCTGGATGGCGAACGGGTCAAAAGTCTGATGCCAGATTTGGGCTATTTGCACAGCGGCTTCGAGAAACAGGCCGAAAATGTGCGCTACAAAGATTTTGTTTATTACACCGATCGCATGGACTACGTTTCGGCCATGCAAAATAACCTTTCCTACTGCGTGGCGGTAGAAAAGATGCTGGGCATCGAAATTCCTGAGCGGGCCCAGGGCATTCGTGTCATCATGGCCGAGTTGCAACGTCTGGCCAGCCATTTGGTGTGGCTGGGCACGCATGCGCTGGACATCAGCGGAACGGGCCACGCGCTGCTCATGTACGCATTCCGCGAACGGGAAGAAATTTTGAACCTGTTCGAAATGGCCTGTGGCGCCCGACTCACCACCTCCTACATGCGCATCGGCGGCGTCTCCGACGACCTGCCCCCCGCCTTCATCCCCAAAACATTGGCATTTTTGGATGTCATGGCGCAGCGGCTGGATGACTATGAAGCCATGCTGGATAAAAATCCCCTGTGGAAACAGCGTTTGCAGGGAATTGGCTACCTGAGCGCAGAGGATGCCATTGCCATGGGCGTTACCGGGCCTATGCTACGGGGCAGCGGCGTTCGTTATGACCTACGTCGGGCCAGACCCTACTGCGGCTACGAAAAATATGATTTCGAAATCCCCACCTCCGACCTGGGCGACAGCTACGGGCGCTATTTGGTGCGTATGGAAGAGATGAAGCAATCGGTGCGCATCGTGCGACAAGCCATCGAAATGCTGCCCCCGGGCGAACATCTGCTGCGCGACCCCAAAATTGTGCCTCCTCAACGAGCGTTGCTGGATCAGAGCATGGAAGCGCTGATTCACCACTTCAAACTCTTTACCGAGGGGCTCACCCCCCCCGCAGGCGAAGTTTACCGCGGCATCGAGGCGCCCAAAGGTGAAATGGGCTTCTACATCCTCTCTGATGGCAGCGCTCATCCCTACCGCATGCACATCCGCACCCCCAGCTTTGCCAACCTGCAAGTCATCGATCTAATCTCCCGCGGCCACCTCTTCTCTGATGTCGTTGTCACCATCGGCACCATCGACATTGTGTTGGGTGACGTGGATCGGTAAGCGTGGCGCTTTGATGCCCGCCATACTCGAACCTCTGGTAACGACTAACGTACCCGACTTCAATCACCACCAAGGCGCAAAGACACTAAGAACACCAAGCATTTCAAATCTTTTTCTTTTCTTCGTGCCTTTGTGGCTTCGTGTCTTCGTGGTTTCTAGCCGGGCTACCTTAGTAGTAACAACCTCTCTTCTAATCCTACGCCCCAATATCCTATCTCTCATCGCTTATGCTTTCATCTAACGCCCGTTCCGAAATCAAAGCCCTCATGGCGCAATACCCTCGCGCCCGCTCCGCAATCCTCCCCGCGCTTTATGTGGCGCA
>Ga0256914_1002411_pt1 | contig 15647 bp, 11 predicted proteins | sample HulkmetaG_FD_191571 | JGI IMG/M metagenome (GOLD analysis project Ga0256914, IMG submission 191571) | Hydrothermal chimney microbial communities from Main Endeavour vent field at the Juan de Fuca Ridge, Pacific Ocean - Hulk | ecosystem: Environmental > Aquatic > Marine > Hydrothermal vents ... | reverse complement strand
GTATGTAAAAAATCGTATTTTTTCGCCATAGGTTTCATGAAAATGTTCTGCGGTAATTTCCAGAGATTTTTGTACTCCTTCTCGAATAGCAATAGACGGCACCATTATAATAAATTTATTCCATCCATATTTTTTATGCAGTTCAAACATTGTTTTTATATACACATATGTTTTTCCTGTTCCTGTTTCCATTTCAATAGAAAAATTGAGAGGATTTTCTAAGTTCTCAGAATGTTTTATTTCATTTTTTTTCTGTATATTTTGCAGGTTTTTAAGCAATATATTTTGAGGAAGAGAAAGTGGAGCATTAGAAAAAATAGAATATTCAACCGTCCCATCTCTTCCAATAACATTTTTTCGTTGATTTTTTTGCTGTCCTTCAAAAATATCTACAACTGATTGAGTTGCATCTGCTTGATATTGCTGATGTTTAAATTTAATTTTCATAGATTTTTTTTAATTACTAACATATCCTTATTTTGTTCTTATTTCCCTTAAATTTATATTTTTTGTTCTAAATATGTAAATATGGCTTTATTAAGAGCAAAAACAACATATCCTTATTTTGTTCTTATTTCCCTTAAATTCAAAAAATTCACTCTTTTTTTAAAAAACAATATATTGCATTTTTATCTCGTATTTTTTTTGATTTTCGATCAAGAATGCCTTCTTCGCAAAATTTTTTCAAATAACTCCTCACTGTTTTTTCGCTATTTTCAATGGAATGAGCAATTTCAGAAAGGCTTCCTTTGTGAAAGCGAAAAAAATATTCAAGGATTTTTCTTTCGCTTTCATTTCCTTCTTTCCATTTTTGCTCAATCTTTTTCATAACATCTTCTTCAATTGTTTTTTCATGGTCAGCAATTTTATTTCGTAAAACAAGCGTAACTGATCCATTTTTTTCAAAATATTCTGGTTTTGAAAGCATTGATTTCTCCATTGATTCATAAATTCTTTTTACTCCTTCATTTAATTCTCGAACATACCCCATATCAGTAAGAACCCTTGCCACTCTAGGATTTCGAGCAAATCGCTCTGTTTGAATATTTTCGATGGTTACTTGTGCAGGAAGAGGACCACTATTAGAAATTTCTATTCTATCGTCAAATTGTTTTATAAGAACAGGATTTCCCTGAATATTATACGATCTATGGCAAAGAGCATTCACTATTCCTTCTATCCACGCTTCTTCAGGATATTCTGGGATTTTTACGAATTTTCCTTCTGCTACTTTAAAAAAATAATAATCTCGAAGAGATGCGTAAATAAAGCGTTGTAATACCTCTATTAGTCGAGGTATACATTTTTCAAATCGTTCATCTTTTATTACATTATGAGATATTCCTACTTTTTCGGTAAGTCCTTGATATCGAACATACCGAACAGAAGCTGAGGGAATATATTTTTCTGGATTTTCTGAAAAAAGAAGAATTGCAGAGTTTTTAAAAAAATATTTCCCTTCTTTCTTTACAGCTAAATGTCTATTTACTAAGAGATCTTTATAGCTTCCAGAAAATTTCATTTTTTCTTTATAGGATTCTAAAACTTTTGTTCTCATATCTTCATAATCAAAATCTTCTCGAATTTGATCTTCATATTGTCGAATCCCTTTATCATACTCTAAATTTCTTGATTTTTCTCTTCCCAGTTTTCTATTGGTATCATTAATTCGTAAATATACTTCTTCATTATCTTTTCGCATAAAAACTCGCTCATAATCTTGCTCCACATGAAACAAAAAAAATAATTCCCCTGTTTCCAGTGTTACTTCTTCTCTTTCTACTTTTGCTGAAGGCAAAATAAAATCAAAAACAAGGCTTCTATATTGATCTGTAAGAGAAGAGTCTAATGTATGAAGATTTTGTACTTCTCCTTCATCAGAGATTCCAAGGGCTAAAACTCCTCCATCTGCATTTAGCATTCCTATAATTTCATTTGCTACTTTGCTCGGTTTTACTCCTTTTTCTTCAATTCCTTTTCGTTCAAAATATTGGTCCTCTTTTTTTGTTTTAAGAAAATCAAGTGTTATTCGTGCATCTTTATTTGAAATAAATTCCATTTTAAATAAATTAAATATAATTTTCCCTTATAGCACTCTCACAACTGTTTCTGGTGATAAGTTTTTAAGTCTAGTGCTCGTATTTATTCTATCTTTATCATCTTGAAAACAAGCATCTTGAAACACCACTCTCAAGGGTTTGCATTCGGCTATACTATCAATAATTTCAAAGTTTATATTATCGTCAAAGCAAGCGACCAAGGCATTGTGTGCTACAAAAAACACAGTATTTTCGTTTATTTTTTTTGTTTCTATTGGCAAGTCGAGGGTGAGTCCGAGGTCGAGCATTGTTTGGGTGAGCAAGTCTTGAGGAGTTCGGTTTTCTTTTATATTGCTTTCCATAAATCCTAAGCTTTCTTGTGTTATTTCATCAGCTTTATAAAAAACATTTTTCATATTTGTTGAGTCTGTTTTATATACACGAAACCCAATATCCAAAGGTTTTTCTCCTTTTTCTTCTCGTTCTTTCAATTTTTCTGCATTTTCCTCCAAAATCTTTTTCCCCGCACGACGGATTCGTTCTTTCCCAATTTCTGGAATAGTTTTGTATCCTGCTTTAAAAGCCTCACTTTTTTCGTCTGTTTCTTCTGGCAACTGCACCATCACAAATTTCCTATTCCCTCCGTCTTCGGCGTTGAGTTGCATCGTTGCGTGGGCGGTTGTTGCTGAACCAGAAAAGAAATCGAAGATGAGGTCAGTCGAAGAAGTGCAATGGAATATTAATCCCCTAATAATACTTACGGGTTTAACCGTTTCAAATCCGTGTTTTCCTAGCAGAGTACTTAGCTCTTTTTTAGCACTTTCTGCAGTACCTAATTCTTTTGATAAGAAACCCCAAAATGGCTGTGTAATATCAGAACTTTCATTTTCTGGTCGCATTTTTAAAATAATGGATTCGTTTTCTATAAGTAAATCATTATTTTTTTTATAAAAATCAATTTTATCCTTACCTAGTTGCCATTGTTTCCCATCTGGAGGGGATATCCCCTTAATACTGTAGACCATTGTATCACGCCCCCTCATTCCATCTGCATTCATCACCTCAAGTGGATATCTACGAAAACTCCCTTTTTCATCTTTATCTGGATACTTTTTTTCTCCTATTTTTAATAAATTAAACCTTCTACAGCTGTTTTTTGTATAAAGAAGTATGTGTTCTACTTTTGGTTGTAGTTTATTGTAAGAAGTCTTAGTATTTTGAGATTTTGTTTTTGATTCCCATCCAATATTTCCAACAAAATTCTCTTCTCCAAAGACTTCGTCGGCTATTTTTCTTAAATTATGCACTTCATTGTCATCAATAGACATAAAAATTACTCCGTCGTCTTTTAGTAAATCTCTTGCTACTATCAACCTTTCATACATCATACTTAACCAATCGCTGTGAAATCTTCCGTTGGTGTCGGTGTTTTTAAACAACTTTCCACCTTCTTCATCTTCTATCCCAAGCCCATCTTCATACTCTTCTTTTGAAATTTTAAATTTGTCAGTGTAGACAAAATCTTTTCCTGTGTTATATGGCGGGTCTATATAAATCATTTTTACTTTTCCCAGATAACTTTCTTGTAAAATTTTTAATACTTCAAAATTATCTCCTTCAATATACACATTTTCTGTTTCGTCAAAATTGACGCTGTCTTCTGGAATAGGTCTCAGGGTTTTTGTTATAGGTGTGTTTGCTTTTACTAGCGACCGTTTTTTTCCTGGCCAATCGAGACGGTATCGTTCTTCACTTTCGTCAGTAACATCTTTTGAAAGAATTTGTTTGAGTAAATCAAAATCTACTGCTTTTTTTGTTTCTCCATTTTCATCTTTTTTTTCTGTAATAACATTGGGAAATAATTTTGCTATTTCAGAAATATTATTTTCTGTTCCGTCGGGAGTTTGCATATTAAGTTTTTTCATAATATTTTTTAAAAGAGTTTTTTAAGAGATGATTTTTTCAAATTAAGCTCTTGATTAAGAGGTAATTTCTTATTGAATTGCTTTTCTTTGCGTACTTTGTTTTCTAATACTTGTATTTCTTTTTCTATTTCATCAATTTTGTGATGCAACAAAACTTTATCAGAAAAAAACTCTTTTTTTAAGGCTCTTTTATCTAAAAAAGTTTCTACGATATTTTCATATACTGTTTGGAGATTTTCTCCTCGCACAGGAATATTTTTTTCATCATCAGAACTATCCCAATCAAGAGAATAAAAACGCTGTTTTAATTTATGAGTATAAAAAATACCTGCGGTTTGTTCTTGCAAGTAAGTAAACACAAAAAGAATAGTATATGGAATAAATATATTTATTTGGGCGATAGCTTTGTAAGGAATTTTTTTTTGTTTGAGTTCAATTTCAAAAACTTCAATTTCTTCTATCTCTTTTGTTTTAGAAATATTTACTGTGGATTCTGAAATTTTATATTTCCAAATTATTTTTTGAATGTGATTGGTAAATTCATCTTTTATATCTGTTTTTTTAAGAAATTTTTGCGTAAATTTTGTTTTTGCAACAAATTTTTCTACCAGTGCCGATGAAGGAAGTGAAATGTGTATTTTCATCTATAAAAAAAAATTATTCAATAACTAAAAAAGAAATCAGTTCAAAATCTTCAAGTCCTTTTATGGTGTCCACAAGAGCGGTTGTTCCACCTGAAGAAAATAAACTATCAATTTCAGAATCTTCTTTTACTTGTAATATTGACTCTATAGAACAAGATAATAAATCAGAATATTTTTGCATATTATTTCCGTCTTTTGTTTTTTTATTAAAAGATATATATGCTTCTTGTATTGGTTCTTTTTGTCCTTTGGCTAAAGACCTCAAAAGATCTAGTGTTTTTTTAACTTCCAGATGATGAGAAAATACTTCTCCATTTTCTTTGATATAAAGAAGATAAAACGGGTGGAGGCGATTTGTGTTATCAATATTTACAGAATTATTTCTGTTTTTTAATACAAATATCACTCCTGATTCTATTCCATTTGCACTATCACTTTTGCATACAGAATGCATTCCATTTGGTATATCTGCGAGTGATCCATTTTTTTGCACATAATTCACTAAATCCATTCTAAAATCATTGAGTCCTAAGTCTGTAATAGAAATCCCTGAATCCATATCTTCTAAATCCACTACTTCTTCTTGTAATTTTTGCAGTTGTTTTTTTCGGTACTCCAATTCTGATGATTCATTTGTTAAAACATTATCTTCACCTGTTGCTGTCATATCTACCAAAAGCATTCGCCCTTCTACTCTATTTTTTAAATTTATATATTCATCAAGTGAAAGTTGTGGCCAAAAATTAAGAAGCTGTATTTGATCGTTTATAGAACCGATTCTATCCACTCGCCCAAACCGTTGAATAATTCGAACAGGGTTCCAGTGAATATCATAATTAACTAAAAAGTCACAATCTTGCAAATTTTGTCCTTCAGAAATACAATCAGTAGCAATTAAAATATCAATTTCTCCATTTTTTTCGTGTTTTTGTTGTCGTTTTTTCGAACGAGGTGAAAAATGAAGCAATATATTATTAAACTCTGAATCAATAGAAAGAGTTGTTTTATTTCCTCCACCACCTGTTATTTTTGCAGTTTCAAGGTTTAGCTCTTTGTTAAATACTGATAAATTTTCATATAAATAATGAGCGGTATCGGCAAAAGCTGTAAATATTAATATTTTTTTATTTCCTTTATTTATAGGATTTTTTATTTTATCTTTAATAATTTTCTTTAAATCTTCTAGTTTTGCATCTTTTTCTGGAACAACTTTTTCCATTTCTTTTAAAATATTTTCAGCAATATCTTTGTCATTTTCCAGTTCAGCTTTCCAGCCTGAAGTATTCATATCTGCTAAATTTATTTTAATTTTATCTCCAATACTAAAATCTTTACTCAGCCAGTCTTCACTTCCATCTCCTGCAAAATCATCATTATATTGATACGATTCAATTTCTGATTTCACTTTTACGCTTGGTTCTAAACTTGAAATATTATTTTCAAAGTTTTCAATCGATTCAATAGTATTTGCAATATTTCCTAAAAATCGAGAAACGGTAATACGAAATGAATCAACGGAACTTTCCAGTCGTTTTAATAAATTTATTTTCATTAATTTTTGCAGACTTTTTTCTCGAGTTGTTTGTTTTAAACTTCCGTGTCCATTTACTTTTGTATCATATAATTCACTATAAAAAGCAATTTTGTTTTTTAAAATAAAATCAAATGGTGAATATATAGACATATTCAGCATTGATAAATCATTATATAATTCTTCCACCTTCATGAAATTGAGAAGAGTTGTGATTTTCGAACGAACAGATTTTGGCTTAAGTCTTTTTGGAAATTTTCCAATTTTTTCCATATCATAATAATTCGTAATATGGTTTCGACTTCGAGAAATAGTAATATTATCGAGTAATTTAAAAAAATCAAAATTCTGACCCAATTCATTCAATAAGTCTTTGGAGTTTTTTTCTTCTTCTGGACGCTTTGCCCAATCGTTAAAAGTTCGCTGAGCTTTATTTAAAATAGAATTTATTGATTTTGAAATATCCATTTTTTCATCTACTTGATCCGTTTCTCCTTCATAAGCCAAAGCAATCTGGTTTTTTAAATCAGTAAATTTGTTATTTACTGGAGTAGCAGAAAGCATTAAAACCTTTGTTTTTACTCCTGCCTTCATTACTCGATTAAGCAATCTTTGGTACCTTGTTTCTTTATCTTTTCTAGGATTATTGTTTCTGAAATTATGAGATTCATCAATCACCACCAAGTCATAATTTCCCCAATTTACTCGTGATAAATCTTTATCATTAGAAAAACCTTTTTCTCTCGATAAATCAGTATGATATAAAACATCATAATTAAACCTATCTTTATATAAAGGGTTATCTTCATAATTATGCAAAAAAGTTTGCCAATTATCCCCTAGTTTTTTAGGACACAACACAAGCACACTTTTATTCCTTTCTTGATAATATTTTATCACTCCTAACGCTGAAAATGTTTTTCCAAGCCCAACGCTATCTGCCAAAATACATCCATTGTGCCGTTCCAGTTTATTTATAATTCCTAGTACTGCATCTTTTTGAAAATCATATAACATATTCCACACAACAGAATCTTTAAATCCTGTTTTTTCATTTGCAAGATCATCCTCTGTTATATCTTCTAAAAACTCATTAAATATATTAAATAAAGTAATGTAATAAATATATTCTGGAGAATTTTCTTGGTGTAAATTTGAAATATAGTCAACAACCTCTTTTGTAACATCTTGTAATAGATTTTTATCATTCCATATTTCTTGAAAACTTCTCAAGTATTCTTCTGTTTGAATGTTTTCATCTATTTTAATGATACGATTCAGTACAGAATCATCTTTTTGATAGCCAAAACCAGCACTACTAAATTCTTTTATTCCATTATAGCACAAAGTATTATCGTTGTTTTTTACAATAAATTGAGGCTGAATATATCCACCATTCTTGTTCTTAAGAGACTTAAAGCATGCTTTCCCCGTTATCCATTCAGTACATTCTTTTGCAATTACTCGCCCTTTTAGTTCATTTTTTAAAAGAATCTCAAAAGGAGATCCTCCTATAGATTTTTTTGCAGAAGATGATGTTATTACAAATTGACGTTCTTTTTTTTTACTCGTTTCATTTTCTAAAAATAAATTATCAGTAAAAAGAAAGTTTAAATTTTTAATATTTTTTAACTCTGACTGCAATGCTTTAAACCCATAAATAGAAAATATTGAAGACGCAACAAATAGTTTAGAGTTATTTTCTAAAGTATCTTTCAGATCTTCACCTATTTTTTCGGTAGTATTGTTAAATATTTTAGTCATAAATTTTAAATATTTTCTAGTGTTTCATCGACACATAAATTATACTTTTTTCTTTCTTAAAGATAGAGAAACCGAAAAATTCTTTTGTTTTTTTGTTTACACCTTCCATAGCATTAATAATTTTTTTTGAACCAAATTTCAATAAATTTTCTTCTTTTTCTCCTTCTATAAAACAATAAATATCAATAATTTCTTTTTTTGACCCAATAGAAAAATTAAACATATATTCACAAAGAAGAGATTCTTTTGTATCTGCTTTTAATTCACATACAAAATCATAATAACAAAGAGTGGTACAATTTTTTAAATAAGAAAGTGGGCTTCTTATATTTTCTTCTATCTTAAAATAAAGTTTTTCTAAATGCCTTACTTTATTAGGAATATCATAAATTAATGCTTCATAAATTTTTTTTACTCCATTTGGTCTATTAATAGATTCAAATTCTGATAATGACATGTTTCCTTTTAGCATTTTGAAATACTCTATATATACAAAACTACTAAATATTTCTTCTAAAAAGTTTGTAACGATTTCAGCTTCAATAAGATATCTTTTTAAAAACTGGTTATATAGCTTATTTGATAGATTTTCAATTTTTTCAATATCTTTTTCATTATAAATATTGGCAGAATCTCTTTCAAATTCTCTTCCTTCTTGTAAATAAAATTTTTGCCAAGAAGATATTGCTTTTTCTAAAATACTAAGAGCTTCTTTAGGTGGCATTCTTAATTGCATATTTTATTTATTACATTCTTTTAGCTTTTTAATCTTTTTACTTTTGACATAAATAAACCTTTTTTTTAGGTATTTTATTGTGTTATAACTATTTTAAGTTTTTACTTTTGACATAAGATAATTATGCCCAAAAAGGAATATACTTTTGATATTTTCGAGAATTATTATCAGGATCAAATTTTTTAATAAGTTTTTTTTCTAAGCATTTTTTTATCAAATTAGAAATACTTGTATATTTTTCTTTTGATACATTAAACCGCTCTCTAATAGTTTGATTTGTAGCAAGTCTATAATTATTTTCTTTTTGCCCAATATACTCTAAACATACATGTAAATAGCATGCTTCAACTTTTTCTTTTTCTGTATACGAATCAAAAGGTTTATTCGCAAATAATATTGCAATAAATCCATTTGGTTTATTTTCAAAATGTGGAGCAGGTAAAGTCATTTTTTCTATTTCCTGAACAGCTCTATCAATTCCACTTCCTTGTTTTTCACAAAATTTTAATCGTCGCATTATATCAACAAGTTTTGCATTTCGTGTTTTTGGTACTGCATCCATTATTCGGTTTACTTCAACAAGACAAGTTCCAATGTTTACGAATTCAATTCTGTTTGGATAAATTTCTATAGTTGGATTACTTGACTCTAAAAAATCTTGATGAATAAGCATATTTGCCAATAATTCACGAATACTTGTAATCGAAAATTTATGAGTATGTTTTCTTGTAGGACCATCTACAATTTGATTTTCTGGAATTTGAGATACTATATAATTTAAAATTTCATTAAAAGCACATGCATATCCTTTGTTATTGTAAATATCGTGCGTATACCCATCTATTTTTGAATTTTTTATAAATGTTGTTACTCTAATTTGAAGTTTCTTGTTTTGATTCCGTAATAAATCCTTCATCTGTAAAATCTTGAATAATATTTTTTGAATGTGATGGAATTGGTTTTTGTTGCTGTAAATAATACGTATCGTAATGCAACTTTTCTAAAATATGATTTGATGAAATCTCGCTTATTATGGACCTATTCCAAAAGTCACTATTTCTAATTGAATACATCATTTTTAATTGAATTTCTTGAGAGCAAGAAGTTAATGGTTTAATGTTTTTTCCTACTCGAAAATAAGAAACTTTTTTAAAAGTTGAAACTTGTCCTAAAGATTTTCTGATTTCAATAATCAAAAAATTTTTATTATCTTTTTTAAATGGAATAATTTCAAAATCTGCACCAATTAATTTTGATCGTAAATATATTTCTAAATCTTGATTTCCTTTTTTTAAATTAAATGGATCAAAACTTACACCAACTTCTTTTATAGTTTCATCTTCAATTCCACAAACAATATATCCATATTCTCTTTTATGATACGTACAACTATTTGCAATACCTGAAATATTTTCTCCAAAAATAGAAAACATATTTTCTTCATTTTTAAAGTTAGTTTTAAATTCTAACCAAAATAATTCTGAATTATTACATTCTTTTGAATGGCTTAGAATTTCTGTAAGTTTTTCGATTTCTTGAGTAAACATATTTTTTTATTACATATTTTTTCTTATATTTAGAATACCATCAAATTCTGAAACTTTACAGAGCGTATAAAATTCAATAATTTCTTTGAATGCAGAGGTTCGAAATTCATCAAATACGGGGAGCCATTATTTACAAGCAGAAAGTCTTTCGATTATATCGAAAGGCTTTTTTAGTTTGTACTGCACCTTCCCACGATTTAAAGAGGGGTTCAAAAGTATAAAATTTCTTCTGAATACATTTATTGCAAGAACTTAATAATAAATTCTTCTTTTCTGATTCCACTTATTTTACTTTCTTAACTATCCTGTATTTTACAGAACATCTTCTCAATATAAGTTTGATATTCTTGAAATAAAACATTTTTATCTTCCAATTCATCTTTCAAATTATCATTATTTTTATCCCATTTATTCTTATATTTAGAGAATTCTGTATTAGAAATAATAAATGAATTTAGAATTATATTTTTATCATTTAATTTTTTCTCTTTCTTTTTAATGGTTTGATAAAAATTTATCTTTGAATCAGTTTTTGGATTCAATAATAATATTCCTTTTGGGTCAATAAAAGTTATATACTGTTTATCACCTTTTAATATCCATAAAATAAAATCTGGATAAAATCCTCCTTCTTCAAAAAATCCTACTCCAGATTTACTTTTATTTCTAAGTAAAAATATTTCTGTATTTTTCAAAAAATCGTCTGATTGATTATTTGCTAAGTATTTTTCTAAATCTTGTACAAATTTCATTTCACCATCATTTAATTCAATAGGTGTTATTTTTATATTTTTTTGTTTTCCGTCTTTAAATAATAATGGATTATATAGATGAGATTGAGAATAAAATGATTTAAAGCAACCAAGATCAAGCACTTCTCCTAACTCCCCTTTTTCCAAACTTTTTTTCAATCATTTAACCCTTTCTATTAAATCATTATTCTCTTCTTTTCGCTCTATCGAAACATTATATTCATCAATAAAATTAGCATCTTTTTCTGATATTTCTCTATATTCCATAAAATCTTTCTCCCAGAAATTTTTATTGTATTGATAAAAACTATATAAATATTTTTTTAAAAGAGATATAAAAACTGATTGAATTTTTTCAAAATCTTTAAAATTTGAAATAATGAAAAAAGTTTTTGGAGCTTCTATACGATACCATTCTTGAGAGTTTACAAAATTATTTAATCTATTTTTGTCAATTGATATGTTTGTATATTTTTTTTGTTTTTTGTACTTCAATAATTCAAAAAATATTTCATCAAAATTTAAATATTGTAAGTTTTTTTCTTCAAATTTATATTCATTTGGTGATAATAGATAGTCATTTTCTATCTTTATACCAATAGATTGAGCTTTTGTATATAAATTAATAAAAACTTTTTTTATAATTACTTGATTTGTTTCTAGTGTAAATTCCAGTTTTTCAGTTTTTTTATAATTTTTGCCTTTTTGTAATTGTAAAACTTTCAATTTTTTATTTTTCAATTTTTCATCTTTTAAAACAGGAAGCGTGATTCGAAATAATTCTTCTGTGGGGACACCTTCTGTCTCTAAATAAATTTAAAATTGATCCATATAATTTGCTTTTAAACCAAAAACATTTAATTGTTCTACAAATTTAAGATGATTGTCTAGTGTTTTTCCATAAAAATCACTTCTTTTTAAACTCATATTTTTTCCTTTCAAACGCACTCCACGACCAAAGAGTTGAATAATCTGCGACCCCTCCCTTTTTCCCATATTTAAAAGCCCCATTGTTGTAACTCTCCAACTACTCCAACCTTCTGTAAATTTCTTTGACCCTATTAGTATATTTATATCAGAATTTTTTTCGTTTATTTTTGCAAATAAATTATCATTAAAGCTACTTTTAAAAGTTTTGAACTTTAAACTCTCACAGAGTTTTAAAAACTTTGCAATATCACCAATATTTATAACTCCAAAATATTTATTTTCTCCAATTCTTAATCCTATCTCACCATTTTCTTTACTTATTTCGTCTATATGCAAATTTCCTGATTGTCCGTGAAAAATTGCTTGTAATAAATTTTTATATAAATCAGCTTCATTTTCTTTATTTTTAGATAAATATGTAAATTTACCATCAAATATCTCTCTTCCATTTTCCGATACAATTCCAGTTGAAGAATTAACAATATTTTCTATTACTTCAACACTTTCATTATTTTTATTTTGAATAAATCTATCAAAAAACTGTAAAATTTTTGTTATATCTGATCCTTCTTCTTTTGATAATGATTTATTAACTTTACCTCCAACAAAAATCATCAAAGGATTTTCTATGTTGTATTCCTTCATTTTTTCAGGATTTTCTGTAAAGATTTTTTTTTGTTGATAAAAACTAAGAAGTGAACCCACTAAATAACCAAACTCCATCTTCTCATCAAAGTTTTCTTTGATATTTAAGATAGAATAATCTTTTCCAAATCCGTCATTTTTAAAAAATTTATAACTATAATCAAATAATATTGCTTTAGAATATTCTTGAGTTAGTTCATTTTTTATATCTTTTGTAGAAGCACCGATAGATTGCCCAAAGGTTGCACTATATTCAAAACAAAATCCTTTTTGACTTAATATATCTCTATTTTTTTTCCACTCTGTTCCTGCACTCCCACGATGTCCTTCATCTATCAAAACAAGATTACCTTCTTCAAAATCTTCTACTGCAAATGTTATTTCTCCTTTTTCTTCTTTAATTTTTGTTATTTCCAAAATTTCTACCGGGTTATCTGCAAATAAAGTATTATTATTCGAATCTGTAAAAATTTGTGCCTCAATTCCATTTTCCTCAAATTCTTTTAAATGTTGGCGACTTAACCCCGCATTAGTAGTAATTAATATTTTTTGATTTATTTTTTGAGTATTATATTTCTTAAATTGCATTATGTTCAAATGCATCAGTAATGTTTTTCCACTTCCTGTAGCATTCCAAAATGCAATTTTATTTAGATTATTTTCTTCAAATTTTTCTATCTCAATATCCAAATTTCTTTTAAGTATTTTTTGGTTCTGTTCTTTTATTTTTTCATTCTGTTCTTTTATTTTTTCATTATATTTTTCTAGAAAAATATTTAAATCTTCACAAAAAACTTTTTTATCTGAAAAATATTTATCTAAGTAAATTTCTACAAATAAAAGAGTAAGATACTGAAAATATTTCCATTTAATATTTTTCTTAAACTTTTTGGTATGCAAAACGATATTTTCATCATACTGCAATAATTCTTCTTTTGTTATTTTTGCATCTTTTTTTAGGTGTACAGATAACAAGGTATTAAATTTTGAAACCCCTTCTTCATCTATACTTTCATTTTCGGTATCATCTTTTATATATTTAGATAATTCTTCTAAACTCTCCACTCCAAAAAGTGAAAACATATATTGATTTAGTACTAGTTGTTGATTGAAATTCATAAATTTTTAATTTCTAGGGATAATACATTTAAATTCTTCTTTTTCTTTATCATTAATAAATTCTACATTAGGGTTTATTTCTAATACTCGTTTTATTCCTGACCCTCTACCTGTATATGTTAATACTTTATTGCATATTCTATCTAATGTTTGATTTCTTCTTATAGCATTACCAAGTTTAATTTTTTCTATTGTTAATGAATTAAAAAGTTTTCCTGGGCTAATAATTTCTACTCTATCGTGAAACATAAAAATTTCAATAGGTGAATTTATATAATAATCTCGGTGAATTAAGGCATTTGTAACTAATTCGCCAATAACTTCATGAGAAATTTCAGGTACTCCATTTGAATTGAAATTTTTCTCAACTTGTCTATTTCTTACATTACTTTTTATAAAATCTGTTCCATTATTATATAGTGTTTCAAAATCTCCATCGATTCTTATTTCTGATATATATTTATTTACAGAAATATCATCTCCATCAAAATAACAACAATCAATATAAAATGATTTATTAAACTTTTGAGGATCTATTCCAAAAATTAAATTACCAGAAAGAGTTAAATGATCTCCATTCATAATGTCAAAATTTTGCAATAATGTTTTAATATTTAATTCTTTTTTTTTAAATTTTTTATATAATTTCTCATCATAACTTTCTAAGAACTTATCAAAAAGTTGTTGATTTAAATCCGTAATATCAGTTCCCCTTACTGGTTCTTCATCTGCAAATAAATTTTTTGATTCTTGAAAAAGTCTTCGTAATTGTTCTTGTGGAACTTTCTTTTTATCTGGTCCTGATTTTATATAATAATCACCTTTATTTGTTGAGTATGGTTTATTTTCTCCTTTTGAAATAAAAACTACAGAAATTATTTTTTCTTCAATTTTTATATTTTGTGTTTGAGTAATAATTGAAGGACGAATATTGTTTTGTGAAATATTACTAATTTCTTGTCCTAATTTTTCAATTTCAATTTGAGGTAATCCCTTTATCTCTCCATTATCAGCTACTCCCCAAAAAATAATTCCTCCTTCTAAATTTGAAAAAGCCACTAACTCTTTTGATAAATCATTATTACCAATTTTAGATTCTTTAAATTGAGTAAAGCTATCTTCTCCACAAGATATTCTTTCTAATATTTCAGTTTTTGTAAGTGTATTCATCATTTTTTATAAAAATTTTAAGATTTAGTATTCCAAAGATCATAAATGTTTTTTCTTTTTCCAAAAGCTTCTTTTCCTCCTTCCATAACATCAATAATATTTTTTTGTATTTCTTTATCATCAATACTTCCAGTTTTTGTATTTATTTTTTTCTCATCATAATCACAAATCACTATTTGTTCTGCATCACCTAATACTGGAATATTTGCGTTATGAGTAGCAAAAATAAATTGTGTTTCATTTTTTAATTGTAAAATCTCTTTAATAACCTGATTATAAATTGTTTGATTATCTAAGTCATCTTCTGGCTGATCTATGATTATTATATCATTTTGTTTTTGAGTTAAAATAAATATTATTAAAGCAGACACTCTTTGACCTAAGGAATGTTCATTAAGAGGTTTTTTATTATAAAAAATTTCTATTTTATTTTCTGTTTGAAAAGTAAGTGATGATCTTAAATTTTCTAAAAATCGTGTTTTAAAAGCTAATAATTTGTTTCCTCCAAATTCTATATTTTCTAAGTTTTTATATATTTCTATGCAGTCTGGATATTGTAATAATTTTTCATAATCATCCTTACTTAATCCTGTACCTCCAAGAATTGTTTTTAAATAATTTTCTAAACTTTTTTGATTTCCTGTTTTATTTCCTTTGTACTCAATTTTTAATTCTATAAATTTTTGAGATTTATTTATTTTCTCTATTTCTTCTTTAATAATATTAAACTCTTCTAAATAAAAATTTTCTAATTCTTGTAATAAATTATTTAAGTTTTTATTGCCTTCTTTTTGTTTTTTATCATCATTTTCTAATTCATTTAAAATCATTTTTTGCAATTTTAC
>Ga0256914_1002410_pt1 | contig 15652 bp, 17 predicted proteins | sample HulkmetaG_FD_191571 | JGI IMG/M metagenome (GOLD analysis project Ga0256914, IMG submission 191571) | Hydrothermal chimney microbial communities from Main Endeavour vent field at the Juan de Fuca Ridge, Pacific Ocean - Hulk | ecosystem: Environmental > Aquatic > Marine > Hydrothermal vents ... | reverse complement strand
GTAGGCTGGTGAGTACCTATGGTCGTTAGTAGCTATATCGTTAGCTATAGGAATGTTAGTTATGCTTAACATGGGGTATAAACCATTAGTAGTCATAAGCGGTAGTATGGAGCCATCAATAAACATAGGTGACTTAGTATTCACCGTACCACTGAAGAATCACTACTACCCAAGAGTAGGTGATGTAGTAGCTTACGCATTCGCTGGCAAGATAGTACTCCATAGGGTCATAGGCTACGGTAGTGGAGGTACGGTAATAACTAAGGGCGACGCTAATAACGCACCAGACCCTAAACCCGTTAAGCTAAAGAACATACTGGGAGTTATGAGATTAAGGATACCTTACGTAGGGGCACCGATGATCTACTTAGCGAGGGTTATTGGTGGGTTTCTAAACCTAACGATAACCCTCCTAATACTGACTTACGTATCGTACATTCCCATACTTAAGGAGTACGTAGGTGTAGGAAATGGTAAGTACTAAGTTCAAGTCCCTAATCCTTAACCGTAAATTAGCTCTAGTACTTACTCTAGTAATGGCCTCGGTACTAGCGATGTCCATAGTAGCTGTACTAGCGTCCTATAAAGCACCGATTTACGTTAAGGAATACGTAGTTAAGTCATTAATAGATGTTAAGTGCGGGTATAATTACGTAGTAAGTGTTAGGCCTTCAGTAACTTACAGTAATAGATCAGTCATTAAAGTAGGTGAGCCACTATACTTTAGACTCCTAAAGGAAATGAACATAAACCTCACATGTCGCTTATCAAGCCTTAAAGGAATTAGTAAGGTAGTAGGTAGCTACAACGTAGACTTAGCGATGAACTCATCAGCGGGCTGGATGCATTACATAGAGTTAGGTAGGGGTACGGTGAATTCATCATTAACTAAGCTGAACCTCAAATTAAACATAGGTAAGCTACTTGATATGATAGACCGCATCGATAAGGAGATAGGTGTTAGAGGAGTATCGGTGATAATGAACTTAAGACCAGTAATTAAGTATGACGTAGTAACTAATAACGTTAAGAAGCACGTACTCGTAACGCCCGTACTAAGCATGTTAATAAGTTATGATAAGGGAGTAATGAGTATTGATGGGCTTAGATATCACAAGGTACTTAAGGATGGGGAGGTGATTAGGCACATAAATAACATAACACTTCTAGGGCTACCACCAATACCCGTAGTTAAGGCTAGGGAGTACTCATTAATTGCGGCACTAACATCGAGTTCCGGACTAGTACTAACGCTTGTACGGCCGAGTAAGAAACGCAGATTAGGTCATAAGGAAATAAGTAGTAAGTACAGCGACTTAATAATTGATGGTAGGTTAAGCGAGGTAGGTAGTAAGGCATCAATAATAGATGTAAGTAGTATTAAGGACCTAGCCAATTTAGCCGAGGCTTTAGGTAGACCTATCCTACATAGCGTAGTCAATAGAGTAAGTGGAGTAGTTATTCATAGGTACTACGTAACTGATGGATCAGTAGTCTATAGGTATACATTACAGCCAACGACTAAGGAGCATTAACCGTAGTAAGTATTTTTACGGATTATTAATTAGCTTAGAGTAATTACTCTATTGCTCCTTAAGTCAAAGAATGTGTAAGACTCCACTAAAGCATAAGCGTTAACACCTACATCCAGAGAATCAGCTCCCTTAATAACTACTGGCTTATAATTGATGGTCCTACCTATTAAGTCCCCTCTAAATGACTTATGAGTTATTACTATGAATGCCCTAGTACCTAAGTACTCCTTATTAATCATTGATCCAACCTCCTCAACAACCCTATTAACGATTACTGATCTCCTCTTCTTAACGCACTCAGGTACTTGAGGCATGGAGGCAGCTTCGGTCCTAGGCCTTATCGTGTATTGAGCTATGTGCACCTTATCAATCATTAACTCCCTTAAAGCCTCCACGGTCATAATGAAATCCTCCTCGTCCTCGCCTGGATGACCCACGATAACGTCAGTAGCTATGGTCACCTCAGGTATCTTCCTCCTTAACTCCCTAATCAAATCCCTGAACTCATCGTAGGTGTACTTACGCTTCATTATCTTAAGTACCTTATCACTCCCTGATTGTAGGGGGATGTGTGCGTACTTAAATACTCTAGGATCCTTAAGTACCTCTATAAAACCGTCAAGTACGTTCATTAATGTATCGGGGTTAGCCATACCTATTCTTATGAAGTAATTACCCCCAACCTCATCAAGTACCTCCCTAATTAGGTCAGGTAGTCTAGGCCTCCCTAAGTCAATCCCGTATGATGCGGTGTCCTGAGCTGTTAAATCCACCTCCTTAGCACCCTTACGTACCGCTTCCTTAACCATCTTAATTATTAATTCAGGTCTGTAAGACCTCAATCGCCTCCTAGCTATCTTAACTATACAGAATGAGCAATCACCTAAGCAACCCTCAGCAATGGGTATGGTGGCTACCGCACCGTCAAAGCATAAACTTAACTTGCTGGTATCTCTGACCCCCCTTATTAAGTACTTAGGAACCGACGACTCGATAACCTCAACAATCTTAGTGATGTTTTGAGGGCTGATTAATGAGGCATTAGGAACTACCTTCAATGCAGTATATGGTTGAGCAGCTGCTAAGCATCCGGCTACCACGATCCTCTTCCTAGGGTATGACCTGCTTAACTGCCTTAACCTCCTAAGTACCCTCTCCTCACTATCCTTCCTAACGGTGCACGTATTAACTACTATTACGTCAGCTTCGCTAGGTGTGTTAACTACTTCATGACCTGCACTAACCACTAGGGACTTCATTAGTGATGTATCAGCCCTATTTAGGGCGCATCCGTAAGTTTCAAAGTATACCCTCATACCCTCCCAACTACATCCGGTAAATCAACTTAAAAGCTTCAGAATGTATCTTTAAGGGGTTTGAGGATGGGCTCTGAGGAGAAGGCGCTTGATTACATGTGGTTGCTTGATAGGCTATACTCTAAACTACCATCAAAAACACCTACTCAGCAAACGCTGGATATACCGCCACTCAATATAGTTCATGTAGGACTTCAAACACATATCAAGAACTTCAAGGAGGTGTGTGATATACTCCTTAGGGAGCCTAGGATATGTGCTAGGTACTTACTGAAGGAACTAGCTGCTAGGGGCTCAATAGACGATTCAGGTAATTTCATAATATACTCTAGAGTATCCGCTCACACGATAAATACCTTATTTAAGAGGTTCCTGAATAGCTACGTAAGGTGCAGTACATGCGGTTCTTACCAGACTAAGTTAATTAGGAGGGGTAAGGTCTGGATAATAAGGTGCCTAGCCTGCGGTGCTGAAACACCTGTTAAGCCTATATGAAGGTAGGCGCTATGAGTGGTGGGATATACTTAAGAGTCATGGAGGTTGATGACGGCTTCATGATTAAGGTAGTTGTTTCAGTATGTGATGAGGAGTTACTAGGTAAGGTATTTAGGGAGGGTGATAGGGTATTAGCAATTAATAAGGAATTCTTCGGAGGTCAGCTACTGAGTACGGATTACGAGGATGAGATAATCGATTACCTACGGAGAGCGTATACGGCCATGATAGTTGGTGAGAGGTCCGTATCATTAGCTCTTAAGAATAGAGTAATACATCCTGAAGCAGTAATGAGAATTGCTGGGGTACCTTACGCACAGATTGTTAGGTATTGAGGGTGTCCTTATTGGGTAGGAGGTTCTGCGTTAGGTGTGGTAGGGAGGGTAGTGAGGATAACCCGATAATAGATGGTCTATGTCCTCAGTGCTTCCTTAAGGAGAGGTACGTACTTAAACTACCCCCCAAGATAGTAATTACCCTATGCCCTAGCTGTGGGTCAGTCTATGTTAGGGGTAAGTGGGTCTACGTTGGCATCGATGAGGGTGAAGTCATTAAGTACTTCATAAGCAACGCATTAATCAAGCGAGATAACGTATATCCAGGGGTTACGGACGTAGCTATAGAGGACGTTAAGTACTCACCTGATAAGTCGATAATAAAAGTAGTTGGTAGGGTAGGTAATGCCCTCCTGAAGCAGGAGTTAGTTAGTGAGGTAGTTATTAGGAGGAGGTTATGCCCCAGATGCATTAAGGTTAAGACAGGCTCCTACGAAGCACTACTGCAGGTGAGGTATGAGGGAGGGTACGTAGATAGGGAATTGGAGCGTGAGTTACTTAACCACTTAAGTAGGTATGGCAAACTCATTGAGTCGATAAGTGAGGTCAAGAGTGTTAAGGACGGACTCGACATTAAGGTACTTAATCAAGGGGTTGCTAGGCAGATAGCCAATATAATTAAGCGTGATTTCGGAGCTAAGGTCATTCAGTCATGGGAGGATGCGGGATTCATTAGTGGGAAGAGACACTCAAGACTAACTATATCACTCAGATTACCTGCCCTTAAGGAAGGGGACATCATCGAGTTAGGTAATGAGTTAAGTATAGTTGATTCAGTAAGTAGGGGTAGGTTAGTTATTAGGAGGTTAAAGGACTGGAGAAAGTATAGGTTAACTTACGATGAACTATGGAGCATAGGCTTTAGGAGACTAACTATTAAGGACTACTCAATAGTCAATGGTAAGGTACTCAACTACGAAGGCGGTGAAGCAGTTATTCAAGCAGTTAGATCAGGAGCTATCTACTACGTTAAACTACCCGTACTTAAGGACTTAGGGTCTGATGTGACATTATTAATTTATAAGGGTAAGGCGTACCTTTTAAGGTGAAGGTGAAGAGCCTAGATGGTAGGTAAGAAAAAGAAAAGGAGGGGCGAGGAGGAGTCTCAAGAGCTTCTCCTACCTACTGAGGAGGGTCAAGTAATATGCGTAGTTACTGAGATTATTGGTGGTAACTACGTTAAGGTAATATGTATGGATGGTAAGGAGAGAAAGGCTAGGATACCGGGTAAGATGCGTAGGAGGGTATGGATTAACCCTAAGGACGTAGTACTCCTAGGTATTTGGGAGTTCGACGACAGCAGGGGTGACATACTCTATAAGTACAGAAGGGATGAGAAGAAGAAACTGATAGAGCAAGGGCATTTAGATCCGAGTCTACTAGAATTTGAGGGTATGATGTGAGCGGTAAGGACATAGATAAGTATCTAGACATGTACTATAGACTAACGGGTAAGGAACGTAGGGAGGTAGATAAGGACCTATTTGAGACTATAGAGGAGGTATTCGACTCAGCAACTATATTAGCAGTACTTGACTTAGTTAGGAAGAAGGTACTGTATGAATTAAAGGGTGTAGTAAGCGCTGGTAAGGAGGCTAGGGTTTACTGGGGGGTCGACCCTAGAGGTAGGGACTTAGCCGTTAAGATATACCTAACATCAACTGCTGAGTTTAGGAAGGGAATGATTAAGTACATAGCTGGTGATCCAAGATTCGCTAACATACCTAAATCAACTAGGAAGTTAATGATTCTTTGGGCTAGGAAAGAGTTTAGGAACTATAAGTTAATGTATAAGGCTGGGGTCTCCGTACCGGAACCTATAGCTCAGCATGAGAATATCTTAGTACTTGAGTTCATAGGTGAGAAGGGTGTTAGGGCACCACTACTTAAGGAGGTTAGCTTAAGTGATGAGGAGTACTTAGATATCTTCTGGAGAGTCGTTAATGACGTTAAGAAGATGTACTTAAGAGCTAGGTTAGTTCATGGTGACTTAAGCGAGTATAACGTAATGATATGGAGGGGGAGGCACTACATAATAGATGTTAGTCAGGCAGTTAAGCTTGACCACCCAAACGCAATTAACTTCTTAGTCAGGGATTTAAGGAATGTACTAAGGTACTTCAGTGATGAGTTAGGTCTTAAGGGTTTACCTAGTATTAAGGAACTACTTAACTACGTAACTGAAGGAGAGGTTTCAGTACCTATTGACCTAACCTAAACATCAGCCTTAATACCTCCCTAATAAATGCAGTAGTGGGGTTTTTAATGAGTGAGGAAGGTAGGAGACCATCAGTACTTCCTGGAGTTACTAAGCTATACCTGAAAGTACCTATGGATCGCTTAGGTGCGTTAATAGGTGAGAAGGGTAGCGTAATTAAGGAGCTAGAGAGGAGAACAAATACTAGAATAACCATTGACAGTAATGATGGGAGCGTAATAATTGAACCATTAACACCAGCAACTCCAGTATATAACCTACTTAAGGCTCGGGAATTCATAAGAGCTGTTGCGGCGGGGTTCTCACCGGATAGGGCTTGGAGAGTCTTGGATGAGGATCAAGTACTGATAGTTATTGACCTTAAGGAGACTGTAGGTAACTCACCAAATCACTTAACGAGGATTAAGGGTAGGATCATAGGTGAGGAGGGTAAGGCTAGGAAGAACTTAGAAATGATGACTGGTACGTACATAAACGTGTATGACGATAAGGTAGCTATAATAGGTGATTTCGAATCAGCTCAAGTAGCTAGGGAAGCTATTGAGATGCTAATACAAGGTAGGCAACACTCAACAGTCTATAGGTACGTAGATAGGATGATGCGAGAAATAAAGAGGAGGAGAATGACTAGTCTATGGAGTAAACCACCTTTCTAATCAAGTAGCTTTGATGAGTAAAGGCTCCCTGATAGGTGATGAGGGGCCAAAGCTCTGAGCTACTTAATTTAAAGTGATTAGAGAAGAGGGGATTTATCGTGTTAGGAGCCCTTACCTACTTATGTGGTGGGCCCGGGGGGATTTGAACCCCCGACCTACGGGTCTCTCCTGCCTCTATCATCCCCCTAAAGGGTCCCCAGACCCGTAGCCGGACTGGAGCCTCGGCCGTTAAGGCGCCCGCCGCTCTGCCTGGCTGAGCTACGGGCCCACCTCACTTCATCCGTGAGTTACTTTATGGGAGGGTTAATAACCTTTAATTACTAAGTAATGCTTCCTCAATGAATATAGGGCACTCCTTAGGTACTCTTAAATTAAGTTACGCGTAGTGTAGGTTTGGTGGTGTTGTTTGACCGCTTGGAGACTTAAATGCACGGTATGTGGTACTGAGTGGGTTCTCAAGGTTAGCTACAACATATCGGACTTCAAGAGAATATATCATTACTGCAGGAAATGCGGTAGGAACACCTTCCATGAGATTATAGGTAGGGTTGATTAAGTTAATTAAAATTCAGTGGAGGTTCATTACATCACTATTCAGTGCCGGCAACGCTCATCATTACCTACCTAACACTTACCTCCCTTAAGTAATGTAGTGCAGGCCTCCTACTTAGGTGGGTAGGTAGTGCTGAATCGACTTGTGGGTACCCCTCTAATTCCTTCTTAATAATACTTATTAACTCATCAACAGTCATGGATCTCTGCTCACCACCTCTAAACCTAACGTTGATGGTTCCCGTACTAACCTCTCTAGAACCGACGACTACGATGTAGGGGATCCACTCAATACCTGCTTCTCTAATCTTCTTACCTAGACTTAAGTTCCTATCATCTATGTCAGCTCTAATGCCGGCACTCAATAACTTCTTAAGGACCTCCTCACCATAGCTTAAGTACTGACTACTGACTGGTATTACTCTAACCTGGATGGGTGCTAGCCAAGTAGGTAGTTTAGGTACCTTACCCTCCATCTCATCAATTACTGCCTTATCGAATACTGCATATATGTACCTCTCAACACCACCTATTATTGCCGTATGTATGATTACCGGGTACCTCTCACGACCTTCCTCATCAACGTAGGTAATCCCGAACCTCTTAGCATTACCTACGTCAATCTGGAAAGTAGCTATTTCCCTAGGTCTCTTCAGTGAGTCTATTATGTTGTACTCTATATTAAGTACCCAGTAGTAAATACCCGATGGTAATACCTCAACAAGTGCTGGCTTACCCTCCCTCCTAATGAGTTCTATGATGTAGTCCCTATGCCCCTCAAAGAAGTCCCTAGTTACGTTATAGATCGATACGTACTCCCTTCCTATCTTCCTAATCTCCTCAAGTATCTTCTCCTGAACCTTAAGAGCTACCTTCTTAGCTTCCTCAAGGTCCTTAGTGAATATGTGTAAGTCCGGCATGAAGAATTTCCTAAGCCTAAAGCAAAGCATTACCTCACCGCTCTGCTCATACCTATAGCTATCAGCGAGTTCAAAAGCGCCGAATGGTAAGTCCTTATAACTTATTATCCAGTCCTTAATCATTGCGAATTGCTGATGGCATGCCGCGTACCTAAGCACCATCCTACCACTATCGGTCTCAACCTCATACAACCTATCACCGAATAACTCAGCATGTTCCCTAACGGGCCTGAACTTGAGGTTAAACATGTTAGTTCCTCTAACCCTAAACACGGGTATTCCTAATGACTTAGCTACTAACCATGAATACTGCATCACAGCCTCAAGGATGACCGTAGCATGTGGTCCGTACCTCATGTGCCCAGCATCCGACATGGGCTCCCATTCGAAACCGAACTTCCTACATACTTCATTTATCTTAGGCTTACCGCCAGGTAGTTCCCTCTTGAAGACTTCCTTATCTATTAATATCTTAAGGTCCTCCTCACCCTCCTTAGGTACGTACTCCTCAGCTTTGAATACCTCACCTTCAGGAGTAATTACGTAGTACTCCTTCTCAACGACCCTCCTAGTACGTGCTAGTGCTTCAGGTACGTAACTACGTGATAACTCAGCTAGTGGGTGACCTAAGCACTTTATCCTAAACTCCTTATACCACCCGAAAGGCGCCCTAACTACGTCAATACCTAACTCCTTAGCTACACCCTCAAGTTCCTTAAGGACCTTAACAGCTACGTCGGGAGGTGCTAACTTACTTGATAGGTGTGCGTAGGGGTAAATAACTAGTTTCTTAGCACCTACCTTACTCATTACTGAAGCAACGTCATCGATTACCCCCCTAATGAAGTCCCTACCTCCCTTATCATCACCCTCCTCAACAGTTACGAACATTACTAAGGCGTTACTGACTCTACACTCACCAGGAACCTCCCTTAAATCCTCAGCATCATCGATGGCCTTCCTCTTAGCTCTAAACTCGAACTCCTCTGAATGTATCAGTAGGGTACGCACTTACGTAGCACCTAAGAAGCTGTAGTAGGTATGACTTAATAATTGTTAATGGTGAGGTAATATCTCAGTATCTACGAATTAGTAATTACCACTTAATAACCCATGTTAACTATGGATAAATTAAAGTATCACCAAAATTTAATAGCTCATTAACTCCCCTAAAATTAGGGTATGGGGTGTAATGGAGGGCCAAAAAATAATTAGGAGTTTGGAGGATTTGGGGCTGAGTAGTACGTTAATTAATAAGCTGAGGGAGGCAGGGTACAGGACATTAGAGGCTGTAGCAGTAGCTAATGTTAATGAATTAGCTAGTGTAGTGGGTATACCGGTAGGTACTGCGCAGAGGATCGTAAGTAAGGCTAGGGATGCCTTAGGACTTAAGTTCATGACCGCTCTAGAGCTTAAGAAGTTAAGACTTAACATAGGTAGGATAACGACAGGCTCGAGAAGGTTAGATGAGTTACTAGGTGGTGGTGTTGAAACTAGAACAATAACTGAGTTCTACGGGGAGTACGGAACTGGAAAGACCCAGATATGTCACCAGCTATCAGTTAATGTTCAGTTACCTAGGGAGCGCGGCGGATTAAACGGTAAGGCACTCTACATAGATACTGAAGGCACCTTCAGGTGGGAGCGTATAGACGCTATGGCTAGAGCGTTAGGTCTGGACCCAGACGAGGTAATGAGTAACATAATATGGATTAGGGCAATAAGTAGTGACCACCAAATGGCTATAGTTGAGGAGGCTATGGAGCTCATACCTAAGGAGAACATAAAGTTATTAGTAGTTGACTCAGTCACGGGTCACTTCAGAGCTGAGTACCCAGGTAGGGAGAACCTAGCGGTTAGGCAGCAGAAACTCAATAGGCACCTACATCAGTTAAGTAGGATTGCTGAGATATACGATGTAGCTGTAGTAGTTACTAATCAAGTAATGGCTAGGCCCGACGTATTCTACGGTGACCCAACACAAGCAGTGGGTGGTCACGTACTAGCTCACGCACCAGGTGTTAGGGTTCAGTTAAGGAGGGGTAGGGGTAATAGGAGGATAGCTAGGATAGTTGACGCACCACACCTACCTGAGAGTGAGGCGGTATTCGTAATAACTGACGCCGGTATTAGGGACTTAGAGGAGTAAGTAATTGGGTCTTGAGTGGGTATCAGTACTTAGGGGTAGTGGTGAGTACGTACTACTAGCAACCACACTCGTTACCTTAATCTACGCTAGCATATTAGATGTTAAGTCCAGGGACATACCTGAAGTTACGTGGTTACCTGCCTCAGTAATAGCTATAGTCCTTAACTTACTAAGCGGTAACTATGACTTCATGCACACACTCTTCTCTCTAGTACCAGCTGGTTTAGTACTCATTATGGCTTTCTTAGGTTTAATGGGTGGTGCTGACTCACTAGCGCTTTTAATGATAGGTATTTCATTCCCTAAGTTTATAGCGTTTCCTATATCACTCTTAACTCTGATATATTCTCTAATCCCCCCGATATTACTGATGCTTTACTACTTAGTATCTAACCTCATACTCCATCGTGACGTATTTAGAAAGATAAACTGTGCTGAGGGTAGATACGCAAAGTACGTCCTACCGTTACTCGGTAAGCCATTAACAATTAATTCATACTTAGCTAGGAAGTTCGTGTACCCGCTAACAATACCGTTAAGTAATTCCGAGTACGTATGTAGGACCTACTTCGGTGATGATGAAGAGGAAGAGAAGGTTAAGAGAGGTATTGAGGAGTTAGTTAGGGCGGGTGTTTTAAGACCTAATGATAAGATCATAGTAACGCCCGCACTACCGCACATACTCTTCATCTTAATAGGATTCATAGCCGCTATACTAACGCCACAGAAATACCTAGCTAGCTTGATATACTCACTAATAACTCACTAGAGGCAGTAACTTGTTTTAAACTCCAGCAGTATTCACTAGGGGCTTAGTGTTGAGGATACTCTGGGCTCCGTGGAGAATGAAGTACATAAGGGAGTTTAGTAAGTTAGGTAGGAAGGGCTGTATCTTCTGTGAAGCAGTTTCTGGGAAAGATGAGGAGCACTTAGTTGTTTATAGGAGTAAGTACTCAATAGCTATGCTTAACTTATATCCATATAACACAGCCCACGTCATGGTAGCACCTAAGAGGCACGTACCCAGACCTAACCTACTAAGTGATGATGAGCTCCTAGATCTGTACAAGTTAGTTAACATGGTTATTGAGGCGTTAGATAGGGAGTACTCACCACACGGGTATAACGTAGGTATTAATTTGGGTAGGGTAGCTGGTGCCGGCGTTGAAGCTCACCTACATGTACATATAGTACCTAGGTGGGAGGGTGATACTAACTTCATGCCTGTAGTAGCTAACGTAAAGGTAATTCCAGAGGATATTAGGGAGACGTTTAGGAGGGTTAGGAAGGCATTAACCTCAGCTACTCATTATTAATTTTGATTAGTGCGTATCAAAGAATGTATTTTAGTATAGGTTAAATGAATTTCCTTGAGGGTGTTCTGAATGAAGCACCTACTAGCTGACTTAACGGGTAAGGACTTAATAACTACTCAAGAATGGAGTGTTGAGGAACTTAGGTTAGCGATTGAGTTAGCTAAGGACCTTAAGAGGAGGTACATCTTCTACGGTGTTGAGGGTATACCTAAGCTACTTGAGAGGAAGACATTCTTCATGCTCTTCTTCGCACCCTCAACAAGGACTAGGTCAGCGTTTGAGGCGGCCATGACGTTATTAGGTGGGCATGCACAGTACTTAGAACCTAGAATGACGAGAGCTGGTGAGGGTGAGGCGTATAAGGACATAGCTAAGATGTATGAGAGGTACGGACACGGAATAGGTATTAGGATACTGGATAAGGCCATCGACTACGTATACGGTAGGGGTAACGCCATCGTTAGGGAATTCGCTAGGTGGGCTAAAGTACCCGTAATTAATATGGCTGACGACGCCTTCCACCCAACTCAAGGATTAGCTGATTTCATGACTTTCGAGGAGTTATTCCCGAATTATAAGGGTAAGAAATACGTGATTATGTGGGCATACTCACCAGAAATTAGGGGTTGGTGCAGTATTCAAGAGGACCTACTGATATTCACTAGGATGGGTGTGGACGTTACCGTAGCGGCTCCACCAGGTTTTAAGCTCGATCCTAAGGTGATTGAGTGGGCTAAGCAGAATGCCGAAGCTACGGGTGCTGAGCTTAGATTCACTAACGACTTTAGAGAAGCTGTTGAGGGTGCTCACGCGGTGTTTCCGAGGAATTGGGCATCACCTACTCTGGTTCAGTTAGGTTACAGTAAATTCGCTGAGGAGGAGAGGAGGATTTATGAGAAGTATAGGGACTGGAAAGTAACTATGGATCTCTTCGATAGGATGGATAAGTCGGCAGTACTTATGCATGTAATGCCCATATTCAGAGGTTACGAAGCTGATGATGAGGTAGTAGATAGCCCGAGGTCAGTACTTTATGAGCAGGCGGAGAACGGGTTGTACACTAAGGCGGCTGTGTTAGCATTAACGATGGGTGGTGTTAGGTAAGTCTCGATAAGTGATGACTACTTCCTACATACTAATTTAAACGGGTTTTTCACATAATGAAGTAAATTACCTAAAATAATGGTAGATCCAATCAATACTAAGTACTTCACTTCATGAAGTTATATTATGCTTTTAATTAATCAATGCGATCTCTCTACGAGGGTTACTCATGGGTAGGCCTTGGTATGTAGGGTATTTTGAGGGTAAGGACTGGTTAAAGAACTTCGACTACACCTTAGAAGATATTAAGAAGGTATTAGAGGCTGCTAAGGACCTCAAGTACAAATTTAGGGCTAAGGTACCTACACCTTACTTAAGGGGTAAGACACTATTTATGCTGTTCTATAATAAGTCACTAAGAACTAGGAATAGCTTTGAGGCTGGTATGTTCCAGCTGGGTGGTCACGCACACTTCCTAAGTCCGCATGACGTATACGCACCAACACTTCCTGAGGATATGGTACCTTATCAGACCGAAGCTATTAGTGATGTTGCTAGGGTGTTAAGTAGGTATGGTGACGCAATAGCTATTAGGATCTACGGAGACCCCGCTAAGTGGATTATAGGTAGGGGACATAGGATAGTTGAGGAATTCGCTAAGTGGGCTTCAATACCTGTACTCAACATGGAGGACGACCTCTACCATCCATTCCAGGCATTAGCGGATATAATGGCTGTCCTAGAAGTAGTGCCTAACCTAAGGGGTAAGAAGTTCGTGGTATCCTACGCATATTCAGGAGGTCTTAAGCCATTAGCAGTACCTCAGAGCGTTGCTGGTATAGCAGCTATGTTCGGTGCTGATGTGTGGTTAGCTTACCCACCAGGGTTTGACTTCGATGATAGGGTAATGAAGGAGATTAGAGAGGTAGCTGATAGGTACGGAGCCTCAATCACTATAACACATGACATGAAGGAGGCGTTTAAGGACGCTGTAGTGGTTTACCCGAAGGCCTGGAGCCCTAGAGGGTTCTTCCCACCATATAATAGCAAGGTGGATAAGGAGGGTGCTAAGGAGTACCAGAATAAGTTTAAGGACTGGAAGGTAACCATGGAATTACTACTAGAGTCAGGTAAGCCCTACTACATGCACTGCGGCCCAGCCGATAGGGGTCAGGAGGTTGAAGATGCGGTACTTGATAGCTACGAGAAGTCACTCTACTTCGAGGAAGCCGAGAATAGGTTGCATGTTCAGAAAGCAGTAATGGCTATGGTTATGGGGAGCAGGTACGAGGAGTAACTACTTAAACATCCTTTTTAATGTATACGTATTAGCTCTTATATAAATACTGAAGGACTTATTTACGTAATTGAAGTAATGAGGTGGTACTGAATGGTTAATGAGAGGGACGAGAAGTACGTACTTATTGCGTTAGGAGGCAACGCATTCCAGACTAAGGGTGAGTTAGGTACCCCCGAAAATTACTGGAGGAACGCGTATAGAGCTGCTCAGACCATTGTTAAGATAGTTAAGGAGGGTTATAAAGTAGCTATAACTCATGGTAACGGACCCCAAGTAGGTATTATTCTAGAGTGGATGGAGCGTTCAAAGGATAAGATACCCCCGATGACTATGGACATAGCTGGCGCGATGACTCAGGGGTGGTTAGGTTACCTATTAATGCAGGCAATATATAACACTCTAGTTAAGGAGGGTGCTACACACCTAGTTAAGGGTGTCGTAACGATAGTTAATCAAGTCGTTGTAAGTAGGGACGACCCATCATGGAGGAACCCAACCAAGTACGTAGGTAGCTACTACACTGAGGAAGAAGCTAAGAGATTAGCTAAAGAGAAGGGCTGGGTCATGAAGCCGGACCCTAGGGGTGGCTGGAGGAGGGTAGTACCCTCACCAGATCCAAAAGAGAACTTCGAGGTTGAGGCTGCTAAGACCCTACTTAGGGAGGGGTGGATAGTAATAGCTTCCGGTGGTGGAGGCATACCAGTAGTTAAGAATGAGGACGGCACATTACAGGGTGTTGAGGCAGTTATTGATAAGGACTTAGCTGGTGAGGTATTAGCTACTAAGTTAGGGGTTGGTACCTTCGTAATACTCACCGACGTTGATGGTGCCTACATAAACTACGGTAAACCTAATCAAAAGAAGCTAGACGTAGTAACTGTTTCAGAGCTTGAGAAGTACTATAAGGAAGGGCACTTCAAGCCAGGGTCAATGGGTCCTAAGGTACTAGCAGCTATTAGATTCATAAGGCACGGTGGTAAACGAGCGATGATAGGTCATCTCCATAAGGGTTACGAGGTAGTTAAGGGTAAGTCAGGAACTATGGTCATCCCGGATTGAGTTTTTAAGGATTACTTAACACACTCAATCACACTATTTTATCTAGGTTATTTAATCAATACTTAAAATATTACTAAGACCTTATGATAATGGGTATTCTTAAATGCGTGAAGGTGTGGATATACTAATTAATAATGCATTAATAGTTACTATGAATAAGGAACGTGCGGTCATACCCCGTGGCTACGTAGCTATCCGTGATGGTAAGATAGTGGATGTTGGGCAAGGGGATGGTACCAGCAAGTTCAGTGCTGAGGAAGTTATTAGTGAGCGTAAGTCAGTAGTACTTCCTGGATTCATATGCGCCCACACTCACTTCTACGGAGTATTGTTAACTGCTTCAATATGGTTTGGGGTTATTGAGCCACCCTCGGACTTCCAGCAGAACCTACAGCGTATTTGGTGGCCCCTAGATGAGAACATAACTCACGAAGACCTCTACGTAGCATCGCTCATGGGCTCGATAATGTTTGCCAGAACAGGTACTACGTTCTTTAAGAATATGTGCTCAGCACCTAACGTAATTGATGGTGCGTTAGACCAGATAGCTAAAGGTGTTGAGGAGGTAGGTATTAGGGGTTTAACGGGGTATAGCGCTACTCAAAGGAGGAGTATTGAGGAGGGGTTTAGGGGTGTTAATGAGAATGAGAGATTCGTTAAGAAGACTTTAGGGAGCGACTCAAGAGTTAAGGGTATATTCGCTGTTCACGCCTCATTTACAGTAACTGATGAGTTACTGATTAAGACTAAGGAGTTA
>Ga0256914_1002409_pt1 | contig 15657 bp, 12 predicted proteins | sample HulkmetaG_FD_191571 | JGI IMG/M metagenome (GOLD analysis project Ga0256914, IMG submission 191571) | Hydrothermal chimney microbial communities from Main Endeavour vent field at the Juan de Fuca Ridge, Pacific Ocean - Hulk | ecosystem: Environmental > Aquatic > Marine > Hydrothermal vents ... | reverse complement strand
GACGATGTCGTCACCTGGCGGAGCGCCGCCGGCGGCATCGCCCAGGTCGAAGCGGGCGGGCACATCGAAGGCGTCTCGGTCGGCAGCACGACGCTCACCGCCGACTGTGGCGGCATCGACGCCACCCTCACCGTTACCGTCACACCGGTCGCCGAGGTGGCGGCCATCGAGATCGAGAACGGTCGCGACGAAATCACCGTGCGCAAAGGCGAGAAGCTGCAACTCGACCTCACCGCCATCTACACCAGCGGACGCCGCGCCACCGTCACCAACGACGCCGAATGGTCGGCCGAAACCATCAGTGGCGGGCCGATCGGCGTCGGCAACACCGCCGACGACAAGGGGGAGGTGGACACCCGCAACAGCGGCACCGCCTTCATCAAGGCCGTGTTCGACAACGAAACGGCCTATATCAAGGTGATCGTACAGTCGCTGCCGGCACCACCAGGCGGTTCTTGAGTCCGGCTGTGCGGTTTGCGGGTGGCCGGATGCCAAGAAACCTGCCTTCTCATGAAACATTCGGGCTAAAATCCCGCTGAACCCAGCACGAGAGCATCGTCATGTCAGAGCAGCAGAAGACCACCCATTTCGGCTATCAGGAAGTGCCGGTCGAGGAGAAGCAGAAAAAGGTCGCCGACGTCTTCCACTCGGTGGCCAACAAGTACGATGTCATGAACGACCTGATGTCGATGGGCGCGCACCGGCTCTGGAAGATGTTCACGCTCAACCAGGCCGGTGCACGACCGGGCATGCGCGTGCTCGACCTGGCCGGCGGCACCGGCGATCTGGCGATGAAATTCTCCACTCAGGTGGGCAGCGGCGGCGAGGTGGTGCTGGCCGACATCAACAGTTCGATGCTGGAGGAGGGGCGGCGCCGGCTCATCGACAAGGGCATCGTCGGCAACGTCCGCTACGCCCAGGTCAATGCCGAATGCCTGCCGTTCGGGGACGACAGCTTCGACATCGTCACCATCGCCTTCGGCCTGCGCAACGTCACCGACAAGGACGCGGCGCTGCGGTCGATGCGCCGCGTGCTCAAACCCGGCGGCAAACTGCTGGTGCTGGAATTCTCCCGACCGATCAGCCACATCTTCAACAGGATCTACGACCTCTACTCCTTCACCGCGTTGCCGCTGATGGGCAAGCTCATCGCTGGCGACGCGGAGAGCTACCGTTATCTGGCCGAGTCGATCCGCATGCATCCTGACCAGGAGACACTCAAGGGAATGATGGAGGCGGCCGGCTTCGAGCGCTGCGACTACCACAATCTCACCGGCGGGGTCGTGGCGCTGCACACGGGCTATGCCATCGACTGACGGAGACGCCACCATGGAACGCTCCCCGACGCTGCTGAAACTCATCGAGTCGGCCTTCAATCGCTATCTGGCGCTCGACCCGGAAATGTCGTCGCGCCTCGGCGAGCTGGAGGGAAAATGCCTCGGCTTCGTGCTCACCGAACCGGCCATCGAACTCTACTGCCGTCCCCGCGCCCGGGCGGTGACACTGCTGGCGCAATGCGACGGCGAGGCGGACTGCATCGTCAAGGGCAGCGCGCTCGATCTGCTGAAGATGCTGCGCAGTGACGATCCGGCACAGTCGCTGAGCCGGGGCGAGATCGAGATCATCGGTGACAGCCGGCTGGCGCAGGATTTTTCCGATACGCTCAAAGCCATCGACATCGACTGGGAAGAGCTGGTCAGCCGGCTCACCGGCGACTTCGCCGCCCACCGCATCGGCAATGCGGTACGCCAGGCCAAGGGGTGGTTCGACGAAACGCTCGAGGCATTGCGCCTGGACGTGAGCGACTATCTGCGCGAAGAGTCCGGCATCCTGCCCACGGCCACCGAGATCGACTATTTCATGGCGCAGGTGGATGAATTCCGCAACGACGTCGACCGGCTCGAGGCGCGCATCAAACGGCTGGAGAGAAGGATCTCCGAGGCCAATACGCCATGAGACGAATCCACCAGCTCATCCGTCTGGCGAAAATCAATATCGTCTTTCTACGCCACGGGCTGGACGAATACATTTTTGCGCTGCACATCTTCCGCCCGATCAGTTTTCTCTACCGGCTGCTGCCGTGGAACTGGTTCCGCAAACACGGCGAGCCGCGCGCGGTGCGGCTGCGCAAGGCGCTGGAGGATCTTGGGCCGATCTTCATCAAGCTCGGGCAGATGCTCTCCACACGCAAGGATCTGCTGCCGGAGGATCTGGCGGTGGAGCTGGCGAAGTTGCAGGACAACGTGCCGCCGTTTCCCAACGACGAGGCGCGGCGCATCATCGAACAAGGGCTCGGCAAGTCGGTACACGAGGTATTCGCCAATTTCAGCGCCGAACCGCTGGCATCGGCCTCGATCGCCCAAGTCCACGCCGCCGAACTGATGGACGGCCGGCAGGTGGTCGTCAAGGTGGTGCGCCCCGGCATCGAAAAAACCATCGAGCGCGACGTGGGGCTGATGTACGTCATCGCCGGCCTGGCCAACCGTTACTGGCCCGAGGCGCGACGCCTCAAGCCGCTGGAGATCGTCGCCGAATACGAAAAAACCATCTTCGACGAGTTGGACCTGATGCGCGAGGCGGCCAATGCCTCCCAGCTCAAACGCAATTTCGATGGCTCGCCCCTGCTCTACATCCCCGGCATCGAGTGGGATCTGACCTCCGAACATGTCATGGTGATGGAGCGTATCAGCGGCATTCCGGTCGGTGACACCGAGGCGCTTCACCGTCACGGCATCGACATGCAGACGCTGGCGGAGAACGGCGTCGAGATTTTCTTCACCCAAGTGTTCCGCGACAATTTCTTCCACGCCGACATGCACCCCGGCAATATCTTCGTCAATCCGAAGAATCCCGACAATCCGCAATACATCGCCGTCGATTTCGGCATCGTCGGCTCGCTGACACCAGAGGATCAACGCTATCTGGCGGAGAATTTCTACGCCTTCTTCCGCCGCGACTATCGCCGCGTCGCCGAACTGCACGTCGAGTCGGGCTGGGTGCCCCCGACCACCCGGGTCAACGATTTCGAGTCCGCCATCCGCACCGTCTGCGAACCGATCTTCGAGCGGCCACTGAAGGAGATCTCCTTCGGCCACTTCCTGCTACGGCTGTTCCAGACGGCGCGGCGCTTCAATATGGAGGTGCAGCCACAGCTGGTGCTGCTGCAGAAGACCCTGCTCAATATCGAGGGGCTGGGACGGCAGCTCTATCCCGATCTCGATCTATGGAAGACGGCCAAGCCCTTCATCGAAAACTGGATGCACGAACAGATCGGTGTCAAGGCGTTGGTGCGGGGCATCCGGACCCATTTTCCCAAGCTGCTGGAAAAGGCACCGGAGACGCCGCTGCTGCTGGCCGACGTCATCGGCAAAGCCTCGAAAGAGCGGCTACGGATCGACTACCACGCCGAGCAGCTGGAGCGGCTCGACCGCACGCTGCGGGAGGGGCAGCGCCGCAACGGTCTGTGGATCGTCGCCAGTGCTCTGTTCATCGGCGGGCTGCTGCTGATCGATCAGGGCCAGGGCCATGGCTGGCTCGGCTGGCCTTGGGTCAGCTGGGCCTGCTTCATTGGCGCCGGGGCGGTATCGTGGCTGTCGTTTCGACCGAGGCCATAGCCGCGCCTTCACCGATTCGAGTGGACTCCACCAGCGCCGGCCCAACAAGAGGCAACCCCCACGGACACGCAGATGAGCAATGACGAGACGACCACGAACACCCGGCTGCCGGGCAAGGACGCCGCGCTCGAAGACTCGATCGAAAAAATGCAGCGCCTGCTGCGGGACGCCGGTTTCGAGATCGAGGCCGTCTCCTGGCTCAATCCCGCGCCCCACTGCTGGTCGGTCCACATCCGTGACCGCCAGTGCCCACTGCTGTTCACCAACGGCAAGGGGCGCAACCGCAAGGCGGCACTGGCCAGCGCGCTGGGTGAATTCTTCGAACGCCTGGGCACGCTCTATTTCTTTGCCGACTACTATTTCGGCCCCGATCACGACCACGACGGTTTCAGCCACCACCCCGAAGAAAAGTGGTTCCCATCGGCCGACGGCCGCTGGCCCGACGGCTTGCTCGACGACCCGGCGCTGCGCCGGTTCTACGATCCCGAAGGTGAGCTGAGCACCCGTCATCTCATCGACCTCAACACCGGTGATGCGGAAAAAGGGATTTGTGCGCTCCCCTTCGTCCGCCAGCGCGACGGCAAGACGCTCTGGTTTCCGGTCAATCTGCTCGGCAACCTCTACGTCAGCAACGGCATGTCGGCAGGCAATACGCGCGACGAGGCCCGCGTCCAGGCGTTGTCGGAAATCTTCGAGCGCGCCATCAAGTTCCGCATCATCGCCAGCGGAACCGCATTGCCCGACATTCCCGAAAAGGTGCTGCGACGCTATCCAGCCATCGAAGCGGCGGTCACTGCCCTGCGCAGCCACGGTTTTTCGATACTGCTCAAGGACGCCTCCCTGGGGGGCCGCTACCCGGTCGTCAACGTCACCCTGCTCAACCCGCGGGATGGCAGTTGCTTCGCCAGCTTCGGCGCCCACCCACGATTCGAGGTGGCGCTGGAGCGCACCGTGACCGAGCTGCTGCAAGGACGGGATCTCGACCAGCTCGGGGGGTTTTCGACCCCGAGCTTCGATCTCGACGCCGTGGCCGATCCGATGAATCTGGAGACCCACTTCATCGACTCCTCGGGCCTGATCGGCTGGGCATTCTTTCGTCGCACACCAGACCATGCCTTCGTGGACTGGAATTTCGACGGCACGACCGCCGACGAGTTCGCCCACCTCTGCTCACTACTGCACGAGGAAGGCTTCGATATCTACCTGCGGGACGATCATCGGCTCGGTATCGACACCTGCCGCATCATCGTGCCCGGCTTTTCCGAGATCTATCCCGTTGCCGATCTCGTCTGGGACAACAACAATGCCGCAATCCACCTTCGTCAGCGCGTACTGGACATCGCCGGCCTCCCACCGGCGGCGCTCGACGAACTGGGGCGGGAATTCGAATCGGAAAATTTCGATCCCCAGCATCCCGTCGCCGCCCTGCTCGGGGTCGCGCCCACCCCCGGGTCGCGATGGGAAAGCCTCCGCGCCGGTGAGCTGTCGCTGTTGCTCGCCCTGGCCCGCGGCGACCACGAGACCGCGATCGAGCGCCTCCATTGGATCATCGACTACGGGCAACTGGATGATAAGACGCTGCGACGCTATCGCGCCCTGCTCGTCCGGCTGACGATGGGTGACAGGGTGGATCAGTTCGAGGTTGCGTTGCAGCAGCTCTACGGAATGGCCGCCGAGGAATCGGGCGCCGCGACGCTGCGGCAGTTGGAAAACCCGCTCGACGGTCGTGCTCACAAACAACTGATGGCGGCGCTACAGAAGGTGAGAAGGCTGCAGGCGGTGGGCCTGTCGTAATGCCAGCATCGATCGGGTCGCCTCTTCGCCGCTGCCGGGTGACCGTTTGTTGCACGGTTCGACGACGCTGCCCCGACCGGGCTTGCCAACGGATGTTCGGCCCCGCCGGGGCGCGTAGACCTTTGCCGGCCTCCTATTGCTTACGTTCGACCGGCCGCGCAGCAACGATGGCGGCACGGACGGCTTCGATGCCGCTCTGCTGGGTCAGGCCGAGGTCTACGATGTCGCGGGTCTTGGCTTTCAGGACGCCGTGAACCGGTTTCTGGATCTGGCGTTCGCGACCGGTGCTGTCGACGAAGTTGATGGCGATCACCAGGCCGGTCATGTCCATCGGGGTGGCGTTGGTGAGTTCTGCCTTGTAACGGCCGCTCGTCTGTTCGATGCCGGTCCGCACCCGGATATACTGTGACGGGTTGGTGGCCAGATCGAGGGAGATCAGCTCGCTGTAGGCTTTGAGGCCGACTTTGCTCTTGTCGTTGGCGCCCTTCTGGAAATAGTCCTTGGCGGCGCGCAGGTCGCCCCGCTGCTTGGCCATGAGTCCGAGCTGGTAATAGGCGTCCGAGGTCGGCAGCAATGCCAGACTGGCCTTCAGATCGCGTTCGGCCTCCTCTTCCAGCCCCAGCCTGGCCTCGATCAACCCGCGATTGAGCCGGTTGCGGAAAAAGTTGGGATTGAGCTTGACGGCGGTATCGTAGTACCGCTTGGCCACGTCGAGTTTGCCCGCCTTGGCTTCGGCATCCCCCAGCAACGCATAGAACAGGCTCTCTTCCGGCTCGATGCCGATGGCGCGACGGGCCAGGGCGCGGGCGAGCTCATAGTCCCCTTCGGCCAGCGCCTTGCGGCCACGCTCGTAGTCGTCATAGGCCGGCTTGGTGCTTTTCAGGCGGGCAATCATCTTCTGGTAACGCGCTTCGCCCTTGTAACCGCCGGCCGGGAATTTCTTCAATGCCTCCTCGTTGTTCTTGACGCGCTCCTGCGACGGCGGGTGGCTGGCGAACAGGCCTTCCAGCCAGCCCGGCTGCCGGTTGTTGGCCAGCCGCACGAAGATGCGTTGCAGCTCGACCGCCTCGGCCGGGTCGTACCCCGCCTTGGCCATGTATTTCATGCCGTAGTAGTCGGACTCACGTTCGGCATCGCGGCCATACTTGAGTTGCAGCAGTTGTGCGCCGACGTTGGCGCCCAGTTGCGCGAGCTGGGCGTATTCCTTGTTGCGGGTGCCGACGGCGGTGGCAAAGACGGCGCCCTGCAGCAGCACTCCCTTGGACATCTGCCGGGCGGTGTGCTTGGCGGCCGCGTGGACGATCTCGTGACCGAGCACGGCGGCGAGCTGGGCTTCGTTCTGCAGCTCGGTGAGCAGGCCGCGATTGATGGAGATCTTGCCGCCGGGCAACGCCCAGGCATTCGGCGTGGAGTCGTTGATGACGTGGAACTCATAGGGCAGCTTGCGATCGGCCACCGCCGCCAGTTTCTGGCCCACCTCGCGCACATAGGCCACCAGCCTCTCGTCGGCCACATAGTCCCCGCCCTGCATCTGCCGCAACGGGGCATAGTTTTTCTTGCCGATCTCCAACTCCTGCGCTTCCGAAACCAGCGACAGCTCGCGCTTGCCGGTAACGGGATTGGTGGCGCAACCGACGATAAGAACCGCCGTGGCGATCACGGTGACGAGAAGCTTTTTCATGGTTCGACTCCTTACTCTGACAGCCTGCCGACGGTTGCCCGGCGGTCACCGCCGGCTCACTGTTTCGGCAGTATCGTGCGCGCACCATCGGGGCCGCCGAGAATCAATACGTCGGCCGGCCGGTGGGCGAAGATGCCGACGGTGACGACGCCGGGCAGCATGTTGATCTCCTGCTCCAGCTTCATCGGCTCCATGATCTCCAGATTGTGCACGTCGAGAATGAGGTTGCCGTTGTCGGTGGTAAAGCCTTCCCGCAGCACCGGCTTGCCACCGAACTTGACCATTTGCCGGGCGATGAAGCTGCGGGCCATTGGAATCACCTCCACCGGCAGCGGGAATTTTCCGAGTACGCGGACGAGCTTCGACTCGTCGGCGATGCAGACGAACTTCTCGCTGGCGCCGGCGACGATTTTCTCCCGCGTCAGCGCGCCGCCACCGCCCTTGATGAGATGGAGCTGATCGTTGGACTCGTCGGCGCCATCGACATAGAGCGCCAGATCACCAACGTCGTTGAGGTCGAGCACCGGGATGCCGTGACCACGCAGCCGCTCGGCGCTGGCTTCGGAGCTGGCGACGGTGCCGTCGATGCGGCTCTTGATCTTCGCCAGCAGATCGATGAAGTGGTTGGCGGTGGAACCGGTACCGATCCCGACGATCATGCCGTTCTCGACATAGTCGATGGCGGCCTCGGCGGCGGCCCTTTTCATCTCGTCTGCATTCATTCTTTCTGTTCCCTCAATGGTTGATCCGGTCGATCGCCGTGCCGGGTGCCCGCCTTCGCACCGCCCCTCCCCGAAAGAGGGGAAACGCCTGCCGCGGGCGCCGATGCGACACGCCATGGATGGCGCCAATCATACACGTTGCGAGGCTTTCACCTCAAAGTGGTTTCGGTTAGGCTTCGCCGATGGTTTCCATCGAGAAGATTCTCAACGCCAGGGTCTACGACGTCGCCAACCGTACCCCGCTGGACGTAGCGCCGCTGCTCTCACAGCGCCTGGGCAACCATGTGCTGCTCAAGCGCGAGGATCTGCAACCGGTCTTCTCATTCAAACTGCGCGGTGCCTATAACAAGATTTTTCATCTCTCCGACGAGGAGAAGGCCCGCGGCATCATCGCCGCGTCGGCTGGCAATCACGCCCAGGGGGTGGCGCTGGCCGGGGCGGGCCTGGGCATCCGTTCGGTGATCGTCATGCCAAGGACCACGCCGGACATCAAGGTCACGGCGGTGCGGCGACTGGGCGGCAGGGCGGTATTGCATGGCGACAGCTATGACGAAGCCTACGCCCACGCACTGGCACTGGCGGACGAGGAGGGGCTCACCTTTATCCACCCGTTCGACGACCCCGATGTCATCGCCGGGCAGGGGACGGTGGCGATGGAGCTGTTGCAGCAGCATCCCAACCCGATTCACGCCGTCTTCATTCCAGTGGGCGGTGGCGGGCTGATCGCCGGCATGGCGAGCTACATCAAGACCTTGCGGCCGGAGATCAAGGTGATCGGCGTGGAGCCGGACGACACACCGACACTCCATGCGGCGCTGGAGCACAACCGCCGGGTGACGCTGAAGGAGATCGGCCTGTTCGCCGACGGCGTCGCGGTCAAGCAGATCGGCAAGAACACCTTTCCGGTGGCGCGGCAGTACGTGGACGAGGTGGTGCTGGTCAGCACCGACGAGATGTGCGCCGCCATCAAGGACATCTTCGAGGACACCCGCTCGATGATGGAGCCGGCCGGCGCACTCGGCGTCGCCGGGCTGAAGAAATACTGTCAGGAACACCAGCTCAAAAACCGGACACTGATCGCCATCAACAGTGGCGCCAACATGAATTTCGAGCGGCTGCGCCACGTCACCGAACGGGCGGAGCTGGGCGAGCGCCGTGAAGCGCTGCTGGCCGTGACGATTCCGGAGAAACCCGGCAGCTTCAAGAAATTCTGCCAGACCATCGGCAACCGCGGCATCACCGAATTCAACTACCGGTATTCCGACGCCCGCGACGCGCTGGTGTTCGCCGGCGTCAAGCTCACCGGCGGCGACGAAGAGCGCGAGGAGCTGGTCGCCCGGTTGCGTGACAAGGACTATCCGGTGCTGGACATCACCGACAACGAGGTGGCCAAGGTGCATCTGCGCTATATGGTGGGCGGGCATGCACCCCATATCGACAACGAGCTGGTCTATCGCTTCATCTTCCCCGAACGGCCCGGCGCGCTGTTGAAGTTTCTCACCGCGATGGGTCATCGCTGGAACATCAGCCTGTTCCATTATCGCAACCACGGCTCGGCCCACGGCCGCATTCTGGTGGGCATCCAAGTGCCGCCAAAGGAGCGCAAGGAGTTTCGCAACTCGCTCAAGACCCTCGGCTACCAGCACTGGGAAGAGACCGACAACCCGGTCTACAAGCTATTCCTGAGCTGAGTGGTCGGAAATACCCGCGGATTACCAAGGAAAGTATCCAATCCAGCGGGGATACCCTATGCTTTGGAATTCTTCTAAATTGAAAGCAAGGCAGTGACGAGAGATGAGTGTGGAAATTCCCGAGCGCGACGGTGACGGCTATCTGGTCGACATGAACGAATGGACGCCGGAGATCGGCAAGGCCATGGCCGAAGCCGACGGCGTGGAACTGGACGACGTGAGGTGGAACCACATCATGAAAGCCAGAGAGTACTACGAAGAAAACATGGTCGTGCCGCCGATCCGCAAGTTCGCCAAATACATCGGCGAGAATCAGAAGGATATTTTCAAGATCTGGAACACCGGCCCGATGAAACCGATCACCAAGTACGGGGGGCTGCCGAAGCCGACCGGCTGCGTCTAGCCCGAACACGACGATCATGGTGAAAAAGGCCGCCGCGGGGCGGCCTTTTTCATGGGCATTGTTGCACAACGGTTACTTCCGCCACGCCCTTCCCGGTTCCGATTGATCCGCCGCACCACTCTGTTGCACCATAGCCGCCACATCGATCCACCATCACGGAACCCTGCCATGACCCGTTTGCTCTCGCTCAGCTTCGTACTCGCACTCACTGTCGCCGCCTGCTCCAGCGCCTACTACGGCGCCATGGAGAAAGTGGGTTTCCACAAACGCGACATCCTCGTCAGCCGTGTGGAGAAGGCCAAGGATTCACAACAGGAGGCGCAACAGCAGTTCAAATCGGCGCTGGAGCGCTTCGAATCGGTGGTGACGCTGGCCGAGACCGATCTGGCCAAGGCCTACAAGAAGCTCAATGCCGAATACGAGGATGCCGAGGAGGCTGCCGAGGAGGTATCGGAACGAATCGACGAGGTGGAGGATGTCGCCGAGGCGCTGTTCAAGGAGTGGCGGCAGGAGATCTCGCTCTATCAGAATCCCAACCTCAAGGCCTCCAGCGAGCAGAAGCTGCAAGAGACCGAAGCGCGTTACCAGCAGATGATGCAGTCGATGCGCGAGGCCGAGGCTTCGATGAAGCCCGTACTGCTGACATTTCGCGACAATGTGCTGTTTCTGAAGCACAACCTCAATGCCCAGGCCATCGGCGCGCTGCGCGGCGAGTTCACCTCGCTGAAGGCCAACATCGAATCGCTGATCGCGCAGATGAACCGGTCGATCGAGAGCTCGAACCGCTTCATCGCCGAGATCAAGGAGTAAGCCGTAACCAAGAGGCGGGCCGGGCTATGCCGGCCTGTGCTGCTCGTAGTGGCGCCGGTAGGCGGTCAGTGCCTCGATTCGCCGTCGCGCCAACGCCTGGGCCAACGCCTGCCCCCGCAGGCCTTCGTCCAGCAGCGGCGCTACCGCCACCGCCGCCGCGGCCCCGGCGGCGCCAAGCAGGTAGTCGCGTTGCGGATAGGGCCGCTGCTCCAGCCCGGTGCGGCCGCGGGCGTCGGCCTCGCAGACCAGCAGGATGTCGGCAAAACGCTCGGGCCGGCGAAAGGCATCGAGTGATTCCAGCGTCCGCAGCAGCGTGGACGGCTTGAGTTCCCGCGCACGGTGGACATGCGTGTGGTATCTGGCCACCAGCACCGCCATTTCACGCCAAGCCTTCGGCGCACGAAGCCGCGTGCAGAGGCGAGTAACGAGCCGGGCACCACGCTCCTCGTGACCGCGATGGCTGGGGAGAATCTCCTTCGGCGTCGTGCCCTTGCCCAGATCGTGCGTCAGCGCGGCAAACCGCAGCATCGGATCGTCCGACAGGCGGGCAGCCTGGCCGAGCACCAACAGGGTGTGTACACCGGTGTCGATCTCCGGGTGATACTTGGCCGGCTGGGGCACACCGAACAGCCGATCGATCTCGGGAAAGATCACCTTCAGCGCGCCACAGTCACGCAACACCTCGAAGAAGACCGCCGGGCTGCGTTCCCCCAGGGCCTTCTCCAGCTCCTGCCAGATGCGCTCGGGCACCAGCGCGTCAGCCTCGCCATCCTCGACCATCCGCCGCATCAGCCCGATGGTCTCATCGGCGACACGGAAACCGAGATGGGCGTAACGGGCGGCAAAGCGCGCCACCCGCAGGATGCGGACGGGATCTTCGGCGAAGGCGGGCGAGACGTGGCGCAGCAGGCGCTTGTCGAGATCGTCGAGGCCGCCGTGGTAGTCGATGATCTCGCCGTTCTCGTCTTCGGCCAGCGCATTGATGGTGAGGTCGCGACGTTGCAGATCCTCCTCCAGTGTCACCTCCGGCGCGGCGTGGACCTCGAAGCCCCGGTAGCCTGGCGCGGTCTTGCGCTCGGTACGGGCCAGGGCATATTCCTCATGGGTCTCGGGGTGAAGAAACACCGGAAAGTCCCTGCCAACCTGCCGATAGCCGAGCGACTTCATCTGCTCGGGGGTGGCGCCGACGACGACCCAGTCGCGCTCCCGCACCGTCCGCCCCAGCAGCTTGTCGCGGACGGCACCGCCAACGAGATAGGTCTTCACCCCGAACCTCCCGCAATCGTTGTTACCATGTCGCCCATGAAACGTCTGCTCATCGTTGCCATTGTATCAGCCGCCCTGCTCTGCTCGACGATCGGCTGCAGCCGACTGGGGTATTACGGTCAGAGCGTGGGGGGTCATCTGTCGCTGCTGGCCGGGCGCGAACCGGTCGCGCGGCTGCTCGAAGACGAAGCGACCGCGCCGAAACGGCGCAAGCAGCTGCGGCTGGCCAGCGAGATCCGCGACTATGCCAGCCACCGCCTGAGACTGCCGGACAACGACAGCTATCGCGACTATGTGGAGCTGGACCGACCCTATGTGGTGTGGAACGTGGTGGCGACACCGGAGCTCTCGCTGGAGCCAATCCGCTGGTGCTTCCCCGTGGTCGGCTGCCTCACCTACCGTGGCTATTTCGACGAAGCGGCGGCCCGGGCCTACGCCGAACCGCTGCGCGAGCAGGGCCACGACGTGATGGTGCGCGGCGTGCGCGCCTATTCGACACTGGGGTGGTTCGACGACCCGCTGCTCAGCTCGATGCTCGACCAGGGGGCGCTGGCGACGGCCGAAGTGATCTTTCACGAGCTGGCGCACCAGATCCTCTACGTCCGCGACGACACGATCTTCAACGAGGCCTTCGCCTCCACCGTGGGCGAACTGGGCGTGAAACAGTGGCTGACCGACCTGCACCCCGAATGGCTGGCCGACTACGACGCGGCGCTGCGGCGGCGCGATCAGTTTCTCACTTTGCTGCGCAACACCTCGGATGCTCTGCGGACGCTCTATGCCAGCGCCGTTCCGGAGGCGGAGAAACGGGCGGGCAAGCAGCGGATTCTGGCCCGGTTGAGGGAGGAGTACACCCACCTCAAACGGGGCTGGGGCGGCTTCGACGGTTACGACCCGTGGTTCGAGACGCCGGTGAACAACGCCCGTCTGATCTCGGTGGCCGTCTACCGCGACCGGGTGCCCGACTTCATGCGCTGGTTCGATGCCTGCGGACGGGACTATGACCGTTTCTACTCAGCGGTGAAACGAATGGGGAAACTGCCGCGGGCCCGGCGGCACGAGGTATTGACCGGCGCGGCCGACTGCTCCGCCGGCTGACGACGCCTCAGATGCGCCGCGCCAGCGAGCGGTAGCGTTGGTATTGCCCCTCCCGATCCTGCCGCCCGAGGTATTTGGGCGCGATCGCCTCCAGGGCCGTGGGACAGGGTTGGACATTCTTCGAACAGATACTGTCGGTCTGCAGCGAGCGGTAGTTGTCCATCGTGAACGGCTTGCCGGGCATCCACTCCATGATGCCCGCCTCCAGCCGGGCCAGCCAATCCGGCAACGCCCAGATGCGGACCCGCCGGCCGGTGAGCCTCGCGGTGTATTCCACCAGTTGGCGCAACGTGTAGATCTGCGGGCCACAGAGGTCGATCCGCTGGCCGTGCGTGGCCTCATCGTCCACCGCAGCGGTGAAGCGCTCGCAGACGTCCCCCACATAGACCGGCTGAAAACGGGCATCGGCACAGGCCAACGGCAGCACACCCGGCGCCAGCCTGATGAGCGTAGCGAAACGGTTGAGGAAGCCGTCGCCCTCGCCAAAGATGACCGATGGACGAAAGCTGGTGACCGCCAGCGTCTCGCCGGCCAGCGAGTGAACCAGATCCTCGCCACGCCCCTTGGTCTGCAGATAGCGGCTGCTGCCCCGCTTGTCCGCGTGCAGTGCGCTCATATGGAGCAGTCGTGGAATGCCGAGCGCCTTGCAGGCCTCCACCACGCGGCGCGGCAACTCGGTGTGGACCTCGACGAAGCTGTCACGCTTCGACTCGTTGAGGATGCCGATGAGATTGACGACGACATCGGCGCCCCGAAGCACCGTTTCGAGCTGGCGCGGATCATGCACGTTGGCCTCGACGAGACGGGCGTTGGGAAGCACCTTGAGGTCACGGTGACGCTCGATGTTGCGGGTGGGCACACGGACATCGTAGCCACGATTCGAGAGCATCCCCACCAGATGGGTGCCGACGAAACCGGTACCCCCAAGAACACAAACCGTCTTTGCCGCCATGACCGTCACTCCCGTTTGCTGAACTAGCCGGCGGACAGTCTAAGATCATGCCGCAACGAAAACAAATGCCGCCGGGAACGGGACGGCCGACCGCCGCGACAACACCACCCATGAAGGCGATCCGGTGGCCGGCAACAGGAACAAATCCAGGCTAAATACTTGACTATATTAGAGAACCCTTGTTGACCTAGGAAATCATTCGGTCTATTTTGGCCGCCAGATGGGGAAGAAACGACAGCCCTCGGAGATCCACCACATTCAACGACGCCGCCCACTGCGAACCATCCCGTTCCCGATTCGATACGCCCCGTCACACGCCGGCGCACGATTGCGAAACGGCAGGACAGCACCCCGGAAGGTGTTCTCGCAGCATGGAGTCGGCGGCACTGTCCGGGGCAGAACCATCACTCGGGGTCTAACTCATACGCTTGCCCGCCCGGGCAATCACCAACGGTCCGCCCCGGGTCGGAGATTCCCCGTCCAGTCGCCTGATATCAGGTTGTTGACAAAGGACTCCAAAGACCTTGCTCAACCCTGTAGCACCAACAGGGCACCGGAAGGCCGCGTTTTTCAACACCCTGCCAAGGCATCCATCGTTACTGCGCAACCACTGTAAAGGAGAGATCACTCAATGGCCCATATCGTAATTCTTGGCGCCGGAACCGGCGGGATGCCCGCCGCCTACGAAATGAAAGCTCTGGTCGGCGACAATCACGAAGTCACCGTCATCAACGAAAACCCCTATTTCCAGTTCACGCCATCCAACCCGTGGGTCGCCGTCGGCTGGCGTGACCGCAAGTCGATCACCTTCGACATCCGCACCTATCTCGAAAAAAAGAAGATCAACTTCATCGCCAAGCGGGTCGACGCCATCGACGCCAACGCCAGTGTGCTGACGCTGGAAGACGGCGAGACCGTCAACTATGACTACATGATCATCGCCACCGGCCCAAAACTCTCGTTCGAAGAGGTGGAGGGTGCCGGCCCCAATGGCGGCCATACCCACTCGGTCTGCACCGTCGATCACGCGGAGAAGGCGTGGGAAGCCTACCAGAAGCTGCTCGCCAAGGGCTCTGGCCACATTATCGTCGGAGCGATGCCGATGGCGAGCTGTTTCGGCCCGGCCTACGAGTTCTCGCTCATCATCGATGCCGACATGCGCAAGCGCAAGGTGCGCAACAAGTTCAAGATGACCTATGTGACGTCGGAGCCCTATATCGGTCACCTGGGCCTCGGCGGCGTCGGGGATTCGAAGGGAATGCTGGAGTCGGAGCTGCGTAATCACCACATGGACTGGATCACCAACGCCCGTACCACCAAGGTGGAAGAGGGCAAGATGCACGTGGAGGAACTGGATTCCAACGGCGAGATTACCAAGACGCACGAGCTGGAGTTCGATTTTGCGATGATGCTGCCGGCGTTCAAGGGCGTGGATGCGGTGGCCAACGTCGAAGGGCTCTGTAACCCGCGTGGCTTCGTCATGGTGGACGAGCTGCATCGCAACCCCACCTACAAGAACATCTACTCGGTGGGCGTCTGCATCGCGATCCCACCAGTGGAGGCAACCCCGGTGCCCACCGGAACACCGAAGACCGGCTATATGATCGAGTCGATGGTGACCTCGGC
>Ga0256914_1002408_pt1 | contig 15667 bp, 14 predicted proteins | sample HulkmetaG_FD_191571 | JGI IMG/M metagenome (GOLD analysis project Ga0256914, IMG submission 191571) | Hydrothermal chimney microbial communities from Main Endeavour vent field at the Juan de Fuca Ridge, Pacific Ocean - Hulk | ecosystem: Environmental > Aquatic > Marine > Hydrothermal vents ... | reverse complement strand
CGCCTTCTCCTGCATGCCCGCCTCCACCGCATTCTGCTCCGCCGCGTAGTCGCGCACCTCCTGGGTGATCTTCATGGAGCAGAAGTGGGGCCCGCACATGGAGCAGAAGTGGGCCACCTTGTGCGCCTCCTTGGGCATGGTCTCGTCGTGGTACTCGCGCGCCTTCTCGGGGTCCAGCGAGAGGTTGAACTGGTCCTCCCAGCGGAACTCGAAGCGTGCCTTGGAGAGCGCGTTGTCACGGAGCTGAGCGCCGGGCAGCCCCTTGGCCAGGTCCGCGGCGTGGGCCGCCAGCTTGTAGGTGATGATGCCCTCGCGCACGTCCTCCTTGTTGGGCAGCCCCAGGTGCTCCTTGGGGGTGACGTAGCAGAGCATGGCGGTGCCGTACCAGCCGATCTGGGCGGCGCCGATGCCGGAGGTGATGTGGTCGTAGGCCGGCGCGATGTCGGTGACCAGGGGGCCCAGGGTGTAGAAGGGGGCCTCGAAGCAGTCCTCCAGCTCCTTCTCCACGTTTTCCCGGATCATCTGCATGGGCACGTGGCCGGGGCCCTCGATCATCACCTGCACGTCGTGCTTCCAGGCGATCTTCGTCAGCTCGCCCAGGGTTTCCAGCTCGGCGAACTGGGCGGCGTCGTTGGCGTCGGCGACGGAGCCGGGCCGCAGGCCGTCGCCCAGACTGAAGGCCACGTCGTAGGCCTTCATGATCTCGCAGATCTCCTCGAAGCGGGTGTAGAGGAAATTCTCCTTGTGGTGGGCCAGGCACCACTTGGCGAGGATGGATCCACCACGCGAAACGATGCCGGTGACCCGCTCGGCGGTCAGCGGCACGTAGCGCAGCAGCACCCCGGCGTGGATGGTGAAGTAGTCCACCCCCTGCTCTGCCTGCTCGATCAAGGTGTCACGGAAGATCTCCCAGCTCAGCTCCTCCGCCTTGCCGTCCACCTTCTCCAGCGCCTGGTAGATGGGCACGGTGCCGATGGGCACGGGGCTGTTGCGCAGGATCCACTCGCGGGTCTCGTGGATGTTCCTGCCGGTGGAGAGATCCATCAGGGTGTCACCGCCCCAGCGGCAGGACCAGACCATCTTCTCCACCTCCTCGGCGATGGAGGAGGTGACGGCGGAGTTGCCAATGTTGGTGTTCACCTTCACCCGGAAGTTGCGGCCGATGATCATGGGCTCGGCCTCGGGGTGGTTGATGTTGGCGGGAATGATGGCGCGCCCGGCGGCCACCTCGTCGCGCACGAACTCGGGGGTGATCTCCTCCGGCAGGCGGGTACCGAAGGCCTGGCCGGGATGCTGCCTCAGCAGCTTCGCGTAGCGGGGGTCGCGGCGCAGCTCGTCCAGCCTCAAGTTCTCGCGGATGGCCACGAACTCCATCTCGGGAGTGACGATGCCCTGCCGCGCGTAGTGCATCTGGGTGACGTTGGCCCCGGGCTTCGCCCGACGCGGCGTGCGGATGTGCTCGAAGCGGAGGTGGGCCAGCTCGGGATCGCTCTGGCGGGCGCGGCCATATTCGGAGGTCGGGCCCTCCAGCCGCTCGGTGTCGCCGCGCGCCTCAATCCAGGGCTCACGCAGGGGCGGCAGCCCCTTGAGCAGGTCGATGCGGGCGGCAGGATCGGTGTAGGGGCCGGAAGTGTCGTAGACGTAGATGGGCGGGTTCTCCTCCTCGCCCCGCAGGGTGCGGGTGGGCTCCTGTTCGATCTCGCGCATGGGCACCCGCACGCCGGGCATGCTCCCCTCCACGTAGATCTTGCGGGAGCGGGGGAAGGGACGGGTGACGTCCTCCGACAGACGCGCCGTCTGGCGGATGAAATCTTCGGGAATGGCGCTCATGGTGGTTGTCTCCAGGATGCGGAGCGGTGTGAAACAGCATCCACGTTAGCCAATGGCCCGCGCCAATGCAAGGGAGGCTTTCCACTTGTCTGCCACGGATTTTCCCCGTACCCTTGGGCAGCCCATGCCGCTGGAGGGAACGGAAATGATCGCCACCGACATCGAGAGAGCCCGCTTCAACATGGCCGAGCAGCAGATCCGGCCGTGGGAGGTGTTCGACGAGCGGGTGCTGCGCGTGATGCAGGAGGTGCCCCGCGAGCGCTTCGTGCCCCACGACTACCGCGAGCTCGCCTTCGCCGACCTGCGCATCCCCCTGGGCCACAGCGAGGTGATGATGGAACCCAAGGTGGAGGCGCGCATGCTGCAGGCGCTGGAGGTCCGGCCCACCGACCACGTCCTGGAGGTGGGCACCGGCAGCGGCTTCGTCACCGCCTGCCTGGCCACCCTGGGCAACTCGGTGGTGAGCTACGACATCCACGAGGCGTTCATCGAGTCCGCCGCGGACAAGCTGGCCCGCCAGGGAATCAACAACGTCCATCTCCACCTGGGCAATCCCCTCACCCTGGAGGATCTGCCGAAGGAGGGTTTCGACGTGGTGGCGGTCACCGGCTCCATGCCCTTCTACGACCCGGCCCTGGAGGCGGTGCTGGCCGACGGCGGCCGTCTCTTCCAGGTGGTGGGCGAGTCGCCGGTGATGCATGCCATGCGGGTGACGCGCCACGGCGACGAGTTCGTCCAGGACTACCTCTTCGAGACCGACCTGCCGCCGCTGAGGTACATCCCCGAGCCGCGGCACTTCCGGTTCTGAGGACCCTCTTCCGCGGTCATTCCGTCTCCTCCCGGCTGTTTTTTCCTCATCCTGACAAATCGGAATCCGTTTGAGAAGATGGGGCCATGCTCTTCCTGCGCTTTCTTCTCGGCATCCTCGCCATCCAGGCGGCCACGGCGGCGCTGGTGATCCTGGCCTCCCGCCAGGAGACCCTGGATGCCAGGCTGGCCACTGTGCTGCCCCTGGTGGTGGTGGCCCTGATCGCCGCCCTCTGGTTCCACTCCCTGGTGAGCCAGGCGCGGCGCCTCACCCGCGCCCGGATGGAGGAGCGCTTCTCCCGGGAACGGGAAAAGCTCCAGGTACGGGCCGAGCGGGAGAAGACGAAGGTGCTGGAGAAGAACCGCCAGCAGCTCGAACGGGAACGCAGCCGGATCCAGGCCCGGGCCGGGCGCAAGGTAACGCTGGCCATGGGCGGCCTGCTGCTGGCAGGCGGGGTGATGATGTTCACCCAGTTCATGACCCTGGGACTGCTGCTGGTCACCGGGACCGGCGGCGCCCTGGCCGGCTACCTGCTGCGGACGAAGCAGGCGCTGGCCTCGCGCAGCCCCCCCCGGGTGGAAGAGAAGAGCAAGCCGCCGCTGCTGGAAGAGCGCTGATCAGCCGGCCGGCAGCATCTCCTCCACCAGGCCGACCAGCCGCTCCAGGGCGCCGCGGTTTTCCTCCACGGCGCGGCGCCCGTTCTCGCCAATGCGCGAGCGCTCACTGGCATCCCCCAACCAGCGGCCCACCACCCCGGCCAGTTCGCGGGCGTCCCGCACCTGCACCGCAGCCTCCCGCTCCACCAGCAGGGCGGCGATGGCGGAGAAGTTGAAGACGTGGGGCCCGAAGACCACCGGCACCCCTTGGGCCGCCGCCTCCAGCATGTTGTGCCCCCCCTGTTTCACCAGGCTGCCGCCGATGAAGGCGACGTCGGCCACGCCGAGGAAGAGAGGCAGCTCGCCCATGGTGTCGCCGAGGAAGACCCGGCTCTGCGGCCCGCAGGGAGCGCCCTCCGAGCGGCGCACCAGGCCCAACCCGCGGCGCTTCACCAGGGCGGCCACCCGGTCGAAGCGTTCGGGGTGGCGCGGCACCAGCACCAGCAGGGCCGAGGGCACCCGTTCCAGGATGCGGGCGTGGGCCTCCAGCACCTGCTCTTCCTCCCCCTCGTGGGTGCTGGCCGCCACCCACACCGGCCGGTCCTCGCCCCAGATGCGCTTCACCACCTGCACCTGCTCCTGCACGCTGGCCGGCAGGCGCTGGTCGAACTTGATGCTGCCTGTGACCGCCACCCGCTCCGCCGGCACCCCCAGCTTCACGAAACGTTCGGCGTCCGCCGGCGACTGGGCCGCCACCCGGCCGATGAGGCCGAATACCCGCCGGGTGAAGTCGCCCAGGCGGGCATAGCCCCGGGCGGAGCGGGCCGAGAGACGACCGTTGGCCAGCAGGGTGGGGATCCCCCGCTTCGCACACAGGCGCAGCAGGTTGGGCCAGATCTCCGTCTCCACCATCACCAGCAGCCGTGGCCGCACCCGTTCCAGGAAGGCATCGATGCACCAGGGCAGGTCGTAGGGAAAGTAGACGTGGAACACCTCGTCACCGAAGAGGGCGCGCACCCGCGCCGAGCCGGTGGGCGTGCTGGTGGTGAGGGTGACGGCCAGCTCCGGGTGGCGTTCGCGCAGGTGACGCACCAGGGGCTCGATGGCCTGCACCTCCCCCACGGAGACGGCGTGCACCCAGATCCCGCCCGGCGCCGGCCGCCCCCGGAAGAAGCCGAACCGCTCGGCAAGGCGCCGGCGGTAGTCGGACGCGCGCAGGCTGCGCCAGTACAGACGCAACACCACGAAGGGCAGCAGCAGGTGGAGCAGGAGGGTGTAGAGCCGCATGGGGATATGGTAGCCCACCGGGGAGGGGTCAGCCCCCGGGATCGGAGCCGAGGACAGCCTCTACCGTCTCCACGTTCTGCCGCAGGTGATCGGGATCGATGGTACCCACGATCATGGCGCTCACCCCCGGCAGGGAGAAGACGTGCGCCATGGAGGCCCGCACCCCCTCGGGACCCGAGACGTGGCCGCTTCTCAGCCCCTTCTTCACCAGCACCCCCTTGCCCGCCGCCGCGGCCGCCTCGAAGACGGGCCGTTCTTCGTCGTACTCGAGGTTGGCGGTGGCCATCACCACGTCGAGGCGGCGCATCGCCTCCAGCCCTCCCTCCACCGTCTTGGAGGAGATGCCGTGACTGCGGATCAGCCCCTTCTCCTTGAGCAGTTCCAGGGCGTCCACCACCCCCTCTTCCCGCAGGATGCGCAGGTCGTCGCCGTCGGAGTGGACGAGCACGCAATCGAGGTAGTCGGTGCGCAGCTCCCTGAGGCTCCGCTCGACGGAAGCGAGGGTGTGGGCGTGGCCGAAGTCGAAGCGGGAACGGCCGTTCTCGAAGATCTCGCCCACCTTGGAGACGATGACCCAGTGGTCGCGGGGACCGGGCAGCAGCCGGCCCAGCCGTTCCTGGCTGGTGCCGTAGGCGGGCGCGGTGTCGATCAGGTTGATGCCCAACTCCCGCGCCAGCCACAGCAGCCGCTCCACCTGCGCGTCGTCCGGCAACTCGAACCCCCTGGGGTACTTCACCTGCTGGTTGCGGCCGATCTTCACCGTGCCCAGCCCCAGGGGGCTCACCTCGATACCCGTGCCACCCAGTGGTCTCAGCTCCATGTCGTCTCCTCCCAGGGCAGGGTTGCCAGGGGCGGGGCAGGCAGCCCGGTCGCCACCTCGATCCCGCCGTGTTCCGGCCCGCCCAACGCCTCCAGCACCTGGTCCGCCACCCGCGGGGCGAAGGCGAGCTTGGTGGGCCAGGTGACCAGCAGGCCGCCGTCGGTGCCGACGAAGGGGCCGTCGGGACGCGTGCCGTCCGCCGTGGCCACCTCCGCCCGGTCGATGCGCAGGGTGGACCAGCGCAGGCGGTCGAGGTCGAGCCAGGGCAGCAGGGTCCCGAGCTCCTCCTTCGCCCGCCGGATCTGTGCTTCGGGCGACAGGGCCACCCCCCGCTCCGCCAGGTCACCGCCCAGGTACCAGACCCTCTCCTCCGCCAGCGGGTGGCTGGTGACGGTGATCCGCGGGTTGCTGCTCGCCGCCAGGGCGTGGGCGAACAGCTGTGGCAGCGGGCCCCGCGCCATCACCATGTGCAGGGGGCGGCGCTGCATGGCCGGCGCGCTTCGTCCAAAGGTGCGCAGCAGCGCCTCGTTGCCGGCGCCGGCGGCAAGCAGGATGCGGCGCGGCTGCAGCGCCACGCCCTCCACTTCGATCCCCTTCCGGCCGGCCACCAGGGTGGCCGGATCGTAGCGGCGGCACCAGTCCCGGGCCTGTCGCGCCAGTTCACCCAGCAGGGAGGCGGTGTCCAGCACCGGCTCGTCGAGGCGGTAGAGCCGCCCCCGGAAGCCCGGATCGTCGAAGGGCGGCGGCAGCTCCCCGACCGACACCTGCGTGACCCGGCTGCGCATGGCGCGGCTGGCGAAGAAGCCGGCCAGGGCAGAGGCGACGCCGCCGGGGCTCCACAGGTACTGGTGGGAGGAGAGCAGCCGCACCCCCGCCAGATCCAGCTCGCCCCTTCCCGCCAGGCAGGCGCGCCAGCGTCCGGGCATCTCGCCGATGGCACGCGCCGCCTCCGACAGCCGCCCGCCCAGGGCGTACTTGGTGCCGCCGTGGATGATCCCCTGGGAGGCGATGGACTGGACGCCACCCAGGGCCCGCGACTCGAGCAGCAGGGCCGAGTGGCCCGCCGCGCGCGCGCGCAGCAGGGTCCAGAGCCCGGCGACGCCACCCCCGAAGATGAGCAGGTCCAGCTTCACCCTCGGCGCCGGTCACCCGAGATGCTGTCCACGATGGCGGTGGTGGAGACCCCGTCCACGTAGCTGAGCACCCGCACCTCGCCCCCCGCCTCGCGCACGCAGCGGGCGCCGGGGATGGCGTCGGGGTCGTTGTCGCCCCCTTTCACCAGCAGGTCGGGCTTCAGGCGGCAGATGAGGCGCTCGGGCGTCTCCTCCTCGAAGGGCACCACCCAGTCCACGAAACCCAGGGCGGCCAGCACCCGCATGCGGTTCTCCAGGGGGTTCACCGGCCGGCCCTCGCCCTTGAGGGCGCGCACCGTGGCGTCGGCGTTCACCGCCACGATGAGGCGGTCGCCCAGCCGGCTCGCCTCCTCCAGGTAGGTGACATGACCGGCGTGGAGCAGGTCGAAGCAGCCGTTGGTGAAGACGATGCGCTCGCCGCGGTGGCGGGCGGCCTCCACCAGCGCCACCAGCTGCGCCTCGTCCACCACGCCGTGCTCGGCCATGCGCTGCTCCAGCAGGCGGCGCTCCAGCTCGGCGCGAGTGACACCGGCGGTGCCCAGCTTGCCGACCACCACCCCTGCCGCCAGGTTGGCGAGGGCCGTGGCCGCCTCCATGGACTCGCCGGCGGCCAGCGCCGCGGCCAGGGTGGCGATGACGGTGTCGCCGGCGCCGGTGACGTCGAACACCTCGCGGGCGCGGGTGGGCAGGTGGTGGCAGCCCTCCCCGCCCACCAGGGTCATGCCCTGCTCGCCGCGGGTCACCAGCAGGTAATCGAGGCCGAGACGTTTACGCAGCTCGAGGGCGCGCGCCTCCAGCTCCGCCTCGTCGGCGCAGGGGCCGGCCACCGCCTCAAACTCGGCCAGGTTGGGAGTAAGCAGGGTGGCGCCCGCGTAACGGCCGAAGTCGCGCCCCTTTGGGTCCACCAGCACCGGCACCCCCGCCTCGCGCGCCACCCCGATCCAGGCCCCGGGGTCGCCCAGGGTGCCCTTGCCGTAGTCGGAGAGCACCACCACCTGGTGCCCCGGCAGCAGCTCCCGGAAGCGCTCCAGCAGGGCGCCGGGCTCGTGGCCGGGAAAGCCGTCCTCGAAGTCGAGGCGGATCAGCTGCTGGTGGCGGCTGACGATACGCAGCTTGGTGATGGTGGGAAAGCGGCCGTCGCGCAGAAAGGCGCAATTCACGCCGCTGGCCGAAAGCTTCTCCTCCAGCCGGTCGGCCGCCTCGTCCTCGCCGGTGAGGCCGAGCAGGGTCACGCCGCCGCCGAGCACCGCCAGGTTGTGGGCCACGTTGCCGGCGCCGCCGGGACGCCCCTCCTCCTCGCGCACGTGCACCACGGGCACCGGCGCCTCGGGCGAGATGCGCTCGGTAGCGCCGTGCCAATAGCGGTCGAGCATGAGGTCGCCCGCCACCAGCACGCGGCAGGCGGAGAAGTCTGTCAGGGTTCTCATCTGCCCTTCGCTCCTGCAGAAGATGAAATCAGTCCGCGCAAGGCGCGGTGGCGCAGCATGTGGCGCCGGGTTCGATCCCGTTGCGGCGGCTCCAGTGAAAGCGCCTCCAGGTAGAGCTCCAGGAAAGGCTCCACCCCCCACCGGCGCAAAGGCTCCGCGTGACGCCCGGCGTAGAGGTGGCGGAAATTGCGCGCCCGTTCGCCGGTGGTGAGCGGGCGGGAACGGAAGCGCACATCCTGAAGGTCGATGAGCCCCGGTCGGCCATCGTCGCACAATACTACATTGCCGGGATGCACGGAACGAAAGTAGACCCCATCCCGGTGAAGCTCCGCCAAGAAGGCGGCCAGCCTTTCCAACAGGTCGAGCGGCGGCTCGGGCGCCAGCAGTTCGGAGAAGGTGCGGCCGGGAAGCACCCGGTAGAGCACCCCCTGCCGCTTCAGGTGGGGAATGCGGACCAGCCGTTCTACTTCCGGCACAGCCACGCCGAGCCGGGCGAGCCGTGCCGCATTGCGCGCGAAGCGGACATGGTAGGGGCGCAGGCGGGCAGAAGTGAACCACCGCTTGACACGGAACAGCTTGAGGATGCGGTCGCCGGGCAACCACCAGACCTTGACTCCATGGCCGTCCCGCTCCAGCACCCGGCCGCCGGCCACCAGCCGCGCATACTCCCGGGCATCCAGCCTGCGGTTCATCTCTTCTTCAGCACATAGGTGCTCCAGATCGACCAACCGGGCAGCATCCGCACCCTGTCCAGGATCTCGAAGCCGGCCTCTTCGAACTCCGCCTCCACCACTTCCGGCGACTGTACGAAGCGGTCCTGGTAGCCTCGACGATAGGCCCGGACGCCCTGCGCCCGCTCCTGCTCGAGACGCCGGCGGCGGCGCCCCTGGCGGCTGTCGTCCAGCCACAGGGAGAGACAGACGGTGTCGCGGGTGACGCGGTGGAACTCGCGCAGGATCCGCAGTCGGTCCTTTCTCTCGCCGATGTGGTGAAACAGGCGGATGCAGAGGATGCTGTCCACCGCGTCAGGCGCCAGCGCGATGCGAAAGGCCGAGGTTTGGAGCAACTGCACCTTCTTCAGCCATTCGGGCGGCTGAAACCTGCACGCAATATCCAGCATTCCGCCGCTGTAGTCTCCCGCCAGCACCCGCCGCTCACCGCGCTCGAGGAGCAGCGGCCAGAAGCGACCGGTGCCGCACGGCAGGTCGAGTACCGAGTCCGGCTCTCCGGCCAGCCGCAGCGCCTTGCGCACCATCCGCTTCTCCACCCGGTCCGACAGCCGCCGGCCGAAACTCTCCTGGTGCTTGTAGAAATAGCGCCGGGCCTGTTCCGGCGTGTAGAGGGAAGAAAAGAACAGTTCCCCCTCTTCCTCTTTGTTCCGTGAATCACGCGGTTCGTTCATGAAATCTCCGTCATTGATGTGCGAGCTGGCTCCGGTAGAGGCGGGTGTACTCTCCGTTGGTCTGCAACAACCCGGCGTGGGTTCCCGATTCCACGATCCTGCCCTCCTTCATCACCAGGATGAGGTCGGCATTCTCGATGGTGGAGAGGCGGTGCGCAATGACCAGGGTCGTGCGGTTCGCCGTCAGGTTCTGCAGGGCCGCCTGCACCTGGCGCTCGGAAGCGGTATCCAGCGCCGAGGTGGCCTCGTCCAGGATGAGGATGGGGGCATCCTTGTAGAGGGCACGGGCGATGGCGATACGCTGGCGCTGACCACCGGAGAGCCTTACTCCATCCTCGCCGACCAGGGTATCGAAGCCTTCGGGCAGCCGTTCGATGAACTCCAGGGCGTAGGCGGCCTCGGCCGCCTCGCGCAGGCGCCGGAGATCGATCTCCCCCTTTTCACCGTAGGCAATGTTGGCCGACACCGTGTCGTTGAAGAGCACCGACTCCTGTCCCACATAGGCGATCTGCGCCCGCAAGCTCTTCAGGGTGCATTCCTGCAGATCCACCCCGTCGAGGAGCACCCGCCCCGCCGTGGGATCGTAAAAGCGGGGGATGAGAGCAGCCACCGTGGTTTTGCCGCTGCCGGAGGGCCCCACCAGCGCCACCGTCCTGCCCGCCGGCACGTAGAAATCGATGCCTCGCAGGGCCTCCTGCCCCACCTGTTCATAGCGGAAACGGACTCCTTCGAACCGGATCTCCCCCCGCACCTCGGCAAGCTCGCGGGCACCCGTATCTCGCTCCGGCTCCTCGTCGATGAAGCCGAAGACGCTCTCGGCCCCCGCCAACCCCCGCTGCAGCGGCTGGTTGATGGCGGTGAGCCGCTTGATGGGAGCGAAGAGCAACCCCATGGCGGCGAAGTAGGAAACGAAGGCACCCACCGTCATGGGATCCTGCCCCGCCTGGCCGGTGCCGGCGTAGATCAGCACGGCGATCATCACGGCACCGATGAATTCCACCACCGGCACCCCGGTGGCGTCCGCCACCTTTACCTTGAAGTTGTAGCGGCGCACCCAATTGGAGAGATTGTGAAAACGCCGGCGCTCGTACTCCTGGCCGCCGTACACCTTGACAATGCGGTGGCCGCGGGTGGCCTCCTCGAGGGCGTGGGTCATTTCCCCCATGGTCCGCTGGAGCCGGCGGCTGGCCCGGCGCATCCGCTTGGAGATGATGCGCACGAACACCAGCATCACCGGCAACAGCAGGGAAACGATGAGACTGAACTGCCAGTTGAGCCAGAACATGTAGGCCAGCAGTCCGATCACCGCCAGGGAATCGCGCACCAGCACCGTGAGCACCCTGGTGGCGGCGGTGGTCACCTGGGTGACGTCGAAGGTGACCTTGTTGATCAGGTTGCCGGTGGCGTGCGCGTCGAAATAGGCGGTGGGCAGGTTCAGAAGCCGCTCGAACATCTCCCGCCGCAGGTCCAGCACCACCTTGTCACCCACCCAGCTGAAAGCCACCTTGCTGAGGAAGTTGGCGCTGCCCCGTACCAGAAAGAGCAACAGCAAGAGGATGGGCGACCAGAAAAGGTAGTCGGGATCCCGCTCCACAAAGGTGCCGTCGAGCAGAGGCTTGAGCAGCCAGGGAATGGCCGGCTCCGTGAGAGCCAGCACCACCACGAAGAGGATGCCGGCGGCAAAGACCCTGGCGTAGGGCTTCACGTAGTGAAGCAGGCGCAAATAGAGCCCGGCGTTGGAGCCTTCGGATGCCGGCTTCATGCTACTTCCTTCCGGGATAGATCCCGGGATCGGAACGGTTGGGGCGGGTACGGAAGCGGCGGTGGATCCAGAGATACTGCTCCGGCGCCTGCCGCACCCACTGCTCCACCATCCGGTTCACCCGCAGGGTGTCCGCCTCCAGATCACCGCTCGGAAAATCCTCCCAGGCCGGCTCCAGGTAGAGGTCGTAGCCGCTGCCGTCGGCCCGGCGGAGGGCATGGAAGGGCACCACGGCGGCGCCGGTCATGCGCGCCAGCTTGGCGGTGGCGGCATTGGTGGAGGCGGGGATACCAAAGAAGTCCACGAAGACGGCTTCACGGCGGGAACTGTTCTGGTCCACAGCATACCACACCACCTTGCCCTGCTTCAGGACGCGCAGCAGGCCGCGCACGTCTCGCCGTTCCACCTGTTCCAGCAGCCGCCCGCGGGCGTGCCGCATCACCCGGTCCATCACCGGACTGTTGGCCTTGCGGTAGAGCGCCACGAAAGGAATCCTGCGTACCAACAGGCGGCCGCTCAGCTCCGGGCTGTTGAAGTGTGCCGAGAGCAGCAGCACCCCTTTGCCACGGGCCATGGCCGCCTCCAGGTGCTCCAGGCCATGGATCTCGCCGAAGCCGCCAGGCCGCTCCTCGCAGCGGCGACGCGGCGCCCACCAGGCGAAAGGCACTTCCAGGAAAGCGGTGCCGAGGTTGTCGAACTGGCGCTTCAGCAGCTCCCTGCGCCACGCCTCGCTCTTCTCGGGGAAGCAGAGATCAATGTTGATGCGTGCGATCTCCCGCCGCCGCGGCATCACCAGGGCGTATAGCCTTCCGAGGGGCGGACCGAGACGCAACACCCAAGCGTAAGGCAGCCACCCCAGCAGGCGCATACAGCCCACCGCGATCCAGGCGGGCCAGTGGCGGGGGTGCCAGAGGGGGCCGGCGGATCCTCTCTTCACGACGCCTCGCGCAGCTCCTCCAGGCAGAGCGCAAGCCCCTCCCGCCAGTGGGGCAGGGCCACCCCGAACTCGCGCCATAGCCTGCTGTTGTCTAGCACCGACATGGCCGGACGGGCGGCGGGCGTAGGGTAGTCGGCGGTGGGGATGGGATGCACCTCACAGGCCAGCCCCAGACCGTCGCGGATGGCGCAGGCGAACTCGTGCCAGCTCGCTGCACCCGCGGCGGTGAGGTGGTAGATGCCGCCGCGCCCGCCGAAGCAAAAGCCTCCCTCCACCGTGCGGCACTGGGCGAGGACCTGGGCCGTCGCCTCGGCGATCTGCCGTGCCCAAGTGGGCGCTCCCACCTGGTCCGCCACCACGCCGATCTCTTCCCGCTCATTCATGAGGCGCTGCATGGTTCGCAGGAAGTTGCGCCCCCGTGCGCCGTAGACCCAGGCCAGGCGCAGCACCAGGTGGTCCGCGCCGGAGGCGGCCAGCAGCTGTTCCCCCTCCCGCTTGGTGCGCCCGTAGACGCTCAGGGGCTCCGTGGGATCCTCCTCCCGCCAGGGACGGACACCATCACCAGAGAAGACGTAGTCGGTGGAGTAGTGGAGCACGGGACAGCCCAGCTCCGCGCCCAGCCGGCCCATCAGACCCACCGCCTCGGCATTGACGCGCCGGGCCGGCTCCGGTTCGGACTCGGCCTGGTCCACGGCGGTGTAGGCGGCAGCATTCACCATGAGCGATGGGCGCACCTGTTTCACCAGCGCTTCCAGCCCGGTGGGATCGGCAAGATCCACCGGGTGCCGCACCCTGCCCCGTCCCGCGGTCTCCACCTGGCCCAGGGGGGAGAGCGTGCGGCGCAGCTCCCACCCCACCTGCCCCCCGGCACCGAACAGCAGGATGACGGGGCGGGTAGCGCTCACCCGGTGAACTCCGGCAGCCGCCCGGGCGGCACCTCTCCGAGCAGAGGCGCCGCCTCGTCCCTGGCGGAGAGCAGGGGCGGCCCCACCACCGGCCAGTCGATGGCGATCTCCGGGTCGTCCCAGCGGATGCTGAACTCCGCGCCGGGGTGGTAGTAGTCGGTGCACTTGTAGCTGAACAGCGCCTTCTCGCCGGTCACCAGGTAGCCGTGGGCGAACCCCGGCGGCACCCAGAACTGGCGGCGGTTCTCCGCCGACAGCAGCACGCCGACCCAGCGACCGAAGGTGGGCGAGCCGCGGCGCACGTCCACCGCCACGTCGTACACCTCGCCGAGGAGCACCTGCACCAGCTTGCCCTGGCCGTGGGGGTGCTGCAGGTGGAGGCCGCGCAGCACGCCGTGGCCCGAGAACGCCAGGTTGTCCTGCACGAATTCCGCCGGAATGCCCGCCTCGGCGTAGCGCCTCGCCTGCCAGCTCTCCATGAACCAGCCGCGCGGGTCGCCATGGAGCTCGGGTTCGACCAGGAGCACTCCGGGAATCTCGGTCTCCAGCACCTTCACAGGATCTTCTCCTCCAGGATCTCTTGCAGATAACGGCCGTAGCCGCTGTTGGCCAGCTCCCCGGCCAGCCGCGCCAGGGTTTCGTCGCTGATCCAGCCCTGGCGCCAGGCGATCTCCTCGGGGCAGCAGATCTTGAGCCCCTGCCGCGTCTCCAGGGTCTGGATGAACTGGGCGGCGTCCAGCAGGGACTCGTGGGTGCCGGTATCGAGCCAGGCCATGCCCCGGCCGAGGATCTCCACCTCGAGCGCACCCCGCTCGAGATAATGGCGGTTCACATCGGTGATCTCGAGTTCGCCCCGTGCCGAGGGACGGATGGCGCGGGCAATCTCCACCACCTGCTCGTCGTAGAAGTAGAGCCCGGTGACGGCGTAGCGGGAACGGGGCCGCTCCGGCTTCTCCTCGATGCTGAGCACCCGGAACTGTTCGTCGAACTCCACCACGCCGTAGCGCTCGGGGTCCTGCACCGGGTAGGCGAAGACGGTGGCGCCCTTCTCCCTCTCCGCCGCCCGGCGCAGGGCGGGCACGAAGTCGTGGCCGTAGAAGAGGTTGTCCCCCAGCACCAGGGCGCAAGGATCCCCTCCAATGAAGGCCTCGCCGATGAGAAAGGCCTGGGCCAGCCCCTTGGGTTCCGGCTGCACTGCGTAGCCGATCTCCAGCCCCCACCGGCCGCCGTCGCCCAGGAGCTGCTCGAACAGCGGCGTGTCCCGCGGCGTAGAGATCACCAGGATCTCGCGGATGCCCGCCAGCATCAGGGTACTCAGCGGGTAGTAGATCATGGGCTTGTCGTAGACCGGCAGCAGCTGCTTGGAGACACCCAGGGTGGCGGGGTAGAGCCGCGTGCCCGAACCGCCGGCGAGGATGATCCCCTTCATGCCACCACCCCCAGCCGCTCACCGCGGTAGCTGCCGTCGAGCACCCGCCGGCACCATTCGCCGTTCTCCAGGTACCACTGCACCGTCTTCTCGAGGCCCGATTCGAAGGTCTCCTCGGGCCTCCAGCCCAGTTCACGCTCGATCCGGCCGGCGTCGATGGCGTAGCGCAGGTCGTGGCCGGGGCGGTCGGCCACGTGGGTGACGAGATCCGCGTAGCGCGCCACGCTGGCAGGCTTGTCCGGCGCCTTCTCCTCGAGGATGGCGCAGATGCACCGCACCACCTCCAGGTTGGTCTTCTCGTTGTGGCCGCCGATGTTGTAGGTCTCGCCCACGCGGCCCGCCTCCAGCACCCGCAGCAGGGCGCGCACGTGGTCCTCCACGTAGAGCCAGTCGCGCACCTGGTCGCCCCGCCCGTAGACCGGCAGCGGCCTGCCCGCGCGGGCGTTGAGGATCATGAGCGGGATCAGCTTCTCGGGAAACTGGTAGGGGCCGTAGTTGTTGGAGCAGTTGGTGACAAGCACCGGCAAGCCGTAGGTGCGGTGCCAGGCGCGCACCAGGTGGTCCGAGCCCGCCTTGCTGGCCGAGTAGGGCGAGCTGGGGCGGTAGGGGGTCTCCTCGGTGAAGAACCCCCCGCCCGTGCCCAGGTCGCCGTAGACCTCGTCGGTGGAGACGTGGTGGAAGCGGAACCCTTCCCTGGCCTCGCCCTCCAGTTCGTTCCAGTACCCCCGTGCCACCTCCAGCAGCACGCTGGTGCCCACCAGGTTGGTCCGGACGAACTCGGCCGGTCCGTCGATGGAACGGTCCACGTGGGACTCGGCCGCCAGGTGGATGACGGCGTCGGGCCGGTGCTCGCGGAAGACCCGCTCCACCTCCGGGCGGTCGCAGATGTCCACCCGCTCGAAGCGGTAGCGGGGATGGCCCTCGGCGCCGGGCAGGGATTCCAGGTTGCCGGCATAGGTGAGCTTGTCCAGGTTGACCACGGCCCAGTCGGTGCGGGACAGCAGGTGGCGCACCAGAGCCGAGCCGATGAAGCCGGCGCCGCCGGTGACCAGCAGGGTCTTCATGTCGCCTTCTCCTTGGTCACGAGAATGTCCTCCATCACCAGGTACTGGAGATCGGAACCGAAGAACATGTTCAGCGCATCCTCGGGCGAGCAGACCATGGGTTCACCGCGCCGGTTGAGGGAGGTGTTGAGCACCACGCCGTTGCCGGTGAGCTTCTCCAGCTCCTCGATCAGTTCATAGTAACGGGGATTGGTGTCGCGGGTCACCACCTGGGCGCGGGCGGTGCCGTCCTCGTGCACCACCTCGGGCACCCGCTCCTTCCAGCCC
>Ga0256914_1002407_pt1 | contig 15671 bp, 12 predicted proteins | sample HulkmetaG_FD_191571 | JGI IMG/M metagenome (GOLD analysis project Ga0256914, IMG submission 191571) | Hydrothermal chimney microbial communities from Main Endeavour vent field at the Juan de Fuca Ridge, Pacific Ocean - Hulk | ecosystem: Environmental > Aquatic > Marine > Hydrothermal vents ... | reverse complement strand
AAAGGAAAAATGAAAAAAGAAAAAGGAGAGAGGGAAAAGGGCGCCGGTGCCTCGATACGTCCCGATGAATCGGAACTACTCGGCAACCGGCTTCTCCCCGCAGGGCCGCAAACCGCCACACACAAAGAGCCCCCCTTTGAGGGGGGCTACGGGGGGTAAAACAATGTCGCGAACTACCGAAATTGCTCATAGGTCAGCACGATTTCGCACCGCTAACCCTTAACCCTTACACCCTTAACCTTTAACTTAATGCAGCCACCGAACCCCACCGAAGAAGTACCGTAAACACCATTCAACAATTCAACCAATAAACCATTCAACCTTCCCCGGCCACTGATCTGCACAGAACGAGATGAAAAATGAAAAATGAAAAATGAACAAGGGGAAATGGGCGCGCCGGTGCATCGATACTTCCCGATGAATCGGGACCACTCGGCAACCAGTTTCACCCGCAGGGCCGCAAACCGCCACAATCAAAGCGCCCCCCTTTGAGGGGGCTACGGGGGGTAAACACCAGCGCGAACTACCAAAATTGCTCATAGATCGGCAAGATTTCGCACCGCTAACCCTTAACCCTTACACCCTTAACCCTTTCCCCAGCCACCGAACCCCACCGAAGAAGCACCGTAAACACCATTCAACAATTCAACCAATAAACCATTCTACTTTCCCCGGCCACTGCTATCTCTTACACCCTTAGCCCTGAAAATAATTTGCCATTATGTGAAATATTTCTTAATATGGCCATCAAAATTCAACAAGGAGTGTTGTATGTCTGTTTTGGTTATCAGCGCCATCACCATCGCTTTTACCCACACCTTAATGGGCCCCGACCACTATTTGCCCTTCATCATGATCTCCAAAGCCAAAAAATGGTCCTTACGAAAAACCATGTCGGTTACTGCTTTATGCGGAGTGGGACATGTACTTAGCTCCGTTGTACTAGGATTCTTAGGAATTGCTTTCGGAATTGCTTTAAGTCACCTAACTTGGTTTGAAGCCTTCCGTGGAAATATTGCGGCCTGGTTGCTTATTGCTTTCGGGTTGGTTTATTTTTTATGGGGAGCAAATAGAGCCTGGCGTAACAAACCGCATACGCATATTCATTTTCATTCGCACGGAACCGAACATATTCATTCCCATACTCATTTTCATGACCATAGCCATGTTCATGAAACATCCGAAAACATAACCCCATGGATCCTATTTCTCATTTTTGTCTTCGGCCCCTGTGAACCGCTCATTCCCCTGCTTATGTATCCTGCAGCCAAACAACATTGGGTCGATCTTATTGTGGTTGCCGTTGCTTTTTCCGTTGTTACCATTGCGACCATGAGTGCCATCGTCTTTCTGTTTTATAAAGGAATCGAATTTTTACCCTTGCATAAGCTCGATCGCTTCACTCATGCCATTGCCGGTTTTACCATTATGCTTGCAGGGTTAGGAATTGTGTTTTTAGGATTGTAATCACGATCTGATTTGTTGACCTACCTCAAACACCTTTATACCGCCGACCTACCCTATTAAATTGCCTTTTTTAGCTTTCCTTGAATGCCGATCTTGCTTAATTTCCCTTTCGATTAATCGTATATACCGGAGATAAAAAAATGAGACCTTTAAAATCTTTGCCACTTTTTCTTCTTATTTTCTGTTTGCTTTTCACCCGATCTTTATCCGCTAAGGAACCGCCCGTTCCCGTAAAACATTGGCTGCAATTGGGACCGGTAAAAATACACTTACCTGCTTTTCACGGTGTGAAAAACCTGAATGGAAAAACGTTTGCACTGAGCGATTTGCTACGCTTTCCTTTTTCGCATGTTAAACAACTACAACCGATTTCCGGACAAAAATTCCAATGGGACGCCAATACAATATTGATTTGGCACAAACTTACGGCCAATGATTCAGGTTTTACCGAATTAGCGTCAGGGTCAAAAAAGGCAATCCGCTTACATTATCTGGTAGCTTATATTCATGTCCAACGCTACATGGAACCAAGATTGGAAATTAAAACTCCCTATCCCTTTCAGGTATTTGTAGATGGTCAATCCATACTTCTGGACGCCAAAGTTTCTGCAACCGATTCATGCCGGGCGGCCGACTTAACCTTTACCAAATCCCAACCTTTTAAACTGGAAACCGGCACGCATCGTATTCTTGTCAAACTTATAAACAACGGGAAAAAACCGTCTGTCTGCGGATTACAAGCGCAAATAATTTTACCGGATTACGTTAAAACACACGAATTTAAAATCGACCTCAATCCCGCGGAAACCATGCGCGTTACCCATCTTCTGGACGGGCCGAAGGTACGTTCCGTAGCCCTTTCGCCTGACGGGAAACAGTGCATTATCGCCTATCAGCAGTCACAACCGCCCGGAGATACCGCGCAACACTGGCTTGAATTACGACGCGTTAAAGACAGTAAACTTTTGCAAAGTTATCGTGGCTTCAGTAAAGTGCAAAACGTACTTTGGGCACCAACCGGCAAACGCTTTGCATTTCGCAGTTCCGATAAGGACAAAAGCAGTCTTTGGATTGCCGATCTAAAAACAGGATCGTCAATACCCCTTTTGGAAAACGTAGAAAATCTCGGCAATTTTGTTTGGGCGCCGGACGGATCTTTTATTATATATTCCATTAATGAAAATTCCCAAAAAAACAAAACCGGTCTTAAACGTCTAATGGGCATGGAAGACCGCTGGCCGTGGTGGCGTAACCGTAGTTTTTTGTACAAAGTCAATGTCCCGTCCGGAACAAAAATACGTCTTACCGCAGGGAAACTTAGCACGCAACTAAACAGCATCAGCCCAGACGGGAACAAATTACTTTTCACAAGGACCATACCCGATTACTCCCAACGTCCATATTCCAAAACCCAGTATTTTATTCTGAATCTATCAAATTTGTCCGTTGACTCTTTGTGGACTCTTTCTTGGGGCGGTACGGCTCAATGGTCTCCGGATAATCGTTTTTTGCTTCTCACCGGAGGCCCGTCTATGTTTAACGGACTTGGTAGCAATTTGCCCGAGAATATTATTCCAAATGATTATGATACGCAAGCCTATTTGTACGATTTAAAAAACAAAAAGATAACCGCCATTAGCAAAACCTTTAAACCGGCCATTAATCGGGCCGTCTGGAGCGGGGATGGCAAACGCATTTACTTTATTACCACTGATCGAGATTTTATTGATCTTTACGAATACGATTTAACGTATCACTCGTTTATTAAAATTAATTGCGGTGGTGAGGTTATTCACGATTTCTCCAAAGCGGCCCATCGTCCCGTGGCCGTGGCCATCGTTTCCGGAGCTTCCCTACCGCCACGTATTACTGTTATCGATTTAAAAAAACGACGTTACCGCCTATTGCTAAAACCGGAACAGCCAACCTATGCCCATGTACAATTCGGTAAAGTTGAACGCTGGACATTTGTTAACAAACACGGAACCACAATCGAAGGCAGGGTTTATTATCCCCCCGACTTTTCTCCCAAACATCGTTATCCTTGCATTGTGTATTATTACGGCGGAACCACCCCGGTAACACGTGATTTCGGCGGCCGTTATCCCAAAGAGCTGTGGGCCGCAAACGGATACGTGGTGTATGTGTTACAACCCAGCGGAGCCACAGGCTTCGGGCAAGCCTTTTCGGCTTTGCATGTAAACGACTGGGGCAAAATTGTATCGGAAGAAATTATTGACGGCACAAAAAAGTTTTTAGCGGCTCACCCGTTTGTCGATTCAACTAAAGTCGGTTGTATCGGCGCTTCATACGGAGGTTTTATGACGATGACTCTGGTAAGCAAAACCAATTTGTTTGCAGCTGCAGTGGCTCATGCCGGTATCAGCTCCATTTCCAGCTATTGGGGGCAAGGGTACTGGGGCTATTTGTACAGCGCGGTCGCCACGGCCAATAGTTTTCCTTGGAATCGCAAAGATATTTATGTAGATCGCAGTCCCTTATTTAATGCGAACAAAATCAATACGCCGTTGTTACTTTTACACGGAACAGCCGATACCAACGTACCTACCGGTGAAAGTATTCAGCTATTTACAGCTCTCAAACTATTGGGGAAAACCGTTGAACTTATAGAAATAAAAGGCCAAAATCATCACATTATGGCCTATGGCAAACGCAAACGCTGGACAAAAACAATTATTGCCTGGTTTGATCGCTGGTTAAAAAAACAACCGCAATGGTGGCAACGTTTGTATCCAAAAAAATAAAAAAAGGACGTAAGCATGAAAACATATTTTGGGAAAGTCTTTACCCTCATTGCACTTATTGCCTTAAGCGGCAGTTGTAAAAAAATATCTGAGCGTAAAACCGATAGGGTCGAAAAGCCCGAACTGCAAATTGTGGTCATTTCACGAGACGATTCAACCGCGGGTATTTCTGTGGGATGGACATTAAGTTCGAAAGGAATGCTCATACGTTGGAAACGCTATTTGGATAGCGGTCTGTTTGATGAAAACCCAGTTCGTGTCGATGCGCAAAGGGTGCAACAAGTAATCGATTCGCTAAAACAAACGGGAATTTTACAAACAAAACTAAAAGCAAAAGGTACCATTGTTTACCATTTACGTTACAAATACAACGGGAAGGTAACCCATATTAGCTGGAACGACAAAACGTCCTTACCACCGTCCTTTGTTCAATGGCGAAACCGGACATTAAGTTGGTGCCGAAGAATGCAAAAGCTAACAAAGCGCTAAAGTAAATAAGATAGATGCGCACCTCTTGAATTTAAGCGCAAATCTTCGATTGTTAATTGCCAAAATTCCAAGGCACTCGGGGTTTGAAAAATAGAATTCGTACAGGTTGGAAATGAACGGTTCGGGCGGCAAATCGTGATGCTGCAATGCCCGAAATCTACCATCTTTATAAAATTTAATTTCACGTACATGTCAACAGGTCATGCCGAAAGCGGACAAAGCGCTTTAAGACCTTGCTCAATTTCGGTCACAATTCCCCGATTCCGTTCGTGAGGATAGGCCAAATGGTTGGCAACATAGCGAATGCCGTCAATAACTTTGTCGCGATTAATATGCTGATGTCCGTACACATGTATATGGGCCCCGATACTGCGTATGAATCGATCTATTTTCAGCGAACCGGCAATACCGCTAAAGTTAAACTGCGGAAATCGATCGTACTTCTTCATGCGATCGTAGTCATAAATCATTTCCCCGCGAAACATTACTTCCCGACGCGGTAAAAAATGGCTGAAGGTAACAATTAAATCGGCCTGGTCGAATACCAAGTTTTGCCGACTATACGTTAAAAAATATTTACTAGCAACAAATCCATTCGTTGCTGGCCAATGGATGTAATATAAGTCGCTCCACATTCGATTAGATGTGTCTTCGCCTGGTTTGGGCAAATACAACGAATCGACTTCGCCTTGCATATCGTACCACGAAAATACCGGTACAATGGCGATTTTCTTTCCGTTGCACTGCACGATATCCGGCTGAATGTCAATGTCATTTTGCGAACAAAATTCAATAATGGCATTAAATTTTTGCAAAGAATCGGCCCAGAGTTCGTTCCGAATCCATAGGTCATGATTGCCAGGCACAAAGAAAACACGGCCGAAGCGACAACGAATTTTCTCTAACCATTCACGCAAAAGGCCAAAATCGTGCGTAACATCTCCGGCCAAAATCAATACATCGTTCCCGAAGTTTTTACGCAACAAATTTTGCAGCCACAAGCGATTTTCTTCGAAATCCACGTGGATATCCGACAAACACCAAATACGCATATTTAAAAATAAAACATACCGTTAATAAAGGCAAGGCAAAATAATTTCAAAGCAAAACGACTAATGTTTTTATTTAGTTTAGAGCTGTTAAAAATTAACAGCGCAAATTATTTACATTATAAAATTTTTTTTGTAAATTGCCCCAAAATTCACAAAATAGATTTGCTGTTTCGGCTGGTGTATTTGTATATTTTAAAATATTTAAAACAGTGGTTGTTGAGTGAAAAAATTCTCTATGGGCCAAAATACGCATCACTGTTTTCGCATGAAACTCTGAACGGTAAATTACAAAGAAAGGGTTTCGGGGCTTTGTATCACAAACACAAAAAGCAAACTTTTGGTTTTCGGTAAAAAAATTCACGTAATCATAAATTTTAATAAATGTACAGAAAAACTATAGTGAGGATAATTAAATGAAGGTGAAACAATTTTTACTGACACTCTGCCTGCTTTTCCCGCTATTGGCCATACAATTTCTGCATGCAACGCCTCCGCCGGATAGCGACCAGAATTGTTACCGATGCCATAGCATGAAAACACTTTCCTACCGCGATTCCGTTACCAATGCTATTGTCAGTTTGTATGTGGATTCGACCAAATTCAAACATTCCAACCATGCCGATTTGGCTTGTGTGGATTGCCACGATGACGACGGCTTTTTACAATATCCTCATACGCAAGAAGCCCGTAACGAAAAACTGCAATGTACCGATTGCCACGATTCTTTTGATAACAATTGGGAACAATTCAAGCAAAGCATTCACTACAAAAAATTCGGAGACCGTTTTTCTTGTTTTTCCTGCCATAATCCGCATGCCTTTAAGGCATCATCCGATTCTACTTCTCCGAAAAAAATTATCGCCAAAGACAACGCTATTTGTTTAAACTGCCATTCATCACAAACGGAATTGATGCAGCTTGATTCGAGCGGCAATTATACCGACTTGATAACCGCTCACCGCTGGCTACCGAAGTTACAACTGCATTGGAAAGCGGTCCGTTGTATCGAATGCCATACTCCGGTTAAAAGCGGTGTATATTCCCATGACATTTTACCCAAAGAAAAAGCCGTGAAAAAATGCGAAGAATGCCACAACACCAATTCCATATTATTTACCAAACTCTATCGGTTCAGGGTAAAAGAAGCCCGACAAAAAGAAGGATTTTTAAAAGCACTTGCTCAAAACACTCCGTATGTGGTGGGCATGACACGTGATCCGGTAATCGATCGCTGGAGTATTTATTTATTCCTTTTAACTCTGTTTGGACTTGGCGCCCATGGTTTTGGGAGATGGTTAGCGGGAAGGAGAAGAAAAAAATGAAAAAAGTTTATTTATATCCGCTCTGGTTACGCATCTGGCATTGGACCAATGCTACCTTGTACATCATTTTAATTGTTACTGGTTTCAGTATGCACTTTTCCAGCATACAACATCCGTTTATTCCTTTTAGAACGGCCCGGGCCATTCACAACGTTTCGGGAGTACTTTTGGTATTTATGTATCTGGACTTCCTGATTAACAATCTTTTTTCTTGGAATGGTAAATACTATATTATTCGATTTAAAGGGTTGATGAATCGTATTTTTCTGCAAACACGCTATTATCTGTTCGGAATTTTCAAGGGAGAACCCCATCCTTTCGAATCGGATGAAAAGAGTAAGTTCAATCCGTTGCAGCAACTAACCTATGTTACCATTATGTTTGTTTTTATGCCGTTACTTATTGTTTCGGGTTTAATGCTGCTTTTTCCGGAATACGCACCGCAAACCATCTTCGGCGTGGGGGGCTTATGGCCTGTTGCCATGACCCATTACACCGCGGCTTATTTCCTGACCCTATTTACCATCGGACATATTTACCTGGGGACTACGGGGCATACCCTAACCAGCAATTACAAAACGATGATCACCGGCTACCATATTATTGTGCACGAAGAACCCACCAGGGAGGATCGTAAAGATGAAAAATAAACTCGATGCGATTATAAAATATCTTACGCAAAAAAGGATTTTGATTCCGATCGGCATTTTGATTTTGATCTATATTTTGATCAATGTTCTGTATGAACCCGTTTTCGAGATATATACCGGTTTATCCAACGGCAAATTAACTTACGATAGCAGCAAGCGTTTAAGCGATTATGAATTTGAAGCCGTTGCCCGTGAAATCATTCGTACGGAACGCCTTAAAAAAGCCGAAGAACTAACCAAAGATGTTAAAAACAAATTTACCCGTAAAATACGAATTAATATGTTAATGAATACCCCATCCTTTGTTAACAAAACGGAATTCAAACATATTAAATATTTCCGCGATGCCGGTATTCGCCAATACAAAGGTCCGGAAACCTGCATTCGTTGCCACAAAACAATGACTGTACACCTGCCGGATGGCAGCACCAAAACCATTAACACAATGGATGATGTCATGCAATCCATTCACTTTTTGTTTTTGCGCAAAACCAAAGGTTTTACCACCTATGGTTTTGACGGCCGTCAGGTAAACGGAAAAGGAACGCGGCCTATTCCAGTCGGAAAAATCGACCGCGCCTGTGGTATTCCGGGCAGTTTTTCCTGGACAGGATGGGCGGCTTTAATAAAAACCAAACCGGCGCATGCGCATGGGAAAGTCGTCATTCGTAGCGAAGGATGCGGCGGATGCCATATCGGAGGAAATTACCAACCACCTACCGAAGCCATGCTTCCAGGGGGCAAAATCCCCAAAGAAGCGCAACATGGTATCGATTGTTTGATTTGCCATTCACAAACCTACAATATGAATTATCGCTATGTCATTAAAGACAAAAAAGGATTACGCTGGAATCAAGATCGTACCATGCATGCCGCCCTTGCCGTAACCAAGCCCACGGCTTTTAACTGCTTAACCTGCCATCAACACGATTTGGGCGGGGATGCTTACAAATATAATTTGGCATCCAAAGAACTGGGATTTAAGAATCCACGCTTACTGCACGAAGGGACCAAACGCGGTACCCCGTTTAGTCCGGCAGACGATGTACATGCACGTGCCGGAATGATTTGTACCGACTGCCACGTGCCGGAAGGTCATAAAATCCCCAGAGGTAAAAAAGGCGTCGATTTGGTCTCCAACGATTTGCCGAACAAACCCGTTTCTTGCCAATCGTGTCATACAACGGCTCCGCATACCATATCACCCAATAGTGCGCTGTTAAACGGGCATGCCTCGCGCATCGCTTGCGAAACATGCCACATTACCCATCTGGAAAAAGAAAATGTGGTTCTGCGCGACTGGATTCACCCGACCTGGGATGCCAAAGAAGGGTGCTGGGTTCCCACCGATATTTATCGTTCGGGAAAAACCAACAAAGGGTTTATCTTTTTATGGTTTAATGGCAAAGGCTCTTTCTTGGCCAATGCGTTAGGCGATAATCCATCCAACCCAGGGCATTACCATCCTTTCGAAAACCAGCTTGCCCATATTACCGATCCAGAAATCATCGAAGCAGTACGTGCCGCAGCCATTAAATTAAAAAAACAATACAAAGACATTAACGTGGAAGAATACGTTCGTCTGGCCACCAATCCTGTCGAACAACTTTCTCCCGAAATGCAAAAGAAACGCAGTGAAATGATCGAACGCAATATGCGTCCCATTATGCAATCCGGGGTAAGTAAAATTTATCCTTTTAAGCTGTTTAACGCCCTTATGTACGAAGACATGAATAATCAGGGTCCTTTTGGCGCAATGATTTTACCCTTTGATTATTCCACTTATTACGAAACGGGCAATACCCGACTTTCGGTTTTAACCGCTTTACAGGTACCGATTATGAAACGTATGTACCAACTGCCATTTAAAGAATTTATGATGGATGAATACATGCATTATTTGGGGGTTGATGAATGGCATACGGTTTACCCTGTTAAAAACGGTAAGCTTTACAATGTGGAGGCACATTGGATGCGTCAAATGGGAACATTGATGATTAACCACGGCATTGTTAAAAAAGGCCGTACCTGCACGGAATGCCACAGCCCCAACGGAATTTTAGATTTCAAAGCATTGGGATACTCACCGGAACGTGTTCAGGAACTGGAAAATTTGCCGGAGTTAAAAGCGAACCATCATGTTAACGAATAATTAACACATCAGGTAAATTCCTGTAACAGATAAAAAGCCCCGCATTTGCGGGGCTTTTTTGGTGTGAATCCATTATTTTTTAACAAGGGGTTTGCCGATTACGGCAATTACTTCTCCTTTGCGCGGAAAACGGAAAACATTGCGCACTTTACCGGTTTTACCGTTCCGATAGTGCACCGTCAAAACAGGCGAGGTTAACATGCTATAAATTTCATCCGGTTGGACTTTATTTTTAACAAAATACACCAGCGCATAAGGCGCATCTGAATAGATCGTTTTAAAACGTACAATATAATCGTTGCTCGAAAGATGACTTACAAGCATACTAATACTACGACGTACTCCGCTGCTGATAGCTTGTGGCATAAAAATTTTGTACACGGCCAATTCCTGGGGGTTGTAACTCCGGTATTTATTAAACGCCCTGTCATATGGCACAAATAGCTGTTGAATAAATGCCGATCTGGAAAGTTTACTTGCTTGCGCTTGCATATCAGCAACACGGAAATCAATTTCTCTGGTAATTTTTTTACCCCTGCTTAAATAGGTTAGTCGGGGTTGTTCAATTACCTTTTTAATATTGCTCGGTGTTTGTAAACGTTCGTCAAAGTAAATACGCACTTTAACCGGTTCGCCGAACTGAGAACTAAATCCGTAAATGCCTTTTGTTTGCCTGAGCAATTGCGTCAGATAAAACGTATCATAGGTATCAAATAAATTATCAATATGAGCCACCAGTACGGATACGCTATCGGTTCCTTTGGGTGGTAGTTTAATTAATGTTTTGGAGGGCGTAAAAATAGCTTTTTTAATTCCCTCATCCGAAATAACTTTCGGATCGTAATAAATTTTTGCCGTATGCGAGCGGACATACGTTTCAACCCCCAAAACTCCGGGCACATGTTGCATTTTCGAAGCAAATGATTTCGAGCTTCCGAAACATTTAATGTTTTTAATTCCGGATTGGGAAAAGACAGCCGCCTGTTTGAATTTTTGCTTGGGGGCCCATTTCATATTAATCGTAGGTAACTCAATTGTCCCAGCTAAAATAAAGCCTAAAATAATCAAACCGACGGTCGCCCCGGCTGGTACCCAATTAATCCGTTTTTTATTGATGGTCAGTGTGTTGGGAACCGGGCAAGCGGTTATACAATCCGTACACAAATGGCAATCAATATGCTCCACGGTATCAACCCGCATTATCTCCAGCCCCATGGGACAAGCTTTATTACACAAATCGCAATTAACACACGACTGGGCATTTCGGGTTATTTTAAATGCCGGAAATAACCAACCTTTTAATCGGGTGGTTTCCAGAAGCATGGCAATAAAAATAATTATACCGGCTGGCCACAGCCAATTAATTTGCAGACCGATTGCAAGAAGCCCCAAATAGACCGCCATAACACCCAAAAAAACCAATCCGTTAGCAAATATATTGGAAATAGCGCCCAAAGGGCATAAATATTTGCACCAAAACTGCCGGATAAAAACAGAGCCCAAAATGGTAACAGCCAGTGCAATCAAGGCATAAAGCCAAACCACATCATGCCCGAATCCGGTAAAAGCGGCATAGTAAGGATCGTATTCACGGCAAAAAAGCTCGCTTGAAGTGACGGTAAAATAAAATGTAATAAAAAGCAGGATATATTTTAGACTTCTCAGAATGTTATCCCAAATGCCTTTTATGGAAATACGCACGCCATATTTGTCCCCGATACGCCCCAGCCATTCGGTAAAGGTACCAATGGGACAAATGTAACTGCAAAATAGCTTTCCGAAAACAAAAATACCGCCCAAAAGTAAAATGCCCATAAAAATCTGATCTTCGGTCATTGTACAGGCAAGTGAGTTATTTACCAAAAAGCTGGTAAAGGCTTGCATGCCTCCAAAGGGACAATAGGCCTCAAAGTCGGGTATATAATTAGGGTCTATCCACCAGCGTAAAACCATGTAACCTAATAGGAGCATAATGCCCCATTGCATAAGCAAACGAATCGTATTTTTTCTCTTTCTTGCCATAGAATCTCCTGTTTACATTTTTCGCTTAAGAAATTTGAAAAAAAGATAGGTATAAGGCATTGTGATTTTTGCCTTATACCTAAATCAAATTTTGCAAAATGCTCTGTTCCGGCACGTTAGGATTTATTCATTCCCTAACCATCCGTAGATTCAAACAGCAGCACACCAATAAATCCGAAAATTCCCGTGAATAAAATTAATAGCAAATCGATCAGATGGCTGACATTTCTTCTTTTTTTCAGCACAAAGAAAAAGGCAACCAACATCAGCGCTATATTCAGAAAAAGCGCTTTCCAGCTAAACGGGGATACATCAAATTTGATAAAATATGTTTTATTAGTTTGCAAAACGATGGAAAAAGGAAAAATAAAGGCACTTACCATTCCCGCCGTGGTTTCGTATTTGGTAGGCCATTTTTGTTCATAGGTTTTTAATAATTGATATTTCCTATCCATTAAGTACGATTTTAAATGATCATCCGAACGGATAGTTACCAAGCGATAAAAAAGATTACCCATGAAAATGATATTGTCTTTTTCGCGGTTGTAAGAATCGATCGGCAATTTTTGTAATCGTTCCGGATTAAGCATTACCATGTAAAGTTTATTATCTTCCGTAATGGCAATTCCGCAAAATTCTCTTAGTTCCTTTTCTTTAACGCTAATCCAATTAATTTTCACATCCGCCGGAATATGCATGTTTTTACAATAAGGTTTCCCATGTACTTTTTTTACATGGAAAAGTTGCCAATCCCGATCCAAAATAAAATAACCAGCGTCATAGGGCTTGCGCGTTGTCGGATTCCCGAACACTTTGCGCGCCGGGAAATGGAATCCCTCCTTTTGCAAAGCCGTTGTAAAAAGCCGTGTCATAGATTCCGAAATACGGTTTGTCTTGGAATTAATAAATTCCATTCTTTGGTTAAAGCGAAAATATTCGTTTGGCAATCCGAGCCGGAAACGAAGCGGCTTTGATTCCAGCAAAGGGTAAAGGGGAATTTGCGGTGGATTAACATCACGCGGAATAATCCGAATAGAAACATTATTATGGCGTACCTCATTTAAATCGATCGGCCTGCCCAACAAGGAATCCGGCATTTCGTCTCGGGCTGCCAGAATACGATAATTCAGCAAGGGCAGTAAATGATCGGCCTGCATCCGATTATATTTTTTGCCGGTATCGTCGGTGAAATAATATTTTCCGTGCCCAAAATGCCCAACCATAAATTTTTGAATTACCGGGCTGTAAAATACCATCGGAGGCACAATGCGCGGCTCAAAGCTTACCCAATAAAGTTGCGGCAAATAAACGGCTCCTACAAAAATGGCAAGTACAACAAGGAAGATGCGACTTAAACGTATTATCATTTCAGCACTCCTTTCTTGAACCGGTAGCCCGAATATAGAATACCGATACTCCATAACACGGAAAGTACAAAAAAGTATACTAATGAATAGCGGTAAATTTCATAGGCGGTATGGTATAACAAAGTATCCGTAAACAACACCGCTACGGCAATAATAAAAATTCTTTTTAACCAAATACGTTCGACAAAAACCGCACCGGTTACCCAATACACCACAAAACCGGCTAAAAACCAAGGTGCCATCGAAAGCCATACGGCCTTAACAACTTGAAACGGAAAGAAAAAAGCGATAAGCGCCGAAGCCAACAGATTGGTAGCCAAATATAATATGGCCAGCATTAGAGTTCCGTAAGCAAGCATATATAAAAGGATGGCGTTTTCTTTCATTGGCAAATGTAGTGTTAATTTTAAGCGATCCTCGTTAATCTCGGGCATAAATTGGGTAAATCCGATTACCAACCCTATTAAAGCAGGCAAATAAAGAAAATCCTGAAAGAACATGCCGCCCATAACAACAACCTGGTACCAGTAGGATCGCGCTTCAAGAATACGGATATAATACGACAAATTTAAACCGAGTTTTACTAACACCAAAAGGGTTAATAGAGCCATCGACCAATAGGCCCATTTTATTTTTAACCATTCTTTAAAAAATAGCGCTTTAACCATGGCATGCTCCTAATATTTTCCTGTTAATCCGATAAAGGCATCTTCCAAAGACATGGGCACTTGCTGAATTTCGGAGTAAGGAATTTTTAAAGATTTAAGATGCGCCTCAACCTCCTGCTGCGATTTGAAGGAGTAAATCGTTAACTTGTCTTTCAATATTTCAAAATTGGCAATGACCTCATCCTTGCTTAACAGCACATCCATTTTTTCGGGTATCTTCATGACAAACTGTTTAAAATTGGTTTTGAAATCTTGAACCGTAGTCGAAAGCAACACGCTGCGATAATCAAGAATGACGATATCTTCCACTAAATTTTCCAGATCTTGTATGATGTGGGAGGTAATAAATATGGTCTTGTTGTTACCTTTAGCGTACGCACTAAGATAATCCAAAAACAATCGCCGATAACCGGCATCCAATCCCATGGAATAATCATCCAACACCATCAAATCCGGATCTTGCGCCAAAATAAGCCCCAGAGCAACCTGCGAACGCTGCCCGCAAGACATGGTGCCTATTTTTTGGCCAGGATCCACTTCCAGTTTTTTCATCAAATCATAATAGGCATCTTTTTTCCACCGCGGATAAAAAGCGGAATAAAATTTCTCGATTTGTGAAATGGTCATAAAATTATATTGAATATGACCTTCCATTAAAAAGCCGATCCGTTCTTTAGTACGGGGATTCAGATGCTGAGAATCTTCCCCAAATATGTAACAATGGCCGGAAGTCGGTTTCAAATAACCGTTTAAAATATTAATGGTGGTTGTTTTTCCGGTACCATTTTTCCCTAAAAGACCGAAAATACTGCCTTTACGGATGACAAAATTAAGATTCTCATAAATGAGCCTTTTACCGTAATAATGTGTTAAATTCACACATTCCACAACGTTTTCCATTGTCACCTCTTTCATTATCATTTTTTAGGCAAAACTTTAAGCAGTAGCATTACTTTGAGAATTACCGAACAAATTATATCATGAAAAAGGCGCCATCCCAATGGAATGGCGCCAAACATTTTATTTCATGAGCAACATTTTACGAACCGCCGTGAAGTTACCGCTCTTAATCTGATAGAAGTACATGCCGCTGGCCAGCTTGCTGGCATCAACGGTTACCTTAAATTTACCGGCTTTCATATTTTTATCGATTAACGTAGCCACTTTTTGTCCGGTAACTGTGTAAATCGTCAAAGTGGTGTGCCCTGCTTTTTTCAGCGAAAATTCAATGGTCGTAGTCGGGTTAAACGGATTGGGATAGTTCTGGCTTAACGCGTATTCATTGATTACCTGTCCATGAACCGGTTCTATTGCCACAATTATACCATTAGCATTGGTTTCACCGGGCGTACATTTACTGAAATAGACCCATTCGCTGCCGCCGTCTTCTTTACGACCGTAAGAAATGTCGGTGGTCTGCTCGCCGAAAGTCAGCGAATCGATGAAACGCGGCTGTCCTTCGAACATTTCGACCAGACCGATTTGTTCGCCCTTACTGCTCAATTTAATGCCCACATGCAACACACCTTCTTCCGGTTGTTTATCGGCCCACAAGACCAAAAAGCCTTTGGCGGGAATGGTTGTTTTTCCAGGTACCGAATCGGCAATTTGGTATGCCGTGGGATCGCTTAAATCGTCGGTAATGTACATACCACCGATGTTAACATCATAATCATTGGCATTGTAAATTTCAATCCAGTCGTCGTATTCGCCGTAT
>Ga0256914_1002406_pt1 | contig 15673 bp, 15 predicted proteins | sample HulkmetaG_FD_191571 | JGI IMG/M metagenome (GOLD analysis project Ga0256914, IMG submission 191571) | Hydrothermal chimney microbial communities from Main Endeavour vent field at the Juan de Fuca Ridge, Pacific Ocean - Hulk | ecosystem: Environmental > Aquatic > Marine > Hydrothermal vents ... | reverse complement strand
TCAACTCGCAAGCAGGACATTTATCGCACCCGTATCCCCATAAATGAAGTTTATTTCTATCTCCGTTATAACAAGTATGAGTCTCTTTTATAACGATATCCAAAACACCCTCCGTCTGCGCCAATTTGAAAGTTTGAGCTTTGGAGAGATGCATGAGAGGATATAAAAACTTTATATTCGACTCGCTACCGAGATTTAAAGCTTTTTCAAGAGAGTCTATAAAAGGTATCCTACAATCCGGATATCCGCTGTAATCGGTCTGATTTATTCCTGTTACGATGTGATCGAGTCCCATCTTTTGTGCATAGGCATGAGCTGTCGTGAAAAATACGGCATTTCTATTGGGTACGAACGATGCGGGAAGATTGGGTCTATGTTTATGTTTCGCATTGATATCGAGCGACGAATCTATAAGCGCGGAATCATCGAGTTGAGCAAATATATTTATCTCTAAAACATAATTTGGGACTTTTAACATCCGAGCTATCTTTTGAGCCTGTTTTATCTCTACGGAGTGCTTTTGATGATAGTCAAAAGTTATGGTTTCCACATACTCATATCTGTTTTTCGCCCATCCAAGACATGTGGTGCTATCTTGTCCTCCGCTAAAGACTACCAGTGCGCTTTTATTTTTTTTACTCATTAAGGCACTCCCAAAAACTTATGCATCTGTACACTTAGTCTAAATTTTTGTGGATACTTTTTAACAAGTTCTATACAAAAATTAACATTTTCCATATTAGGCTCATTCATAAAGTTCTGCGGCTGTATGTAGATGGGTTTCAAACAGTGGATATCGAGTATCTTTTCAACGGGCGAGTTTTTATCGACTATAAATTTAAGTTCATTATAACCCTCATCGTCTATATCATGCCACTCTTTCGGGCTGTAAGTTATCCAGTCGGCATTTTTAATATTTTCAAAATTATATCCGTTGGTTTCTACACTGACTCTATATAAAGATTTGTGCAAAAACGAGATAAAAGGATTTAGATCGTAGATACTCGGCTCCCCTCCGGTTATGATAACGCTCTTTGAAGGGTAGATTTCTATTTTTTCAAGCACCTCTTCAAAACTCATCTCGTTTAAAACGCTTTTGTGCAGTTCATCGTCACAAAAATCACAAGTCAAATTACAACCGTACAACCGTATAAATATACTAGCTTCGCCCGTATGGGCGCCTTCACCCTGAATAGAATAAAATATGGACGAAACTTTAAGCATATCCTCACTCCATCTTAAAATTTATGTTAAAATGCGATACTAGCAAAATAAAAATTAGGATTATCCATGTACACACTTTTGACCCTACTGTTTATCATCGTAATTGCGGGAGGACTCATTTGGGCATATATTTACTATCTTGGAGAAAAAGGTGAAAAGTTAAAACTTATTCAGCAAGGAATTTGCCCGGACTGTAAACAACATACTATAGAAATCATAAATCAAAAAGGTGGCGGCTGTTCAGGAACAGCTTTCGTCGAATTTAAATGCACAAACTGCAATTATACCGACAGCTTCAATCTTGGAGGCGGAAGCTGCGGGGGAAGTTCTTGCAAAACATAAAAAACTTTATTAAGTAAATTTTTATTAAACTTATTCTTCTTTGTGCCGATATAGTTTATGAATTTAGCGATTCAAATAAATTCCAGGTTAAAGGAGACCTCCCCCTATGAAAAGAAATTCCCTACTTAAAGGTTTAACACTTTCGGTTGCACTAAGTGCATTTTTAACAGGTTGCGGCGGCGGCAGCGTAACTGTCGGAGATGATAACACAAATAATGATAATAACGACAACACCGTAGCAACTACGACTATTAGCGGAAATGCGGTCGATGGATATTTACAATATGCAACAGTTTGTTTAGACCTCAGTCAAGACGGTTATTGCCAAGCTAGCGAACCAAACACACAAACGGATGAAAACGGAAAATTTAGTTTACAAATCACTCCCGAAATTTCTTCAAATGAGGGATTTGAAAGTGCAATGCTACTTGTTTACGGCGGTAAAGACGTCGATACGGGAGTGGACTTTAACGGTAAACTTCTAGCTCCTAAAGAGGGCAATATCGTACATGTCACACCGATAACGACTCTTGTTGCAAAAGCGGTTCAAAAAGAGATAAAAGAGAATAAAAAACTCACAAAAGAACAAATAAGAGAAAAAGTGGCTCAATCCAAAAAGAAAGTGGCTCAAGCTCTCGGACTAAATGATGAAGATTTATCAAAAGATCCGGTAGAGGCACAAAAAAACGGTAATGACGAAATTATAAAAAAAGCTTTACAACTACAAAAGGCGGTTGAAGCGATGCTTGTAGCCGATGACGGTCTTACAAAATCAAAGAACGATAGAGCCGAAGAGATATATGAAGCGCTTCTTGACGGTCTTGAAGATATGAAAACCGGAGATCAAGGAGTCGAAACGCTACTTGAAAAAACTTTTGAGAAAGCTAGAAACAACAAAAGAACCAAAGAATTGCTAGGCGGCGACAGAGGTATTGAATTTGCGGATGCCGCAAAAGGAGTCGCAAGAAATATAAAAGAAGGTTTTGAGAGATTCGACAAAGAAGATCGAACAAAAGATGATTTCCGTGAAAAAATAGGCTCTATCGTAAAAGATGATCTTAAAAAAGTTGAAATTGCGTTTGAAGAGGGTACTCTCGATGAGATATCCGGTCAAATTAAAATCGATGACGGTATTTTCAAACCGGGATTTGATTGGGCCGAGAAATTTATACTTGATGACCTCGATCATGCGGGTATTCACAAACTACCTCAAACCGTTATAGACAAACTCAAAGATCTTTTCAAAAATGAAGAAATTAAACCGGGTGTTCTATTTGAAAAATTAGATAAATTAAAAGAGTCCGAAGATCAAGATCTTCAGGAGGTTTACAAACGCATTAAAAGTTTCCTGGCGAAGCAAAAAGCCGAAAAGGAGAAAGAAAAAGCACAAAGAGAAAGTGAAATCATAAAAATCAAAACTCCGATGAGTTTTTATATGCCTGAAGGCAAAGGATACGGCAAAGTAACATTCAATAACGACAATACAATGTCATATACTGAGTACAGAGTACAACAAGACGGTACATTCGCAGAAAATAGCGACCAAGACGAAAATACAGATCTGGTATATAAAGATGGAAAATGGGTACCCGAAAAAGAAGGTTCGGTTGATTTCAAACTTGCGAGTGACGGAGCGATATTACTTCCCGAATGGAATGAAAAAGCATACATAGTAAAGGCACAAGAGATAGAAGGAGAAAAAAGAGAACTTCCCGAGTACGGTGTGGAAGCGGCTATGCCTAAAGACGCGCGGATGTATTTTATAAAGATAGAAAAAACCGATGACCTCTACGGACTTAACGAGCAAGTTAGAAATTATAATCAGAACACAATAGAGACTTTTGCCACTATCGCGGACTTTATAGCCGGACAATGCGGTATGCGTTGGTTTATAGGTGACGAAAGAGGCGGACTTGCATTTGCCGGAACAAAAGGTGAAGACGGCTACATCTGCGACACTACGGCTAAAGAAGGTAAGCTGGTAAATACATATTTCGATCAAAACGGTGAACTAAAAATCGGAAAAATAGCGGGTGAGTGGAAGATAAAAACTCTTCCGGGAGATATAGATGTTTTGATTGCTAAACCTTACAACGTCAAAAAATTCCTAGATGATGAAGGAGATATGGAGTATCCGATATTCACGGAGAAAGACGGTACGGTTTACAGAGGCTATATGGAACCCAAAGGCTTAAAAAAAGTTATACCGGCTTTCAACGAAAGTGCGATGGAGAGCATAAAATCGGCAATTACCGACAACTGGGAAAAAGTACGACAAACTTTTCCCTCTTACGGTGAAGCTACCGACAGATACAACGAGTATATTGATTAATTAAAAATAAAAAAGTAAGAGACAAGGAATTTGTCTCTTACTTTTGCACAAAAGAGTATAGAAGCTCTATCTCCTGCGCCCAAATAGAGTCGTCAACGGTCTCCAGTATAAGCGGTATATCGTTCATATTAGGATCATTCATGATAAATTCAAATGCCTCAAGTCCGATTTTCCCTTTTCCCAAACTCTCATGACGATCCACTCTCGATCCTAGTTCCGGCTTCGAATCATTAATATGCATACCTTTTAAATACTCATATCCTACGATTTCATCGAACTCTTTCCAGCTTTTATCGTATGCTTCTTTCGTGCGTATGTCATATCCCGCAGTAAACATATGACAGGTATCAATACACACCCCTACCCGACTTTTATCTATTGATCTATCTATCAAATATGCCAAATGCTCAAACTTAAATCCAAGATTACTTCCCTGTCCCGCAGTATTTTCTATTACCAACGTTACACCTGAAGTTACTTGCAAAGTTTTGTTCATAGAGTCGCTTATTTTATTCAAGCACTCTTCGACATCGATCTTCTTTAGATGGCTCCCAGGATGAAAATTGAGCTTATCCAGCCCCAACTGTTCGCATCTTCGAACTTCGTCGATAAAAGCGTCGAGAGATTTTTGAAGCTTCTCCTCTTCGGGGTGTCCCAGATTTATAAGATAGCTATCATGAGGAAGAACATGTTTTGGTAAAATTTCGGCAATTTCCATATTTTGCTTAAATTTATCGATCGTCTCTTCATCAAGAGGTTTCGCTTTCCATTGTCTTTGATTTTTCGTAAAAAGAGCAAACGCTTTGGCTCCTATCTCCTTCGCGTTCAAAGGAGCGTTGAAAACTCCACCGCTCGCACTTACATGCGCGCCCGCGAATTTACTCATCGGGAAGCCTTTTCAATTTGATCATGATCTTGTTTTTAGCATCTTTAAAGTAAATATTTCCGGGCCATATTTTATACTTTATAGTGTATCGATTCGTCATGATTTTTTGCATAAAACCATTTGATGTCTTTTTGAGATTTTTACCGCCGAAAATCGGCTTTCTTTGAAGAACCTTTTGAATCAAATCATCAGGATACGAAGCAGACAAAAATGTCTGATTAAAACCCTCTTTCGTGTTGCATAGCTGATCTACACAAATATCGTCTTCATCCAAAGAGACACGAAGATCAAGAGCTAATTTCCCCATTGTAAATACTTCCAGATTCAGCAGATTGTCATATTTATTTAAAAAACCGGTATCCGAAAAGGCGAATTTTTTAGTCCTTAGCGTAATTTTATAGGGATGCGAAGAGATAAACTCGGATCTTGGAAATCTGTTTTTCGGCTTTTGATCTATCTCTTCCTCAACCTCTTTAAGCGTTTCGATTTCTCGCACCGTCGGTTGAGTTGCATTTGACTCGAGTGTCGCATTTAATTGCGTCGCCTCTTGTATTTTTACGGAAAAGGTTTTTATCTCCGCTTTTTTACTCTCTTTTTCAAGACTCTCCAAACTGATATGTTCCGCTTTTTGCCGAGCATGTCCCGGCACGATTTTCGAAGCACATCCGCCAAACAACAACACGATCGCCGCAATTGTCATAAATGCTTTCATAAATACTCCCGAAGTTCTATTGATTCCCGCCATACTAGCATACAATTATTTACATAAAAGCAATTTTTAGATATTATCTGCGACAATTTATAAAACTTACAGAGGGAATTTTAATGGATTTAAAGACAAAAAAGATCGATACGGCAAACGCAAGTGTAGAAGCAACGATTTCAAAAGAGGATATCGATCAAAAAGAGACCGCTTTGGCAAAAGCTGCCGCGAAAGATATGCAAATAGCCGGTTTTAGAAAAGGTAAAGTGCCGGCACACATAATCAAAGCCAGATACGGCGACAAACTCAAACAAGACGCGCAAAACGAAGCGTTGAGAGAAGTGTATGAAAAATCACTTGAAGATCTCAAGATCGATCCTACCGATATTATCGGCGAACCTAGCGTAAAAAAATTCGAAGAGAACGAACAGGGCGATTTCGATGTGGAAATTTCAATCGCTACAAAACCTAAAATCGAAGTCGAAGGCTACAAGGAACTCGTTCCGGATTTTAAAGTTCCAAAAGCGACAAAAAAGGAGATAAAAGAGAGAATCGACGATTTAATCAAATCTTCCGCTCCGATTGAAAAATTAAAAAAGCCGAGAGCTCTTAAAGAGGGGGATTATGCTCTTATAGATTTTGAAGGGTTTATCGATTCTACTCCTTTTGAGGGCGGCAGCGCAAAAGCTTATACTCTTCAGATAGGAAGCGGTAGCTTTATTCCCGGATTCGAAGAGCAGATGATAGGGATGAAAACAGATGAAACAAAAGAGATAAAAGTTACCTTTCCAAAAGAGTATCACTCCGCCGATCTTGCCGGAAAAGAGGCTACTTTCAAAGTTACTTTACTAGAAATTCAAGAAAAGGTGATTCCGTCCGATATAGATGAAGAGCTGTTGAAAAAGCTTGTTCCCGGTGAGGACGCTCCGACAAAAGAGATGCTTGAAGAAAAGGTTAAAAACCAGCTTGAAAACGAAAAGCTGTCTAAAATTTACCAAGAAGAGGTAAAACCGAAATTTGTCGAAGCGTTGGTTGAAAAATACGAAATCGATCTTCCCGAAAATATAGTCGAACAAGAGATCGATATGGCGTTTAGAAACGCTCTTCCTTCTATGGAGGAAGATGAGATTAAAAAATACACGACGGACGTTGAAGCGGCAAAAGCGAAAAGAGAAGAGTTTAGAAAAGATGCCATCGACAGCGTTAAACTGACTTTTTTAGTGGATGAGCTTGCGAAAAAAGAGCAGATAGCCGTTGAAGATCAAGAGGTTATGCAAACACTATATTTTGAAGCTCTTCAAAGCGGTCAAGATCCTCAAGCTCTTATCAAGCAATATGAAGAGCAAGGATTGTTACCGGCTGTAAAAATGGCGATCGTAGAAGATAAACTTTTTACGAAACTTTTCAACGAAAAAAAGTAACGACAAAGGAAAACGTATGAGTTATGTACCAATTGTAGTGGAAAAAACCGGACGAGGAGAAAGAAGTTACGATATTTTTTCCAGACTCCTGAAAGATAGAATCATTATGCTAAGCGGTGAAGTGAACGACGCCGTAGCATCGACGGTCGTAGCTCAACTACTATTTTTGGAAGCCGAAGATCCCGATAAAGATATCTTCCTTTATATCAACTCGCCGGGCGGCGTGATTACCAGCGGTATGAGTATGTTCGACACTATGAACTATATCAAACCGGACGTCTGTACAATTTGCATAGGTCAAGCGGCGTCAATGGGCGCTTTTTTACTCTCGTCGGGAGCGAAAGGAAAACGATACGCCCTCCCTCATGCCAGGGTTATGATTCACCAGCCCCTAGGCGGAGCGCAGGGACAAGCGACGGATATTCAAATCCAAGCAAAAGAGATTCAAAGAATGAAAGATACTCTAAACCATATTTTGGCGGAACAAACCGGGCAACCATTGGAAAAACTTCGCGAAGATACCGAAAGAGATTTTTTTATGAGCGCGCCCGAAGCTAAAGAGTATGGTTTGATCGACAAAGTACTGGAAAAAAGTTTTAAATAGGGTTACGATGTTATATTGCATTGACCAAGAAGGTACGATAATCGAAAAAGATACTAAGAAGCAAAAAATGAAAATAGAAGATAAACAAAACGGTGTAACCTTTAGCGATGACAATACCACGGTCAAACAAGTCGGGCTTTTCTCTAAGCAGGTTATAGAGAAAATGATCAATGAAAAAATTCCGGCGACACCCGAAAACTACTCCATATACTTTGAAAAACTGCTTGAGGAAAAACCGCTTGTTCAAAGAAAAAGTATTCTCAAAGTTCTCGATGCCGAAGCGGTTGAGGAGCATAACTATGTAGCGCAGGTTGAGAACAATATAAAAGAGAGCTTCAAACAGATCAAAGCGATTCTTGATACCGTATCCAATATGTACTCAAAAATCAACAAACTCAGAAAATTGACGAAGATAAAAAAACAAGAAATCGTAAACGGCTCCGGACAGCTCGCTTTAGTAGCTTATAAAGAAAATCTCGATGAAATCATAGGTACACTCGAAAAACAACAAGCATCCTTAAAAGAGCGCTATATAGAAGTCTCGGAGAGCATCAAACAATTTCACAAAAATTCGATTTTCGATCCCAAATACGATGTTTACAATAAAAACTATCTCTTCAAAGCGCTCGAAGCGGAGAAGAAAAATATCTCGACTTTCGGACATGAGAGCTCCATTTTGGCTTTTAAAATACAAACGAAATCGTTTGAAAAGATAAAACTGAGAAAAGATCAAGAGCTAGTCATAAAAAATGTCGCCAACATGATTATGAATAGATCAAGAAGAAGCGATATAGTCGCTCATCTTGGAAACGATATATTTATAATTCTTTTAAAACATACAAATGTCTCACAAGCTCAAAAAGTTATTGATAGTATCGACCATATGATAGGTTTTACAAACTATATAGTCGATTCGCAAAATATCGACATAGAACTTGATTTCGCCGTTACGAAAATCGTCACCCACCAGACAAAAGAGCAGATCATCTCAACAGTGATAAATCAGCTTCACTAGGAAAAGATTTTGATCCGAAAAATCATTACCTATCCGGACAAGCTTTTAAAAAAACCATCAAAAGACGTAAGCAAGTTCGATAAACAACTACATACTCTGCTTGACGATATGTACGAAACCATGATGGATAAAAACGGCATAGGGTTAGCGGCGATCCAGATAGCCGTTCCCCTAAATGTGCTCATTATAAATATCCCCGATAAAGATGACAAACAACTCAAAGAGAACCTCATAGAAGTCATCAATCCGAAAATACTCGAGATGGACGGAAGTACGGTCTATACGGAGGGATGCCTTAGCGTCCCCGAATACTATGAAGACGTCCAAAGAGCTAAAAAGATAAAAGTTTCGTATCGAAACCGACACGGAGATGAAATCGTAACGGAGTATGACGACCTGCTTTCGATAGCTTTTCAACACGAATGCGATCATCTAAAAGGAGAACTTTTTATAGAAAAACTCTCTTTTTTAAAACGAAAAAAATTCGAAAAAGAGTGGAAGAAAAAACTCAAAGGCAAAAAATAATCTATGAAGCGGTTGCGCTGCGCTACTCTTGAGCTTTTTGACGCAAAAGCGGTCGAAGTGGAAGTGGCTTTTGTCAGAGCACTTCCTAGTTTTTCAATCGTCGGATTGGCACAAACTTCTATCCAAGAATCGAAAGAACGAATAAAATCGGCACTGAGTGCTATCGGTTTCAAATTTCCGCCACAAAAAGTTACCGTCAACCTCTCCCCTTCCGATCTAAAAAAGGAAGGAAGCCACTTTGACCTTCCCATAGCTCTTTTGATCGCTCTTCAAAAAAACGAAGTCGATTTTAACGACTTTACGGCATTTGGAGAACTCGGACTTGATGGAAAACTAAAAGATACATCAACTCTTTTTGCGATAATTTTATCTCTTAAAAAAGACGGTCTTATCAAAAAGGTGATAGTTCCGAAACAAAGCGTTGAAAAAATCGAAAAAATTCCCGGATTGCAAATCTATCCTGCCGATAATCTTAAAGAAGCAATAGAGATATTTACGACAAAAACGACGAAACCATATATAAATTCATCAGGTTTTTTAAACTACGACAGCATAAACATATGCGGCGAAAACTATTACTATATAAAAGAATTTCCTCTCGATTTCAAGGAGATAAAAGGACAGGAAATTGCAAAAAGAGCTTCGCTTATAGCCGCATGCGGTATGCACAATATTCTTTTTGAAGGAAGTCCCGGATGCGGAAAGAGTATGAGTGCAAAAAGAATACAATATATCTTACCGCCGATGAGTCAGGATGAAATTTTGGAAAAAGCGAAACTCGACGCTCTTGAAAAAAAAGAGCCTGATTTCAAGCCGATCAGAAACTTTAGATCTCCTCATCATACTGCAACACAAGCCAGTATCTTCGGGGGAGGAAGCAAAAATGCCCGCATAGGCGAAATATCCCTTGCCAACAATGCCGTACTCTTCTTTGATGAAATACCCCACTTTCCCAAAACGATTCTCGAGAGTCTAAGAGAGCCTTTGGAAGATCATCAACTCCTAATATCCAGAGTTAATAGCAAAATTCGCTATAAAACAAAATTTCTATTTATCGGTGCGATGAACCCTTGTCCGTGCGGAAATCTACTTAGCACTGAAAAAGAGTGTCTGTGTAGCGATCTTGAGATCGGCAGATACAAAAAACGACTTTCGTCTCCACTTCTTGACAGAATAGATATCTATATACAGATGAGTGAAATCTCACCAAAAGACACCACTTCGATTACATCCGCCCAAATGTTCGAAATAGTCAAAAGGGTCTTTAAAAAGCAAAAAGAGAGAGGCCAAAAAGAACTTAACGGTAAATTAAGCGATAAAGAGATAGAAAGATTTTGTTCTCTTGATAATGATCTCTCACAAATCCTAGAGAATGCGACCATACGATTTGACCTTAGTCGAAGAGCCATAAACAAAACGCTTAAAATTTCAAGAACCGTTGCGGATATCGAAGATCATGATAAAATAGAAAAATCCGATCTTCTCGAAGCTTTGCAGTACAGATTTAGATAAATTCAGATTAAAAACACTAAGCTTATCATCGCTAAAAGTATATATATTCCAACGGGAATTTTATGAAGCATTTTTGTTACGTTTTTGCTAAATATCTTGGCAAGTCTCGAAGTTTTGGCGACCGGTTTGAGACTCTTTAAAAAAGATTTTTCACCCATTTTCGCAAGTCTGACTATTCCCCGCTTGCCGTAAGTCGAAGCTTTTAAAAATGTCTTTTTGCTTGTCTTATCTTTAAGAAGTCTATAATAAATAGGTGCATCATCTCCCAGCACTTTCAAAAGCACCCCGCTCTCTTTACCGAAAGTTTTCGCAAATCCCAAGGAGTTATGAAAAGCCTTCAAGTTCGGCGACCTGTTTAAGAGCTTTACGGTAGTATTGAATCCGCTATTTTTTATGCTAGAATATATATCTTCGAAAAAGCCTTTTATCGGCTTTATATCACCGCTGCTTTTGACTTGCTTTGCTGAACGAATGATAAACTTCTCCATCCATAGCGGCATTTTCCCACTCTTTTTTATGAGTTTCATAGCGCTTATTCCACCCTTAATCGGCGTCGAATTCCCGGCACTAAACATCGTCACACCCGTAGCTATAACTCCTATCGTCGAGAGTCCCACGAGTACTTCATCAACATTTTCACCTTTTAGATAGTGATATCCCTCGATCGTCAAATCTCTCAAATCTCCAAAAAGAAAAAAATCACTCACTCCGGCAAAAACCCGTCCTATCGTTTCGTCGCTTTTCCCTTTTAACACACCTTCCAGCGCTTTTTGACTCTGATAACCCATACTATTTCGTTTAAATTCCAAAGCATCGTAAAGCTCTTTTACTTTCGAATCGTTTTTAACATAGTCGTATCTTAAAAAAAATTCAAGATATTCCGCCGCTTCAGCATACCTTTGCCGTTCAATCAAATTCATAGCCTCCGGCAAAGGATCTATTCTCTTAAGAGAGTCGAGTTCCGCTTTACGATTTAACTCATAATGTTCGTAAATCATAAAGGATGAAAATAACAAAGTAAAAAATGCAACTATTTTTATAAAAACTCTCATATTATCATTATACCAAAAAGGTGAGTTTTAATGGAAGCTATGTTAAAGTTCTTCCCATGAAATGCGTATTTAAAGAAGTTTCCACTCTTGATAGAAAGTGCTACGAAAAGTATCTCCTAAGCGAAGACCTTTTAATGGAACACGCCGCAACGGGTCTGAAAAACTCCATACCGAAAAATACCCAAAGCGTCCTCATCGTATGCGGTCCGGGAAATAACGGAGCGGACGGTATAGCATGCGCTAGAATGATAAAAGGAGAGTATAAAGATATCTTTATTTATCTTCCTTACGGTGCAAAATCGAAAATGGCGAAACTTCAGCTTAAAAGAGCACAAAGCGTAGGTTTGAATGTCGTCGATACTATATGTGACGCCGATGTCGTAATAGACGCCCTATTCGGCTCCGGTCTTACAAGGGCGCTTGATGAAAAAGCGCTTAGCGTTATCGATCGGCTAAACAATATAAACGCTTATAAAATCGCATGCGATATCCCAACCGGCATAGATATTAACGGACACATTCTCCAAAACGCTTTTATAGCGGACATTACAATTACGATGGGAGCGTTGAAGAGTTCACTATATTCGGATACGGCAAAAGATTATGTAGGAGAGATAAAAACCGTTGATCTTGGGGTAAGTTCCTCTTTATATGAAGACAAAAGCGATACGTTTTTACTTCAAAAAGATGATCTGAAACTTCCTTTTAGAACGAGCAAGAACTCTCATAAAGGAAATTTCGGTCATCTAAACGTCATAGCGGGTAAAAAACCCGGAGCCGGAATCATCGCCGCAAAAGCCGCATACGCTTTTGGAGCCGGTCTTGTTACCGTCGTTGAAAACGAACCTTATACTATGCCCCCCGAGCTTATGAGTTCGACCACGCTAACCGACAATGTTACGGCAATCTGTATAGGTATGGGACTTGGAAACCAATTTGACGACGACTATCTTTCACGTTTTTTACTACATCATGATCTTCCTGTTTTGATTGACGCCGATCTTTTCTATCATGATATTTTAAAAGAGGTGCTGCAAAGAAAGAGCAATCTAGTTTTAACACCTCACCCCAAAGAGTTCTCGTCACTACTAAAAATAACTTCAATTGCAGATGCAAGCGTATCGCAGATACAGTCGGACAGATTCGGATTTACAAAAATGTTCACGCAAAAATATCCGAACCTGGTGCTCGTATTAAAAGGAGCCAATACCCTTGTAGCTCATAACGGAAAAATATATATTCAGCCTTTTGGAACCAATGTACTTAGCAAAGGAGGCAGCGGTGATGTATTGGGAGGTTTTATAGCTTCGCTTTTAGCGCAAGGATATACGCCGCTTGACGCTGCGATCAGCGGTTCGATCGCACACGCGTTAAGTGCCGCGAACTTTGAAAAAAACAATTACGCTCTCTCGCCTTTTGATATTATTCAAGGGGTAAAGTCTCTTTGAAAACTAAAAATATAGCCATCCTTTTCAGCGGAGAAGGCGGCAATATGCAAGCCCTAATCAAACATCTTCACAATAAAATTTTTGAAGATATAAAAATCGACATAGTCGTCGCAATCACCAACAACCCTCGTGCAAACGGTATTAAAAAGGCACGAAAAAGTGAAATAGAAACTATCGTTTTGGATCATCAAAGATATACGAGTAGAGAAAGTTTCGATGAAGAACTTGTAAAAATTATTGACTCCCGCGACATAGATTTATGTGTTCTTGCCGGTTTTATGCGTATTCTTACGCCAATTTTTACGGATAAGATAAAAGCTATAAACATACACCCTTCTCTTCTTCCTCTCTTTAAAGGAACAAACGCGATAAGAAGGAGTTTCGAGTCGGATATGAAGGTGGGCGGAGTGACAACGCATATGGTAACTTCCGAACTCGACGGCGGCAAAATAATCGACCAAAAATGTTTTAGCAAAGAGGGATTGAGTTTTGAAGATTTTAAAGATAAAATTACACAAACGGAACACTCGATCTATCATCAATCGATAAAAAAGGTTCTGTTAACTTAAATAAGATAAAATAACTCTTATTAAAACTGGAGAAATTTCATGACAGATATACTCAAGGTAGGAAAATACGAATTTACGAGCAGACTGATAGTCGGAAGCGGAAAATATCCCGATTTCAAAACAACAAGAGACGCTACTCTTGCAAGCGGATCGAATATGATCACGGTCGCGGTTAGACGAGTAAATATAACAAATCCGGACGAAGAGAACTTGATGGATTATTTTAAAGATACCGATGTTCAGATCCTTCCCAACTCAGCCGGATGTACGACTGCAGAAGAGGCGGTTACCCTCTTTCGAATGGTAAAAGAAGCGACCGGTATAGACATTATAAAGATGGAAGTCATAGGAGACACCGCAAAAACACTATATCCGGATGTCATAGATACTCTAAAAGCGACGGAAATTCTGGCAAAAGAGGGATTTACGGTCATGGCCTATACAAATGACGATCCTATAATGGCAAAAAAGCTTGAAGATGCGGGAGCCGCTGCCGTTATGCCCCTTGCCGCACCTATTGGCAGCGGGCTCGGAATTCAAAACAAATACAACGTACTCTTCGTAAAAGAGGCTGTAAAAGTTCCTGTTATCGTCGATGCCGGAATAGGTTGTGCCAGTGACGCCGCTATCGCTATGGAGATCGGAGCTGACGGAGTTTTGACAAATACCGCTATAGCTCAAGCGAAAAACCCCGTACTCATGGCCGAAGCTATGAAGCTTTCCGTTCGTGCCGGACGCATGAGTTATCTAGCCGGAAGAATTGCAAAAAAACCTTTTGCGACCGCAAGTTCTCCGACTGAAGGACTTATTGAATTCGAGCAAAAATAACAAAAAAGTTCGATAGTTTAGTTTTTGGCATATTTTTTTAGATTTGTGTCAAAAACTATTGACATATAATGATTTTTACAGTAAAATCTCACACTCAAAACCAATAATAGTTTTGTTTTTTTATACCGGAGTGTAGCGCAGCCTGGTTAGCGCACCTGGTTTGGGACCAGGGGGTCGAAGGTTCGAATCCTTTCACTCCGACCATTTTAACAAAAATTTATGGTGGGTGTAGCTCAGTTGGTTAGAGCATCAGATTGTGGTTCTGAGGGTCGCGGGTTCGACCCCCGTCACTCACCCCATTTTTTTGAAGTTTACAGATTTTGAGCGCTCGTAGCTCAATTGGATAGAGCAACAGACTTCGGATCTGTAGGTTATAGGTTCGACTCCTATCGAGCGTGCCACTAGAATGTTTATGAGCGCTCGTAGCTCAGCTGGATAGAGCAACGGCCTTCTAAGCCGTAGGTCTCAGGTTCGAATCCTGACGGGCGTGCCACTTATCATTGTTGTGCGGATGTGGTGAAATTGGTATACACGCCAGACTTAGGATCTGGTGCTTCACGGCGTGGAGGTTCGAGTCCTCTCATCCGCACCATTTCATTAACTTTATCAAATAAAAGACAAAAGCAAACTTCAAAATGAAGACATCTTTTTGCATAATAACCACGACTATCGATTGCGAAAACAGTGCCGAGATAATCATAAAAACTCTTCTTGATAAAAAGTTAGCCGCCTGTATTCAAGTTCAAGAGATAAAAAGTTATTATAGATGGAAACAAAAGATCGAATCCGCAAATGAAATTCTCCTTCAGATTAAAACCAAAACATCTCTTTTTGAACAGGTAAAAAAAGAGATAACACTCTTACATACGTATGAAATTCCCGAAATCATCTTGACCGAAATTTCAGATTCGAATAAAGACTATCTCGAATGGTTAAAAGATGAAACTTTATAAGAAAGAATGAAGTCGTCTATTTTCGTTTGAAACTTAGGATTTACCTTCAAGACGGCATTTTCATACTTCCCCAAAAGCTTTTTAGCCTCTTCGGTCGCAAGTTGGCGACGAGAAATGATACCGACGGTTGCCATATCGGCATCTTTATGCATCTGCTTGCCGTATATCATCAAAGAGGTTATGGGCTTTATCTTTCGATTCGTAAGAATCATGAAAATATTGTCGTCTCTTTGCAAACTATTTATAGAAAACATCGACT
>Ga0256914_1002405_pt1 | contig 15674 bp, 19 predicted proteins | sample HulkmetaG_FD_191571 | JGI IMG/M metagenome (GOLD analysis project Ga0256914, IMG submission 191571) | Hydrothermal chimney microbial communities from Main Endeavour vent field at the Juan de Fuca Ridge, Pacific Ocean - Hulk | ecosystem: Environmental > Aquatic > Marine > Hydrothermal vents ... | reverse complement strand
TTGACTTACTAGATATTACTAGAATGCAGCTTCTTGTCGCCTGTTCTTTTGAGAATTTTTAAAGACGGCTGTAAAATTTTAGAAAAGGGGGGTTTTCCTATCTCTATGCCAGTTTACTATAATGTTCCATGCCTCTTTGGCATTATCTGCAAATGAGAATATTTCAAGATCCTTCGCGGCTATAGTGCCTTCTTCAACAAGAAAGTCAAAATTTATAAGCCTATTCCAGTACCTTTTGCCAATCATTACAATAGGCATTGGTTCCTGTTTATGGGTTTGTACCAACGTGAGGGTCTCGAAAAGTTCGTCTAGGGTGCCAAATCCTCCGGGATATACCACCAATGCCTTGGCCCTGTTTAGGAAATGGAGTTTCCTCATTGCAAAATAGTGAAACTGGAAACACAGTCCTGGTGTGATGTAGGGATTTGGATATTGTTCGTGGGGGAGCTGGATATTTAATCCGATAGATTTTGCTCCAACGTCAAAGGCCCCTCTGTTTGCAGCTTCCATAATACCAGGGCCCCCTCCTGTTACTAGCGTTACTCGGCAATCTTCTGGTCCCCTGCCGCTTTGACCAACTAGTCTTCCCAGCCTTCTAGCATCTTCATAGTAGATGCTTTTTTCCACCATTTTTTCAGCAATAGCAAGCTTTCTCAGGAGCCTGTCAGATTCGCCAGCACGTTGCAGTTTTTTTTGTATGGACTCGAGTCTTTTTAATGCCGTCTTTTTCTCAATTATTCTGGCGCTCCCAAAAACTACAATAGTGTGCTCCACTCCAAGTTCCTGGAGTTTTAATTCCACTTTCAGGTAATCAAGCTGAAGCCTTATGCCACGGGCCCTGGAGGATTTGATAAAATCAATGTCTTCCTCGGCTAGCCTGTAGCTTGGGTCTTCCATTATGCGTCTTACAAGTTCTTGTGCCTTAGGATCTTCCTCCTTACGTTTTGGCCTTTGCCAAGGAAGAATTTTTTCGTTTTCGTCATTGTTGTTAAGATTGTTTCTGGTCATGGAAGATTGTTTATTTGCCCTGAATGTCGGAAAGCTTTACAAGGTTTATGTTTGCTTCTTTGAGCATTTCTTTTGAAAGGTCGTCAGGATAGCCTTCTTCGTAATAGATACATTTGATACCTGCATTTATTAACATTTTGGTGCAGATGGAGCATGGAAGATTGGTGCAATAAAGTACAGAATCAGCCACTGCTATCCCATGAAAGGCTGCCTGAATAAGCACATTTTGTTCGGCATGAAGGGCTCGGCACAGTTCATGCCGCTGGCCAGATTTTATGCCGAGCCTCTGACGGAGACAACCTATTTCCAGACAGTGTTTTAAGCCAGCAGGCGCCCCGTTATATCCGGTGCAAAGTATCCTTTTATCCTTTACTAAAACCGCTCCTACTTTTCTCCTAAGACATGTGGAACGGCCTGCAACTAGTCTCGCAATGGACATAAAATATTCGTCCCAACCGGGTCTTTTATCCTTGGCAGTTTCTTCGCTGCACACCTTTTTACTCGTTATGGCTGCAATCTTTTAAGGCCTCTTGGTATCTTTGAAGCCGCGATTCATAAATAGGGAAGCTGTTGCAGATGTCTTGTACCTTGGCTCTTATATCATTTATTAATGCTTCATTGCCTGGATCTAGCAGGAGATCGGCTATAAAGCCTCCCACAAGCCTGATGTCATCCTCTTTTAGTCCTCTAGTGGTAACTGCTGGAGTACCTATCCTGATACCACTGGTGACTGTTGGAGGTTGAGGATCAAAGGGAATGGCATTTTTGTTTACTGTTATGCCAGCAGACTCTAAGACCTTTTCTGCTTCGGCTCCGGTAATAGATTTATCAGACAGGTCTACGAGTATGAGATGGTTGTCTGTTCCGCCTGAAATAAGCCGAAATCCTCTTTCAATAAGTACCTCTGCCAAGGTCTTTGCATTTGATACTATACGTTGGCAGTAAAACTTAAATTCGTCTCCCAGAGCCTCTTTAAAAGCCACAGCCTTTGCAGCTATGACGTGCATGAGCGGGCCACCTTGGATTCCAGGGAAGATTTGGCTGTTGAGCAACCTAGAATATTTTTCCGTGGAGAGAATGAATCCTCCCCTTGGTCCACGCAACGTTTTGTGGGTTGTTGATGTGACAAATTCTGCAAAAGGTACTGGAGAAGGATGTATGCCTGCTGCCACAAGACCTGCGATGTGTGCCATGTCCACCATGAGATAGGCACCAATATCATCAGCTATCATACGAAAGGTGGCAAAGTCTATAGTCCTTGGATAAGCACTTGCACCAGCTACTATAAGTTTTGGCCTGTGTTCTTTGGCAAGTTGAGCTACTTGTCCAAAGTCTATGGTTTCACTTTCTTTATCTACTCCGTAGTGCACCACATTGAAGAGCCTGCCCGAAAAGCTTACCGATGCACCGTGAGACAAGTGACCTCCATGGGCAAGATTCATAGAAAGGATGGTGTCGCCAGGATTAAGCACTGCGAAGTAGACGGCCATGTTGGCTTGGCTACCTGAATGGGGCTGTACATTGGCATACTCTGATCCAAAAAGCATGTTGAGGCGGTCTATGGCTAGCCGTTCTACTATATCAACGTTTTCGCAGCCGCCATAATAGCGTTTCCCTGGATAGCCCTCTGCGTATTTGTTCATAAATACGCTTCCCTCTGCCTGCATAACTGCTTCGCTGGCAAAGTTTTCCGAGGCGATCATTTCCAGTTGGCCAGTTTGTCTACCTATTTCAGCCTTTAATGCCTTGAATACCTCGTAATCAGTCTCACACAGCTCTTTCATTTCCACACCTGTTATAAATGCAACTTAAGGACTAGTCCTGTCCTTGGTTGTCAATTTTGGACAGACGCCTTGAATGTCTCCCACCTTCAAATGGGGTTGAAAGCCAGATTTTTACCATCTCCAGGGCAAGTCCAGGACCTATCACTCGCCCACCCATACAAAGTATATTGGAATCGTTGTGCCGCCTGCTCATCTCTGCAGTAAAAAGTTCATGGCACAGTGTAGCCCTTATTCCCGAGGCCCTATTTGCAGCAATAGACATCCCAATGCCAGTGCCACAAATAAGTATGCCCCTTTCTGCCTTTCCACTTTTTATTAAAGAGACCACCTCCATGGCCTGATCTGGATAGTCAACAGAATCAGTAGAAAAGCATCCAACATCTTCTACCTGATGGCCAAGTTCGTTTAAAAGTGGCTTTATCACTTCTTTTAGTTCAAAGCCTCCATGATCTGAGCCAATTGCAATCCTCATTTTGTTTAGACCTTCTTGAATATTAGTACCCCGTTTGTCCCACCAAAGCCAAAGGAATTGCTCATGGCAGTTTGGATATCAGCCTTTCTTGCCTCGTTAGGTACATAGTCCAGATCGCAGTCAGGATCAGGATTTTCATAGTTTATTGTGGGTGGCAATACTCCATCTTCTAAGGCCTTTACAGTAAATACCGCTTCTACTCCTCCTGCTCCACCAAGCAAGTGGCCGGTCATGGATTTAGTGGAGCTGACAGGAATTTTATAGGCATGTTGGCCGAATACACTTTTTATGGCCTTTGTCTCGCAGCTGTCGTTAAGAGGAGTGCTTGTGCCATGGGCATTTATGTAATCAATGTCTTCAGGAGTCATTTCAGCGTCCTTTAAGGCCTCTTTCATGGCCCTAGCACCACCTTCTCCATCGTCTGGAGGAGCAGTCATGTGATAGGCATCTCCTGAAAGACCAAAACCAACAAGCTCTGCCCGTATAGGTGCTCCGCGTTTTTGGGCATGCTCAAGACTCTCTATTATAAGCATCCCGGCACCTTCGCCAATAACAAAGCCATCCCTGTCTCTTTCAAAAGGCCTTGAGGCCTTTTCGGGCTCGTCGTTACGGGTGGAAAGGGCTTTTAAGGAACTGAAACCGGCCAGAGCGAGTTCGGTTATGACTGCCTCTGTTCCCCCGCAAAACATTACATCAGCTGCTCCTCTTTGTATTTCTTTAAAGGCTTGGCCAATGGCGTGAGTTCCTGCTGCGCATGCCGTACATACAACCGTATTTGGCCCTTTTGCATTAAATAGAATAGATATTTGGCCAGATGCCATGTTTGGTATCGCCATAGGAATAAAAAAGGGACTGACCCTCCTTGGCCCTCTCTTTACCAAAACATCCCTAAAATACTCAATAGAACTAAGGCCACCAAGACCACAACCCGTGATTACTCCCACCCTCTCAGGATCGGTTTTTTCAACGTCCAAACATGAATCCTCCAAGGCCTCTTTTGATGCAGCAATGGCATATTGAACAAATGGATCCAGCCTTTTTACTAATTTGATTGGCATGAATCTTTCTGGCTCAAACCCCTTTACCTCTCCTGCAATACGACATGCATAACCTTCTGTATCAAATTTGGTTACCTGTGTGATTCCAGACTTGCCTGCAACTATGTTGTCCCATCCTTCCTTGACCCCGATTCCAACAGGAGAGATTAGGCCAAGGCCAGTAACCACTACCCTGCGGCTGCAATCTTTTGTACCCATGGAAGCCCCTTTGAGAAATTATTTTTCTAGGTGCTGCTTTACGTAATCAATAGTGTCTTGTACAGTCTGCAGTTTTTCAGCATCTTCATCAGCAATCTCCATGCCAAATTCCTCTTCCATGGCCATGACAAGTTCAACCAGATCCAGGCTATCTGCTCCCAGATCGTCAGTAAAAGAGGCCTGTGGCACCACCTTTTCCTTTGGAACACTTAGTTGGCTTGAAATTATTTCGATGATCTTTTCCTGAACATCCATTTTTGTTTCCTCCTGAACTATTCCTTATTGGCAGATCAATCCGCCATTAACATGCAATGTATGTCCTGTTATGTATGATGCTTCCTCTGATGCTAAGAAGGCCACAGCAGCAGCAACTTCATCTGCATTTCCCATCCTTCCTATAGGGATTTCGCCAAGAAGGCGTTCTTTGACCTTTTCAGGAAGTACTGCCGTCATATCTGTTTCTATAAAGCCTGGAGCCACCAAGTTGGAGGTTATCCCACGGGTGGCCATCTCTTTGGCCACTGTCTTGGTAAAACCTTCCAGCCCTGCCTTGGCCGCTGCATAGTTGGCCTGTCCAGGGTTGCCAGAAGTTCCCACCACAGAACCAATATTTATTATCCGCCCCCATCGTGCTTTCATCATGGCCCTGGAACATGCCTGGACACAGTTGAAAGCTCCCTTTAGGTTAACAGATATGACCTTGTCCCAGTCATCTTCTTTCATCCTGGCAAGAAGGGCGTCGCGCGTAATACCGGCGTTGTTTACCAATATGTCTATTGATCCGTGCTCATTTATAAAATTTGATATCTTTTCCTTAACTTGAGCTGAATCAGAGACATCAAACTGCAATAGTGTGCCTTTTCCTCCCAAGGTATCTATGGTGTTTAGTACCTCTTTAGCTGCCTCCTTGTTTGAAGCGAAGTTTATAGCAACATATGCGCCCTCTTCGGCAAGACGTAGACATATCGCTCTGCCTATGCCTCTTGATCCGCCTGTAACAAGGGCATTTTTGTTTTGGAATCTCTTTTCACACATCTTTTACTCCACGTTCCTTGCAAATCTTTTTTATCAGAATGGGCAGAATTTCTTTCACGTCTGCAACTATTGCATACGTAGCAATGTCAAAGATAGGGGCATCCTTGTCTTTGTTTATGGCAACTATGATGTCAGATCCTTGCATCCCTACAAGATGCTGAATGGCTCCGCTTACACCACACGCTATGTACAGTTTGGGAGATACAGTAACTCCAGTTTGGCCGATCTGATGGTTTGTTGAAATCCATCCTGCATCGGTAATGGCCCTTGTAGCTCCTATCCCTGCTTCAAGACACCCAGCCAACTTTTCAACAAGATGTAGGTTTTCCTTTTTTTCAAGCCCTCTTCCTGCAGTTACCACGATTTCCGCATCGGTAAGGTTTGGCCCGGTATCCTCTTCTATTACTGAATCTAGGACCTTAACCCTGTGCTGGAGTAACTCTTCAGGAGGTTCAAATTCTATAATTTCCCCCTTCCTTGAAGTGTCAGCTTCCATGGCCTTCAATACATGAGGTCTTACCGTTGCCATCTGCGGTCTGTGCTCATCGCAAATGATGGTGGCCATAAGATTTCCACCAAAGGCAGGGCGCGTCTGCAGGAGATTTCTTCCTCCATCTTCGATTTCAAGGGCAGTGCAGTCGGCAGTCAGTCCTGTTTCTAACATGGTAGCTACTTGTGGAATAAAGGCCCGTCCCATTGCTGTAGCCCCTGCCAGCACGATTTCTGGTTTCTCCTTTTGGACCAAGCAGGTAACTATTTTAGAATATGCCTCGTCTATAAAGTGAGAAAGTTTAGGATGGTCCACAACAATAACCCTATCAGCTCCTCTGTAGATAAGTCCTTGGAGGTCCTTTTTTATTATACTGCTTCCAATGACAAGGGCGGTTACAGAGACAGAAAGGGTATCTGCAAGCTGTCTTGCCTTTCCAAGGAGTTCAAAGGTTACCGGAGCAAACCCATCTTTTCGTAACTCAGCTATTACCCAAACACCCTTCCAGTTGGAAAGATCCTTTTCCCCCTCTGCACCTTGAGCGTCGGACGCTATTTCCAAGGCCTCTTCAGGACAGGTGTCAACACAGGTTCCGCAAAGGGTGCATGTATCAAGGTCTATCTTGGCCTTGTCCTCCGAAATGGTAATTGCTCCAAAGGTGCAGACTTCTTCACACTCTCCACAACCTATACATTTATTTAGATCTACCTTGAGCATCAGATAATTCCTGCCTCTTTAAGTTTATCTACCAGTGCTTGGGCCTGTTCTTCAGGGCTTCCATGTAAAAACTCTTTTTGAGCCTCAAATGTTGGTATATAGGTGGAATGGACCTTGGTTGGTGAGCCAGCAAGGCCAACCTTTTCAGGTGCAGCTCCTATATCAGAAGCATTCCACATGGGAATTTCTGCCTTTTTCGCTCTCATTTTCCCTTTTAAAGAGGGTACCCTTGGTATATTTAAGGAGGATAGCACGGTTATTAGTATCGGAAATGAAGCCTCTACAATATCGTAACCATTTTCGCACATACGTTTAAGTCTCAGGGCCTTGCCACCGTCCAGTATCTCTATGTCAGATACGTAGGTGACGCAAGGGATACTAAGACGGACAGCAAGCCCTGGCCCTACCTGAGCCGTATCTCCGTCAATGGCCTGCTTCCCGCAAAAGACAGCGCCAACATCTCCCAGCTTTTTTATTGCCTGGGCCAAGGTATAGGTGGTAGCCAAGGTGTCTGCACCTGCAAAGGCCCTGTCCGAAACGACCACTCCTTCGTCAACCCCCATGGACATAGCTTCTCTGATAGCATCTTGAGCCTGTGGAGGCCCCATGGTAATCGCTGTCACCTTGCCTCCAAGGGCATCTTTCAGGCTAAGGGCCGCCTCTATGGCATGGTAGTCAAAGGGATTTATTACACTTTTCACCCCGTCTCTGATTAATGTTCCTGTCTTATGATCCCATTTGACGCTTTCTGCATCTGGTACCTGTTTAATGCATACAACAATATTCATAGCTATTTTCTTGCGTATTCTTTATTAAGAGCCTGACCTATCACATTTCTTTGTATCTGGTTTGTTCCTTCATAAATCTGTAATATCTTGGCATCCCTCATCATCTTTTCTACGGGATATTCCTTCATATATCCATAACCGCCAAGTATCTGGACAGCATCTGTTGTAACTTTCATAGCCACGTCTGTGGGGAAGAGTTTTGCCATGGCTGAAATCTTCGAGATGTCTTTTTCTCCTGAATCAATGGTTCTGGCCACTGCATAGACTAAGGCCCTTGCAGCCTCTATCTGGGTAGCCATATCTGCAAGCATGTGTTGGATGGCCTGAAAGGAGATTATAGGTTGGCCAAATTGGACCCTTTGACGTGCGTAGGTTACTGATTCGTCAAGGGCTGCCTGGGAGAGGCCTACTCCTATGGCGCCTATACCTGGTCTCGCAAGATCTAGAGTCTTCATAGCTATGATGAAGCCCAAACCTCTACGGCCAAGGAGCCTGTCTTTGGGAATGCGGCAGTCATTAAAAACAAGTTCCCTTGTAGCTGAGGCACGCAGGCCCATTTTCCTTTCTTTTTTCCCAAAGCTGAAACCAGGGTCTCCCTTTTCAAGAATAAAGGCGGATGCCCCTCTTGGCCCTTTGTTTTTATCTGTCAGGGCAATTATAGTATATATTTCTGCCTCTCCACCACTTGTTATCCATTGCTTCGTCCCGTTAAGGACCCAATAATCTCCATCTTCAACAGCAGTAGTTTTTATGGCAGCTGCATCACTTCCTGCTCCGGCTTCGGTTAGGCCAAAGGCAGCGAGTTTTGCTCCTGATGCGATGTCAGGCAGATATCTTTGCTTCTGTTCATCGGTTCCAAACATAACTATTGGATAACCGCCGAGTGCGCTTGCAGCAAAAGTAGTCGTTACAGCAATGCAGCCATAGGCTAATTGCTCCACTGCCAGACAATTTTCAAAACATCCACCACCAAGGCCCCCGTATTCTTCAGGGATATAGAGACCAAACAGATCAGCCTGAGCCAGATCCTTCATGATATCCCAAGGGAATTCCTCTGTCTCATCCAGTTTCGCCCTGACAGGTATAATCTTTTCATGAGCGATCTGGCGTGCCAGGTCTACTATCATCTGCTGTTCTTCAGTCAGGAAATAATTAACATTTGCCATTAAAAGCCCTCTCTTTCCCTTTTACTATAGATGAATCAGGGCCTACCATCTCATGGTGACGCCTGCCCAAGTAAATCCTCCTCCAAAGGAGATCATAAGTAGCTTGTCTCCCGGTTTGAGTCTGCCTTGGCGGTTAGCCTCATCCAAGGCGATAGGTATACTTGCCGCAGAGGTATTACCATACTTATGAATATTGATAAAGAGTTTGTCCTTGGGAAGGGATAACCTTTCCCTTAGATGCTCCAAAATTCTTATATTGGCTTGATGGGCTATTAAAAGATCTAGCTCTTCCATAGTCCAGCCTGATGCAGAAATAGCTTCAAAGGCCACGGATTCCAAGGCCTTTACGGCATGTTTAAATACATCTCTGCCTTGCATTTCTATATATTGCCAGCCTTTTTTAAGCATGGTCTCGTCTACCGGATAGGCAGTGCCAAGCCCTCTTATAGTCAACAGCTCCCATACGCTTCCGTCTGCATGAAGATGGGTTGAGACAATTCCCTCGTCTCCCTGGCTTCCAGAAACAATAGCCGCACCCGCCCCATCTGCAAAAAGTACACATGTGGTCCTGTCTTGCCAGTTTGTCCTTCTCGATAGGACTTCACTTCCAATCACTAAAATTTTCATCTCTGGAGAGCACCTTACAAACTTGTCTGCCACAGACAGGCTGTATAGGAATCCAGAACATGTAGCTGACAGATCCATGGCCCCTGCCTTTTTTGCACCGAGGGCGTGCTGAACAAGACAAGCTACCGAAGGCATGGGCATGTCAGGTGTAAGTGTACCAACGATTATGAGATCCAGGTCCTCAGGTTCCACATGAGCCATTTTTAGGGCCGCCTTGGCTGCTTTTACAGCAAGATCGGAATTGTTTTCACCATCCTGTGCAATACGCCTCTCCTTTATGCCCGTTCTTGTTGTGATCCACTCGTCACTGGTGTCAATCATTGTTTCAAGATCCCTGTTGGTAAGGATATTTTCAGGCACAAAAGAGCCAGTTCCTAAGATTTTCGCCCTTGTTGTCATAGCTGGAAAATCAAATGATCCTAAGAATGTCTTTGCGGTTGGACAATGAGGCCTCAAGCTTATCTGCAAGGTTAAGGGATGCCAGGTTATGGGCAACGCCTATGGCATTTTTTACTGCCTTTGGCTCGGAGCTTCCATGACAGATAATTGCTGTTCCTTTTACCCCCAAAAGGGGAGCTCCTCCATATTCCGCATAGTCAACCCGTTTTTTAAATCTCTTAAAGGCCTTTTTGGCAAGCCCGTATCCCATGGTTGCCAGAAAATTGCCTTCGATTTCATTTTTGAGCATGGCAATAACCGTTTCTGCCAGACCTTCGCTAAGCTTTAGACAGATATTGCCTACAAAGCCGTCGCAGACGATTACATCCACTTCTCCCTTGAAGACATCCCTGCCCTCTACGTTGCCAAAGAAATTCAAGCTGCTGGAGGCAAGGAGATCATAAGCCTTCTTTACCTGCTGATTCCCCTTGCTGCCTTCTTCGCCAATACTCAAAAGTCCAACCTTCGGATTATCCTTTTTTAGAAATTCTTTTACAAAAAGAGCTCCCATAATGCCAAATTGAAGGAGATGATGGGGCTTGCAATCCACATTAGCTCCAACGTCTATGATAAGAGAAGGGGCCTTTAAGGTCGGGACTAGTGTGGCAATGGCAGGCCTTACACCCTTAATACGGCCAAGAATAAACATGGCTGTTGCCAAGGTAGCTCCAGAGTTGCCTGCGCTAACTACTCCTTCAGCCTTGCCTTCCTTTACTAGGTCAAAGGCCACCCTTACAGACGAATCCTTTTTCCTTCTAAGGGCGTCAGACGGCGATTCAGCCATTTCAACTACTTGGGAAGCATCCTTGATTGATATGGATAGATTTTCCCCACCGGCCTTGGAAAGCTCCTTTTCTAAAAGAGAGGCCTTTCCTACTAGGATTACCTCGGTTCCAAGTTCCTTAGCCGCCTCAACCGCTCCTTGAACAAGAATAGAGGGACCCTTGTCTCCTCCCATGGCATCAAGAGCTATGGCCATAATCCTTATTCTATATCCTCTCCAGTAAATACTTTGCCTTTGTATGTTCCGCAGTGAGGACAAATCCTGTGCGGAGCTTTGGGTTCAGCACACTGGGGACATATGGATACTGCTGGTTTCTTTAGGGCATCATGGGAGCGTCTGTTCCCCCTTCTAGCCCTTGACACTTTTCTCTTTGGTACAGCCATCTGTTGTTATTCCTCCATTTTTTAAGTTGTTTTTATCCAGACACTTTGAGTTGTGCAAGAACGGCAAAAGGTCCTTGCTCTTCTTGCTTGGTGCATTGACATTTTGCCTCGTTCAGGTCCACACCACATCTTGGGCATAGGCCCTTGCATCTTTCGTTACACAATATTCTCATAGGGAGCTGTAATAGAATTTGTTCTCTAAAGAGTTCTTCACCTCTGATTTCACCGTCTTCATACCAATAGACTTCTATTTCCTCAGTTGAAAGTTGATGATCCGGTGAGAGACCCTTCCCAAAATCAGATTTTGGCTGAAGAAGATAGAAAAAGGAAGTCTCTATCTCCTTTGGAAATCTCTTAAGACACCTGTCGCAGCACAAATAAACAATGCTTTTTAGCCACCCACGTATCTCGATATTGTTTCCGGACCTGTGGATTTCGAGCCGCCCTTGTGTGCTTCCGATCTTTACGAATTCATCTACTTCAGGGATGAGCTTAGATAGCTCTGTAAAATTTAAAAAAAGCCCCTCTTCAGGGATATCTGCTACCTGAATACGTGTTTCTGTTTGCATATTTCTATTTTTTGCCCTTTTGGCAAAAACATTAAGACAATTTTTATTGGAAATGACACAATATATGGCCTGAATGTAGCTTGTCAAGTAATGGACGGTACCAAAATCTAATTTTTGTTTCCAAAGCGTGCAACGAATATGCCGATTTCATAGAGCAGGTATAAAGGCAGGCCCATTAGGGCCATGTTTATGACATCTGGAGTAGGAGTAAGCACTGCAGCAATGATGGCAATGATCAAGATGGCATACCGGCGGCCTTTATGGAAAAACTTATAGGAACAGAGACCAATGCGGCAGGTCACCGTCATTATGAGTGGTAGCTCAAAGATGAGTCCGAAAGCCAACAGGAATAGACCAACAAAGTTTACGAATTTGCCCACACTTATTACAGGCCTTATATGTTCAGACTGGTAACCAAGGAGAAAGTTAATTCCAAAGGGCAGGGTGATAAAAAAGCAAAAGGCAGCCCCAGCATAAAAAAGCATCAGGCTGGATAAGATCAGTCCTATTCCAAATTTTTTCGTGATACCAAAATTTGAGACCAGTACCTGGATTATGCGGAATAGTATCCAGGGCATAAGTACTATAATTGCCATTACACATGCTATCTTTATTAGGGAAACAATGGGCTCCATTACTCCAAAAAAGGCAAGTTTTTGGTCAAGGTGGAGCTGAAGAAAATAGAGTATATCTGGGGCAACCCAATAGAATGCAAAGCTAAGCAATAAAAAAGATATAGCCAGCTCGAGCACAAAACGTCTGAACTTGTAAAGAAAGACGGCTATTTTTCTTACAGCAGTATCTTCTTCCAAAAGCCCGTTACTGGTTGTGTCAGAGGATATCTCTTGGTTGTTCATCTAGACCGGGTTGGGACTTGTTTGAGTTATCAGGCTGTATTGTTTTTGATATATTCTATTGCGTTTCTAAAAAGGGCTATGCCTGCACCTTCTTCTAATCCGAATATTTTTCTAGTCCATTGAGGATGGTTGGTAAAATGATGGTAGGCCTCTGGGTGAGGCATTAGGCCCATAAGGCGGCCTGTTGGATCACAGATTCCTGCAATGGAGAGGACAGAGCCGTTAGGGTTGAAAGGATACTCTTGGGTTGGCTTTCCAGTATCAGGGTCTATGTATTGAAGTGCTATCAAGTTATTTTCAAAAAGGCCGTTTACGATCTCATCGTTAAGGCCAACAAATTTTCCTTCCCCGTGGCGAACCGGCATTTCAATAGTATCTATTCCTTTGGTATAGACGCACGGAGAAGAGGGGTTTGCCTTGCAGGTAACCCATCTGTCTTCAAAACGGCCAGAATCATTATATGTAAGGCTTACTACTCTGTTTTCATAGTCTCCATCTATTCCTGGCAGAAGTCCTGTTTTCACCATGAGCTGAAAACCATTGCACACGCCAAGAATGAGTCCTCCCCTGTGTACAAAATCCAGGATCTGGTCCATCAACCTTTCTCTGGTTCCGGCAATCAGTGCATGACGTAACCGGTGTGCCCCAGCCTGGGCCGCGCCAAGGTTGTCGCCATCTAGGAAGCCTCCTGGTAGATTAAGGAAATGATAGTCGGTAATTTTGACAGAGCCGTCTAAGATATCGCTTAGATGTACAATATCCACTTGGTCTGCTCCTGCTACCTTGCATGCATGAGCCATTTCTGCTTCACAGTTTGTGCCATATCCTGTAGTTACTATTGCCTTTACCCGAGGTGCCATTTCATACTCCAACTGTTGAAATAAGGTCTTTATTATTTAAATAAAAATCTACTTCATTGCCTGAACAGGGGCAACTGTAAAACCGGTTCTCTAGGCGCCCATTTTGCGAATGTGGAATTTGTTAGGTTTCATTGTTAGGCTTGTTGGCAATTTTGTCAGTTTTCAAAACATAAAAAAACAATCTCAAGGAGGAATTTTATGCATCCAAAGAACATGGACTTTGTAATGGTAATAACAACTTGTTCGAGTCAAGAGGAGGCAGAAAGGCTTGCCAGTGTTCTTGTTGCAGAAAGGCTTGCAGCATGTGCACAGGTATCTGGCCCTATTGCTAGTGTCTATTGGTGGAAGGGCGATCTGGAAAAAGATATGGAATGGCAGGTGAAATTTAAGATGCCATCAAAAAATTTTCAAAAGGCTTGCGACACTATAAAGCAAAACCATTCCTATGAAGTGCCTCAGATAGTGTCAGTTAGGATAGATGGGGTGCTGCCAGAGTATGCAGACTGGCTTATTAAAGAAACCAAGTAGTTTGATCACGGACAAACTAACCCGGAAACCTTTGTGTCTTCTTGTTATCAAATCTTGCCAAGCTCAGTTTGTAGGATTAATTTTGGCTAAATTTTCACCTGTGGAGCTAAGATAATGAAAAAGGCGACCGATTTAGCCTTTGAAAAATGTGGAGGGCTTTTGCCTGCAATAGCCCAGGATGCTGGCACTGGCGAGGTCTTGATGCTTGCATACATGAATCGGGAGGCATGGAAGAAAACTGTTGAGACCGGAAAGGCCCACTATTGGTCACGTTCAAGAAATAAGCTTTGGCTAAAAGGGGAGACCTCAGGGCATATTCAAGTGGTTAAAGAGGCATATGTGGACTGCGATTTTGACACCATATTGCTCAAGGTAGAGCAACTTGGTGGGGCAGCCTGCCATACAGGTCATAGGAGTTGTTTCCATAACAAGATAGATGGCATGAAAATCAAAGAGGTTGGCAAGTTGGTATTTGATCCTAAGGAGATTTATAAGAAGTGAACAGACTTAAATTTGGTATACCAAAGGGAAGTTTAGAAAAGGCTACAATTGAGCTGTTGGCCAAATCTGGCTGGAGAATAAATGTTCATCACAGGAGCTATTTCCCAGATATAGATGATCCGGAGATCTCCTGCAGTATCTGTAGGGCACAAGAAATGTCAAGATACGTAGAAAATGGTACCCTGGATGTTGGGATTACTGGTTATGATTGGATCTTGGAAAACGAGTCGAAGGTTCATACTGTTACAGATCTTATCTATTCTAAGGTAAGTAGAAGGCCTGCTAAATGGGTCTTGGCAGTCCCTGCGAATTCTCCCTACAAAAGGCCAGAAGACTTGGATGGTAAAAAGATTGCCACAGAATTGGTTAACTTCACAAAACGCTATTTTGCCCAAAGGGGGATAAATGTCGAGGTGGAATTTTCATGGGGCGCTACAGAGGCGAAGGTGGTTTCAGGGTTGGCAGATGCCATTGTAGAGGTGACAGAGACCGGTACAACCATTCGTGCCCATGGCCTTAAAATAATAGAAGAGTTGATGCAGTCTAATCCAAAGCTCATTGCCAATACCGAAGCCTGGAAGAACGAATGGAAAAGAAGAAAGATAGAACAGATAGCAATGCTTATGAAGGGTGCCCTTAGGGCAGATCGGTTGGTTGGTCTGAAAATGAACTGTCCAAGGGACAGGGTCCAACGGGTGGTTTCCATCCTTCCAAGCCTCAATGCTCCTACAGTTTCTCCTCTTTATGACCAGGACTGGTGTTCTATAGAAACAGTTATAGACGAGGGCAGCGTAAGGGAATTGGTGCCAAAACTTCATGAGGCAGGGGCCCAAGGTATAATTGAATATTCTCTAAACAAGGTGCTTTAGTATAGGGATCCATAAGTGGCTAAGGCCAGCCCAGCCTGTATAAAAAAGGTAGAGTTTGTAAAGAGCGTTTATTCTCTTAAAGAGCTTCCTGAGGAACTCCCGGTTGAGATTGCCTTCGCAGGTCGATCAAATGTTGGTAAATCATCTCTGTTAAATGCCATATTTGGTCGGCGGAAATATGTAAAAGTGAGTAGCCGGCCAGGCTTTACCCAATCCCTGAACTTTTTTCTTGTGAATGAGCAGGCCTACTTTGTGGACCTGCCTGGTTATGGTTATGCCAAGGCGCCTAAGCGTGTGATACATCAGTGGCAAAGGCTCATAGAAGGCTATCTTTTAAATAGAAATAACTTGCAAGGGGTGGTTTGCATTTTTGATATAAGAAGGGATCTGGGGGACTTGGATATAGGTCTGATAAACTATCTCAAATCCGTTAGATTAGAGCCTTGGGTTGTTTTTAATAAGATTGATAAGCTCTCCTCAAACAGGCTTAACGCCAATATACAGCGGGCTAATATTTTGCTTCCCGGCCTTTCTAAAGGGCC
>Ga0256914_1002404_pt1 | contig 15678 bp, 12 predicted proteins | sample HulkmetaG_FD_191571 | JGI IMG/M metagenome (GOLD analysis project Ga0256914, IMG submission 191571) | Hydrothermal chimney microbial communities from Main Endeavour vent field at the Juan de Fuca Ridge, Pacific Ocean - Hulk | ecosystem: Environmental > Aquatic > Marine > Hydrothermal vents ... | reverse complement strand
ACGCCTACGCCGGAGCCTACCTCCACAGCGACTTCCACGTCGACACCTACGCCGGAGCCTACCTCCACAGCGACTTCCACGTCGACACCTACGCCGGAGCCTACCTCCACAGCGACCTCCACACCGACGTACACACCAACGCCTACGCCAGAGCCTACCTCCACACCGACGTACACACCAACTCCTACGCCAGAGCCAACGGCCACACCCACCCCTGTGCCGACAGATACCCCCACGCCAACTGTTACACCTACCTTTACTCCTACGTTCACGCCTACTTATACCCCCACCCGCTGTTGGACCAGTCTAGGAGGAGAGATATTCCACGACCTGAACAAAGATGGCATCTATCAGTACGGGCGGGAACCGGGTATTCCTGGTGTGACTGTGGAGATCATTGGGCCGGTTCATCGGATTGTTCAGAGTAACGCGCGTGGTTGGTGGCAGCAAGGGGGGCTCCCACCTGGTTACTACACCGTTAGTGTGCGGGTTCCTGCCGGATACGGCTTGACCACTACAGGTTCATATTCGGTGAACATTCCAAATACATGCTATCGATGGCCGTACCTGCACTTTGGCCTCTTTGCTTTGCCTACGCCCACACCTACACCAACGGCAACCTGGACGCCCACGCCCACACCTACGTCTACTCCGACCGCCACACCGACCCCCACCACGGGGCGTATACAAGGGCAGGTGTGGGAAGATTTGGACCGGGATGGGGAACGAGACGCGGGTGAGAACGGTATTCCTGATGTGCTCGTTCGCTTAGAAGGACCGGTGAACCTGCTCCAAACTGTTCTCACAGTGTGGGAAACTACAACCGACGAAAATGGCCATTTTGAATTCACGGACATTCCTCCGGGAACTTACACACTCACTCTTACCCTGCCCGGAGGGAGTTATCCCACAACGCAGACAACCCTTACAGTTGAAACACAGGCCAACACGGTACTGGACGTAGGGTTCGGTCTCTACCCGTTAAGAAGACACGCGTATTTACCGGTACTGATACGCTAGGCCTTCCAGGGAATGCCATCTCGGGGGAGTGGCGCTTTGTTCACCGGGCCACTCCCCCGATTTTTCTTTTCCCCAGGGATGATATCGACGCCCATTGTGGTACTCTTGGCGGCATGGGGGGCAGATCAATGATTCGATATGATATTCCCCCAAATTCCTGCGAATTTGCGTATCCTCGGGAAAGCGTCCAAACTTCATGTTGGGATACTTACCTGCCGGGTATCGAAAATCGAGGAGACTTCACATTGTTATGATTCGTATACCCCGTCGTACAGAAACGTGCCAGCGATTTAAAGCAGATGGTGGCCTGGTCGCCGCGGTTTTGCCCATCCATTATCCCAGGGCCCTTTTGCGTGCCTTTCATGTCCTCCCCATAGAAGTGTGGGGTCCCCCAAAGGTGGACGTGAGTTACGGGGGCGCGCACCTACAACCCTATGTGTGCTCTATCGTCCATAACGCGCTCTCTTTCCTTAAAGCCGGGGGGTTAGACCAGACGGACATTATTTTAGTACCCCACACCTGTGACTCCCTCCAGGGACTGGGAAGTATTCTCATCGATTACGTGCGCCCTCGCCAGCCTGTATTTCCCTTCTATTTACCGCGAGCCCGTCGCCCGGAAGACGTGGACTTTCTCACCGAGGAATTTCGCTCCCTCTACGAGAATTTGGCAGAGGTTACAGGTCGTCGCCCTACGTCTGAAGAACTGTGGGCTGCCATCCGACGGGAAGAAGCCGCGGATCAGGCTTTGGTCACCCTATACCGCCATCGTCGGAAGTTGGACTTAGGGAATCGGGACTTCTATCGGTTAGTGCGGGCTCGGGAATTCGTGCCAGCGGAGGTGTTTACAGAATTGGTTCAGGAAACCTTCTCGCGGGCACGCCTTGCAACTGAGCGGGATGGTGGGGTCCCGGTTATCCTTTCCGGGATTGTACCGGAACCGATGGACGTGCTGGATGCAATAGAAGAGATGGGAGGGGTGGTAGTAGCGGATGATCTGGCCTGTTGTGGGCGGCGGCTATATTCTCCAGGACAGAGTAAGGAGCCCCTTCGGTACATGGCAGAACAGATTCTCTTTGGTCCCCCTGATGTAACACGGGGTACGCCTATCGAGGAACGGGCTGCCCACCTGTTACGTTTGGCCGAGACCACCGGCGCTCGTGGGATCATTTTCTACGATGTGAAGTTTTGTGAACCCGAATTATTCGATTTGCCTGACCTGCGTCGCCGCTTGAAGGAGGCGGGGTTACCCTCGGTGAACATCGAGGTGGATATTAGCGATCCCCTCCCTCATCAGACGATTACTCGCATCGGCGCGTTCCTGGAGGTGCTTGAATGAGCCTGGCTGCATCCCTGCGCTATTACTGGAACGTGAAGGTGGTTGGCCGCGCGTTTTTGCGTTGGCAACGTTGGAACGCGGAGCGACATCCACGTGTACCTTCCAAGTGGCGCACGGACATTTTAGCGCCGCCATTGCGCATTAGCGCCCGTACTAAGGAACTCATTGCCAAGCACTATCTGGAGGGACGATATGCGAACGGCCACCGGCCAGTTGCGTGGGTGACCTCTGGGGGACCAGTGGAGATTCTCCAGGCATTGGGATTCTATGTGTTGTACCCGGAAAATCACGGTGCCCTTTGCGGCGCGCGACGAGTCGCGGTGGACCTGTCAACGGAGGCGGAGAACGCAGGGTACTCCAGAGATATATGTTCGTACGCGCGCACGGACATCGGCGCCATGCTTTCGGGCAAAACGCCTGTGGGACGACTGCCCAAACCCGACCTGCTCTTAGCCTGTACCAACATTTGCCAAACCGTGCTCTTTTGGTATCGGGTGCTGGCCCACCACTTTAACGTGCCTTTGGTGCTTATTGACACCCCCTTCGTGTACACGGATGCCCCCGATCACGCAATTGAATACGTGAAAAAGCAATTGGAGGCCTCTATTCCCATCGCAGAGCAGGTGGCAGGGAGACGTCTGAACTATCGGCATTTAAAGCGGGTTGTCCAACTGAGCAAGGACGCATCTGAACTGTGGTTGGAAATTATGGGACGGGGCAAACATCGCCCCGCGCCCATTTCCGTGTTTGACCAGTTCATCCACATGGCGCCTATTGTGGAAATGCGTGGGAAGAAGGAGACCGTAGACTTCTACGCGGCCATGCTTAAGGAGGTGGACGAGCGCATTGCCCGCGGAATTGGCGTGGTGAAGAACGAGCGTAAACGCTTGCTGTGGGACAATTTGCCCATTTGGTATCGGTTGCGTTACCTGTCCGAGTACTTAGGCGAACACGGCATTGCCGTGGTAGCTTCCACGTATACGAACGCGTGGGGAGAACTGGCTCCCCTTATCGATCCCGAGCGCCCCATTGAATCCATGGCTCGAACGTACATTTATCCCATCCTCAATCGAGGGACCAGGTACAAACTGGAAACAATGAAGCGGATGATAGACGAATTCCAGTTAGATGGCGTCATCTTGCACTCCGACCGCTCGTGCAAGCCCTATTCCATTGGGCAGGTGGACCAGCGGAATTTGCTCATTCGGGAATATGGGGTACCTGCGCTTCTGCTGGAGGCGGATCATAATGACCCGCGCGCGTTTGCAGAGGAGCAAGTAGCATCTCGCTTGGCTGCGTTTGTGGAGATGTTGTATGATGCGTCAGAGTGAGGCTGACAGGCTGCGAGAAGCGACTGTTGGGTCAAAAAGGTAACACGCTAGGTCGTTTGTTGCCAATGCATGCGATTCTCTACCGGCCAGAAGGCCCGTAATGACAGGATGAGGAGGGAAGAGCAGATACAATGAGAATTGCTGCTTTAGGCATTGATGTAGGTTCCACCACCGTGAAAATGGTGGGAGTGGATGAATCGGGGAACATGGTGTGGCACTATTTGGAACAGGCAGATCCCCGGGTAGAGGATCAGGTAGATCGGTTCTTACAGCGTGTGCAGGCGGACGTGGGAGACGTTTTGGATGTTCCATTGGTGGCAACTGGGTACGGTCGTAATCTTGTCCACCAAGCGCGCAAGAAGGTAACGGAGATTACCTGCCACGCGAAAGGGGTCTACCGTCAGTTAGGACATGGGGGTACGTTGGTGGATGTGGGCGGACAGGATAGCAAGGTGATTATTATTGGCCCTCGGGGCCAGGTGGTGGACTTTACCATGAACGATAAATGTGCTGCGGGCACAGGGCGTTTCTTGGAAAACACGGCCGGTCGACTGCGCGTGGCTTTAAACGATATGGGGCGAGTTGCCCTTTCTTCTCCGGAAGAGGTGACCATTTCCAGTACCTGTACTGTTTTCGCCGAGTCAGAAATCATCTCCATGATAGCGCATGGTGTGCGAGTGGAACCCATCCTCAAAGGACTCCATCGTTCCCTGGTCAAACGCATCGTGGCCATGATTCGCAGTGTGGGCTTGGTGCCGCCGTTGATGCTTTCCGGTGGGGTGGTGAAGAACCCGGCTATTCGGGCCATGATCGAGGAGGAAACCGGAGAGAAAGTGCTGTTGCCTGAGCATCCTCAATTAATGGGGGCTTATGGCGCGGCGCTTATTGCGTTGAAATTTAGGTAGCGTAGAACCCGGAATGGGGTTGCTTTGTATGCTATAATTTGTAGTGTAGTTCATCAGTGCCACACCCACCAGGAGGTAAGGCCATGATAGCGACGATGGCGGATGTAGAGGCCATTGAATCTATCCCCCTAGAGGAACGGCACCTTCCACCCAACACGTACGAGGCCATCCGCCGGGGGATGGAGCGTAATCCTGACGGTTTGGCTCTCTCCTTTTTCCTTCAGGTTCCAGATTTCCAACGTCCCGTCCGGTACACCTTTCGACAACTGTTCGCCCGCATTACCCAGACGGCCAACATGTTGCACGATTTGGGCATTCGACCGGGGAAAGTGGTGTCCATGCTTTTACCTAACCTACCAGAGGCTCATTTTACCATCTGGGGGGGCGAGGCGGCAGGTATTGTTAACCCTATCAATCCTCTGCTAGAACCAGAAGTGATTGCCGGTATTATGCAGGATGCAGAGGCTGAACTTCTCGTTGCTATGGGACCGTTTCCGGGGACTGATATTTGGCCTAAAGCGCTTGAAGCAGCCTCTCAAGTTCCTTCCTTGAAGGCTATTTTGCGTGTGGATTTAACCCAGTACGTCCTGGGGGTGAAGCGGTGGCCTGCGCGTTTCCTGGCCTGGAAGGAGGGACGTAAGTATACCGCGCCGGTACGTGTTTTGGACTTTGAATCCACTGTGCGGAAGTACCCTGGTGACCGCTTGCTCAGCGGACGGTCAATTCAACCGGATGATATTGCAGCGTATTTCCACACGGGCGGGACAACCGGGCGCCCTAAACTGGCCCAACATACGCACTTTAATGAGGTGTCTGATGCGTGGTCTGCCTCTCAGTTTCTTGACTTGAGCGAGCGCACCACCATGTTTTGTGGGCTCCCCTTGTTTCACGTCAACGCCGTTATTGTCACCGGCTTAATTCCGTGGATGTACGGTGCTCACGTGGTGCTTAGTCCTCCGCAGGGCTATCGGGCTCCTGGACTGTTTCAGCATTTCTGGAAGATCGTCGAGTTTTACAAAATCAACTTTTTCAGCGGTGTGCCGACCGTCTACAGCGCTCTGTTGAATGTACCTATTGATGCGGATGTGAGTTCTCTGGAATATGCTATCTGTGGGGCGGCCCCAATGCCGGTGGAGGTCTTCCGTGAGTTTGAGAAACGCACGGGCATAAAAATCCTGGAAGGCTACGGATTGACGGAAGGCACGTGTGTGAGTTCTGTCAATCCGCCTGCTGGGGAACGTCGAATTGGGTCTATAGGGTTCCGTATTCCTTATCAGCCCATGAAAATCGTGGAAGTGGATGCAGATGGGAATTATGTGCGTGATTGTGAGCCCAACGAGATAGGCCTGGTGGTGATTCGGGGCCCCAATGTGTTCCCTGGCTACAAGGAAGAAGTCCACAATCGCAAAGCGTGGATAGTGGATAGTGAAGGGGTTCGGTGGTTGAACACCGGGGACTTGGGACGGCAGGATGAAGATGGGTACTTCTGGTTGACGGGTCGCCTTAAGGAGTTAATTATTCGGGGCGGACACAACATTGACCCGAAACTCATTGAGGATCCCATGCACAAACATCCTGCTGTGGCTCTGGCTGCTGCGGTGGGACGGCCTGATCCTTACGCGGGTGAGGTTCCGGTGGTGTACGTTCAATTGGCTCCGGGGGCGTCTGCGACCGAGGAAGAATTGTTGGCGTGGGCTCGAGAGCACGTGGGGGAGCGTGCTGCTGTGCCCAAGCGGGTTTACATTGTGGACACTATTCCCACGACCGCGGTTGGAAAGATTTTCAAGCCGGCGTTAGTGTGGCGTGAAGTGGAAGATGTCTACCAACACGTGGTTGCGGAGGTGGATGGCGTTGCCAGCGTTAAGGTTCAGGTAGGGCCTGATCCACTGCATGGCATGAAGGCGAAGATTACTGTAACCCCGGCTTCAGGACAGGATAAAGCGGTCCTGGAGGAACGTATTCGGGAAGTCTTGGGCCATTATACGGTGGCTTATGAGTTGGTAATTCAATGATTTTAGGGTGGGGCTACTGAAGAACCTCGGTGTTTGGTAGCCCCACCCTGTATTCCTCCTCCTTTCATTCCACAGGGTATAACCCTAAACCAATGGTCCCGGGCCCCACGTGCGTGCCTAGAACAGGGCTGAGTTCCACGAACAGCACTTCCCGGCATTGAAAGGCCTGTTCCACCTGGGCTTTAAATGCAAGTCCTTCCTCCTTGGCATTGGCGTGGATGACACCCACGTTGACAGGACGGTCCCCAACGCGTTGCTGGGCCAGTTCGATGATTCGGCGCAGGGCTCGCTTCTTAGAACGCACACGCTCTAAGGCGTCGATTTTGCCCTCCTGGTCGAAGTAGAGAATGGGTTTGATATTGAGCGCGGTGCCTAAATACCGTGCTGCCCCTCCAATGCGGCCGCCCTTGTGGAGGTATTTAAGGGTATCTACCACAAAGAAGGTATGGGTGCGTTCCACAACGCGCTGAGCGACTTCCTGAACTTCTTCTAACGTACCCCCTTGCTGCGCGCGGCGGGCTGCCTCCAAGGCCACGTACCCCTGGGCAACGGATGTGGACTTTGTATCCACAATAGCGATGGGTACTTTGTCGAATTCCTTTGCTGCGGCTGTGGCGCTGGCCACTGTGCCGCTAATGCCGGAGGAGATGAGAACGGCCACGATAGCGTCGTAACGCGTGGCCATATCCTCATATGCTTGTAGGAAGTCCTGGATGGAGGGCTGGGACGTGGTGGGTAGCGTGGAGGAACGGCGGAGGCGTTCGTAAAAGGCGTCTGGGGTGATATCTATGCCGTCTCGATAAATTTCACCATCCCAGTGGATAAAGAGGGGGACTACGCGGATGTCGTATTGTTGAATGAGTTCTTCGGGTAAATAAGCTGTGCTGTCGGTCAATACACCTACTGGGCTCATACGTGCTCTCCTCCTCTTTGTGTGTTGGTAACACGGTACTCATCACATAGTTCTCATAATAAATAACCCCAAAAGTGTTCCTAGGCTACGGTTTTTGCAGCAGTTTGCCAAACTTTTGAGGGGAGGAGGGTGGGGCTTGGCGTGCAAACGTTTGCTCACGATTTGACAATCTCTCCCAAAAGTGTACACTACCTCTTGTGCAATCGTTTGCGCAATCCGGCGTGGAGGTGTCCGCTGTGACCGTCTCACTCAAAGATGTCGCTAAACGAGCAGGGGTCTCTGTGGCAACCGCATCGCGTGCCCTGGCTGACCACCCACGCATTAGTGAAGCCACCAAGGCTCGGGTGCGGCAGGTAGCCGAAGAGTTGGGATACACACCCAGTGCTGTGGCCCGGAGCCTGGTCAAACAGGAAACTCATACAATCGGCGTGATCACTACGACAGTGACCGATCCCTACGCTGCCGAAGTGGTGCGGGCCGTGGAAGACGCGGCTGAGTCCGCAGGGTACCACCTTTTCCTCTTTGCCTCCCATTCTCTGCCCCGGCGAGAGATAACAGGAATTCGGATGTTATATGAGCGTCGGGTGGACGGGATTATTATCATCTCGGCTCGCGCGCTGGATTTTTATCCCGATTTTATTGATACTGTTCGCATTCCTCTGGTTCTTATTAATGGGGTCTTTCCCCACCCTCGGGTGCGCTCTGTCCGGACGGATAACCGCCAGGGGATGCGGCTGGCGACTGAGTACTTGTTAGAATTGGGATATCGGCGTATCGCCTTCATCGGCGGCCCCCCGCAGGGACGTTCCGCCCAGGATCGATGGCTTGGCTACCTGGATGCTCTCTCTCAGGCTGGCATAGAACCGGATGGCAATTTGGTCTTCCCTGGGACCGGTAAAGCCGATGATGGACGCCGTGCTCTTCGTCATATGTTCGACCTTTCCACTCCCCCGGATGCCGTGGTGTGCTACAATGACTTGACAGCCATGGGAGTGCTGGCAGAGGCTTGGTCTTCAGGTATTCGGGTCCCCCAGGATTTGGCGGTCATCGGGTTTGACAACCTTCCCTTTAGTGAACTTACTGCCCCTCCCTTGACCACTGTGGCTCAGCCTACCGAGGAGATGGGCCGTACCGCCGTCGAACAAATTTTACGCTTGCGGCGGGGCGAGGAGACCATTGATGTTGTTTTTGACTGTTCCCTTGTGGAACGGAATTCCGCTTAATACTTTTACGATGAGGAGGAACACACAATGAGTGAGTCCACTTTTCGTGCCAATGGCCAACAACGTCAGCAACTCCGTAAACCCATTCGAGTTGCTATTGCCGGTGTTGGAAACTGTGCCAGCGCCTTTGTACAGGGAGTTCACTACTATCGAGATGCGGATGAGCAAGCAGATGTCCCCGGGCTGATGCATGTGAACCTGGGCGGTTACCATGTGGGGGATATTGAGTTTGTGGCCGCGTTTGATGTGGATGCGGACAAGGTAGGTAAGGATCTCTCCGAAGCAATTTGGGCCGGCAAGAATAACACCATCCGATTTGCTGAGGTACCGTATCTGGGCGTCCCCGTTATGCGTGGCCCCTCTTTGGATGGTATTGGACGTTATCTGTGTCAGATGGTGGAGGAATCCGATGCTCCCCCTGTGGATGTGCGACGGGTCCTGGAAGAAACCCAGGCAGACGTACTTATCAATTACTTACCGGTGGGGAGTGAAGAGGCGGCCCGGTACTATGCAGAGCAGGCTCTTGAAGCCGGTGTGGCGTTTATTAATGCTATTCCGGTGTTTATTGCTCGCAATGAAGAATGGGCAGAACGCTTTCGGAAGGCAGGTGTGCCCATTATTGGGGATGACATTAAGTCGCAGGTTGGAGCTACAATTGTTCATCGCACTCTGGCCCAGTTGTTCGTTGATCGGGGGGTGAAACTGGAACGCACGAGTCAGTTGAACGTGGGTGGTAATACGGATTTCTACAATATGCTCGAACGGGAACGATTGGAGAGCAAGAAAATCAGCAAGACAAACGCGGTAACCAGCATTTTGCCCTATGAGTTGCCGCCAGAGAATGTGTACATCGGACCCAGTGATTATGTGCCCTGGCTTCAGGACAGAAAGTGGGCTCACATTCGTCTGGAAGGACGTGCTTTTGGCGATGTGCCCTTGGTCATTGAACTTAAATTAGAAGTGTGGGATAGTCCTAACAGTGCAGGGGTGATTATCGATGCGGTACGGTGCGCCAAGATCGCGTTGGACCGAGGCATCGGTGGTCCTTTGTTGGGGCCGAGCGCTTACTTTATGAAGTCTCCACCGGTCCAGATGCCCGATCACAAAGCCCGGGAGGCAGTGGAGGCCTTCATTCGTGGGGAGGAACTTGTCCCCGCGTAAAATTAGACGTTCTTTTTTTCTAGGTTTGGATGGCCTAAATCGGCGCCGGCAAATCGCGGGCGCCGATTCTTGGTTTCTGAACTAAGAGGGGTTGCTTAGCCGCCCTTTAATCACCCGGGGGCCCGTGGGGCCCGGGCTGCCGCCCTCCGGCTCAATGGTGATGCCAATGGCTTGATATTCTTTCAAGGGCCGGGGAGCCTGGATGATGAGCGTGATCTCCTTTTCCCCATGACCTCGAAAGACCGCGCCGCTGTCCCGTTGACCATCGCGAATGAGCCAGACCTGGTAGGCTTTGCCTTCGGGCAGGGGCGGAAGGTGGTCCAGGTGCAGGATGGCGATATTCGAGTCGGGACGAATGACAATGACGCCGCGCGCGCTGGGCGCGGGCGCATCTCCGGACAACGGCACTTTCTCCCCGTCCACCAGGTAGGCCAGGGCTGTGGCTTGAAGGGAGGTCTTCTGCTCCACTTGCTGCACACGCGCCAACCAGAATCCATTGGCCAGAAGGAGAAGGATAATCGCTGCGGCCGTGGCCCAGGTGCGCAACCGAGGCAGGAGGAAATGGCTCCGAGCCCTTTGTTGAGTTTCCCCTGCTTCGAGCATCGGACGGCTTGACGACCGCAGGGGGGGGAGTTGAGCCATTAAACGTTCTTCGACTGTGGCGGGCGCGGTCACCAGGGGAATCGTGTAGAGAAGGCCATCGGCCAGGCGCGCGTATTCCTCCACAAGTGCGCGACACGCGGCACACTCTCGCAGGTGCGCTTCAACCCGCGCGGTCTCCTCCGGGTCCGTGGCCCCGATGGCGTATGCTGGAATAAGTTCTCGAATCTCCTCGTGTGTGTTCTCCGTCAATGGTCCTCCAGCCACATATCTCGTAGTTTAGCCAAAGCCAATCGCAGGCGACTCTTCACCGTCCCCAAAGGAACTCCCAGCCGTTCGGCCAGTTCCCGATGAGTGAGGCCGCCGAAGTAGGCTAATTCGACCACCTGGCGCTGTTCAGGAGGTAGGTGGTCCAACAACATGCGCAGGTGCTGGCCTCGTTCCCACAGGTCATGATCGACCTGGGCCGCGCGCACCTCCTCGCTGGTGGGGCCTTCCAGTTCCTCGCCCGTGGCCTGGAATCGTCGGTTTTCGTAGCGCAGACGGTCAATGGCCGCGAATCGGGTGATGCTGAGTAGCCACGTGCCAAAACGTCCTCGCTTGGCATCGTACAGGTGATGCTTGTTCCAGATTTTCATAAATACATCCTGGACAACCTCCTCGGCCATGTGAGGGTCCCGAGTAATGCGCAAGGCCATACTGTACACCGCGTTGGCGTACCGCTGGTACAGGGCCTGGAACGCATCTCGGTCCCCGTTGCTGATTTGTTGTAGGAGGCGCACATCATCCTGTTGTGTGTTGCCCATCGGCCAACCTTTGGCGAGGTTTTCTCCCCAATAGTACGCCAAGGGCATTGTGAGGTCAAACGAACAGATAACGGCTGGCCGTTTGTCCCCTTTGCGCGTGCGGTTGCCTGCTCACCGTTCACTGTTCATGGTCGGGATGTGCACTCAACGCCTTTACTACCATCTCGTATACCTCCTCATGTCGCATGGAAGGGGAGGGGTCATCCAGGATCAGGCCCGCGCGGAATCCATAAGCCGCGAAGCGACCCACCCTCTGCGCGTCACGACTGATGATGTGGACGGGAGTCGCGTAGCCATCTGACCGTGCGGTGACCGCAGGCGGTTGGTGGTCGCCAATGAGAATGACAAGAGCGTCCTGTTTTTCTAGGCCTAGGATGAACTCTCCTAACATGTTTAAGTCGTAGGCGATGGCATTCCAGTAATTGCGCCGTGTTTGTGTGAAGGAAAGGTGCTTTTGTGCCTCCTTGCTGAGGGACCCTCCGCGCAAGTCCATGTGCGCGAGGGCGTGCCAGTCTTCCACTACAGGAGGTAAGGGCACCCAGGGATAATGGGAGGTTTGGGTCAGGAAGAAAAGAAAGAGGGGTGTTCGCGCGCGATTTGCCAGGTCCCCCATGTAGCCCAGAGTGTACTGGTCAGGCGGCGATGGGCCCCACCCGTACAGGGGACCGTGGTAGTCCAGGTCCTGGAAGGTGATCCATCGGTCCGCGCCGTAGAAACGGCGGTTTTCCTCGTCCTCCTGGGGGGAAAGTTGGCGGGTGATGGGCACAACCCACACGTACTCGTATCCCCGACTGTGGAGAAAGCGCCCCAGGTTGGGATAGGGCATATGTTGATATTTTTCCCGCAGGGCAAGGTACTCGGCTTGTTGGGAGATGCGCAGGCCAAACATGGCGCTGGTGTAGGCCATCCAGGAGCCACCTCCCCAGGTGGGGGATTCACTGAGGGTGGTGACCATGTGCCAGCCGTGTCCCCGTAGTCGTTTCTCCCACTGAGCCATGAGATTGGTGTACGCATCTCGGTAAAAGGGGTCGGTGTAGAGGATGCTGCCGTAAGATTCGACGAATATTAAGTAGATGTTCGGGTGGTCAGTGAGCGCGTAGGCTGTGTAATTGTGTGCGGTGTACGGGTTATACTGGGTGATATCGGCCACGTCCTGGCGGGATTGAAGGGCCGCGCGGGCATTGCTGATAATCTCCGCGGTGAGGCTGTGAACTTCCATGTACGGATCCGCGATCTCGCCACCGAACAGCATTCCCTGGCCCAAAACCAGCAGGCTAAGCGCTATCAGGGCCAATCGTGTTCGCCATCCCAGACGCTCGGGGTCCACCCGAAGCAGTTCTCGCACAGCGGTGCGGATACTCAAAATGAGCACGAGGAGCACACTTCCCGCCAGAAGGTAGGCATACCAGGGTAGACGCAACGCGTCGAGGACAAAACGAAGGCCGCCAACGATGAACGCGTAATCGTTATAAATATTAGGGGTGGTGTGATAGAGACCCATCATTACCCCCGCGTACAGGTGGTAGGCGAGGGCTATAGCGTAATAAAGGGCAATTCCCTCACCCAGGACACGATGTCCCCGTCGTCCCTTCCAGCGGGCGGTAAGAACCCACACGGTGAGGAGGAGGACCCATTCCGCGTGGACACGCCAGAGGTCCCCTGTGGTACGATACACCCAGGTGGACCAGGCGAGCAAGGGAGCGGGAACGAAGTTCAAATGGGGAATGGGAATCAGGTAGAAGGGGAGGAAGAGGAGGCCGTTGAGGAGGAAGGCCAGGGTCCAGAACCGAAGGCTCGGATGATGTCGCAAGTTCAGCACGTGCAGACTTCGTTGGATGGTGGCCTTCAGGTGATGCAGGTTGTGTGCGTCCTGGGATACGGTGTGTCGCATGTGGTTTTGTTACTCCTCTCTTTGTCTCTTCCTGAATGTCTCGGCAGGACCTGCACTCCACGTTTCCAACCATTGGACCGCTTGTTCCATGCTTTCCCTCCACGTTGGATGGCGACGGAAGCGGGCAAGTGCCGCAATGCCCATGCGGCTCAGCAATTCTCGATGTCGATGCAGGGCGATCAGGCGTTGGCTCAGCGTTTTTGCGTCTTCTGGGGCGACCAGGTCCCCGTTCTCTCCTGGTGTAATGATCTCGTGGGCTGCCCCTCGGTTTCCTGCGATTGCAGGTAAGCCAAAGGCCATGCCTTCCAAGTAGACGATGCCGAACCCCTCGTACTGGGAGGGGACGACCAATAGGTGCTTACGACGGAGGAGGCGGTGCAGATCATCCGCTTCCAGGTATCCCCAGAATCGGACATTCGCGGCCAGGCCGTATTGTTGGACCAACATGCGCACATGTCTGGTGTACGTCTGGTCCACGTCCTCCCGTCCTACAATGTCCAGGGTGACCTCTTCCCGCGGGATATGGGCCAACGCGCGGATGAGGGTGTGTAATCCCTTGCGCGGTATTAAGTTTCCCAAAAATATGACGCGCAAGGGCCCAGGCTCGTGGGCTCGAGTGCGTACTTCCTCAGGGGTGAGAAGGGGAGTGCGGTGCGGGTCGGTCAGGTGGTCGGCTGCGGGGTAGGCAACAATGTGCGGTGGGACGCGTTTCAGGATGCTGGAGACGCGTTCGCGGGTGGTGCGGCTATTGAAGATGAAGCCGTGAATCCCCTGCAAGTAGGTGTTCTCCACCCCTCGGTAGAGCCAGCGGATGGTGGGGGGATGGGCTTCGTCCTGGCGCAGGTGGTGGACGATGCTAACAATGGGCGCGGGATGGGTGCGGCGTAGACCATAGTTAAGCAGCACGAGGGAGGGATGGTTGAGTTCATCCTGTAGCCAGAGGTCCACTTTGACTTGACGAAGGCGGCGCCATAGATTGAAGTTAAGGTTGTGGGTCAGGAGTTGCGCGTAGCCCCTCCACGGGAGGGAGATGATTTGTACGGTGTGGCCTCGTTGTTGGAGTGCGCGCACGAGTTGACGGTCGTAGAGAAAGCCGCCAGAGACTGTGTCGATTGAGCCGTAAATGATGAGTCCAATGAGCATAGGTGGGTATGTGTTCCGCGCTGGGATGGTGCTAGGGTTGTTTGCGGGTCCGATGCGTGTGTGAGTGTGAGACACGACTGGGTGCTACCCGCTGTTTTGGCGATACTCTGCCCAGGCGATGTTGTTTTCCCAAACGCGCACGGCGATTTCTTCCACGTTGGGTTGGTTTAACGCGCGAGCCAGGGATTCGCAAAGGATGCGCGCGAAGTGTTCGATGCTCGGGTTGAGTCCCTGGAATTCGGGCAGGTCGTTGAGGGTGGTCTCCCGGTAACGGGCGATAAGCGTATCCAGTTGGCGCTCCACTTCGACGATGTCTACCAAATACCCGTGCGCGTCCAGTTTCTGACCCGAAAGCCTCACTTCCACCCGATAGTGGTGGGAGTGCTTTTTGTTCTCCGCCCCCCAATCGCCTCCAATGAGGAAGTGTTGGGCAATGAATTCTCGTTGGACAGCAATGGTATATGTGCGGCTCACTGTACTCATAGTGTACTCCTCCCTGGATGAATGAGATGTATTTCGTTGTCCTTTCGACTTACCACTCTAACACCACCTGAATTGTCTCTTCGGGATGTTCGGCGATGAGCGCGTAGGCGGTTGCCGCGCGGGTCCCAGGAATGCGATGGGTGATGAGTCGGGAGGGGCGCAAGGTTGCGAGGTGTCGCCAGGCAACCCTGAGTCGTCGTGCCTTATCCCAACGGGCTGTGTGCTCTGGCGCAAGGGTGCTCACCTGGCTGCTGATGATGCGCACGCGCGCACGGTGAAAATGCCCTCCCAGGTCCAGGAGCGCGCGCTTTTCCCCGTACCAGGAGCCCACAATGATGCGCCCTCCAAAGCCCGTGATGCCAATGGCCAGGTTTAACGCGTCGGGCGAACCACTCAGTTCGTACACCAGGTCCGCGCCCTCGTTCCCTTGGGGAGGGCCCAATATTTCGTACAGTTCTTCCTTCAGGTCTACGGCATCCGCTAACAAAGCATGGGTGACTCCCCACGTTTGGGCCGCGTTTAATCGTAACGTATAACGATCCACGACCACCAGGTGCTCTAGGGGCATTCGCGTTAGGATCCCAGTGGTTAAAAGGCCCACGATGCCTTGCCCTAAAACCACGACTCGTTCCCCGATTATGGGACGGCCGTCCATGAGGAAGTTGACCGCGGTTTCCACATTAGGGAGGAACAGGGCGTCCTCGGGCGAGACCTCCTCGGGCAGGGGCAGGAGGTCCTCAACTCGAGCAATGTAATGGCTCTGGTGGGGCTGGAACGCGAACACCCATCGTCCCACCCACTCCTTCTCCACCCCTGGGCCCACAGATTCGACTTGTCCTACGCTCGCGTAGCCA
>Ga0256914_1002403_pt1 | contig 15688 bp, 16 predicted proteins | sample HulkmetaG_FD_191571 | JGI IMG/M metagenome (GOLD analysis project Ga0256914, IMG submission 191571) | Hydrothermal chimney microbial communities from Main Endeavour vent field at the Juan de Fuca Ridge, Pacific Ocean - Hulk | ecosystem: Environmental > Aquatic > Marine > Hydrothermal vents ... | reverse complement strand
TAAAAAAGGCTCTGCAATACAGGTTGCTTTAATATCTAAAATCAAGCTAAAATCTAGTAAAAGTATTGTAGTAACAAGACGAAAAAGCGATAGAGATATTTTAGAAGTTACACTAGATTTAGAGCCAAAATTAACTCTTTTTGTAAACCATTGGCGCTCTAAAAGGGCACCAGAGAGTGCAAGGTTAAGGTATGCAAAAGCTTTAGTTAAAAGACTAAATAAGCTACCTTCTAGCCAAGAGTATATAATTTTAGGCGACTTTAATAGTGCATATAACGAGTGTAGCAAAATAACCGAAAGAAACAACGACACAAACGGAATTTGTGGTGTAGATACAATACTTAAGACATATCGCAACAATTCGTTACTAAAACTTAGAGATAAGGCGACATTTCCTTATAACTACAATTTGTGGAGCCAAGCACCATCTCATAAGCGTTGGAGCCACGATTATTATGGCAAAAAGGGTGCACTTGATTCTATAATAATATCTGCAAATTTAGTCGATAATAATGGGTGGTTTTACAAAAGCGATAGTTTTAAAGTATTTAAAAAGCGATACCTATTTAAAAAGCAAAAAAATATGCTAAATGCTTGGGAGTATAAAAACTCTAAACACACTGGCAAAGGCTACTCTGACCACTTGCCAATATATGCCTATTTTAGCAATAGCAAACAAACAGAGCTAAAACACGAAAGTTTATTAGATAAATTATGGAAAACAATCTTACCAAAGCCAACTAACAATAAAAAGCTTTATGCTAAAGAGATAGAGCTAAATAAACTATCTAAAATAAGAGCACTTAAAGAGCCAGTTACCATTAAAAGAGCTTGCGTTATATACAAAAGAGGCGAGACTGGCGTAGTTAAAAATGGTATAAACACTTTACCATTTATGCTCTATAAGTGTGCAGAAGCTGTTAAAGAGGGTAGGTGCTACAAGTTAAAAGTATATAAAAAGAAACGATATTATGGCATAGAAGAGATACTAGATTTAGATATAAAAAAAGAGTTAGATAAAATTAATATTGGTAAATATATAAAAAAGTTTAATATCTTAGAGTTTAAAAATTATAGAGTAGGCGATATTGTTAAAGATATTAAAGGAGTTTATAAAGAGCACTATTTATATATAAATAACAGTAAAATACGGCTATTTGTAAAACAAAAGCGAAAAGGATTGTTAAGAAAAAATAATAAACTATACATAAAGAAAGCACAAATAGGGTATTATAAGGGCGAAAAAGAGTTAATAATTTACTCTAGCAAAGATATACAAAAGGAAGATTAATGCAGTACTATACTTGGATATTGGCGTTTCATGTTATGAGTTTTCTTAGTTGGATGGCTATGCTATTTTACCAGCCAAGACTTTTTGTTTACCATAGCGAAAATGCCGACAATAAAGGCTTTGTAGAGGTTGTTCAGATACAAGAGTATAAGCTATTTAAATATATTGGTGCACCTGCAATGTGGGCAACAGTTTTAAGTGGCTCTACAATGTTATATTTAAATCCTGCATACCTAAGCCAAGGTTGGATGATATCTAAACTTATATTTTTAGCATTTTTAATAGCTTATCACTACTCTTTAGAGTCACATAGAAAAAAGTTACAAGAGAATGCAAGTTATAAACCAGGTAAATTTTATAGATTTTACAACGAAGTTCCAACGCTTTTAATGATAGGAATAGTTATATTTGTAGTTGTTAAACCATTTTAAGATAAAATACCGTAATTAATAAAAGGATATATATAAATGAGTCACATAGTTGATATAAGTTGTAATAATTTAAACGAGAGCTACGAATTTAAAAAAGTAGCAAAACAAGCAGATGGTGCTGTATGGTACAAGCAAGGAAAAGCAGTTTTATTAGCAACTGTAACAGTAGATAACTCTAGTAGTAGCGAAGATTTTTTACCATTAACTGTACAGTATTTAGAAAAAACATATGCAGCAGCTAAAATACCTGGTGGATTTATAAAAAGAGAGGCAAAGCCTAGCGATTTTGAGACACTAACATCTAGAATTATAGATAGAGCACTTCGTCCACTCTTTCCAAAAGGCTTCTCTAACGAAGTTGTTATAAATGTTACAGTTTTTAGTAGCGACTCTAATGTAGATTTACAAGTTGCTGCATTGCATGCTGCAAATGCTGCTTTACTTGTTTCGTCTTTACCAATTAATAAGTCTATTGCAGCTATTAGAGTTGCAAAGCTTAATAACGAAGTTACGCTAAACCCAACACTTAAAGAGCTAGATAACTCTACACTAGATCTACTTGTAGTTGGTAGTAAAAACGATATAGCTATGATAGAAATGAGAGCAATATCTTCGAGCAAAGATGGCGAGCACTGTGTAAACGAATTGGGCAAAGATGAGTTAGTAGATATTTTAAAAGATACTACAAAAGCTATTGAGGGTGCTTCTAGCGAGTATCTTAATAAGTTTAAAGAGTTTAAATCTAGCAATACAATAGAGATTAACTATAAAGAAGTAGACCCAAAGCTAAACGAGTATATTGCTACAGCTTTTAAAAATAAGCTAACAACTGCAATAGAGAATATCGCTAAAAGCGAAAGATCAGATGCATTAAGTAAGCTTTTAAAAGAGATAGAAGAGAGTGTAGAAGAGAACTCTTCGCTAGAGTTTAGTGCCCAAGAGGTATCTGATGCTTTCTCAAAAGTTGTTAAGCAAAGAGTTAGAGCTATGCTGCTATCTGGTGAGCGTTTAGATAAAAGAGCTTTAAATGAAGTTAGAGATATATCTATAGAGACCAACTTACTACCATCAGTTCATGGCTCAACTTTATTTACAAGAGGGCAGACACAAGCACTTGTTACTGCAACTTTAGGTGACAATAAAGATGCACAAATGTATGAACTCTTAACAAGCTCGAACGCAATGAACGAAAACTTAATGGTGCACTACAACTTTCCACCATACTCAGTAGGAGAGGCTAGATCTATAGGTGCACCAAGCAGAAGAGAGCTAGGGCATGGTAACTTAGCAAAAAGAGCACTAGAGCCAACAGTTATTTTAGAGCAGAATCAGACAGTTAGATTAGTTTCTGAAATTTTAGAGAGTAATGGCTCTTCTTCTATGGCTACAGTTTGCGGTGGCTCATTAGCGCTATTTAGTGCAGATGTTAATGTTGCAAAGTTAACTTCTGGTATTGCAATGGGTGTTGTTGTAGAAGATAACGAAAACTATGCAATTTTAACTGACATTATGGGGGCAGAAGACCACTATGGCGATATGGACTTAAAAGTTGCTGGAACTAAAGATGGTATTACAGCAATGCAGCTAGATATTAAATTAGATGGATTAGATTTAAATATCTTAAGCCAAGCACTAGAGCAAGCAAGCGTAGGGCTAGAGCATATTTTAAATTTAATGCAAGATGCAAAAGAGAAAATTGTACCAAGTGGCGCACTACCATCTCTACTTAGTTTCGAGGTTAAATCTTCGGCTATACCTGTAATTATAGGAAAAGGTGGCTCGACTATTAGAGAGATTATAGAGAAATTTAATGTATCTATAGATTTAAATAGAGATTTAGGCTTAGTTAAACTAAGTGGAGATGACGATGCTACACTTGAAGTTGCTAAAGAGTATATTTTAGAGCTTGTAAGTAAAGATACTAAGTCTATTCCTAAGTACGAAATAGGAAAAGTATATAGTGGTAAAATTGTAAGAAGCGTAGAGTTTGGTTACTTTATACAGATGCCAGATGGTTACGATGCACTACTACATAACTCTAAAATTCCAAACAATATACAAGGTACTTTAAACGAAGGCGATAGTATAGAAGTTAAAGTAATGTCGCAAAAAGATAAAAGAGTAGAGCTTACAATAGCTTAAGAATAAGAAGAGAGTATATATAGGATGCTATATCCTATATAGTATATAAATTTTACCTACTATCTAAATCCAAATTTTATTAAATCGTCTTTAGCATAAGGCATATAGCTTTTTCTAGTAATAATTATTTTTGTATAACCAACAGAAGCCCAGTCGAATATTACAGGTATATCTTTTGGAGCTATATGAATACATCCGTGCGACATCCAGTTAACGCTACCCATATGTAGTGCGTGTCCATATTTAGTAAAAAATATTGCGAAGTCCATATTATTTACACCATCATCGTCTGGGTAGGCTTTTGACATATAGCGTCTTTGTTTTCTAAGCACTGTATATATTCCACTTGGCGTTTTATAGTCGTCTGCTCCTGATGTAATAATACCACTCCACCAAACTATGCCATCTCTATCTACTGCGTAAAATCTTCCATCACTACCAGCTTCTCTTACCGATACTACAATAAACTCTTGACCCTTTAAATTAGTCTCTCTTAGGGTAGTGCCACTACTACTAATGATTCTAAATTTAGTAGTTCCTATTGGCTCTACAATATTAGCACTTAAAAATTGAGCAATAAATATAGTTGCTAAAAGCGCAAACTTTAACTTTAAATTCATAAATTTCCTTCACATATGTTAACTATTATTAAGATTGTATCAAAAAAAACTTACTGTTTATATAATTTTAACAAAAAATAAAGTATAATTTTATCGCTTTTAGGTGATAAGTAGGGATACGCAAGCCGAACGGATTTAAAAGCAAGTCTATAGGACTATAAACAATATAATTTAAGGATATATAATGAAAAAGTTTTTCTTACTTTTCTTAGCACTTGGTGCTTTCGCATTCGCTGGTGAAGCTGGTGGATCAGATATGATTAAAGCATACTCAGTAGTTGCTGCTGGTGTTGGTCTTGGTCTTGCTGCTCTTGGTGGAGCTATTGGTATGGGTCATACTGCTGCTGCTACAATTGCTGGTACAGCTAGAAACCCAGGTTTAGGTAGTAAATTAATGACTACAATGTTCATTGCACTAGCGATGATCGAAGCACAAGTTATTTATACACTTGTAATTGCACTAATTGCACTTTACTCTAACCCATTCCTATAGTAGGTTAGATATAAAAGAGGTATCTTACCTCTTTTATAAATCTCTTCTTTTTTTAAAATCAATTATTTTTGCGGTAGTGGTGGAACGGTAGACACGTTAGCTTGAGGGGCTAATGAGCGTATGCTCGTGGAGGTTCAAATCCTCTCTACCGCACCATTTGTAACCAAAAATAGCAATTTTTACCCTTTTTTTACATATTTTATTTTTATTACTCCATATTTTCAAGTTTCTCTAAGAATTTAGTCATATAATTTGTGTATAAATAAATTTAAAAGGAATTTTTATGACTAAAGCAGAGTTCGTAGAGTTAGTTAAAGACAATGGTGAGTTTTCAAGCAAGGCAGCTGCAGAGGGTGCAGTTAAAGCATTTTTAGATTCAGTACAAGAAGTACTAGTAAAAGGTGACAGTGTTACTTTTGTTGGTTTTGGTACTTTTTCTGCTGTAGATGTTCCAGAGAAGAGTGGTAAAATTCCTGGTAGTGACAAAACTTATACTAAGCCTGCTCACAAAGCACCTAAATTTAAAGCTGGTAAAACTTTAAAAGAAGCTGTAGAAGCTGGTAAGTAAAAACAGGCCCCTCTTTGGGCTTGTTAAATTAAATTTCTTCTAATAATCTTTATACAATACAAATTACTACTAGATAAACTAGCAGCAACTATTTAACCCACTTTTTAATACGCTCAAATGTGTTTTCGAATATACTTTTATGAGGTTTACTATCTATACCAAAGCTATCTTGTAATTTCTCTAGCATATCTTTTTGCTCTTTTGTTAACTTTTTAGGATACACAATTTTAATTTGTGCTATAAAGCGCCCTCTAGATTGTGGTCTGTTAACATTTGGAACACCTTTATTTTTAAATATAAAGTGCTCTTTATCTTTTGTTTTAGAAGATAGCTTAATAGTTAGTTCACCCTCTAAAGATGGCACTTTAATCTCTTCTGATAATAAAATTTGCGTAAAGAATACTGGTACTTCTATATAAATATCGTTACCATCTCTTACAAAGTGCTCGTCGTCTTCTATATCGAAATGTATATATAAGTCGCCTCTGTGTCCGCCATTTGCTATATTTCCTTTTGCTGGAACTCTTAGTCTGTTGCCTACATTAACACCTGCTGGTATATTAACAGAGATTGTCTCTTCTTTATTAATACCACCTAATCCACTACATGTGCTACAGCTCTCTTTAGCAGTTTTGCCTTTACCTTGGCACTGTGGGCACTCTTGAGCGTAAGTCATAAAGCCTTGGCGCATCATAATTTGGCCGTGCCCTTTACAGTAACTACATGTAGTAAACTCTCCATTTTTTGCACCTGTACCTTTACAGTCGCTACATGGCTCTTTATAGATTACCTCTAACTCTTTTTCGCAACCAAAAATTGCTTCGTTAAACTCTAGTGTTGTCTCTAGCTCGATATCTAGCGCATATGGCATTGTTGGGCCTCTTTTAGCGCTACTTCTTGCCGAGCCAAAACCAAAGCTATCGCCAAACATAGAGTTAAAGATATCCATAATATCGTCCATACCGCCAGCACCATAGCCACCGCCGCCACCTTGTGCGTTTAGGCCATCTTTTCCATACATATCGTATAGTTGTCTCTTTTGATCATCACTTAGTACTGCATAGGCCTCGTTAATAACTTTAAACTTATCTTCGGCCTCTTTATCCCCTGGGTTTTTATCGGGGTGATATTTTATAGCTAATTTTCTATATGCTTTTTTAATTTCTGTTGTTGATGCATCTTTAGATACACTTAAAACTTCGTAGTAACAAAGTTCTTCCATAGATATTACCTTTTATTTAAAATTTAGTGCGTAATTTTATCACATTATTATATAATTTTAGAGATATTTTAAAAAGGTTTTTAAATGATTACACATATAGTTATGATAAAGTTCAAAGATGGCACATCTAATGAGGAAATTTTAGAGATAAAAAGCGATATAGAAAATTTAACTAAAACAATAAAAGAGTTAAAATCTATGGAAGTAGGTTTAAACTTTGCAAACGAAGAGAGGGCAATGGATTTAGTTTTAGTATCTAAATTTAATACAAAAGAAGATTTAGATATTTATGCAAAAGATGCAACGCATCAAGAAGTTATAGCTAAAATCAAAAAAGTAGCACAATACACTAAGGTTGTAGACTACACAAATGAATAAACTAGCTCCGTTTAAAAACTTAGTAGAGGCTTTTAATGCAATGCCAGGAATTGGAGAAAAAAGTGCTCTAAAGCTTGCTTACCATATTGTTACAAATGGCTCTTACGATGGCATTAAGCTCTCTCATGCAATAGAGAGTGCAGTAGAGTCTATTGTACGCTGTAGAGCGTGCCACAATTTAAGCGAAGACGAACTTTGCCATATTTGTAGCGACGAGTCAAGAGATAGGAGCAAAATCTGCCTTGTAGAGAGTGCAAAAGATATACTAACAATAGAAAAACTTGGTCAATACAATGGTCTATTTTATGTACTTAGCGATATAGATACATTTGATTTAACACACCTAAAAGATGCCCTAAAAGGTGTAAACGAAATAATATTTGCATTTGCTCCATCGATTGCTAGCGATACTATGATGTTATATATAGAGAGCCAGCTAGAAGAGCTAAATATTACATTTACAAAAATAGCACAAGGTGTACCAACTGGTGTTTCGCTAGAGAATATAGATACACTATCTTTAGCTCGTGCTATAGAAGATAGAGTCTCTATTTAACCTCTTTACCACCAATATATACTGCGTTTGCGCTTGTGCAGTGAATAATTGTATTTAGTGCAATATCTTCGCTAGAGTCGCTATTTAAGTCGTTTGGTAGTTTAAATACTGCAAAATCTGCAAAGAAGTTTTTCTTAATTTTACCAATATCTAAATTTAGTGCATCTGCACCATTTGTAGTAACTGCATCTATTAATTTAACTGCTAGCTTTTTAGGCTCTATATCTGTATGCATATATAGCGCACTTTTTAGCTCATCTAAAATAGATAAAGAGTTATTAGAGCTTAAGCCATCGGTTCCTAGTAGTAAATTTTCTACACTAGATACATCTAGTTTTCCACAATTTAGTAATCTGTTAGAGCGTGGGCAGTGAATAACGCTACTATTGGTGCTATTTATGTGCTCTAACTCTTTTGATGTTGCTTGTGTACAGTGTGTAAATAGGGTTTTGCACTCTTTAAAGGCATTTAAAAAGTTTTCGATATCGTTAACTGGTACAGATGTTTTAAAAAAGTTTTCAAATAACTCTTTAAACTCTCCGCTTGCCTCTGCTAGCCACTCTCGCTCTTGTGGCGACTCTAAAAAGTGCGCTGTTGTAGATAGATTTTTCTCTTTTGCTATTTTTAAAACTTCTCTAAGCAAAATAGGGTGTACTGAGTATGGCGAGTGTATTGCAATTGCTGGGTAGAAGCAATCGTCTGCTAATTTTGCAGATTCGCTTAAACGCATTTTAAAATCGCCAAATAGGGCATCTACCATTGCAGCAGACGAACCTATAACTTCGTTAAAATATACAACTCTTTGTGGTATTTGCTTGCATATCTGCATATCTGCACCAAAGCTAGAAATTGCACCAAAAGTTGTTACACCGCTATTTAGCATCTGTTTTGTAGCATCTTCTAGTATATTTTGTGTTAGTTTTTCTACCAAGTTGTCTCTATTTTCGAAAACGCTATATAGCCACTCTATAAAGCTTCCGTACTTTAGGGTAGAGCTATTTGCACTAAACTCTAAATGTGTATGCGCATTAATAAATCCTGGATATATTACGCTATTTCCACTAAAAGTTGTAACTTCTACATTTGGGTACTTGCTCTTTAAATTACTAAGGGTATCTACCTCTAAAATTTTATTGTCAAATACAATGGCACTATCTTTTAAAAACGAACCCTCTACATATATATATTTACTTGAGATTATTTTCACACTTTAAACCTTTTATAACAACACTTTTAATAGAATTATAGCAAATGAACCCTCTGCATTTAGAGAGTTTAAATTAAAAAAAAGGTTAATATATGAAAATAGTAGTAATTCAAGGACCAAACTTAAATATGCTTGGAGTTAGAGAGCAACATATTTACGGACCAATGAAGTTAGAAGACATTCACGCACAAATGAAGAGCTTTGCAGAGCAAAATGGAGTAGAGATAGAGTTCTTTCAAAGCAACTTAGAGGGTGAAATTGTAGATAGAATTCAAGAGTGCATGGGTGATGCTAATGGTATTATTATTAACCCGGCTGCATATTCGCACACTTCTATTGCTATTAGAGATGCAATCTCAGCAGTAGAGATACCAACAATCGAAGTACACTTAAGTAATATTCATGCAAGAGAAGAGTTTAGAAAAAACTCATTAACAGCAGAAGTATCAGCTGGTGTAATAGCAGGCATGGGGCCATTTGGTTACCACTTAGCAATGATTGGTATGGTTCAGATTATGAACGAGATTAATGCAATGAAAGAGGCAGAAGCTCAACAAAAATAATGAACTACATTATATACAAAAACGAAAATGCACTCTTTTGGGAGTGCGCTTTTAGTTGCGACAATGCAATTTTTTTAAAATTAGGATCAGACTCTTACTTTATTACCGATAGTCGTTACGAAATAGATGCAAAAAATAGTATTAAAAATGCTCAAGTTTTAATTGCGAACTCACTTATAGATAAATTGGCAGAGGTTTTAAAGAGTAACAAGGTTAAAAAGGCAACAATAGATCCCGCCGAGTGGAATCTATTTAGCTACGAACAGCTAAATAGCCAAACACCTACAAAGTTTAAATTTAAACCAAATTTTTCGCATAAAAAAAGAGTTATAAAGAGCCCTCAAGAGATTGCTTATCTTAAAAAAGCAGTTAAAATAGGCAAAAGTAGTTTTAAAAAAATAGCATATGCACTAAATAATTTAGAGGGAGCTAGCGAGTTAGAATTAAACTTTTTAGCCGAATCTTACCTAAGAGATTACGGCACTAGAGATATTAGCTTCGAGCCAATACTAGCAATAAACGAAAATGCAGCAAAACCGCATGCAATGCCAACTAACAAAAAGCTAAAAGGTGGCGATTTAATTCTTTTTGATGCTGGTGTTAAGTATAAAAGATACTGCTCAGACAGAACAAGAACTGCTTTTTTTAATGGAGACTTTAAGTTTAACTACAAGCAGAAATTTAGCTCTAAAAAGATACAAAAAGCCTACGATTGCGTCCTTAAAGCACACGATAGAGCAATTAACAAAGCAAGAAGCGGTATGAAAGCAAAAGAGATAGATGCACTAGCTAGAGATGTTATAGAAAAGGCGGGCTTTGGTAAATATTTTGTGCACTCAACTGGACATGGGGTAGGGCTAGATATTCATGAAATGCCTTATATATCATCTAAAAGCGACACCATTATAGAAGATGGTATGGTTTATACAATAGAGCCAGGTATCTATATAGAGGGCGAATTTGGTATTAGAATAGAAGATATGGTCTATATGCAAGACTCACGCTCAGTTGTAATGTAGGTGGAACTTTGAGCGGTTATTTGTATCTTAAAAAAAGAGATAATACAGTAATAATAAAGAGTAAAAATTTTCCTTCTAATACTAAAAAATATAAAAATGCAACAGCCCTTATTGGGGTAGGTGGAAACCTAGGCGATAGCAAAAGGCGTTTTAACCACTTGCTAATAAAGTTAAAAAAAGATGGTTTAGTTAAAGTAGTTGCAACATCTATAATATATAAAAATCCACCTTTTGGCTACTTGCAGCAACCTTTTTTTTACAATACTTTACTATTAGTAAGTAGTAATTTAAAACCTTTAGAGCTTTTACGCTATACTCAAAGTGTAGAAAAACATTTTAAAAGAAAAAGAGAGTTTAAAGACTCGCCAAGAACTTTAGATTTAGATATAATATTTTATAAAAAGACAAAAATAGATATGGCACCAAAACTTATTGTTCCGCACCCACACTGGAGCAAAAGAGATAGTGTGTTAATTCCACTTAAATATTTAAAAGGAAATAGATGCTTAAAGAGAGTTTTATTGCAACAACACCAAACGAAGCATATAAATTAGCAATACAAAAGTATGGCTCAATAGAGAATTTTAAAGTTATAAGCGCTTCTCAATTTAAAGGCAAAGATGGCACATTAAATGCCGAAATAACTATAGAAATAGAAGAAGAGATATTTAACGAATTTACAGGAATCGACGAAGAAGAGGCACTTTTAGAAGAGATTAAAATACTAAAATCTAAAATGGATAGAATGAAAGATGTCTTAGCTCCTAAAAAAAATGGTAATAAAACTATAGAAGAGGTTAAGAGCATACTAACTAATAAGGGGCTAAATAAGAGCTGGGTTGATTTAATGCTAAACCCATTTATTGGTACACAAGTTGCCGAAGATAAGTCTTTATTGCTATCTTTTGTATTAGAAGAGATAGAAGATTCAATTAATGTAGCAAAAACACCAATAGATAAAAAAGTAAACCTATTTGTTGGGCCAACTGGGGTTGGTAAAACTACAACTTTAGCAAAAATAGTTGCATGGTGCATAAGTAAGGGTATTAAAGAGCAGTCTATTGCTCTTATTAATTTAGACAACTATAGAGTAGGTGCGTACGAGCAGCTAGGCTTTTACGCTAAAAGTTTAGGTGTAGATTACTTTTGTGTAGAGAGTGCTGACGATTTATTTAATTTACTAAATAACTTAAGCAATAAAGATTTAATATTTTTAGATACTGCAGGTAGCTCGCCTTACGATATAGAGAAGCTACTAAATACTGTAAAACTATACAGAAGTAGTTCACTAGATGACAGCTCTGTAAATTTAGTAGTATCTTCGGCATCTAAATATGTAGATTTTAAAGATATTTATGAGCATTTTTCGTTTTTAAATATAGATAGACTTATAGTAACAAAAGTCGACGAAACACGCAATACTGGTAACTTAATTGCCTTTTTACTAGATACAAAATTGCCAGTTTCGTATATTACTACTGGTCAAAATGTGCCAAAAGATTTGCAAATTGCATCAAAAAGAGCAATTTTAGAAAACTTTATTGGCGATATAGATGAAGAATAACCTACAAGCAGACTTACTAATAAGCTCAAAGCTTAACTTTTTTATTAGCGAGCCATTTACTCTAAATAAAAAGAGTAAAAACAGCCTAAAAGTTGGTAGCTACCTTAAGCTAAATAGCAACTCTTTAAGCGTTGCTCTTAAAAGTAAAAGCAGTTTTTTAATGGCTAAAGTTTTTGCTAAAAATAGCTACTTATTTATAAAAAAATGCAAAAAAAACACAAACAAATTTAAGATAAAAAAAGATAACTTCGCAATTAAATTTAACTTAGAAAAAGAGCTACTTACAAACCAAACTGCCATTGCCAAAATGCCTATTAATGCCATAATGCTAAAGGGTAAAAAAGAGTTTGCTAATATAAATCTTTACATTAGCAATGCAATATATATAGAAATTAAGGAAATTTTATGAAAAAGGTTTTACTAGGCTTAAGTGGCGGTGTAGACTCTACAGTAGCTGCACTTTTACTACAAGAGCAAGGCTACGATGTAGTTGGTGTATATATGGTTATGCACAATTTAAAAGAGCTAAATGATGCAAATATTCAAAAGGCTAAAAAGGTTGCAAAGTATCTTGATATACCTTTTTATGTGCACAATATTGAAGATAGCTTTAAAGACGAAGTTTACGACTATTTTGTAGACTCTTACAAAAAAGGCTTAACTCCAAACCCATGTGTAGTGTGTAACCGCAAAATTAAGTTTGGTAAAATGGTAGAATTTGCCGATTCTATGAATATAAACTATATTGCAACTGGGCACTACGTAAGAGCAAAAGATGGCTTTATTTACAAAGGGTTAGACAACTATAAAGATCAAAGTTATTTTTTAGCAGAGGTGGATAAAGAGGTAATTAATAGAGCAATATTTCCACTTGGTAGCTGGGTAAAAGACGATGTAAAAAAATACGCAACAAATGTACCAATACTACAAGAGATAGCAAAACAAAAAGAGAGCAGCGAAATATGTTTTGTAGAAGATAGCTATATCGATATTTTACAAGAGCATATCGAAACAAACTTGCAAGGTGTTGTAAAAGATTTAGATGGCAACGAAGTAGGGCACCATAAAGGTTTTATGCACTATACAATTGGTAAACGAAGAGGCTTTTTTGTAAAGGGTGCGCACGACCCACACTATGTTGTAGATATAGATGCAAATAGTAATACTATTGTAGTTGGCAAAAAAGACGACCTAGCAAATACAACTATTGTTATATCTAATATTAATCTTTTTATAGACTCTAACGATTTTAATGCAAATATTAAAGTTAGGTACAGAACAAGCGGTGTTGATGGTAGCGTAAAGATAGATAAAAATATTGGTATTATAGAGTTAAAAGAGCCAGTATATGGCGTAGCAAAAGGGCAATTTGCAGTATTTTACGACAACGATAAATTACTAGGTGGTGGCGAAATTATAGATATTATAGATTAAATAATTAGTTTGTAGTTTAAAATAAAGTCATCTCCCAAGAAGGGAGAGTAAGTAGTTAGTACTACTTATAGTGCAGTTACATTCTCAGCTTGAGGACCTTTTTGTCCTTCGCCAATTTCGTAAGTTACTTTTTGACCATCTTGAAGTGAAACACGCCCACCGCTTGGATTATTAACTTGTCTGAAGTGAACGAAAAGATCACCTTCTCCATTATCTTGGCTAATAAAACCATAACCTTTTTCATCGTTGAACCATTTAACTGTGCCTTCTAAAACATTAGACATTTTGTACCTTTAAAAATAATTTACACTTACAAGTAAGCGGAAAATATGTGGAAGTTTTTCTAGCAGGGGTAACACTAAAGTAACGCATTGCAAGAAGAGAATCTATCCCTCATTCTTTTCAAAATTAATTATAGCTTGATTTTATAAAGTAAACATTAATAATATAACTTTTTTGTATAATATAACTTATATTTACTTGGAGCACTTAATGAGAGACGACTATGGGCTATCTATATGGGGTAATGACAACTTTGTAATAGATAAAGATAACATACTAATAAACTATAAAAGCAAACCATCAATGCTTGAGTTAACAAATAAAATACGAGAAAAAGGCTTTAAAGGCCCAATACTATTTAGATTTCCACACCTTATAAAAAAACAGCTAAATATGCTTTTTAGCGAGTTTAAAAGAGCAGGAGAAGAGTTTAACTATAGTGGTAAATTTAAAGCCGTTTTTCCGCTAAAGGTTAACCAGTTTCCAAACTTTGTAAACGAAGTTGTAGAACTATCTTGTACATATAACTACGGCTTAGAAGCAGGTAGTAAAGCAGAGCTTATAATTGCAATAGCTAAAACACCAATAGGCGCACCAATTACAATAAATGGCTTTAAAGATAAAGAGATGATATCTTTATGTTTTATTGCAGCAAAAGGTGGGCACGATATTACTATTACAATCGAAGGGCTAAATGAACTTAAAACTATACTAGATGTTAATAGAGAATTTAACAGCACATATAGCGATAATATTATGCCAAATATTGGTATGCGTATTCGTATGCATAGCTCTGGTGTTGGTGCTTGGGCTAAGAGTGGGGGCTATAGCTCTAAATTTGGTTTAACCTCAACAGAGCTACTAGAGGCTTGCGATATGCTCTCTTGCGAGGGATTAATAGAGAAATTTAGTATGATTCACTTTCATATTGGTTCACAAATGGAAGAGATTGGACCACTAAAGAAGGCTCTAAGAGAGGCTGGCAATATATATGCAGACCTTAAAAAAATTGGCGCAAGTAATCTTAGTGCAATTAATATTGGTGGGGGCTTAGCTGTAGAGTATTCGCAAGTTCAAAAAAACCAAAACCGTAACTACTCTATAAAAGAGTTTGCAAATGATGTTGTCTTTTTAATGCAAGAGATTGCTAAAAACAAGGGTGTTGACGAACCAGATATATATACAGAATCTGGGCGTTTTATTGCAGCTAATCACTCGGTTTTAGTTGCACCTGTGCTAGAGCTATTTAGCCAAGAGTACAACGAAAAGAGTCTGCGCTTAAAGGAGCAAAACCCACCACTTATACAAGAGCTTTACGATCTATATAAGTCTATAAATACACAATACGCAAGAGAGTACCTGCACGATGCAATCGACCATCTAGATAGCCTGTTAACACTTTTTGATTTAGGTTATATAGATTTAACAGACCGCTCTAATACTGAAATTTTGGTAAATTTAATTATTAAAAAGGCAATAGAGCTACTATCTAAAGAAAATAGCGATGAGCTAATTAGACTACAAAACAAAATACAAGAGAAGTATTTAGTAAACTTTTCTATGTTTCAATCTATGCCAGATTTTTGGGGGCTAGGGCAGAGCTTTCCTATAATGCCAATATCTATGCTATCTAAAAAGCCAACACTTGCGGCATCTATTTGGGATATAACTTGCGATAGCGATGGCGAAATACCATTTAACCCAAAAACACCGCTTAAGCTACACGATATAGATGTGCAAAATCAAGAGTACTTTTTAGCATTTTTCCTAACTGGCGCATACCAAGAGGTACTAGGAATGAAGCACAACCTATTTACGCACCCAACAGAGGTAGTAGTAAAGTTTAAAGAAAATGGAGAGTACTACTTCGACTCTATACTAGAGGCGCAAAATTTAGTAGATATTCTAGATGATATCG
>Ga0256914_1002402_pt1 | contig 15690 bp, 13 predicted proteins | sample HulkmetaG_FD_191571 | JGI IMG/M metagenome (GOLD analysis project Ga0256914, IMG submission 191571) | Hydrothermal chimney microbial communities from Main Endeavour vent field at the Juan de Fuca Ridge, Pacific Ocean - Hulk | ecosystem: Environmental > Aquatic > Marine > Hydrothermal vents ... | reverse complement strand
TGACCGCTGAAATAGGTACCGTTAAAATCTTCGCCAAGTTTTATACCGTCAATTTTAACAGTTCCGAGTGTTGATGTTTTGATCTTCAGATTGACTTCACTGCTGTTTAAATCAAATTTCTCTTTTAACTGGTTTCTTATGATCGATGGTCTTTGATCTGCAAAATCTTTCATTTTATCGATCTCTTTATACCAGTCGGCTACATCGGTATAGTTGGTATAATAGTTATATATATCTCCTTCAAGATGGATTTCAGACCATCTTGCATATTGTCTTGGAATCTCCGGTTCGATAACAGATTTTAGCTGATTTAAAACGCTTTTTACTCTGTTTGGTTCAAAAGTTGTATTGAGATGGGTATTGAATTTCTCTATAAAATGCTCTTTGAATGTAGAGTTTTTCAATAGATTTCTTAGAAGAAAGGTAGCCCACGGAGGATTTGGCCATGATGGTCCGTCACTTGCCGTTGCCAGTTCCAAAAGATTATAATTTATCCCCGCAACGGTATCTCTCAAAGAAAAACCAAAATCCGTATCATACATGATCCATCTCCATTTTGAATCATCTTTCCTCTCTCTCCAGTATCTTACATTGTTTCCCGGCCAGTCCCAATTGGCAAAAAATATTTCCGCAATCTGATAATCGATAAATTCATCTATATCTATTTTTGAAGAGACATATTCATAATCATCGCTGTTTGATAAATCATGATTTTCAATATACTCTATCAAAGCATTATAAGCCTCTCTGTCTCCGCTTAAAATCTCTACATTGTTTTCCAAAAGATCAACCTTTTTGGCTTTATGATTTTCTTCGAGATAGGCTTTGTTGATCTTTTCTCTTATATTGTAAAGTCCCCAGAATTTTCCGTTTAAAAACAGAAGAGTCGGTTTATATGCCTGTGTGTCTATATCTGTGTTGTCCTTGACAAGAGTCTGCATAAAAGCATCTCTTAGCATACTTTTACCCCAGTCATTACCGGAGTTTCTCAATATAAAATCCTCAAATTCATCAACTTTTTTATCATCAAAAAGTTTATATTCCAGTTTTTTTTGACCATATTTGCTTTTTATTTTTATGGCAAATGATTTTTGTGGTACGGTACGGGAGCATTTTCCCATGATCTCCACACCGACATCCAGAGAAAAACCTACTGTTTTATCATTTTTAAGATAGGTTATATTTGCGGCTCTCTCCCAATCTTGAAAATAGTTTGCTTTTTTGGGACCAAAACATCCCATCGAATCGGCTCCGTTTGTTCCTACGGTATTTATTCCTATCTCATCATCGTTTAAAAATTTCGGATCCATTGTCAAAGATACGACAGGCAATGAACTGTTTTCATCGATAAGATATGTTTTTGTAATTGTCTTGCTTGGGAATTTGTCATCACTGTATTTGACAGCTCTTACAACGGTTGTTTTATCTATCACTAAAGGATCACTGTAAAGAGTGGAACTCTCTGTCGGAATGGAGCCGTCAAGAGTATAATAGACTTTATCGTTTCCGGAAATATTTTCAAATGAAAGAGTTATATTGTCTCCATAAAATCCGCTTTCTTTGCTAAAAGTCGGATTATCAGCACGGTTCAATACTTTTAATCCATTGTTATTTGGATCTTTTGGAGTAGGAAGCATATAAATAGTTTCATTTTCATTGCCTGGAGATCTGCCAAAAGAGATATCGGAGGTTTGCTCTTTGAAACTTAGATAATCAACCACATCTCCGCTTGGATCAAACAAAACAACACTTTCACCTTTGGAAGAGAGTTTGAAGTTGGTATGAATATCATTCAAAGTTTTGTTCTCATCATCCGCCCAGATGAGCATATAGCCTTTTGGAGCTATAATCGTACCTTCTGGAAACTGATATTTTTTCTCTCCTATCTCATCACTTATATAGTAACCGCTTAGATTTACATCTGTGTTTTCATTATTGACAATCTCTATCCAGTCGGAAAAATTAAAAAAATCATTGTCATAAGCTGTTTTCGTATTTGCTGCCATTAATTCGTTTATTTTGATATCAGCGCTGTAATCGCCCAGAAAATTTTTGGTTATTCGTCCAAATTCCGCCGATTCCAAAAAGGCATCGACCACATATTGACGGGTTGCTCCCTCTTTTTCCAACTTGTTTTTCCAGAAGTTGAATCCTTCGCTGTCAGGTTCTCTGTTCATCAGTGTCCTGTAAACAATTGTCAAAAACTGATCGTTGTTGAAATTTTTGTCTTTGAACTCTTTTGAAAAGAAAAATCCCTCCGCTATATCTTTGGCGCTTTTTTTACCGCTTTTTAGTTCACTTTTCCAATACTCTATTCCGGCTCCGTCAGCCCGTCTTCCAAGGATAAGATTGTAAAATCTCTCTATAAATGCCTCTCTCTCATCATCTTTGTTGTGAGAGAGAATTTCAAAATCCTTCTGACAAAGAGTAGTAAATTCATCAGAAAGAGCAAAACCGTAAAATATCTGATCTCTTAGTTTTCCGTGATTTTCTATCTCATTAACCCAATAGGCAAGACCTGTGGATTCGGGATCTCTGTTTAGAAGTGTTTTATATGTTCTTCTGACAAACTCCTCATTATCGAGATTTGCATCTTCCAACTCCTGACTTCTGAAAAAATCTTTTGCAACACTTGTCGCACTTGCATTTTCATACAGAAGTTTTTTTACCCAGAAGTTAAATCCCCCGCTGTCTGGAGTTCTGTTTAAAATATTTTGATATAACCTTGTAACAAAATCCTCTACCTTTTCGTTTTGTGATTTGGCATATAAACTGCCTGTTATTAAAGATAACGAAACGAAAAGCAAAAAAAACATATGTTTTATTTTTATCATTTTGACCTCTCTTATTGATAAAATATATTGTATAATTATATGCTTTTTTCTTTAGAATTTTATTAAAAAAAGTTTTATGAGTATAAGTTAAGTTGCTATTTTTATGTAAAAGTAAAATAAAATCGCCTGTTTTCAGGCGATTTTATCAGCAGTTTTTTCTGGCTTCTTTTAGAGTATCAGCTATTAAAAATGCAAGTTCCAAAGCCTGATTTGCATTGAGTCTCGGATCGCAGTGAGTGTGATATCTGTCTGCCAACTGCTCTTCTGTCAGCTGTTCTGCTCCACCTATACATTCCGTAACCTCTTTACCGGTCATCTCAAGATGGATACCTCCTGCGTAAGTACCTTCGGCTTTGTGAATGGCAAAGAAATTTTTCACCTCTTCCAATACATTGTCAAATGCTCTTGTTTTATAATTATTTGATGTTTTGATCGTATTTCCATGCATCGGATCACAGCTCCAAAGGACTTTTTTGCCCTCTCTTTGAACAGCTCTTAAAAGCGGTGCCAATCCCTCTTTGACTTTATCCGCTCCCATTCTTACGATAACATTTAGTCGTCCCGGCTCATTTAGAGGATTGAGCTTGTCAATCAGTTTCAAAAGTCCGTCAGGAGATAAAGAAGGTCCGGCTTTTATACCGATAGGATTGTCTATACCTCTTAAAAATTCTACATGGGCTCCGTCTATCTGTCTGGTTCTGTCTCCTATCCACAACATGTGCGCCGAGCAGTCATACCATCTGCCTGTTATACTGTCTCTTCTTGTAAGTGCTTCCTCATAATTTAAAAGCAAAGCTTCATGAGAAGAGTAAAGGATGGTTTCTCTTATCTGAGGTGATGTTTTCGCCGTGATACCACACGCCTCCATAAAATGAAGAGCCTGGGCGATTCTGTCGGCCAAATCACTGTATCTCTCCCCTACTGCTCCCTCTCTTACAAATCCCAGATTCCACTGATGCACTTTATGCAAATCGGCATAACCCCCTCTAGCAAAAGCTCTTATGAGATTTTGTGTAGCGGCTGATTGATTGTATGCCTGAATCATCCTTTGCGGGTCAGGTACTCTTGATTCTTCATCAAATGCGATGGAGTTTATGATATCTCCTCTGTAACTTGGAAGTGTTACATCGCCGATTGTCTCTGTATCACTTGATCTTGGTTTTGCAAACTGACCGGCGATACGACCGACTTTTACAACAGGACAACCTCCGGCAAATGTCAATATAACAGACATTTGAAGCATAACTTTGAAAAAATCTCTGATATTGTCTGCATTAAATTCCGCAAAACTTTCCGCACAGTCTCCGCCTTGAAGCAAAAAGGCTCTGCCTTCTGTGGCATCTGCCAATTTTCTTCTTAGATTTCTTGCCTCCTCCGCAAAAACTAAAGGAGGATATTTGCTTAATCTGTCTTCAACTTTGTTTAACAAATCCTGATTCGGATATGTAGGACTCTGAACGGCAGGTTTCAATCTCCAGCTTGATTTGTTCCAATTACTCATTTTTGCACCTTTGATTTTTTTCGCATAATTATAGTACTTAATAGTTTTGAAGTCAAATAAATTTCGATATAATTTTAAAAAGGAGAGAGATGTTTGATATTTTCAGCGCTTTAATGGTAGGAAGTATAATTGCATTTTTACTATACAAAAATTTAAAAAAAATCACTGATAGACTAGATGTTATAGAAGATTCTTCATTTGAAATATATTCAAATTTTGCCGTAAAAGCTGAAGAGTATCTAAGAGAGATAAAAAACGATATAGAAAAAGAGGAAAAACTTTTTTTAAAGGAAAGAACGAAGAAAAAAGAGATTGCCGAAAAGTTTTTGGATCTTATAAGGGAACTTCTCTTTTTTGAAACGATTCAGGCAAAGCAGATGAAGAAGGCAGAGGCGGAAGAGAAACTTTTTGAAATTCTTTCATCTGCGGATGAGATAATAAGAAAAGAGATAAAAGAGGGAGAGAAGATAGCCGATTCTTTGAGAGAAAAACTTTTAAATGATTATGAGAAGATAAAAGATGAAATCAGATAAAAAATTTTCCATACCGCAAGAGCAGATCATAGAATTTTCCACAATAGAGGCAAAATGTGTATATCTGCCTCAAAAGCGTATGAAAATGAGTTATAAATATATAAAAAATTCTACATTTAGTTTTAACTCAGAACTTACAAAAAGAGGTTGGAGGCGTTTTGGGGAATACTATTCACGCCCCTGCTGCAATGAGTGCAGTGAATGTAAAAGTTTAAAAATAGATGTTGAAAAATTTACTTTTAAAAAATCTGCGCGAAGGGTTTTTAAAAGAAACAAAAACACCCGTATCTATATTCAAAAACCGACCATTACAACTACTCATATTGAGTTGTATGAGAAATATCACAAATTTATGAGTCAGAAAAAGGGATGGATATACAATCAGATATCACCGGCTCTTTATAACGAACTTTATGTTCAAGGTTACGGAGAATTTGGCAAAGAGATACTTTATTTTATAGACGGAAAACTAGTCGGTGTTGATCTTATAGATTTTTGTAATGACGGTATCTCTTCTGTATATTTTTATTATGATCCTGATTTTTCAAAATATTCTTTGGGCAGATACTCTATTTACCAGCAGATATTGATAGCAAAAAAATATGATTTAAAGTGGATATATTTGGGATATTATGTAAAAGACTGCAACTCTTTAAATTATAAAAGCAACTTCAAACCTCATAAAATTCTCCAGGGTCTTCCGTCATTGGAAGAGAAACCTTTATGGCTGGATGCCTAAAATTTAAAAGGTGTCCTGACTTCCAGTATAAAATCCGGTGAATCACTTGTCAGCCCGATTCCCAAAGATACATTTACAGCTTTATCCTTATTCAGTGCCCAACCCGCACCTATCTTTAACTGTGCTACATTCATCGTGGAATTTGATACTTTTGTTCTGTTGCCGTCAACTGTTGAATATGAGGAAAGAGTATAGTCAAACTGAAACTGGGCATTTACTGAAAAGTTATATGAGATGGCATATCCCAAACCTCCGTTGATGCTTATCGAATCACCGGGTTCAACTTTTTGCAGTATCCGTCCGTTTACCATCTGGTTTACATCTTTTGGAACATTGTATGCGTAAGAAAAACCTCCAAATACCACACTTGGATCAATACTTTTTATAAAATTGGCTCCGGCTTTAATAGAGTAGTATCCGGTACCCAAAGGGAGTTCATTTTTCAAATCTATATCATAAGGGCTCTGTCCCGTATCTGATTTGAAACTGAGATTTACAATCATTGCCGGTCTGTTGGCAGTCTCTCGAAATATCTGATCACTCAAAGTCAAACTGATATCTCCTATACCGACTTCATCGATCAAATCCTCTTTGTTTGCTTCAACTTTTGCTCTTTGATCATGTCTGTAAATAAAAGGAACTGATATTTCAGCCTGTAAATAGTCCGTAATACCGTATCTCAAAAATACGATATCGCTTATTATATCTCTTTTTATCGATTCTATTCCAAATTGCCCCAGAGTAAGAAATACAGGATCCAAAATCGCAAAACTATCTAAAAATATCTGATTTGAAGAGTTATAGGTAAACTGAAAATCATTTTCCAATTCAAAAGTTCCCTTTTTTAAGAGTACATAATCTCTTTGAAAATGTTCCAGTACCTCTTTTGGTTGGGACTCTTTTTTTAATACATCTGCAAGTTTTTTATTTACGGAAGCTGAAAAAAGTGCAGAACCCATCACGGAAGCACTCAAACAGAGAATAAAAACTCTTTTTGTTGTAGGTAATATTTTCATAGATAGTTCCTTAATGATCTAAAATTGTTCTAAATGATTGCGCATTATAATTGAATATATAAGTACGCAATATATTTGAACTCACCCATCTCTTGTCGTCATTAGAAATAGCAAGTCTGTTTATACCTTTTCGCCTTGGTTCTATGATAAGAGCAATATTTTTATACCACATCTCTTCAAATTTATCTCTTTGCAAAATAGTATTTCCAAGTGCCGGATCAGCCAAAAACACTCTGCCCTTATAAGCTCCTCTAAAAACGACAAAATGTTTGTAATTGCCGATTGTTATAGTAACGATTGCAGGTTTTCCAAGATCTATCAGTGAATCCAAATCCAGTTTGTAACCGTTTACCTTGTATCCCAAAACATTTGACAGTTTTTTTATATCCAAAAGAGAAAAGCCTTTGTTTTCTACAATTTTTCTTTTATTTCCAAAACGAAAAAGTCCGTTTATCACCTCATTTTCCGTCAGCGGATCATTTAGATAATATTTATATACGGTTGCTGTCGCTGCCGATCCACAACTAAAATCCATTTTTTGTCTTACTAAATTTTTTGAATTGATAGTTTTTGCAGTTTTTACATGCGGATAGATTTTAAAAGAACCGAATCTGCTGCCTATCACAATAGGTACTTTAGAATATCTGTTTTCTGCATTTAAAATCATACCATAAAATAATAGAATTATAATAAAAATAGTTTTAAGATACTTTATATTATTCATTTTTTAAAGTTCTTCTATTTTTTTTGATATTTTTAAGTATATACTACATACAGCTATACTTGCAATCACGACAAATAAAAAAGATAGCGGTAACTTGACACATTCTATCAATTTAACAAGATACACTATCCAATCTCCTTCTTCTGATTAAAATTATATTGACCAACTTAAATATTTTTGCTAAAATATAGAGTAGCAAAAATATTTACATTTTTAGACTTCTTAAGCTTTCCTGCTACTATCTTAATAAAAGTCTTATGTAAATTTTTTTGTTTTTCCATCTTTACACATTCAGCAGGACCTTTTAAAAAGTCTGTGCTGAGTGTGTTTTCAAAAAGGTTTTAAAGCGGATTGTAATTGATTATTTATATTGATTCCGCCGGTAATTTTTGAATTCATAACAAATACTATATTAATCGGCACATTTACCGATGAGTTTACAGCATTGATAGGAACAAATGCATCTTTTTGAGCAAATCCGCTTATCATAAGTGAATCTACCAAATTTGTAGGCATTCCTGAATATTTAAAAAGGTTTGGATTTCCTCCGCTTAGATTGGTTGCCGTATAGTTTGGAAAAGCCAAAGAACTCTTTATAGCATCGTCCATTACCTGATAATTCAAACTAAAACCCTGCGCAGATATTTCAGACAACTCTTTATCTTCGAGTACTTCTATACTTCCTGCAAATGAGGAGATACATAACAACATAAACATTATAATAAAATAGCTAAGTTTTTTCATATCATTTCCTTTTTTTACACTACTTTGAGCAAAACTGCTAAAGCAATGCCATAAAAAGAGGGGGAAATACCCTCTTTTTAAAAGTTTGTTGCTGTTTGTACTGCAGTTTGTGTAATACTCCAATTAGTTGCTGTTTGAATATTTGCAATATTTAAACCATAGTTGACTGCACTGCCTGCTGTGTTACCCAAAATCAAGCTTGATGTATTGGTTTGTCCGTTGATTAGTTGGACTTTTCCGTTATTGTTAGCCTGTTTTTCGATATTGCCGTTGTTTGTTACATTTTGATTATGAGTTCCGCAATTTTCAGCATGTTGTGTATTTGTTTGTGTAAGTATGGAAGCACTGGTTGGTTTTCCGCTTACATCCAATATATTTGTACCGCTGTTAACCGCAGAATCTGCATTGTTGTGAGAAGCAAGTGATGACAAATTGTTTTGAGCATCTTTAACTTGAACCGCACCGTTATTGTTTTGACCGTTATCGGCACTTCCGTTTACGATAACCTGAGGAGCTTTATATTTATTAACCGCATTTTGTGTATTTGTTTGATCAATAAAGTTCAAATTCCCCGCATTTTCGATAGAAGCGATGTTTTGTCCGATATTAACCGCTGAATTTGCAGTATTTGTAAAAGCCATTCCTGAAATATCATTTTGAGCGCCGTTTACCTGAACTGCCGCATTGTTATTTTTGGCATTTACCGCTTTTTTGGCTGTTGAAACTCCCTGATATTCATATTCTCCGCCTACATTCATAGCATTTTGATTATTTACCTGAGATATTTTTATATCTCCTGTAACATCTTTTGCTTCCATAATGTTTTGAGCGATATTCTCTGCAGAATATGAGGTATTTGTAACCGCCAATCCGCTGATCTCATTTTGAGCGTTGTCATTTGCCTGAACTGAAGCACTGTTGTTTTTTTGCTCTTCGGTATTTTCACCGTTTGTTACAGTTTGCTCTATGGCAGTTTTGGCATGTTCCGCATTTTGAGAATTTTCCTGCCACAATTTAGGATTCTCTGTATCTGTTGCGTAAAGAATGTTTTGACCCACATTTTTAGCTGAAGATGCTGCATTGTCTATAGACAAAGCACTTGCTTTGCTTTGGGCATCTCCGTTTAGCTGGATAGCCGCATTGTTGTTGCTTTGTGTCATAACTGTATCTTCACTTGTAACATGTTGTACCAAAGCATTGGTATTGGATGCCTGTTGTGAATTTTTTTGTCTGAGAACAAGATCTTTTGATTTGTCAACAGTTAGAATGTTTTGCCCTTCATTGATACCTGATTTGGCAGCATTGACCATTACTGATGCTGAAGCTTCGGATTGTGCGCCGTCGCTTAGATTAACTGCACCGTTGTCATTAACCTGTTCTTTCAAAGAACCTTTGTTGGTTGTTGTCTGGATGGCATTTTTACCGTTTTTGGCAATTTGACAGTTTTTCTGTGTCAATTCACCGCTGCCGTTTGTCAAACTTGCTACATTTTGATGAGCATTGATTGCGGAAGAGGAACTGTTAACTACCTCCATTCCCTGAGCATTCTTTTGAGAATCTCCTTTTAACTCCAAAGCCTCATTATTGTTCAACTGCGAATTTGTTGTTCCGCCGTTATAGATATTTTGGATACCCTGGGCACTTACCGTGCCTAACTCAGATTCAGATAACGAACTGATTTCAGCCATTGCAACTGTAGATGAAACCATTACAGCTATCAAACCAGAAATCATTAAGCGTTTTCCTGCTACCATCTCTAACTCCTTATATTAAGATTAGGATAAGTAATCTTTACTTTCCGATATAAAATTATCACACACAATTATGCAGATTTTATGCAGAAAAGTCTGTTTTTCTACAATAAATAATAATTTTTTTTATTTCTATCCATTTTTTTTAAAAATAACATAAGTTTTAAAACTATTTAATAATTAATTTTTTTTTAATTTAACAGAATAATTACAATAACTTTTACTTTTTTAAAAAGTAAATATAATTTAAACTTTATTTCAAATGGTTTTATATATTATTCAATAATATAACCCACACCTTTAATATTTTTTATAATCTTTTTACCTATTTTTTTATGAATATCCCTTATATGACTTGCCAAAGTTTTATAATTTTTTATTTCATCCTCCCAGAGATATTCACTTAAAATATCCTGTCCGACAATCTGCCCCCGGTTTTTGGCTAAAAAATATAAAATCTCATGCTGTTTATTTGTAAGATTGACGATTTGATCCTGATAATGCAATTCCCTTTTTGATAAATTATATTTAAGATTGCCGTTTATACGGATCTCTTTGTTGTAATGCGTACATCTAAGAACATTATTGATTCTCACCATCAGCTCTTCTATATCAAAAGGCTTTTTTATATAATCATAACAACCAAGATAAAAAGCTTTTTTGATATAGGAGATCTCTTTTTTATTACTTATAATAATAGAGGGAGTATTTATGGAGTTGCTTTCCATATACTCCAGAATTTCAAATACATCTCCGTTTTTGATATCTATATCCAGTATCAAAATATCAAAATTATACAAATTGGCTTTTAACAATAATTCATCACCATCTTCATATTTGTTAATAGAGTAATTTTGAGTTTCAAAATAAAATGGAATTCTTCTTTTATAAAATATATCATCTGTCAATAATGCAATTGTCATCCCACACTCTTTATAATTTCTCTTTTTTACCGATATTCAAAGATAAGGGTAATAAGTTTTATATTGATCTATTATAACTCATAAAGATAAAAATTGTTCACATATAAAAGAATTATTTACTTACTAAAAATATTATTTAAGCAAGTGTGAAGAGAAGTAACTAAAAAGTAAAAAAGGTGTATTAAATTTTATTTAATACACCATAAAGTAAAGAAATATTGTCTAATATCTGAGAGTTTCAAACCATGAAACGGTTTGGAGATAAGAAGGACCGGCACACTCTACATGATCATCTCCTTCAAGTGTTATCAGTTCGACATTTTTTGAACCGTTTGCTATAAAATTTTCAAAAGCATTTTGGGCATTGAAATAGGGAACTATCGGATCATGATCACAATGTATTATTCTCATATTGCTTTTGGGTGTCCAGTTATGTACGGAATTTTCTGCAAGAGCATTTTTTATCTCCTGTTCACCGTCGGAAAAATATCCGGCTAAAAAATCGGGTCTGAAAAGCTGTGAAGTCATATTTGTAAGCTGTGCAAAAATATCATCTCCTTTTTTATCACCGTCAAACAAAGAAGCCAACTTATCCGCATAAGGTTCGTTTATGATCTCTTTTAGTCTGTTCCATCCGTAATATTCGTTATAAGAATATACAACATCCGCAACAAAAGGAGAATAATTCAGCATACTGTTAAATAGTGTAAAATCTGTCGTAGCTTTTAGATCATACGGTCCTGCCATGGGTGCTGCTGCCGTTACTTTGAATTCATCGGCATATTTCTCTTCCATCTCTTTAAGTGTTGCCATGGTTACATAACCGCCTTCTGAATATCCTGATAAGAAAAGTTTGTCATTTAAAGGGATGTTGTTTGAAACGCAATATTTCCTGACAGCTCTTATCATATCCATTACAGCTGTGGCTGAGGGTTTTTCTATAAGATACGGATGAAGTTTGTCGCTACTTGCGCCAAAACCGATATAGTCTGGCATAGCCAATATAAAACCTTTCATAGCCGTCATCAAAATAACACTGGCATTTAGAGGATTGTTTGAGGGTGCTTCGTCATCTGAAAAAATGGTTCCGTGTTGATCACTGATAAGAGCTGTCGGGAGAGTAAGACCCAAAGGTATTGCCAAAAGACCCGAAGCATTTATGACATTGCCGTTTTGATCTACGGTTTTATAAATGAGCAAAAATGTTTCTATACCGTAAACAATCGGAGAACTTATATGCATATCATTTAGGATTTCCGCCATTTGGGTTGGGGTATAAGTAGCGGTTTTTGTCAAACTTACAATATCTCCGGGATGAAGCACAACATCAGCGGCACTCCCTCCGCCACCTCCGCTTCCTCCTCCGCATCCTGTGAAAAAGAGCATGATAAAACCTACAATTGTATATGTAAACTTCTTAAATTTTATTTGAAACATCCGATTCTCCTTTTAGTAAATTTTTCTGATTCTGATATTTTTTGAGTTAATCATATAATTATTATGATTATTATCTTCTAAAACCAATTCAAATTTCAAGTTTTCATCCCCTATGGCAACTTTACACTCTCTTATCGTAAGTTTGATATCTTTTTTTGTCTCTTCGATCTCTTTTATATTTTTTACATTGCAGACTCTGTTTTTAAAGAACACTTTTATCTCTTTGGGAGTAATTTTAAAGGTGCAGTTTTCTTTTAGAAGGTCTATTTTTATGATAACGGTTGTATCTTTTTTTGATGAGAGTTTTGGCATCAGATTGATCCATGCCGTGGTTTTTTTCAAAGAGAGTTTACATTTTGTGCTTTCATATTTTTTCATATTCAAATTACATCCGTAAAAAAACAGAAGAAGTATCGATAAAAAGATTTTGTTCATTCATCTCTCCCAAGCCTGTCAAATGTTATCTCAACACTTTTTACCAATGAATCCAGATTGTATCCTCCTTCAAGCAAAAATGCCGTTGGTTTGTCTTTTGCAAAATCCAAAATTTTATCTACCATTTTTTCAAGTGCCTGAAATGTTATATTTGCACTTGATATCATCTCATCTTTCATCAGATCATACCCTGCCGAGACTAGTACGATATCAAAATCAAAATCTTTTGGTAACTCGTCAAAAAGAGCCAAAAACTCATCATCTTCTATACCATCTTTATAGGGCATATTTTTGTTATACCCTTTTGCCTTGCCTTTTCCTCTCTCGTCACTGCTGCCGGTAAAATAGGGGTAGTTGTTTTTTTCATGCGTACTGAAATAAAATACGCTCTCATCCTCATAAAAGATATCCTGGGTTCCGTTTCCGTGATGAACATCAAAATCTATGATCATCACTTTTTTGTATCCCGCATCCTGAGCATATTTTGCCATCAGGGCGATATTGTTAAAAATACAAAATCCCTGTCCCATAGAACGCTCTGCATGGTGTCCGGGAGGACGGAGATTTAAAAATGCTCTTTTGAGAGTTTGATTTTTGAAAAGTCCGATAGCATTTTTCGTACAGGTAGATGCTCTTAGAGCAACATCATAACTTTCCTTTGAGAGGATTGTATCACTGTTTAGAATCATTCTGACTCCGTTTTCATAACCGTTTTCAACCCAATCAACATAACTCTCATCATGAATACGATAAAGATCACTTTTGTTTTGAACAACAGAAGGGATCTTGTGATATCTAAACTGCGAACGAATCATATCATCGATCAAAACAACTCTTTTCTCATTTTCTATATGAGTACCGGTATCATGAAGAGTGAAAAAAGGATCATAAAGATAACCAACCATAATAAAATCCTTTGTATCTCTTTTTACTGATTATAGCATAAAGATAATATTTTAAGTAAGCTTTCGTTATCATTGTAGTATTGGTTTGTCTTGTATATATTTCCTTTACATACTTTAATTTTAGTTTTCACACTATTTAGGATTAAAAAATGAAATTTGTTGCGTTGATTATCATTACTCCCAATAAAAGGAAAAAAGAGGCTATAGCAGTTGCAAAGGAAAGGGGTGCCAAAAGTGTTACAATAATAAAAGGGAAACATTTGGGAAAGAAGTTTAATTCTTCCTTGAAAAATTTGATGGGAGAGAGTGTTTGCCTTTTATTATTTCTAATTCCAAGAAAATTATCTTTAAAGGTGATAAAAGATATCAAAAAACACTTTTGCAGTGATAAGTTTTCAAAAGATGCAATAGTTTTTACTGTTCCTTTAAGCCATATCGAGGGGTTGGATACGGATGAGATTCATCAGTTTGAAAACAGAATAAGAAACATGATATAGGAGTAAAATATGGTACTGGTTGAAGATATTATGACAACAAAAGAGAATCTGGCTATCGTAAGCCAGATGACTTCTGTAAGGGAAGCTCTTAAAAAGATGAAAGATTATCAAACCCATTCCGTTGTTGTTGATAAAACTCACAAAGAGGGTGCTTACGGTCTTTTGACTTTTAAAAATGTCTTGCAGTCAATTGTTGCAGAAGACGGAGATATCGATCTTTTGAATGTTTATGATATATGCTCGATGCCGGCTGTCTCCGTATCTGCAAAACTGGAGCTTAAATATGCGGCAAAAATGATGGTTAAAAGCAGTATAAAAAGGCTTCTTGTTATAGACAACAACGAACTTTTCGGTATTATAACAATGACTGACATTATAACTACTCTCATAGAGTCGGTAGAAGATATCTAAAAAGGTTTTTTGATTTTTAGATCTATTTTTACAAACAGTTTTGGGATACTCTTTTCAAGAGTTTTGGGTCTGATAAGGGATCTTCTTACCGCTTCGATACTTGGAGCGAATATATACAGTGATATATTTTTCGTTGCTTTCAAACTGCCAAATCTTTTTCGCCGTATTTTTGCGGAAGGGGCATTTGTGCAGAGTTTTCTGCCCTCATTTGCAAGAGCAAAACAGAAAAGTCTTTTCAGTGCCGCCGTATTTTTGCGTTTTATTCTGTTTTTGATTCTGTTTTCTTTGGTTGTAACTTTTTTCAGTCCTTTTTTTACAAAACTTATAGCGGTGGGATTTGACAGTGAAACGATCAAAAAAGCATCTCCTTTGGTAGCTGTTAATTTTTACTATCTTGACCTGATTTTTGCCGTAACTTTTTTGGCATCTTTGCTTCAATACAAAAATCATTTTGCAACAACCGCTTTTGCTACGGCACTTTTAAATATCGGTATCATCTCAGCGCTAATCATCTCAAAAGGATTACCTCCAAAAGAGATAGTCTGGTATATGAGTTACGGTGTTTTGGCAGGAGGTGTTTTACAGCTTCTTGTTCATATAATTGTGGCAAAAAAGCTTGGAGTTTTGAAAATTTTGACAAGCGGTTTTATCTATCTCAAAAGAAAAAGCTATCTGATAAAAGATGAAGTGCAGAGATTTTATCTCTCTTTTTTTCCTGCCATTTTGGGTAACTCAACTGCTCAGGTATCCGCTTTTTTGGATACATGGTTGGCAAGTTTCCTAAGTGCCGGAAATATCAGTTATCTTTACTATGCAAACAGGATCTTTCAGCTTCCTCTTGCTCTCTTTGCGATAGCAACATCAACCGCCATTTTTCCGAAAATCGCAAGATTTTTGAAAAATGATGAAGAAAAAAAAGCTCTTGATATCTTAAACAGAAGTTTTTGGTTTTTGACCTATTTTTTGGCTCTTTTTGTTGTAGGTGGGGTTATTTTGTCCAAAGAGGTGGTTGGGCTTCTTTTTGAAAGGGGTGCGTTTGAGGTCTCGGATACCTCTTCAACCGCTTTGGTTTTGGCTATGTATCTCATAGGACTTCTTCCCTACGGTCTGTCCAAAATCTTCTCTCTTTGGCTCTACTCAAAACACAAACAAAAAGAGGCGGCAAAAATCGCATCTTATTCACTCGGAGTCAATATAGCTTTGTCTCTTTTGCTTATCTATCCCTTAAAAGCAGCCGGTT
>Ga0256914_1002401_pt1 | contig 15692 bp, 9 predicted proteins | sample HulkmetaG_FD_191571 | JGI IMG/M metagenome (GOLD analysis project Ga0256914, IMG submission 191571) | Hydrothermal chimney microbial communities from Main Endeavour vent field at the Juan de Fuca Ridge, Pacific Ocean - Hulk | ecosystem: Environmental > Aquatic > Marine > Hydrothermal vents ... | reverse complement strand
ATGACAGCAGCGACAAAGGCTTTGACGCGGACACCGCGGGGGTGCTGGTGGCTATTTCGAAGCAGTCGCCCGACATTGCCCAAGGGGTTGATGCCGCGTTGGAGGTGCGCGATCGTTTGACCGACGACGAAGTGGCCTCGATTGGCGCGGGCGACCAGGGCATGATGTTTGGCTTCGCGTGCAATGAAACGCCCACGCTCATGCCCATGCCCATCTACTTGGCGCACAAACTCACCCGCCGCCTGACCGAGGTGCGCAAGCGCGGCATCTTGCCTTGGCTGCGGCCTGACGGCAAGGCCCAAGTCACGGTGGAATATGCCTACGGCAAGCCCAAGCGGGTGCATACGGTGCTGGTGAGCACGCAGCACGCGCCCGAGGTGTCGCAGGAAGAAGTGCGGGCCGGCGTGATCGAGCATGTGATTCGCGCGGTCATCCCGGCTGAGATGCTGGACGAAAACACCCGTTATTTGGTCAACCCCACGGGCCGTTTCGTCATCGGCGGCCCCATGGGCGACGCGGGCATGACGGGCCGCAAGATTATCGTCGACACCTACGGCGGCATGGGCCGTCACGGCGGCGGCGCGTTCAGTGGTAAAGACCCCACGAAAGTCGATCGTTCGGGCGCGTACGCGGCCCGCTGGGTGGCCAAGAACATTGTGGCTGCGGGCCTGGCCGAGCGCTGCGAGATCCAAATTGCCTACGCCATCGGTGTCGCGGAGCCGGTGAGCATTCACATTGAGACCTTCGGCACCGGCCGCATTCCCGACGAGGCCATTGAGCAATTGGTGCGGGAACATTTCGATTTGCGGCCGGGGGCCATTATCCGCGACTTGGACTTGCTGCGGCCCATCTACCGCCAGGTGGCGGCCTATGGCCACTTCGGCCGCGACGACCTGGATTTGCCCTGGGAGCGCACCGACAAGGCCGAGGCGCTGCGTCAGGCCGCGCTGGCTTGGGTGGGCCAGCGGTAGTGGTTGCCGCCCCATGACGCGCTCACGAGCCCTCCTCCAGCCTTTGGAGGAGGGCTTCCCATTCGGCGAGGTGGGCGTCGAGGGCGGCCTGGGTGTCGGCGTAGGTGGTGCTCAGGCGCCGGAGGGCGGCGGGGTCGCGGGGCGGCTGGCGGAGTTGGGCCTCCAGGTGGGCCAGTTGGTGTTCCAGGGCGGTGATGGCGTCTTCCAGGGCGGCGATGCGGCGCTCGATTTTGCGGCGTTGGTTTTTGGAGAGGCCTGGCCGGGGCGGGGAGGAGCGCGCGTGCGGCCGCGAGCCCGCCCGGCCGTTCGCGGAGCGTTTTTCCCATTCAACGGGCGGCTCACGGCCGCGCCGCGGGGCAGGTGAGTTCGTAAAGACTAACCCAATCGTCTTGATAGACTTCGCGGGTGCAGCAAGGCTGGAATGTCTCGACAAAAAAAGTGTAGGCTCGCGCATGTCGACCGGTCAGGTCCAAGCGCATCTGGAAGGCCAAATCGACTCGGTTCAACAGCAGGTGGGTGATCTTTTGAGCACGGAGCCGGTCACACACTGCGATGGAATTTGTGCCTGAGTCCACGATGCGATTCCAACGTGAGTGTTCAGCGTCGGGAAGACAGCGCGCGTCGCAGTAGAAACTTTGACCATCCCACATTTGGAGCACGCGCGCCTCTGGGGGGAAGTGCTGAACGATGTATTGCTGGGCGGCGTATGAAGTGACCAGGCGGGTGAGCCAGGCGTGGCGTGACTCCCAACCCCCAAGGACGCGCCAGGGCTGTACTTGGAGTTGGAAAAGGATCGCGTACGCAAAGGTGGCCGCGACCATCCCCCCTACCAGGCCGTGTTGCAACACACGGCGCAAGCGACGTTGGCGCACGAGGTTCTGCAAAACATATGCGGTCCACACGCTGAGCAAAGGCAACACCGGGAGTAGGAAGCGCACTTGCTGAGAGCCCCAGAACCAAAAGAGCCCTCGGGCCGCTATGATCAACCCCAGGCGGTTCATCCAGGGGGATTTCGGCGTCCATATGTACAGCGCGATCAGGGGGAAAAGCAGGCTGGGGATCTCAACGGTCCCCAAGAAAGTGCCAAAGCGCTCGTGATGGGCGTAGATGTGCCAGGGCAAAAGGAGTAGGTCTTTGAGCCCTGTGCCCATGCCAAAGCTGTGAAGGTACGTGTTCAACGCGTGCAAGCGCTCTGGTGGCCAAGCCACGCCGCCCCACAGCAAAGGATAGAAGGGGTTGCCGCCCCAAACAGCGTTTTTCAAATACCACGGCAGGGCCAGGGCCAAGGCGGTGCCGCCGAAGGACAACGCGTTGCGCAGCAAACCTCGCCGGCCCTCATGACGGCTGGACCAAAGCACCCATGCGCCCAAAACGGCTCCGCCCGCCAGGGCTAAGTATTTGGTCCCCAGGGCCAGGCCCATCATGATGCCGCCTAATACGAGCCACCGTGCGTGCGCTTCGTCGTGCCAGCGAAACACGGCGTAAAGGGCCAAGAGTTCGTACAGGGCCCAAGCGAGGTCGACCTGGGCCAACGCCGCCCATAGGGGGAAGACGGGCATGCCCACTAAAATCCCGGCCGCGAGCGCCCCCACGGTGGGGCCACCCCCATACCGACGGCCCAAAATGAAGGTCGCGAGCAGAAGCAGTAAGGCGTAAAGGAAATGCACCAGTTTGGCAAAGATGCTCAGCCCCAGACTCAAACCCAAAGCGAAAAGCATTTGCACGGTGAAGGGCCCGTTGGCTTGCCAGATATCGGGCAGCAACACCAGACGCCTTTGCTCCAAAAAGCGCCATGGCCCCTCGAGATGGTACATTAGCGCGTCGTAACCCCAAGGCGGCGTTAAGGCTTGTAAGAAGGTGAAAGTTCCGAGGCCTGTCAACAGCACGATGTAAAGCAGCACCACGCGACGGGGGCGGAGATAGCGCCAGCCGTTGCGCATGGCGGGAAGGATTTTTTCCAGGCCGCCCCAGCCCATGCCGCGCGTCCACAAGAGCACACCTACCAACCATAAGAGGAAGGCTTCTCGGCAGAACCAACCAAGCAGACCCAGGCCCAAAATACCATACGCCAACACGCCCATGCCCAGCGGAATGGTCCATAGGGCTTCTTCTGGCTCGTCCGGCGGCCACAGATGCAAATGCAGGCCGACCCAGCGGCCCAAGCGCGCGCTGAGGAGGAGGAGGACACCGAGTAAGCCAACAGAAAGGGCGGCCTCCAAACTGACGGAAAAGGGTAGCACGGGGAGGGTCATGGTGCTTCTGCCGGATGGGAGGAAGGCAGGGCGGTAGTTTCGCGACGCACAAACACTTGTAGCGCTGTGCTGCCGAAGATGGTGGTTGGTTCTTCCATGACCAAAGTATATTCCTCTTGGAACCAGGGTTGCTCGAATAGGGAACGACGCCAAAAAACATCCAGCCCCACTAAGTACTGAGGGCGTGCATCACGAATCAAGTCAGGCGGCACGGCATAGATAGTGACATACAGATCAGGCGGGAGAGGATAGTAGCGTAAGGCCTGGGGCGAAACCAAACCCACGGTATCGAGCACGCGGCACGACAAGCAAAAGTACCCTATGGTGCCAATCTCGGGTGCTGCCACGGTTTCGCCGGGCTGAAGATTTTGCCGAAGATGGCTCGCGATTTGGCGATACATTGTTTCTCGTTCCACCCAAATGCTGCGGGGGAACCAAAATGGGCGCTCCGCATGACGGCCCCAGTTGAGGCCGGCGACTTGAGCAAGGAGCAAAGCGCTCCCGCCGAAGACGAGAAGCCACCGCCGGGCCGCGGTGGGGGCGCGTGTTTTTGCATAAACGACCCAGCCAAACCATAGCCCCAAGGCCAAAAAGGGCGCGAGGGGCACAAAGTACCACTCGGCCGCTAAGTTCCCGCGCAGGCCCAGCAGGACATATGTCCCGAGGAAAAGCCAGGGGAAACCTAACACAACACTCCAGCGCCCATCTTGACGCCGTGCGTGCTGAAATCCTAAAAACCATAGGGCGACCAAACCCAATGCCATGGGGATCAAGGGCAAGCGCATTATTAGGGGTTGGAAGATGTAAAAGCCATGGGCTGTCCAGCCCAACGGCCCACTGAGGAGTAGGCCGTTGAAAAGGTAGAGGCCTTGCCAGAAGTTTTCGCCGGGCGACGCGCGGTAAATGGGAGCGCTTTTGGCCACGAGGGATTGGGGAAGCCACTGACCGTAATAATGCCAAGAGAACCACCACCACGGCAGCAAGACTGCGCCAAGTACAAGGCCTTTTGTCCAGGCGCGCCGGGGGGTGGACCGAAGCATGGCGAAGAACATGGGTCCGACCGCGGCCAAAGCATCGGGGCGGGCAAGGAGTGCGCCGCCCGCCATGAACGCGGCCCAGTGTTCTTGACGCCGCAAATAGAGGTTAAACATGGCCAGAAGTAAGAGCGTCGCCAGGGCGGTCTCCATCCCCCCGGCAGCGTACTTTAAGCTAAGGGGATAAAAAGCCCAAAACAACGCGGGAACCGAGGCCGCCCAAGGAGAGAGGCGAAATCGCCTCGCCAACGCGTAAAGCAAAAGGACACTTACGCCGTCCAGCACCGCGTTGACGCGCGCGGCCAGCAAGGGGATGTCGCACACCACGTGCTTGCACAGCCCAGTGAGCACAAGCATCCATAAGGGCGTCGAGACCCCCAGGATCCGTTCACCAGGGTTGTAAACGAGACCGTGACCTTGTACGCCATGCGCTACATAACGGAAGGTGATGTAGGCATCATCAATGGGCCAGGGGCCAACGTGCCATCGTAAAAAAACCGCCACGCTCGCCCAGAGTAGAGGAAGGGCAAACGACCAACGCCGAAATATTGGGCGTAGAAGGGCTTTGGGGGACAAAGGACTCCTCCTCACACTTTACACTTTAGCCCTGCTCGAGTTGGAGATGCAGGGCTTCCCATTCGGCGAGGTGGGCGTCGAGGGCGGCCTGGGTGTCGGCGTAGGTGGTGCTCAGGCGCCGGAGGGCGGCGGGGTCGCGGGGCGGTTGGCGGAGTTGGGCCTCCAGGTGGGCCAGTTGGTGTTCCAGGGCGGTGATGGCGTCTTCCAGGGCGGCGATGCGGCGCTCGATTTTGCGGCGTTGGTTTTTGGAGAGGCCTGGCCGGGGCGGGGAGGAGCGCGCGTGCGGCCGCGAGCCCGCCCGGCCGTTCGCGGAGCGTTTTTCCCTGGTCTTCATCTCGTCAAGCGTGCTACGGTGCTGGAGGTACGCGTCGTAGCGTCCCATGAACACCTGAAGATGGCCGCGCGCCAGGCTCCAAATTTGGGTGGCCAGGGCCCGCACTAAGTAACGGTCGTGGCTGACCAGGAGGATGGTGCCCGGATAGGCCGCCAACACGGCTTGCAAGGCCTCTTGGGCGGGGATGTCCAGGTGGTTGGTGGGCTCGTCGAGCAGCAAGAAGTTGGCGCCTTGGAGTTCCAGTTTGGCCAGGGCCAGACGGGCCCGCTCGCCGCCCGAGAGCACAGCCACGGGCCGGTTGACCGCGTCGCCGCGGAAGAGGTAGCGGGCCAAGTGATGGCGGGCCTCCGCGGGCAGCAGGTGGGGCGCGGCGGTCAGAACCTCGTCCAACACGGTGCGTTGGGGGGCGAGGTCGGCCGCGGCTTGGGCGAAGTAGCCCAGCCTGACGCTCGGCCCCAACCGCACTTGGCCGGCCAATGGCTCGAGATGGCCAAGGATGGTGCGCAAGAAGGTGGTCTTGCCGCTGCCATTGGGGCCCAGCAGCGCGGCGCATTCGCCACGGCGTAAATCCAGCCGCGGGGCGCGGAACAAGGGGCGGTCGGGGTAGCCAACGACCAGGTCGCGAGCCCGCAGCACCCATTCGCCGCTGCGCTGGGCGGGCGCGAGGCGAGGTTGTGGGGTAGGGGGCTCGGTTTGGGGGAAGCGCAAGACCTTGAGGCGCTGTTCGGCTTCAGCCACGGTGAGTTCGCGGGTTTGCAGGCCCAAGCGCTCGACCGCGCGGCCCCATGTGGTGCTGTGAAGCACTTCCAAGGCCCGTAGGCCGTCGGCCTCCAAGGCCAGCACCGCGCGGCTGAGGCGCTTGAGACGCCCCTTGGCCTGCGCACTGTTTTGCCCCGCCATGTGGCGCTTGATGTAGGCCAGGTCACGCTGCAGTTGCTCCATGGTAGCCTGCCATTGGCGGCGTCGCTCGGCCCAGCGCGCGGCGCGTTGCTGCACATAGGCGCTGTAGTTGCCCCGGTACGTTTCGACCCCGTGGGGGCTCAACTCCCATATGGTGCGCGTGACTTGGTCCAAAAAATACCGGTCGTGCGAGACAACCAGCACCGCGCCCGGGAAGCCCTGCAAGTAACGCTCCAAGAATTCCACGCCAGCCAGGTCCAGGTGGTTGGTGGGCTCGTCAAGCACCAGCAAATCGGGCTCTTCGAGCAACAAGCGCGCCAAATGGGCGCGGGTGCGTTGCCCGCCCGAGAGTTGGGCCAAAGGCCGCGGGAGGTCGTGTTCGGCAAAGCCCAGCCCAGCGAGGACGCGCGCTTGGCGGGCCTGGTATGTGTAGCCGCCCAGGCGTTCGTATTCGTCTTGCGCGCGGCCGTAGCGTGCCAGCAGGGCCTCGGTGCGCTGGGGCGGGGCTTGGCCCAAGGCCTCTTCCAACGCGCGCAAACGGGCCTCCAGCGCGTGCAGGCGTTGAAAGGGCTGGTCGAGCAATGCGGCCAGCGTGAGCGTCGCGGGCGGTTGGTCCAAGGTTTGAGGCAAGTAACCGATGCGCAAGCCCTTGGCCCGGTGGACGCGACCCGACAAGGGCTCTTCCAGGCCCAAGAGCACGCGCAGCAAGGTGGTCTTGCCGCTGCCGTTGGGGCCTATCAAGCCGATGCGGGCCTTGGGCGGTATCTGCAAGTTCAGGCCTTGGAAGAGAATGTGTGAGCCGTAGCCGTGGGTCAGGTCGGTGGTGTGCAACAGCATGGGCTTTGCGCTTGCGGAGGATGGCCGCGCGAAGCGTCGCGGGCGTGGGCCCATCATACGCGGGTTGGGGTGGAATGTCAAGAAGCCTCGGGGCCGCGCGGGACGGGGTATAATTCCTTCGTCGTGTGGGTTGGATTTTCCACCAGGAGGTTGCCATGGCCCATCTCTTTGTCCCCGGCCCGGTGGATGTAGCGCCCGAGGTGGCCCAGGCGCAGGCCAAGCCCATGTTGCCGCACCGCAGCCCCGAGTTTGAAGCGCTGTTCCACGGGTGCGAGCAGCGGGCGCGGGCGTTGTTCTTCACCCAATATCGCGTGTTCATCAGTGCGTCGTCGGGCACGGGCTTCCAAGAGGCCGCGGTGCGCAATCTGGTGCGTCCGGGTCGTCGAGCGTTGGTGGGCGTCAACGGCGCGTTTGGCAAACGCTGGCGAGAGGTGGCCGAGACCAATGGCGTGGCGGTGGATGTGGTCGAAGCCCCGTGGGGCCAACCTTTGCGGGGAACGGCTTTCGCGGCCGCGCTGGAGGCGCGGGACGATTACGACTTGGTCATGGTGGTGCACAACGAGACGTCCACCGGCGTGGAAAATCCCATCGCGGAAATCGCGGCCGCGGTACGCGCGGTGCGGCCCGAAGTGCTCGTCGCGGTGGATTCGGTCTCGGGTCTGGGCGGCGCGCGCTTGGAGATGGACGCGTGGGGGCTGGACATGGTCTTCACCTCGGGCCAAAAGGCGTTGGCCTTGCCACCGGGTATTGCCCTGGCCGCGGTGTCGGATCGGGCCTTAGAGCGGGCCAAGGAAGTGCCGCATCGGGGCTGGTATTTCGACCTGCTGCGCCTGGAGAAGCATCGGCTCAAGGATTCGACCCCGGCCACGCCGGCCATCTCCCTCATCTACGCTTTGGATGTGCAATTGGATCGCATCTTGACCGAAGGTCTGGAGGCGCGCTTTGCGCGGCACGCGGCCATGGCCGCGCGCGTGCAGCAATGGGCCGTCGCGCGAGGCTTTGAATTGTTCGCGGCCGAAGGCTATCGCTCCAAGACGGTCACCACCGTGCGCAACACGCGCGGCGTCGACATCGCCGAACTCAACGCGTTCCTCGTTCAGCGGGGCATGCGCATTGCCAACGGCTATGGTCCGCTCAAAGGCAAGACTTTTCGCATCGCGCACATGGGCGAAATCCGCATGGACGACATCGAACACCTTCTGGCCGTGCTGGACGAGTTCCTGGCCGGCCAAACCGACTCACGCCCCGCGGCATGAGGTGGTCATGAAAACGCCTTACGACGATGCCACCACAGATGGATGGCGCGACCCGACCCGCAGCCCTCAGGTGGGCGAGGTGTATCGGGTTGTGCTCACGACTTGGGCATATGGCGGTGAAGTCATGGGCCGCCTGCCCGATGGCCGGGCCGTGTTCGTGCCCTTTGCGTTGCCTGGCGAAGTGGCGCAGATACGTTTGACCGAGGTCAAATCGCATTACGCGCGCGGCGAAATCGTGACCTTGGAGGAGACTTCGCCTGATCGGGTGCCGCCACGGTGCCCCCACTATAAAGTCTGCGGAGGCTGCCATTATCAGCACGTCTCCTATCCCGCGCAATTGGCGGCCAAGAGCGTGATTCTACGCGATCAATTGGAGCGTTTGGGCAAACTATCCACGCCGCCGGTAGGAGCGACAGTGCCTTCGCCGCAACCTTGGGCTTATCGCAATCACGCCCAGTTCCATCCCGCGGGGGAGGGGCGTTTGGGGTTCAAGGCGCGAGACGGCGAAACCGTGGTGCCCATCGAGACGTGCCCCTTGTTAGACGCCACCATCGCGGCTGTGTGGCCCCGGCTGCATGTGGACGAGGGTGCGGGCATTCGCCGGGTGCATGTGCGCAGCGGTGCGGAGGGTGAAGCCCTGGTGGTGCTGCTGGGCGATGAGGCCAAGCCGCCGCCGCTGGAGGTGGACTTTCCTGTGTCTATGGTCTACATTGGCGCTGAGGGGCCCTATGTGCTCGCGGGGCGTTCGTACGTGGTGCAACGGGTCAAGGGCCGCGCGTTTCGCGTCTCGGCCCACGCGTTCTTTCAGGTGAACATCCCGGTGGCCGAGGCCATCATCGATCACTTGTTGCGCCACTTGCCGTTGCGTGATGACGCGACGCTGCTGGAGGTGTACGCGGGCGGCGGTCTTTTCAGCGCGTTTTTGGCTCCGCGGGTGGGGCGGTTGATCGCGGTGGAGGAAGATCCTTGGGCCGTGGCCGATTTTGAGGTCAACTTGGCCGAATATGACCATGTCGAATTGTACGAGGCGCCTGCGGAGATGGCTTTGCCGCACTTACGCGATCGCGGGGTGCGCGTGGACATGGCCGTGGTGGACCCGCCACGGGCAGGGCTGAGCCGGGAAGTGCTGGACGCGCTGGTCGCGCTGGGGCCGACGTGGTTGGCGTATGTATCGTGCCATCCGGCCACCTTGGCGCGTGATGCGCGGCAATTGCACAAGGCAGGTTACCATTTGGTGCGTGCCACACCCTTCGATATGTTCCCGCAGACCTATCATATCGAAAGCGTGACCCTGTGGCGGCGGGCACGCGCGTGAGGGCTGTGCCTGCTATAGGACTCACAGCATATCGTATTATTATATTTCGAAAAGGGTGAGCAACCATCTTTGATAGGGCGCTGCGTCAGCGTGGGCACGGGAGCGGGAACAGAGAAACGTGCGCTTCATCGGGCGCGCGGCCGTTGTGCGCGGGGTGGGGGCGTCGCCGCGTGACGGCCTTCTTCTTTAACAATGAATGAAAGAACGGGATCCTGCGGCGGTCAAACAAGCCCGCTTGCCGCCAGCGCTGCGCTTAGGCGACGAGGGCCGGGGCGGGGTGTCTACAAGCATGAGGATTGCTCTGGATTTGGTTTTTCGTCCAGTTCACTTTCGACAAGTATCACTAACGAAAGCAAAAAATGGGGCTGAACCGACCCTTAGGCTTGTTATAATGAGATTGCTCATCTGCCGGCGGGAGTCTTTGCTATGCGTCGCACGCGTCGCCCTCAGGGCCAAAGCCTTATCGAACTCGTCTTGCTCTTCTCCACCTTGCTCATCATCTTTTCGGGCTTGGTGGAGTTCGGCTTTTGGATGCTGGAGTACTCCAACTTGGTCGTCGCCGCACGCAATGCCAGCCGTTTCGCGCTGGACGACGACTACCGATTCATCGAGACCGCATGCACGCCCTCCCCTTCACCAGCCTGTTTCACTGGTTCGCCGCCGCCGTGCACCAAGGATTTCTATTGCAAAACCGCCTACATCGCGCTGAACACCCTACTCCAAAACAAACCCGCCGTTGCTCTGGACCCAGCGACGGATGACGTGGTCGTCTCCGTATTCACGTTTACCGAGGGTAACGCCAGTGTCGTAACAGACCGGCACCCTGCCCCAACGGGCTACTGGAGCCTATATGGGAATTACGCCTCCCGACTAAGCAACAGCGAGATTCGCAGCAAACTTGCTTCACAAGGTGTGGCCCACACCAGCGCCGGCTATGTCGCAGTGGAGATATTTTATAACTATCACCATAAATTGGGTCTGCCCTGGATTACCGCGTTCGTTCCCAATCCTATGTTATTGCATGTCTACACGTTCATGCCCTTGTACTCGGCCGCGCCGACCCCAACACCCTAACTCTATCGCGGTTGACGCGGACAGGAGGCTGTCGTGATGAAACGCTATCGGCGTAAAGCGCAATTATTGGTTATTTTTGCTATTGGCATCTTGGTCATGTTGGCCTTCACCGGTTTTGCCATCGACTTGGCGCAATACCTGGTTTACCGCGCGCATTTGCGCCGGGCTGTAGACGCCGCGGCCATGGCCGCGGCCGGGCAATTCCGCAGCAATTACAGCACTGTGGCACAGATGAAGGCCGGCATGCAGCGCGCGGCCGAAGAAACCTTGGCGCTCAACGGCGTGCAAGTTGCCAGTATGGACATCAAGACTTCCATTGATGTAGACAGCGGGGGCACGCCTTTGTGCGATGATCCGGTTAATGACGCGGCCCAGGAGCCTGACAAATATTTGTGCTTCCCACGAGGGCGGAAAAAAGTATGGGTGAAAGCGCAGGTGCTCGTACCGACCGCCTTTATGCGCTTGTTCGGTGTGCCGCACTTCACGGTATATGCGGACGCGGTGGGCGAAGCCGCGTCACTGGATTTGATCTTGGCCTTGGACATCTCGGTGTCGATGGCTTATGACGGCACGACTCCTGAACAGCGCGACCCCATCGAGTGTAGCCAGCACCCCAACGATTTCAGCCGCGGTTGCCTGCCCTTCGAATATGTGCGCAAGGCCGCAAAGGATTTCGTCCGCCAAATTCTGGATCTACCCTGCAGCGATCCCTCGGATCCAACCCAGTGCTTGGAACAGGATCGCATCGCCATTGTGCTTTTCTCTACAGGTTGGGAAAACGACCCCAGCAATTATCGAGGGACGTTCTATTTGGCCGCTCCTGGCGGCGGGCCATGGTTCAAACGGCAGAGCGACGCGTTGACCGCATTAGACAACATGAAAATTTATCAACCGCGCCAAAGTTGTAAGTCCTGGGTGGATGCAGGCCTTCCTGATGAGCCTGGTGTGTGTCTGTGTTATGGTAGTGACTGCCTGGCCTCGCCCGATCCCACCCTCTACAACGGCTACCCGGATCCCACCGAAGGGATCCAATGCATGCTGCGGGTGAAGTATGGTTATCCGGACGGCGACGTGTCCACATGTACCACGACCAACATTGGTGGCGCGCTGGCCTTGAGCGCGGATGTGCTCAAATACGACCCGCGTCCAGACGCGCTGTGGGTGACCGTGCTGCTCACCGACGGCACGGCCAACGCGACCGGCCCTTCGCCGATTCAATGCGCTTTGGACCCAACCGCGCCAGGTTGCGAGGATCTCAGCGATCCCCTGGCCGATCTGCCTTTTGGCTATTGCCCCCGTAGCACCCAATACGACACCACGGCGGACCCCGATTTGGCTGAGGCCTGGTGTCGCGATACCAACACGGGAGGCACGGGGAGCCGCCGTCTCAGTCCCAGCGCGAGCAACTTTGACGCGGACGACTACGCGCGTTTTTACGCGGATTTCTTGGCCTGTCCTCCCAGCAGCGTAGGGCCGGGCACGCCCACGCCGCCACCACCAACCGGATGCGCGACGTGGGGGCAAGGGGCCTTTATTTACGCAATCGGTATGGGCGCGCAAGTGGTTTCCACAACCACGGCCGACCCTGGGGATCCTCCTCCAGGCGCCGCTTTATTGCGTTACATCGCCGCGGTGGGTGACGATAACGACCCGACCACGGACTTGTGCGCTCGATCGCCTTATAACACAAACTACGCGCTGGACTGTGGCAACTATTACTATCGTTCCAGCGGCGCGGATATTGCTGAAGTGTTCGACGAGATCGCCCAGCGCATTTTTACCCGTTTGTCGCACTAAGGGCGGCCTGTCGGCGTAGCGGCTTTTTATGGAGGGTAGCGTTATGAACAAACGGAAATGGCTGTTGTCGTTATTCCGCCATCCCGGGCAAGGTATGGTTGAATTTGCGTTGGCCCTGCCCATCGCGTTGATGCTGCTGTTCGGCACCGTTGAATATGGGCGTTTGTTTCACGCATGGACGATTGTCAACAATGCAGCCGCGGAGGGCGCGCGTTACGCTTCCTCCGGCGAGTGGATGGAGGCTTTCTGCCCTGGGCCCGATTCTGACGGTGATGGTTGGAAGTGCTTAGAGAATGGCAAGCCTATCTTCGCCCGCATTGATCAGGCCCGATTGCCATCGATTCGCCAATACGTGAATGACCTCACCCGCTCGCTGGCCAAGGACCCTGGCGCGAGTTGGAAACAACCCAAATTCTTCCAAATCACCGTGTGTAGCAACCGGCCTGGGTTCGTATACTACCCGCCCAGCGACACATCGCCTCCGCGCTGCGCACCTCACGAGGACGCAGGCTCGCTGTTGGCCAGCCAAGACACGCGCGTCATCGTGGCCGTGACCTATGAGTTCGAATTCATTTTGCCTTTTGTCAAGAACATCGCCAACTCGGCCACCTTGCACGCGGAGCGGGAAGGTATTCTGGAGCGCTTCCGGGTTGAGCGCTCGGTGGAATTGCCGCCGACCATTTCGCTGCCCTCCCCCACCCCGTCGCCAACCCTGAGCCCCACGCCCACCCAAACCTTTACCCCGACGCCAACCTTCACTCCGTCGCCCACTCCGTCGCCCACCCCGTCGCCTACCAACACGCCAACCCCAACCGCGACGCCCACCCCCAGCTGCGGCTTGATGGGTATTGAATATTTTGAGCCGCGCAAAAATTCGACCCGTTTGGAAGCCAAGGTTTACAACGACAACACCTTTACCGCCTACCTCGTCGATTCGCAGCTGACATGGGATCCCGCCTACTTCAGCAATGTCAACGGCGTGGTGGACTGGTTCAAATGGCGTGGCACACGCTATTACAACGGCGACGCATCCACATCTCCCGTGCGCGCGGTACCGTCCACTTCCCTTGCTGTCGATCCGGTCGATTCGGCCAAGTGGACCGCGCGTATCAAGAAAGGGAACGGGCGCACGGTCAGCTATACCCAATTGGCCAATGGTGAATACACCCTGTGGCTCCAGTTGGTCATTGATGTCGATAACGACGGACCTGACAACGACGCGGATCTGATTTGCGATTACACACGGCAGTGGTTGCCCTTGCATGTGGAAATCATCGTTCCGGCCGTGGACGACGCGTTTGTCATCTCAGACACCTCCTGGAGCACGCGCGACCAGACCCGCTTCGAAGCCGAGGCGTGGGACCCCCTGGTCGGCACCACCAACGGTGCGGGTATTCGTAAAGTTCAGTTCCGGCTGATCGACCCCGATGGCATACGCATCCAATCCCGCAGCGAATCACAGGTGCGTTATTGTGAATTCGGTGGAGACGGACCCTGCAGGGTCATGTATTGGAGTGTATGGGCCAGGCTCACCAATCAATATTGGGATTGGCGCAAAATCGCACCACCGGGCCAATACACCATCCAGGCGCGGGCACGGCGGGCCAGCAACAACGTGTACTCGCCGTGGACCGAGCGCACCTTCATCGTCGATCTGCCCGATGCGGATTGCGACCTCATTCAAGTGCAGAATGTTGAAGTGGGTCAACCCAGCTCGCCCTTCATTCGCGCCACCATTGTTAACAACAACCCCACCGGCACCGCGCCGGTCAAGCTGATCTACGCGCGCCTGGATTGGGCCGATATTCATCCTGGCACATATCGCGTCGACAGCTTCTCCTGGGGAAGTTGGAGCGGATGGCCCCAATACACTTACTATAAACCCAACGACACAACTTCGCCAACCGAGAAGGATACTCGCGCGCCTCTCAGTGACCGTTATCCCCACTTGTTCCTGCCTCCCAGCGCGGCCACAGAGCGCATGTATTGGATGGCCCGCTTCGACCAGAAGTGGGGCGACTCGTGGGGGAACTGGGCAGATCCCTTCTGGGGCACTTTCCAGGTTCAGCTTCAGTTCGGGTATCTGAAATATGACGGTGCCCAAGGGTACACCCTGGTCGAGTGCCCCATCATTACCCGCACAGTGAGCGTGACGCCTACACCCACACCGCCACCTACACCGACGCCGACTATCACGAACACGCCGCGTCCGACGCGCACGCCGACCATCACGCCCACACCCACCATTACGCCAACGCCGACCAAAACGTTTACACCGACGCCCACACCGACCTTCTCGTGCGACGACTTGCAACCCGAATCATTGACCCAGCGGAACGGTACGGTGCGGCTGGTGGTTTCTAACAGCCATCCCACAATTAGCGTGCGATTGCGCGATGCGCGCATCGTGTGGCCAATCCAGCCGAACCTGGAGGTTGACAACTTCCGTTGGAACGGCGGTATATATGAGTTCATCCACGACTCGGACGGTGACGCCTTCGACAACGCCTTGGACGACAGTATTTGGTTGGGTGCGGGCAACACCGAGCGCTGGGAAGCCGACTTTGAGCAAGGCAGCAATTCCAGCCCTTATATCTCTGGCACGGTGCGCGTATGGCTGAACTTCGACACGCCAGTGGGAGTGTGTCAAGTCTATGACTCCATCGGCTTCCCGCCGCCGACGCCGACGCGCACACCCACGTTCACGCCCTCACCCACGCCAATTCCGCCGGCCACTTCGACGCCCACACCGACGTCGGCACCTGACACGCCGACACCTACGCCTACGCTGAACTGGGGCGGCGGCGGCGGATAAACCAGATCGTCTCGCATTCCATCGGGCCGCCTCGCACCGCGCGGGCCGGGGCGGCCCGATACGCGTTTTGCATCCCGCTCGTTGAGCGCTGAGGAGATTGCCATGAAGCCTTCCCGGCGTTTTGCTTTGCTGGCCGTCTTGTTCGTCTTGCTGCTGCTCATGTTCGGTGGGCTGTGGATGCTGCGCAGCACACCCCCGGCCATCACCCCCACACCCAAGGCGGCGCTCACGTTGCCCCCGCCAACTCCGGAGCGTTTTCATTATCAAGCGGCCAACCAGGCCTTTGAGGTGGATCTGCCCCCACAGTGGCGTTTGGCACAGCAGGGCGATGGCTGGTGGTGGTTCGTTGAAGTTGGTCTGCCCGCGGATGCCGAAGGACAGCCCATTCCTCCGACCCCGCGGCCGCGGCCGCTGCGCCCCACCCCGCCACCGCAGGCGACCGACGCGCCGCGTGACGATCCCTTCGCCCCTGCCGAAAACCTGGACGTCGCCGCCATCGGCATTTCCTACGCGCCCTTGGGCGATCCTCAG
>Ga0256914_1002400_pt1 | contig 15699 bp, 13 predicted proteins | sample HulkmetaG_FD_191571 | JGI IMG/M metagenome (GOLD analysis project Ga0256914, IMG submission 191571) | Hydrothermal chimney microbial communities from Main Endeavour vent field at the Juan de Fuca Ridge, Pacific Ocean - Hulk | ecosystem: Environmental > Aquatic > Marine > Hydrothermal vents ... | reverse complement strand
GAGGGGGTATTTTATCTGTATTCGGAGAATTATCTGCCGGATGATGATATAGAAGGGCGTGAGGGGGTAGATTTTCTCCAGCGCCTGTTTGTGGAGTAGTGAGTTGCTGGGATGGGTGGAGACATTTGTTGAGACGGTATGTATAACGAGATATTTAATGTAGGTGAAAATTAAATATGATAAAGATTTTATCAATTGTAGGAGCTAGACCTCAGTTTATTAAAGCAGCGGTTTTAAGCAGACTTATAAGGTCTAGATACAGAACTGATTTTGTAGAGTATCTTGTTCATACGGGTCAGCATTATGATGCTAACATGTCTGAAATATTTTTCCAGGAGATGATGATTCCAAAGCCTGATAGAAATCTTAATGTAGGTTCTGGAACGCATGGGAAGCAAACCGGAGAGATGCTTATCAGGATAGAAGAGGTGATTTTGGAGCAAAAGCCGGATATTGTATTGGTGTATGGTGATACCAACTCCACTCTTGCGGGAGCCCTAGCGGCAAGTAAATTGCATATTCCTGTTGCTCACGTAGAAGCCGGTTTGAGAAGTTTTAATATGGAAATGCCGGAGGAACAGAATAGAGTTTTAACAGATCATATCTCCACATTTCTTTTTTGTCCTACAGAGGTGGCAAAAAAGAATCTTATCAAGGAGGGAATTGATAAAGGTGTGGAAATAGTTGGAGATATTATGTTTGATGCTTCTTTGTTTTATAGAGAGTTTGTAAAAACAAAAAGTTTTGAAGTAGGGAAAAAATTGGAAGATAATTTTTATTTGTTGACTCTTCATAGAGCAGAGAATACGGATGATTATACTCGATTGCACTCTATTGTTGATGCATTGAACTCCTTGGTGGAATATAAAGGGGTGTTTCCCATTCATCCAAGAACAAAAAAGGCTCTGGAGAGGTTTGGGCTTGGGTTTGGTAGTCATATAAAGGTAATTGAGCCCGTAGGCTTTTTGGAAATGCTTTGGTTAGAAGAAAAAGCCTCATTTATTGTTACAGATTCGGGAGGGGTTCAAAAGGAAGCCTATTTTTTTAATAAACCCTGCATAACATTGCGTGATCAAACGGAATGGGTGGAAACTGTAAAATCTGGATGGAATGTTCTTGTAGGTGCTAGTGGGGAGAAGATAAAAAGAGCTTTTAAAGAAGTGGCTGAGTTACAATCGAGCCGATCGAAAGAAATTATTGTAGTAAGCAAGCCTAAAAATCATCCTGCTTTTTATGGAAATGGAGACGCGGGAATTAGAATTCTTGAATATATTAAGGATAAGCTGTTGAGTAATTAATTTTTTGTCAAGTGTATCTTGAGCTTAAGGAGTTAGTATATGAATTTTATTGATTTGCAAGAACAATATAAAAGGTACAAAAAAGAAATAGATGCTGAAATAGCCGGAGTGTTAGATTCTGCCAGGTTCATAATGGGGCCTGTGTTGACTGAGTTCGAAGATGCGTTGGCAGAACATAGTGGTGCCAAATATGCCATAGGGTGTGCTTCCGGGACGGATGCAATTCTCCTTGCTCTTATGGCTTTGGGGGTGAGGCCCGGGGATGAAGTAATTGTTCCCGATTTTACTTTCTTTGCGACTGCTGAGGTTGTGTCCTTTTTGAGAGCAAAGCCTATATTTGTAGATGTCTTGGAAGATACCTACAATATAAATCCTGCTCTTGTGGAAGAGAAAATAACAGATAGAACGAGAGGGATAATAGCTGTTTCGCTTTTCGGTCAATGTGCAGATTTTGATGAGCTTCATGAAATTGCTGAAAAACACAATCTGTTCTTATTAGAAGATGCAGCGCAGTCGTATGGTGCTTTGTATAAAGGAAAAAAATCGTGTAGTTTGACGGAAATGGCAACTACTTCCTTTTTCCCTGCAAAACCTCTTGGCGCGTATGGAGATGGAGGAGCAGTTTTTACGAGCAATAATGAACTTGCGGATAAGGTAAGGATGCTTTTGAACCATGGGCAAAATGAAAGATACAGACATAGATATATAGGAATAAATGGACGACTTGATGCAATTCAGGCAGCAGTTTTAAAGGTGAAATTAAAACATTTTGATACTGAATTGGAGTTGAGGCAGCAAGTGGCAGATAAATATTCCGAAGCTTTGAAGGGTTTTGTCGTGATTCCTACTATAAAACAAGGGAATGTTTCTGTTTGGGCTCAATATACTGTTAGAAGTGATAAAAGAGAAAAAGTGATAGAACATCTTAAATCCAAAGGAATACCGACGGCTATTCACTATCCTATTCCCTTGCATCAACAGGAGGCTTTTTCATATTTGGAAGCTAAGGATTCCGATTTTCCTGTGGCCAATAGGATTAGCCAGGAGGTGTTTTCGTTACCCATGCATCCCTTTATGACTGATATGGATATTCAAACTGTTATCGATGCTATTAAGGAAGCTCTTTAGATTTCTAATTGTATTGTTTTAAATAATTTTAGTCAGGAGAGGTTTTATGAGTAAAAAGTTAAACATAGCTGTTATCGGTACGGGTCGGATGGGTGTTAATCATGTGAGGGTAATATCCGAAATGGAAGGTGTAAACCTTGTAGCCGTAGTTGATTTTAACAGAGAACTCGCCGAAAGAGTGGCAAAAAAATATTTTGTAGAAAGCGTATATGATAAAGTAGAAACTATGCTTGGAAAAGAAAAAATTGATGCGGCCATTGTAGCTACTCCTACTAGTTACCATTACTCCGTAGGGAGGTTATGTATTGAACACGGTTTGCATGTGTTTTTGGAAAAGCCTATGGCCTCTACTGTGAAAGAATGTGACGAATTAATCAATCTTGCAAAAGAAAAAAAATTGAAATTGATGATAGGGCATATAGAGAGGTTTAATCCCGTAATAGTTAAGCTTAAAGAGTTTTTAAATAATAACTTGCTTGGCGATGTTTATTATCTGGAAACAGTTCGTTCCGGTCCTTTCCCTAAGCGGCTTTATGGGAGTAAGGATGGGGTTGTAATTGATCTTGCGGTGCACGATTTGGATCTGATTGATTATCTGTTTGGTAAAATCGGGCAGGTATACGCTCATCATATCAAGACAAAAGAACATAAACAGGATATATATGCCAGGGTCATGTTTAAAACTCAAACAGGAGTGATTGGTAGTTCGGAATTTAGTTGGATTTCTCCCAAAAAAGAGCGTAGGATTTCTGTTTACGGTGATAAAGGAATGCTTCTTGGCAATTTGCTTGATCAAGAGGTATGGTTTTTTGAAAATGGTGATGTTAGTATAGATTACAGTGATAATTATTATCAGAATGTACTCTGGGGAAGGGTAAGTGAAGGAAAAGTTACAAAGTATCCTATAAAGAAAGAAGAACCTCTAAAGAGGGAATTGGAATTTTTCTTTAAACTTTTGAAAAAGGAGAATAATATCTCTAATGAGTTAGAGTTTGATCCGTCTTATGGTAAAAGAGCGGTTGATTATTCTCTTTCTGTACTTGAATCTGCGGATAGGGATAAAATTATTTATTTTTAATTAATTATTGGAGGAGAATGTATGATACATCAAACGGCGTATGTAAGTGAAGAGGCAAAGATAGGAAAAAATGTCAAGATATGGAATTGGGTACAAATAAGAGAAAATGCCGAGATAGGAGATAATAGCATAGTCTCGAAAGGTGTATACATAGATTTTGATGTTAAAATAGGAAAAAATGTGAAAATACAGAACAATGTATCCGTATATCACGGAGTAACGATTGAGGATGGGGTATTTGTAGGTCCTCATGTGTGTTTTACAAATGATAAAGTGCCAAGAGCTATTAATCCAGACGGGAGTCTGAAAACCGCTGATGATTGGGAGGTTTCAAAGACAACTGTGGGGTATGGAAGTTCGATTGGGGCTAATTCTACTATTCTCCCGGGTGTAACGATTGGCAGATTTGCAATGATAGGAGCCGGTGCAATTGTAACGAAAGATGTTCCAGATTACGGTCTTGTTGTTGGCGCTCCTGCCAGGCTTGTGGGTTATGTATGTGAATGCGGAGAGAGACTTATTAAGAAAGCTGGTCTTCCCGAAGGGGTGTTGTATTGTAGTAAGTGCAATAGGGAAGTAAGAGTCACGAGATAGAAAGGAGAAGTAAATGACTAAGGAAAAATTGATAGTGATTGGAATGGGATATGTTGGAATACCCGCTGCTGTTTTATTTGCTAATTCGGGGAAGTTTGATGTTGTTGGAATTCAAAGACGTAGTAAAAGAAGTGGTTGGAAGATTGACTATCTTAATCAGGGAAAATCTCCCTTTCCAGAAACGGAACCATTGATTGGTGATTTAATAAAAAAGGTTGTTTTGGAGGATAAAACTTTTAGGGTAACGGATGATTTTGATGAGATAAAAGATGCGGATTATATCCTAATAGATGTTCAAACGCCTGTTGAGGCCGATCATCAGCCGAGGTATGAATCGTTAAAGGAGGTATCCGCAAGAGTGGGAAAGCTTATGAAGAAAGGAGCCTTTGTGTGTATAGAAAGTACTGTGGCTCCGGGAACAACCGAGAATGTTGTGCAACCTATTTTAGAGAGGGAATCCGGCATGAAAGCCGGAAAAGATTTTTGTCTTGCCTTTAGTTATGAGAGGGTAATGGTTGGGAGACTTTTGCACAACATACAAAATTATCCGAGAATTGTGGGTGGTATTACTCCCGAGTGTGCGGAAAGGGGAGTTAATTTGTACAGGAATATAGTAAAAGCGGATGTTATTCCTACAACCTGTATGACGGCGGAGGTTTCTAAAACTGTTGAAAATGCGTATAGAGATGTTAATATTGCCTTTGCAAATGAGGTTGCATTGATGTGTGAATCTTTGGGAGTCGATGTTTTTGAGGTTAGGGAACTTGTTAATAACCTTCCCAATGATCCCTCTAATCCCTCTGCCAATCCTGTAAGAAATATGCATATACCGGGTGCCGGTGTCGGTGGACATTGTCTCCCGAAGGATTCGTGGCTTTTAAAGTACGGAGTTGATAAGTATGGCAAATTCCCTGTTGAATCTAAAGTTATTATTGGATCAAGGTATGTAAACGATTACATGCCTATACACATGGCCAATTTGGTTGATAAGGCCTTACGGGATGAAGGGGTAAAATTGAGTGATGCAAAAGTTACGATTCTTGGGTATGCTTTTTTGGAGGATAGTGACGATACACGTAATACTCCTGCAGAGCCTTTGATACAAGAGTTAAAGAAACGAGGTGTCAAGGAAATTGTAGTCCATGATCCGTTTGTGCGTGAGGAGGAATTACCGGAAGTGATGCGCGATGTTTACCAAGCTCTTAAAGATTCGGATTGTGCATGTCTGGTTACCAAACACAGCGAATACCGAAATCTCGATATGGATAGGGTTGTGGATATTATGAGAACCCCAATAATTGTTGATGGACGAAATGTATTTGGAAAGCAGGAAAGAAATTTAAAGATTAAGGTTGTTTGTATTGGAAAATGAAATTTAATATCTTGTGTGATGATATAGACAAAAGGGAGAATAATGTATGGAATTGAGAAATAAAAGTGTATTAGTAACAGGTGCATGTGGTTTTATTGGTAGCCATCTTGTAGAAGGACTGTTGGAAGAGGAAGCAAAGGTTCGCGCTTTTGTTTATTATAATTCGTTTAATTCATGGGGTTGGCTTGATACTTTCCCTAAAGAGAAGTTGGATCAAATTGAAATATTTACAGGTGATATTAGAGATCCAAATGGGGTTAGAACAGCAATAAAAGGGGTTGATGTGGTTTTTCATCTCGCTGCCTTAATTGGTATTCCTTTTAGTTATCATTCCCCTAGTAGTTATGTGGATACAAATGTAAAGGGTACATTAAATGTATTGGAAGCAGCAAAGGATATAGGTATAGAGAAAATTTTAGTGACATCAACATCAGAAGTTTATGGAACAGCTCGGTATGTACCGATGGATGAAGATCATCCTCTTCAAGGACAGTCTCCTTATAGTGCTACAAAAATAGGAGCAGATAAAATAGCAGAATCTTTTTACAGATGTTTTGGATTACCCATTGTTATAGTAAGGCCGTTTAATACCTATGGGCCTAGACAGTCTGCAAGAGCTATTATCCCAACAGTAATAATTCAATTACTCTCTGGTAAGAGAGAAGTGTTATTAGGTGATTTAACGACAACGAGAGATTTGGTTTTTGTTAAAGATACTGTTAGGGGTTTTATTGAGATAGCAAAATCCGACAGAACAATTGGTGAAGAAATAAATATTGCTACACAGAAGGAAATATCCATTGGGGCTCTTGCTAAAAAAATAATTGCTATGATAAATCCCCAAGCCGTGGTAGTTGAGGATAAAAGGCGATTTAGGCCTGAAAGGAGTGAAGTTAGAAGATTGTTGGGTAAAAATGAGAAAATCAGGAGATTAACAAATTGGAACCCACAATATGATATTGAGAGTGGTCTTAGAGAAACAGTCTCTTGGTTTGAAAATATCGATTTAAAAAAAGTGTATAAACCAGATATTTATAACATTTAATGGTTAATTAATGGGTCAAGAGGAGTTTATGAATTTTATACCTTTATCTGTACCCTCTTTTCAAGGACGAGAGAAAGAATTGGTTAATAAGGCTATTATTTCGGAATGGGTTTCTTCAGGGGGAAGTTTTGTTAGTTTATTTGAGAAAAATATTGCTAAGTATGTTGGAATAAAGAGAGCGATAGCAACATCGAGTGGAACTGCAGCTTTGCATATAGCGTTACTTGAAAGTGGGGTGGGAAGAGGGGATGAAGTAATTGTGCCAACGGTTACGTTTATTGCTCCCATTAATACAGTTAGGTATGTTGGGGCTGAACCTATTTTTATGGATTGTGATGAGTATTTAAATATTGATGTGAAAAAGATTGAGGAATTCATTGAAAAAAAATGTAATTTCAATGGAAAATATTTAAAAAATAGGAATACAGGAAAAGTGATAAAGGCTATTATTCCTGTGCATGTTTTTGGACATCCGGTCAACATGGAGCATCTTATGGAGTTGGCTAAAAAATATAATTTAATCGTCATTGAAGATGCTACTGAATCGTTGGGGTCAAGGTGGATAGAGGGGAAATTTAGAAATTCGAAGGCAGGAACGATAGGAGATATTGGGTGTTTTTCGTTTAATGGGAATAAGTTAATTACTACGGGTGGTGGTGGAATGATTGTTTGTAATGATGGAAAAAAGGCGGGGCATATGAAATATTTAACTACTCAAGCGAAAGATGATGAGGTCAAATATATTCATAATGAAATTGGATATAATTACAGGATGAGTAATTTACAAGCTGCCTTAGGTGTTGCCCAGTTAGAAAATATAGAAAAATATATTGAAATAAAAAGGAAAAATTTTAAGATATATTTCAATTCTTTAAATGGATATAAAGGGTTGAGTTTTATAGAAGAACCGAAATATTCAAGAAGTAACTACTGGTTTTATTCATTAATTGTTGATAAAGAAAAATTTGGTCTTAGTAATATTGAATTGATGAATAAACTTGCTGAAAACAAAATACAGTCTAGGCCTCTTTGGTTCTTAAATCATTTGCAAAAACCTTTTAAAAGTTATTTATCATATAAAATAGAAAGAGCATATAATTACTACGAAAAGGTTCTAAATATACCGTGCAGTGTGAATTTAAGCGAAGAGGAAATTGATTTGGTTGTTAGAGTGATTAAAAAAATGAGTAGGTGAATTAAGGCAGGCTTTTGATATGAAAAATCTTATTCTAATTGGTGGGGGAGGTCATTGCAGAGTTGTGTTAGATGTTATAAAGGAAGGAGGTGAGTTCAATGTTATAGGGATAATCGATGTTAAAGAAAAAATTGGTAATCGTGTGAATGGGGTAGAGATAATTGATAGCGATGAAAATCTTAGTAAGTATTTCGAAAACGGAATTGAATATGCTTTTATAGCGTTGGGAAGTGTTGGTAATCCAACTCGAAGGATTCTACTATATAAAAAAGTAAGAGAAATTGGTTTTAAGGTTCCAGCTATTGTAAGTAATAATGCTGTATTAAGCAAGAATGTGTTTTGGGAAGATGGAGTGTTTATTAATAAAGGTGTTATGATCAATGACAATGTTAGTATTAAATCTAATGCTATAATTAATACTGGATCTATCATAGAACATGATTGTGACATAGGAGAATTCGTCCATATTTCACCAGGAAGTGTATTAAGTGGAAATGTCAGTATAGGAAAGAATTCTCATATTGGAACAAATGCTACTGTGATTCAAGGGATAAAAATAGGCGAAAATAGTATTGTAGGTGCTGGTGCTGTTGTTACTAAAAATGTTCTCTCAAATACAGTTGTTGTTGGGAATCCTGCTAGATTTCTTCGTTTTAATAGTTATTAGTTTTGTTGAAAATTTTTAAAAAGGTAATACAGTATTCCAGAAATGAATATCTTAATTTTAGGAAATCCGGATTCAATTTATATTAAGGATTTTATTGAGTATTATTTGTTAGAGAGTAAAAAACAAGGCCGGATAAGTAGAATAGCAATTTTCACTATTCATAAGTATAATAAAATCTTTGATAAGTTTTACGCAAGCAAAGATATAAAGATATTCAGTTTATATAAATCTAGTATGCGGATATTTTTTTCTGTTCCTAAAATTGGGATTTTCTTTAAGATTGTAATATTTAAGTTGATGCTCGGAAAGTTGTCTGCTTTTGATATATGCCATATTCAGGGTATTGATTGGTTTTATGGATTTGTAATGGGCAGTATAAGGAATAGCTCGTATAGAGTTGTTTCAGGGTTTTGGGGATCTGATTTGTATAAGGTCAAGGGTGACGTAAAAATAAAATTACAAAGAAGAATTTTGAATAATTCAGATTTAGTCATCCTCGGTACTGATATGATGAGAAGAGTTTACTTAAAGAAATATAGAAATGTTAGAAATAAAAATGTTAAGGTAATTTATTTCCCATCCCCGATTATAAATTATTATGTTAATAGATATAAAAGCGATAAAGACAAATGTAAGAACTTGAAATTGAATTTGCCAGCAAATAATAAGATTGTAGTAACAGTCGGATATAACGGAAGTACTAATCAACAGCATCTTTCCATAATAGAGAGAGTTAACAAAATAGATTCTACTATTTTGAAGAATGTGTTGTTTGTTTTTCCAGTAACATATGGAGGAAGTGTGAGTTATTTAAATGCAATTAAAAAGAAATTGGAAGATGCCTCATTTGAGTTTTTAGTGTTAGAAAATTTTTTATCATATGATGATATTATATACCTGTTTGAAAGAACCGATGTATATGTGCATTTGCCTGTAACAGATTCTTTTTCGAGTGCAATGAGAGAAAATATATATTTTGAAAGTGTTGTTATTACTGGGAGTTGGCTGAATTATGAGATTTTGGATAAAAATAATGTTTTTTATTTGAAAATAAAGTCGATTAAAGATTTGAGTTGTAGTTTGGCGAATGTGCTAGATAAGATTGAGTATTTCAAAAACAGAAGTGTGAATAATAAAATGCTAATAGATGAATTTGTATTATGGAATAAAGTTAAAAATAAGTGGGATGAAGTTTATTTTGTCGATTAATATGATTAATATTTTTATAGATTTTCTTTGTAGGAAAAGATTGAGCGGATGAAAGATATGAAGGAAATGTACAAAAATTTATTTATTTCTGAAAATAGTAGTTTGTTAGATGCATTAAAATTGATGGATAAAAATAAAGTTAAACTTTTAATCGTTTGCGAAGGAGATAAGTTCTTCAATCTAATTTCAATTGGTGACATACAACGTGCTATATTGAGAAATATATCGCTAGAGACGAAAATTGAAGATGTAGTTGTTAACAGAAAACCAATTGTTGGGAGCATTTATGATAATCCTGTCCAGGTAAGAAATAAAATGTTGGAGTTAAGATTGGAATATATGCCTATTTTAGACGAAAATGGTAAAGTTTGTAATGTGGTGTTCTGGCAAGACCTGTTTAGTAAAGATCAATTGATTTTAAATAAAAATTTAGATACTCCTGTGATTGTCATGGCGGGCGGTAAAGGGGAAAGGCTGAAACCATTTACTAATATAATACCAAAACCTTTGATTCCTATCGGAGAGAAGCCGGTGATTTTGAGAATTATTGATAATTTCTTAAAATACAATATAAAGAAATTTTATATAACTTTGAATTATAAAGGGGATTTTGTAAAATTTTACTTTGATACGATTGAAAAAAATTATGAGGTTTTTTATATAGAGGAAGAACAGCCTTTGGGAACGGTTGGATCTTTGTTTTTGCTCAAAGAATATATTAATAAAACTTTTTTCTTGACTAATTGTGATATTTTGATAGATGAAGATTATTCTCAGATTTTAGAATTTCATAAAAAGCATAAAAATACAGTTACGATTGTTGGTGCGATAAAGAATTTTGATTTACCTTATGGGCATTTAGAACTTAATGATGAAGGAAAACTTGTAGCTATTAAAGAAAAACCAAATTTGACATATTTAATAAATACGGGAATGTACATTTTGGAACCGGAGATATTTTCGTTTTTTAAGCAAAAGATTTATATGGACTTTACGGATTTTATGGAGATGTTATTAAAAGAAAATTGCAGTATAGGAGTTTATCCTATAAATGAAAATTCATGGGTAGATATTGGTGAGTGGCAGTATTATTGGAGAAGCGTTGGATCTGTGTCTGGCAATAGAGGTAAATATGAGGATTTATTGTAGGTGGTTAGAATGTTAAATATTTAAAGTGTAATAGGTGTATTGTAGTATTGGTAATTGAGGAGTTTGAGTTGTCAGGATTTGTGGGTATTGCTTGGCGTGATAAGAATTTTAATAAATCAGTATTGGATGGAATAGAAAAAAATTCTAGAAACTTTGAAAAATTTGTTTGTGATTCATTTTATGTTTTATTAAAGCGCAAAATGAAATTCTATAAAGATATTATCTTCTTTGAAACCCAAAGGTGTTTTTTTTTGATAGAGGGGGTGATTTTAAATTCTTTAGAACTTATCAAAAAGTATAAGTCTGAATCGTTTGGTGAGACTATTGCACTGATGCATGAAAAAAATGGTGATGTTTTTTTTAAAGAGTTTCGTGGAAGCTTTGCTGGCATGACATATTGGAAAAACACTCATAAATTGATTTTATATACAGATCATATTGGAAGTAAACAAATATTTTTTTCTTTAAAAGATAGAAATTTAATATTTTCTTCCAATGGTAACCGGTTGGTAAATTTACTTAGGAAATTTCAAATTGATATTTCTTTAAATATAGATTCAGCCTACTCGCTTTTGACTTTTGGTTATATGCTTGAGTCGCATACTATATTTAATGAGATTGAAAAATTAATGGGTGGGCATTACTTAGAATATTTAGACGGTCAGGTTCAAATAGTTCAATATTATCGGCTTAGTAATGTTCCTGATAATAAAATTACCGAAAATGATGCTGTTGAAAGGTTAGATATGCTTTTTAAAAAAGCTGTGACGAGAGCTTTTGAGAAAGATTTGGAGTATGGATACAGGCATCTTGTGGCTCTAAGTGGTGGGTTGGATTCTAGAATGACTACATGGGTAGCTCATGATTTGGGTTATTCTAGCAGAATTGTGAATTTTACGTTTTCCCAGACTAATTACTTTGATGAGACGATTGCAAAAAGAATTGCTACAGATTTGCGACACGAGTGGATTTTCAAGTCTTTGGATAATGGATTGTTCCTAAGAAATGTTGAGGATATTGTGCGATTAACTTTTGGCGGAGTACTTTATTGTGGATCAGCTCATTTCAAGAGTATGTTGGATTTATTGAATTTGGAATCGTTTGGTTTGATACATACAGGACAGTTAGGTGATGTTATTGTGGGTACATATTATTCTAGTCCTCGGCCTAATAAGCCTTATTCTATTAGTTCAGGAGCGTATTCATTCTCTCCTTTATCAGCTAAAATTTCAAAAGATTATATAAAGTATGATTATGAGAATGAAGAGATTTTTAAATTTTATAACAGGGGTTTTTCTGGTATGAATAGCGGCTTGATGCTTGCTCAGGAAAAAACGGAGACTTATTCTCCTTTTTACGATGTAGATGTCATGGACTTTTGTTTAAGTTTGCCCTTAAGATTTCGTTTTGGGCATAGGCTGTATATAAAATGGATTCTGTCGAAATATCCAGGAGCATCTCATTATGTTTGGGAAAAAATTAAAACAAAACCGAGTGTGTTAATGGTAAATATTTTGGGTAAGAGAGTACCTGTTCGAAAACTATTGCCCAAAGTAATTGAATTGATTCTTCGAAAAATAGGATTGTTAAAAGATAATATTAATACCAAAAAACATATGAACCCATTTGGATTCTGGTACAATACCAATGAAGATTTGAAAATGTTTTTTGATGATTACTTTATTAAGAACATTGATTTTCTTGGTGATTTCCCGGAATTAATGAATGATTGTAAGAATTTATGGGAAAATGGTTTGGTTGTTGACCGCTGTCAAGTTATTACGTTGTTAGCTATTATGAAGGTTTATTTTGGTTAAGCAAAATTTGGGTAAGCTGCTGAGAAAAGGTTTTTTTCATGTTCTCTTTTTGGGTGGGTTTAGTAAAATTATTCAATTTATAAGTAATATTGTGATGGTGCGCATTTTATCCAAAGAGGATTTTGGACTTATGAGCTATGTTCAAAATATTTTATCTTTACTTTTATTATTGAATGGAGGAGGTTCAGTATCTGGGTTTTTGCAATACGGGAGTGAGAGTACCGATTCGGTGAAACAATATAGTTTGTTTAAATATGGTATGTATCGAGGGTTAGTATTTAGTTTCTTGGTATCAGTCTTAATATTAGGAATTGCTTTGATAGTTCCGTTGAAAGTTAAGTTAGCAAATGAGTTATTGGTTTGGTTGTTATTTTATCCTCCTTTGATTTTTGTTTTTAGTATGATTACTCTCGTTTTTAGAGTTTCATTGAACAATAACAAGTATGTCTACATAAGTATTTTTTCTTCTGTGGTATTATTATTGTTTTCTGTTTGGGGAGCTTGTGTGAATGGAGTTTGGGGAGTTTTTCAATTTAAGTATGCTGGTTATATTATTTCTGTGGGTTTAGGTCTGTATTGGGTAAGTACTTATTTTCATAGTATGAATTGTTGTAGGGCTAAAAGTGATAGTTTGTGTGAAAGAGAAAAAAAAAGTTTTAATCATTATTCATGGTATAGTTTAGCAACCAATGTGATTAGTCAACTATTGTATATTATAGATATTTTATTGATAGGTGAAATCGTAACGGATAGGAAAGTAATTGCTTCATACAAGGTTGCTACAACGATACCTTTTTCATTAATTATTATTCCTTTAAGTGTAATGGTGTTTGCTTATCCTTATTTTGCGAGGAGAAACTCTAATAAAATATGGATTAAAAAAAGTTATTTAAAAATTCTAAGTGGATTGGCCCTTTTTAATTTAGGGATAACAGTACTTTTATTTATATTTGCTCGTTTTACAATCTTAGTTATTTTTGGGATTAAATATGTTGATGCAGTAATTGTTTTCAGAATTCTCATCATTGGTTACTTCATTAGTGGGACGTTCAGGATACCAGCAGGTAATATATTAGCCTCTATGAGAAAAGTTAAATTTGGTTTATATACATCAGTATTTGCAGGAATAATTAATATTGTACTTGATATATTTATGATTAAGCAAATGGGGAGCATAGGAGCGGCGATATCTACAGTGACAATATTTCTGATAACCTCGATGCTAAATGTTGGTTATCTTTTTTATTGTCTGAAGGAGAAGAATACTGGGGGGAACTAAAAGAAACAGAAGTAAGCGAGCACACAAACAGAAACTATTTATTGAGCAAAAAGTGGTACCCCTATTTTAGAAGAGTGTGAGATATCTCCAAATTTAAAGAAAGCTTTCATGGAAAATATCGCTGATATTAGAAGACAAGGCATTTTCATTGAAATCTAAAGGATAACACCTACGAAAGGAACAATATGCATGGTGGACATTTGATAGTGTGGTAACAGGAGTAATGGAGTAAGGAGAGCAAATGAACGGAAAAACGAACAAAAAGAGAGATAGCAGCATTTATGGTAGTTAAAAAGAGGAGCATTCTGGGAGGAAAGCTAGAAAGATTGATTTGCTTTAGCAGATTAAAGAAAATATGAGTAACCTTGTCATTTTTGATAATGGTGTTTACCCTAATTTTGCTTGAGGAGGAAAAAAACAAAGTAGATGCGAGTACTTATAATTACTCATTATTTTCCACCGTTGAATGCTATTGGCTCTTTACGGTTATATAGTTGGGCCAAATATTGGAAAGAAATAGGGTGTGATATAACAATATTAACCACAAGAAAAAATAGGAAATTTAAACATCAATTGCATTTTGATTTAAGGGATTTTCGTATAATTGAAGTGAGTTTACCATGGTTGTTTAGTAAGATGACTAATGTTATGAAGGGGGAGAATGGTGATTCTATTAATAATAGTAATAAAAGGAACTGTAGAAGTTTTTTTTGGAAAAGGGTGAAAGAAAAGATTAGAAGGATTCAGTATAGGTATGGAATATTTTTCTTTTACCGAATGCCCGATGTGTGTGATTGGTGGGTTCGTAAAGCATACAATAAAGTTAAGGAGATGGAATTTGATATAGTTGTTTCGTCCTTTGCTCCGTATGCTACGCATTTGGTGGCTCTTAGAATGAAAAGAAAGCATAGAAAAGTGTTATGGGTAGCTGATTACCGAGACTTGTGGACTTTGGATCATTTGTATAAAGGAATGTGGCCTTTTATTTTTGTTGAAGAATTTTTGGAGAAAAAGATAAATCATATGGCAGATATTATAACTACTGTTAGTACGGAGTTGGCCAATAAATTAGAAGTGAAATACGGAATAAAAAATGTTTACGTGATTGAGAACGGTTTTGATCCTTCTGAATTAGATAAGTTGCCTAAGGAGAAATATTGGAGAGATGGAAAAGTCAGATTTGTGTATACAGGATCAATATATGAAGGTAAACGAGACCCCTCGCCTTTTTTTAGGGCTATGCAATTAATAGCTAATTCTGAAAAAAGGAAATATTTAGAGAAGCTTGAAGTGATTTTCGTGGGGAAAAGAAAAGGAAATTTAGACACTTTGATTGAGAAATATAAAGTAGGTAAGTGGGTTTTGTCTAAGGATTTTGTTTCAAGGGAAGAATCCCTTAGAATGCAACGAGACGCCCATGTGTTGTTATTTTTAGAAGTTGAGGCTCCAGAGATAACTGGAATTTTGACGGGTAAATTGTTTGAATATCTATTTTCAAAAACTCAAATATGGGGTGTAGGTATTACTACTAAAAGTGCTGCTGGTAAGTTTATTGTTGATAGTAAGTGTGGAAGGGTTTTTGGGAAAGATGTGAATTTGATAAGAGAATCACTTATGGATTTATTAATTACAGGGGGAAAACCACAGATAACCCCCGATTGGAATTTTCTGAATAATTATACAAGAAAGCAACAGGCTGATAAATTAATGAAAATAATGGAGGATAAGCTTAGGATGATATGGAAATAGGGGTTTGCTTACGATAGAAGTTTGTTAATTTATGAATGGTGATTGGCGAGTTGTAGCGCAATAATTGTGTGATTTTTGTTGAAAATATTGTTACTTACAAAAAACAAAGGAAATTCTAT
>Ga0256914_1002398_pt1 | contig 15708 bp, 13 predicted proteins | sample HulkmetaG_FD_191571 | JGI IMG/M metagenome (GOLD analysis project Ga0256914, IMG submission 191571) | Hydrothermal chimney microbial communities from Main Endeavour vent field at the Juan de Fuca Ridge, Pacific Ocean - Hulk | ecosystem: Environmental > Aquatic > Marine > Hydrothermal vents ... | reverse complement strand
CCTCAATAGTGAGTAAGATCCTAGTAATCGTTAAGCATGGCTCACCTCCTTGAATCCTAACCCAATTAATCCCCTTATCTAGTGTGAGTTTACGTAAGTTATCTATAGCACTTAGTAAGTGCTCCCTACTGAAGTACTTAACATACCTCCTACGGTACTTCCTAACCTCCTCATTACCCTCATTAAGAGGCCAAGCATACTTCCATGCATAGCAGAGAGGGCATTTAAGGTTACATCGTGAATACCTTAAAACAATCGCATAACCTCCCCTACCCTCACTATTTAACTCGAAAGGCTCTATTACCCTATAACGATGGGGTACTTTAAAGGGCTCACTAACCTCCATAGGTAATCACCGTGAGTACTACGTTAAAACATACTACACTTAAGTATTAATACATTGTTCGAGTAATTAGAACGTAGTGTTTGGTTAGTTAGTTTGATTTAGTGATTAACGTACTTGCTTTTGGTGGTTGGGTGGTTAAGTACTTAGTGATTGTGGTTGCGGTTGCTTTAGTATTGATTACTTCCTCACTAGTTACTACCTACTTAATCACTACTTACCTCACCTCATTAAGTAGGTCTAGGTCCTTAAGTAGTACTTCATTACTTACTGAGGGTCTGCGTAATGCATTAGTTAGTGAGGTACTTAACCCTACGTACGTACTTACTAACTCAAGTACATACTCAAGACTTAACTACCCAGTAATTCACTTACCTAAGTACGTAGCTCACTACTACGTACTACTGAGTAATTACTCATTGAGTATTGGGTTCGTTAGGACTTACGTAATTGACTTAGTTAGGGCTTATGAAGTAGCTATTAAGTCCTTACCTAGGGGTAATTACGACTTAGTGAGGGCCTCCCTCATACCTGGTAAGGTGGTTAATGATTACTTCATTAAGGTACCTACGTGGGAGTTAGTAATAGCTAGGACCTACTGCGGCTTTAGGGTTTGGGGTAGTGATTACTTAGTCGTTATTAACGCTATTAACGCATCCGTAGTTAAGGTATACCCAAGTAACTACCCCGAGTTACCTGAGGGTATTGACTGTAGTTACTTCAGGATTAACTACCCTCGGGTAGTGAGTATTGAGTCACTCATTAAGTACGTTAGGGAGTTAGTGAGTGGTAGTAATTACTTAGGTAGTGATGTTAAGGAGATTGTTAAGTACGGTCACTTAAGTAGTGTTGACTTAAGGTTAGTTAGGGTTGGTCCTTGGAGTAGGGACTTACTAACTATGAAGTCACTGAGGAAGGACTTAATAGGTAAGTGGTTACTTTGTTGGGTAGTTACCTTCGTTAAGTCATTAAGTAGAGTAACGCTACTTATTGACGCAACCCACGGTGAGTTAGTTAATTACGTTAAGGAACCTAACTACCCACCAACACCTTGGTACACCTTCCAATTAGGACTAGCTAACCCAGTAAGTAACTCAAGCTTAAGGACTGACTTAATACTGAGTAATGGGTCCGTATTGAGGGCCTACTTAGTAATACCTAAAGCAGTAACTACTGAAGTAGGTAGTGAGGGGTTAGTAACTATTGAGGGGTCGTGGAGGACTTACGGAGGTGTAGTTAAGGAGTTACCTAAGTACGGAGTTAAGGTGTGTTTCCTAAGGAGCTTAAGTAGTGAATCAATAAAGGTAGTACCAATTAAGGAATGCGTTAAGGGCTACGGAAGAATTAACCTAAGCATAAAGTACTACATACCCAAGAACGTAAGTAAGGGACTACACGCAGTAGCAATAACTCTTAAAGTAATAATCAATAACCACGAAGAAAAAGACATAGTAGCGATACCATTCATCATCGTAGCAAGGAGTAGAGTAACTTAAACCTAATCTAAAGGTAACTTAAGTGAGAAACAAAACCACTGGATTCCCATACCTTAAGCTTAAGACCGTACAATACGCATTAATTCGTTCCCCATTACTAGTCCTTAGTAATTAAGTACGTACTTACATTCCCTTTAAGAGTAATTAATGTACGTAAGTAATGGGGTTTAGCTTAATACCTCCTACCTTAGCCTTAATCGCTCTATTCTTTTCTGCATTATTATGTGTCCTAGGGGTTTTAGTGGTAGCTCCGTTGCTAGGAGCTCCTCTGTTGGTATGTCTTCGGGTGGTTCGCCTAGTGCTATGGCTATGGTTGCTAAGTACCTTAGGATCCTCCTCAACTTAGGTGTTTCTAGGTTATGTACTGCGGGGCTATCGGCCCATAGTGGGAGTCCTAGGTAGGTTAGTGCGTGTATGTACTTGAGAGCGCGGGACCTCACGGTCGGGGGTGATGTCGTCCTTATGCCCTCTATGATGTAGGGACTCTCAGCTAGTATGGCTAGTGCGTATGAGGCCTTCCTAACCCCCCTAACCCTCAATGATGACCTCCTAGGGTGCTCAATCCCTAGTTGCTGGAGCCTCTTATGAGTCTCGATAGCTAATCTCCTGTAGGGTCCGTCGGTCCTTACTGAGCGGTACTTAACGAAGACCTCGACATCACTGAGTTCCTTAGATAACTCCCTACATACGTACTCAAGAACCTTCACTACTAAGGTACCGTCGTCATCCCTAAGCAGCCCAAAGAGCGGTAGTTCCTTAAGGTCCCCATACTCCCTAACGAGCTTAGCTAAGGATAGAGAGTAAGTCACGGCATCCTCAACGATTTTGCGGATACTCACGAGTTCCCTCCCAAATAACTTATAGTAACAAACAACATATGAATAGTACTATGATCCACTTAACCCCCCATCTTAACTAATTTAAGCTTAACACGAAAAACGCATCATATTACCTCAATTAGTTATGAAGTATTACTATAGGTTAACTTGCTTAAGTTACTTCATGACTTCGTAGCCATTCAATTGTTTCCTTAATTCCCTTATTTAGTGGTATGGTTTGAGACCAGCCTATGGATCTTAGTTTGTTAATGCGGTAGAACCAGTTCTTAGTGAAGAGTGCTATAGTCTCCTCAGGAGTAGATCCGCCTATGCCCTCACCTCTAAGCTTTAGTATTAACTTAGCTAGGGTAGGTGGTAGGCCGAACATCACCTTAACGCCTACGTACTCGGTAATGATTCTCATGAAGTCCCTCAGCTTTATTGGCTCTTCATTAGCTACTATGTATGCCTCCCCTACACGCCCCTTACGAGCTATAGTGATTAAGGCGTTCACTACGTCCTTAACGTGTATTGGGTGTATGTAGTTACTCCCATCACCTATGACTACCTTGAGCTTCCCCTCAATAACTAACTTAATGAGTAGGTTGAGACCGTAGGTACCCCTAGGTCCGTAGACGAAGGCAGGTCTAGCAACTACTACCTCAAGCCCCTCACGGCATAGGCTCCTTACGTATTCCTCAGCCTTAGCCTTAGACATTGAGTAAGGATTGGGGTTTGGCCTTAGTGGGGAGTCCTCACTTAAGGGTTTATTTCCTGCTGGGCCTAGAACACCTACGGTGCTTACGTGTATTAACCTACAGCCCTCCCTCAACACTTCATTAGCTACGTACTTAGTCCCTAAGTAATTCACCCTCCAGATAAGCCCCTCATTAGTGCCATGCCTGAAGATAGCTGCTAAGTGGTAGACCTCATCAACACCCCTAACAGCTACCCTAACGTCCTCCTCCCTAGTTACGTCACACTTAACTACCTCAATCTCACTTCTGAGGTGCTCTATCCACTTAAGGTTTAATGGGTTCCTAGTACATACCCTAACTTCGTATCCAAGCCTTAGTAATTCCTCAACTAAGTAACTACCTATGAAGCCTGTACCACCAGTAACTAACACCTTCAATTAAAGCACCTCAGTTTCACTTAAGTACTAAGTAATTATTCAACACTAAGCTTTTAATCTATGTAGTGAGAAGGAATGCATTAAATGCTTAACAAGTAACTAACTCCCCTAAGGGTAACGTAGGTTCATAACTAACATAGTGAGGTAAGAACAATGGACATCTACCTAAGGGCATTAAGGAATCTAACCCTACGCTTAAGGTCAAGAAGCACCCACTTGATAACGGTAAAGCCCGACCGAAGTGTAGGCTTAAGAGAGATAAACAAACAATGACTCACATAAAACGTATAAAGAGGCGAACCCAGGAGAGGGGTAGGTTCTCTTGATTTCGGTCTTCTGTAGTTTTTGTAGGTAGAGTATTTTATTCTTGGTATTATGCTTTAATAAGGGAGTACGCATTAAAAGTGTCATGTAGTTATGTGGGGTGTGGTGGTGGGTATGTCTGCTAGGGTGGATTTTAAGGTGTTCAGTAGGTATGTTGGTAAGTTCATAGCTAGGAGGGACTCTGAGGTTCTGGAGGCGGCTGATGATTTTGATGAGCTACTTAGGAGGTTGCGTGAGAAGGGTATAGACCCTAGGTACGTAATAATAGATTACGTACCTGAGGAGCCCCTATTCTACCTGATATAGGTGGTTTTAGGGGTTCCTCCTAGTATATGTTAGGGGGCAGAAACATTAGTTTGTAGCTTTTTGTATCGTTCTATGTCTTTCTATTCCACGTAGAGCTATTAGGTATGCCGATGCTGTGTGCCTGACTAATCCGTACTTTTACATAATTTCATCATGTTCCTTACTATGTGTTACTCCTTTTGGGTTTACTAGGAGTACTTTAAACCCGTATTTCAACGCCATCACTATTCCATACTGTAGTAGTTCTCTCTTTGCGAACTTAGCTATTCTCCCATTAGCGGTCGGGTTCCTACGGTATTTCCTCTGCCTCATTGCGAGTAGGTTCTCAAAAACAATAGTACCAACATTGTGATGATAGGTATACCTAAGAAGCTCTGCTAGTGTCTCTAGCCTTCTAGTCTTAGCTTTACTTCTTGGGAAGCCCTGTGATGTTACTTCTGAGAACCATCCTGTCTTAATGTCTCTCATTCTACCATATCTGTCAATAATAACCATGTTTATTCTATCGGAGTTTAAATCAAAGCCAGCAATTAAGCTACCCTCTGCCCTTCCTTTACTAAAGTACTTAAGGAAAAGCTCTAGCGGAACGAAGAGGTGAAGGTATATTCTGCCGTTTCTAAACACTATTCTTGCACTATAGCTTAGACTCCTACGCTTAGCTAAGAACACCTACGTAGTAATAAACGCAGAGCAGCTAGGAATAGTTAACTTCCCGATGAACGCAAAAATAGAAGTAATAAGAACTTAACCAATTTTTGAAACTTTAGTTACAGGCAACGCCTTACCTGTTGCTGCGTCAATCCATAAATTCATAGGGCTTGGAGTGTATTCCTTCCAGTTCTGTACGGCCCACCCCGTATCGACCCATATATAACACCTTACTATAGATCCGTTCTTTAGGCGTAGCTTTAACCCGTAATTGCTTCTCCACCATGGCTCACATAAGTATGCCGTATCATGGCTATCAGCAGCTACACCTATTGCGTGTAGCTTAAACGTTTCAGCAAAGAAGTAAGCAAACCCGGCCCAGTCGCTGCATTGTCCTCCGTTTAGTAGGAAGTCTATGTCGCTTCTTGAGTGTCTGTTGTAGTTGTATCCGCTCTGTTCTATGAGTTCCTTGATTGCTGTCGCTAGCCCCTTCCTCTCTGGTTTTACGTTGCTACATATTCTTAGGTTGTGTATTAGGTGGGTTAGTGCGGGTGCTAGTACGTGCTTCATGTACGTAGGTCCCCATTCAGCCGGTACTAGGTACCCCGTGCTTGAGTGTTTACTGAGGATTACCGGTACCTCAAACACTACCGCATGCCCGCATAGGTACCTCACTACCTCCTTAGTTCCGTTGAATAGTACCTTGTCCTTCCCCCAAAACCTACGGCCTGTAGTAGAGAATCCCCCTTACTTTCCTACCGTCTACCCCCACCTCCACTATTCTTATGTGTTGTAAGTGATCGCACTCACCAGAAGCTTTATACGTTACTTAAGTTAAGGTAACTGATGGGTGTGGGTAGCCACAACTACAGCCGCGTACCGCCGGGGATGTGGGCTCCACGGTGAGTGGGGATGATCCGTGGAGTTCCCCGTGACCCGGCGGTACCCTACTTCTCAATCTCCTTAAATTTCTCCCTAAACTCCGCAGAGTTAGGCATGTATTATTTTCGGTAAAGTGTGGTTGGCTTTACCTACGTGGTTGTCTCAACTTGCTGCTCTTGCTGATCTTCCTCTAGGCATAGGTCTTCTCTGCACCTTATGCTAGCTATGTCTTCTGCCGCGTTCTCTGCCCTAAGTATTAGCTCTTTTAGTACATCCATGACCTCTCTCCTAACCTCTAGTAGTGTCTAGCGTGCCTCAGCACCTCCTGCGGAGGGTCTCCTTCTACATGGCACTACCCATGACCTATCACTCTGCCTTACAGCACAGTATACCCTTAACGATTAAGCAATCAGTAAGATCGTACTTCTTAACCTTACCCACGAATTCCTCAAAAACATTAGCAGGGACTAGGAACACTTCACTGCAAGGGCCGAGGTACCCATACTTCTTAATCAGTTCACTGCCCCTATACCTCTTACCCCTCACCGACACGGTAGTACCTTACATTAACTTACTTAACCTACCCCTCCTCCCATCAATATACCTATCGGAGCCGTGCCTAACTCTCGCCATTACGTACTAACGCCTACACACGAAATCGTGTGATAACATCAAGGTAACCTCTAACCATAACCTCTATGTTTGGGTGAGCATAAAACTTCATTCAAATCATGGTAATAGGCTAGCAACTACTAAGTGGTAGTTAGGCCTAGATACCTTAAGTAATACTTAGGAAATAGTAAAAACCTAAAAGCCCCCTCTAGCAACGATATGAATAAGTAATACTGCCTTAGTAGCCATACCTAGAATCCATGACCTTCTTAGCAACCTCACTAATTAATGTTGTAGTGAGGTAACGCTCTGCTGAGTACGTCCATGACGAAGTACTTAGCATCTAAACGCGACACACCATCGCGCCATTCTGAAGTTAAGGCACTAGATAGGACGTTCATGGAATGGATCTGCGACACTATTGCATATTACAGCGCAGACTTCAGAAAGGGTAGTGTAGGTAGTGACCGTAGAGTAGGAAGTTAATTAGGAGAAACCCCAATTCCCTAAGCATAGTATCTTAGGTAGCAAGTCACGAACCACAAATACGTCTGTAACGACAGCTTAAGTACCGACCTTACTAAGTATAGCAAGCATGAGTAGTAGCTAAGTAAGGTATAGCTACAGGGGAAGAGCTCAATGCGTGCAAGGGCTCCTTACTGATTGGTAAGCTCAAATAGTCGTCACTTTAGAAGAATTATTTAGAGACTAAAGCGGAGAGCAGTCAGCTCACGACCTCAACATCACGAATTAGTAAGGAATGCACCATCATTATCACCGACATATACCGGCTCTAATATTGAATTAACTTGCCTTACTCTGGCAATAGTATTAAAAACAGAAGAGTATAAGTTTAAATTGGGCAGGATACTTGCATCCAGAGTTAGAGAACATAGTAAGGATATACCAAGACTTAGTATTGTTAGAATTGAATAAGTTAAGAAGAGAGGGTAGCGGCTACGACTTTTCTTCACCAGACTCTTTCTTAAATGAGGAGGAACTAAGAAAGTACGTAAGCGATGAAGCGGTATTAAACATGTTGAAGCGAAGGGAGTTATTAGTATACTACGGTAACGGAAGATATCGAACAGCTCACGTAGACTTAATCTGGAGAATAATTAATCTCAGAGCGTATCCTGACACACCACCGCGTGCGTTAGAGTTTACCATATCCTATAGCAGGGAACCCATAAGCTCCTTTAAGGATCACAGCATTACGGAGCTAGAGAATGTGAGAGTGGTTAATCCACGGAGAAGGGAGGCATTAGGGATAGTAATCAAGGCATTGAAGGACATTTATCCCGGAATATCTCACTTTCAGCTTATAGTTATGCGTAAATTATTGACGATGAACAGGGAAAGTCATATTGGGGTTATCGCGCCAACAGCATCTGGGAAAACCTTAACTTTTATGCTGCCAATACTCGTAAGAGCTGTAGAGAAGGCTATAGAAGGTTCAAAAGGTACTGTAGCTATACTAACATACCCTAGGAAGGCGTTAGCTAAAGATCAGATTGAGAAAATACTAGAGCTTATAGTGAAGGTCAACAAGGAGTTATCACGTAGATACGGTAGACATAGGAGGGATAAACAAGTTACCATAGGATTAGATTACGGTGACATAAAGAGGTTTCCTCCATTAGAGGAGGATGAACCATTACTAAACATGAGGTGTCCGGAAGCTAGTTGCGAAGGAGTATTAATGCTATCTAGGACGGGTCTTGTATACTGCAACAATAATAAGCAGCATGTGTTTGACTTCATATATGGATACAAAGAGGCTGTCTGGGAGAGGCGACCACATATATACGTCACTAATGTGTGGACGCTTTATCAGAGGTTGCTAAATGCAAAGACTATAAAGGCAATTAAGAGTGCAGTGTACGTTGTGTTTGATGAATCGCACGTTTATGCAGGTTACTTAGGAGGGCATGTACACTACGTAATAATGCTTCTTAAGAAGTTACTGAGACGAAATCGACCCATATTTGTGTATTCATCAGCAACTATACCCCATCCAGATCTCTTCATAAAGAGCTTGTCTGGCGAGAGTCATGTTGATATATTTAATCATGACGAGATGATGAGGAGGTACTATGAATGTAATAACAGGACTCCGCGCTATAAGTTGAACATCAGAGTGTATTTACTTCCTAATCCAGGACAGAGTGTCGAGACTCTCACTGAGGAATCAATAATTCCTGTAACCCTATGGTGCTTTAAACATGGATTAAAGGCAGTAACATTCATTGATAGTGTAGCGGAAGTATCAACAATATACGATTATATCAATAAGACTATCTTGGGTACCAGGGAAGGTAAGGAGGTACTGGACCACATCTTCAAATATGGCAACCATGAAGATAAGATAAATTCTTTGAATAGTTACTCTTGGATTACTTTGTTACCTGCGGAGCTGAGGTGGGAAACGAGAGACGCGGTAAAGGAGTGGATACTAAGTAAATTAAAAGGCAGTATAGGGATACACTATGGCGCATTGCCGAAGGACGAACGCTCAAGAATAGAGGAGGATTTCAAGAAAGGATACTTCAGAACATTAATAGCTACATCAACACTAGAGCTAGGAATAGACATAGGCGATGTAGCAGTAGTAATTCAGCACAAACTTCCTAGAGACTCTGGAGAGTTTATACAGCGCTCAGGAAGGGCAGGAAGGAGTGAGGAGTGCTTCAGGACATCATTAAGCTTCATAAATCTCCAAAACTCCCCAATAGCTACTTTATATTTCTTCGATGAGAACCTCAGGAAAAGACTTGAGAGAATTGAGAGCCATGAGCCGCTAAGGATAGGATTAAAAAGTGAAAATATACTCACTCAACACCTAATATCCCTCTTAATGCATGAGTGTGCATTAAAAAGAAACTTAAACTTTACAGTAGAGAGACCTAGGAATGTTGAGGAGCTGCTTCGTATGATAGAAGCCCTGTATGAAGAGCTTAGAAACTTAGATTCCTATGCTAGTAGTTTAGGTCTTATTATGAATGATATTTACTTTAGAGCTAAGGAGAACGTAGTTAGGTTTATTAAACTAGCAAGAGATGTAGTAGAATATGTGGTTACATCTTCAAAGATATTTAACAGTAAAACAAAAAGTATAAAAGAAGAAAAGATTGCAAGAGTTCTTAGAGAAATTCTATATAATATTCGCAGTCATAAGAAGGAAGTAAACAAGCAGCTAGAATTCCTAAGGAGAGTAATCAGAGATCGCGCTGATGAACTTAACCAATGCGGAATATCACGTGAGTCCTTGCTTGATATAATAGATGCCATTAATGCATTTATAGATGACTTCATGAATAACGTATACAGACCATTACTTCTTTCAGTACAGCTCGGGAGAGTTGAAATGCTAAACGAATTAAAATCTAAATGCAGAAATCTGCTTGAAGATGTTCTACATAAGTGTGAGAGAATAGAGGAGGCAATTAATGAGTTCGTGATGAGATTAAGAAGAAACTTAATATACAATGCTTCGAATTACTACAAGTGTATGCGAACTACTGGAAAAATAAGTTCAAAGCTAAAAAATATTAGTAATTATCCAAACGATCTGTACAACGAGCTTGCAAGACTTCATGAAGTACTTGAGAGTAGCGACGACTGTACACTAGCAGTAGTAAGTGCTGGTATACCGCGTTACGCTAGGGAGTTCATAAGATTCTTAACTCATTATAAGAATGAGTACAGAAAATTACCAAGTACCTTGAGGATTATTGAGGAGCTCTCTCAAATTATCGGTCTTTTTAAGTTGTCGGCTCTCTTAGAGCAACCAAGTATGAAGATTTCACTGAGGGAGACAATATATGGCACTACATTCCTCGAGGAGGACTAAGGTATTAGATAGGTTAGGTCTCACTGCCCTATATACATTTACACCCTTCAAAGTATTAAGATCAGGAGAGAGTGAGTACACAGTACTTCTAGTAGGGTTATCAGGATTTGCAGCATACCCTCATGAGCCTGAGTGGCGTAGAGGAGTAAGAGATGTACGGGTAGGTATCGTTAAACGTAAAAGTAGGGAAATAAGAAAGAAGATCATTATGCCTATGGAGTTATCTGCCCTAAGGTTTAAGCCTGGCCTCTCAAGGCTCATCTATATAAGGAAAGTTGGGGGCCCAGAAACCACATTAAGTACGCGTGGCATGCATAGCCACTTATTGATGTTTAAACGCGAGGTCTTTGAGAGTGGTCGATTACCTCTATATATTGAATTTAGTTACGAGTCTCTTAATAACCCAGCTGTCTGTAGGCTTGGTTATGTACTGCTTTCATCTTCAGATAAATGTCCTCTAGAAGGTGTCTGTCCAAGATTTAAAAATGAAGGAGATAGGTGTAAGTACTATGTAAGGGTAGGTAATACTTACGTAGGCCTTTATCATGTATATCCGTTGATTAAGAAGAGCTTCAGCGTAATTAGTGAGGATGATGTTGAAGATGTCGCAGTCATACCCTACAACGGGTTACCTTTGATTAGGGTTCAGTTTACAGAAAGGGGAGTTTTTACAGCGTTTATTAACGCTATAGTGCTTATCCCTAAGAGACCAAAACTATTTTTCGTGTATAGGTTCTACCTATATCCTCAGCCAACAATAGGCATAAGTATTAGTAATGTTCACGCACTGATACTTGAATTTGATGTAAGAACGCTTAAGAATCTCATTATTGAGATAATAAGGAAAAGTGAGGAGGCAAGAAAATGGTTAGTACTAAAGTATGTTTACGGAAGATTGCCACTAGTGCGGAGAGGTATCTCTAGTAGGGTGATTGATGGGTTTCAAGGGATTAAAGAATTGGGCGAGGTTTTCGAGTGCATAGCACACGGCAATTTCAGGGATAACAAGGTCGAGAACCTATTACGTACTTTGGAGATGGATGTTAATAGCCTAATATTGAATAATGACTTCCTGAATTTTGCAACATTTGTTTTAGTCCATACCTTAGCTCATGTACTGTTAGTAACTTTGTCCTCTGAGTACGATATTCCAGAGGACAATCTGACTTACTACTTGGAGCACCCAATACTTCATGGCGAAGAATTGATTGAGAGCAACGTAAGGTTAGTCGTACTAGAAGATGCCATAGGAGGTTACGGCTATCTTAAGAATTTCATTAGCGCCATTAAGAGTGGGAGAGGATTTAGAGCACTCTACAACATATTTAACAGAGCACTAACTCTACTTAAGAAAGATGCGGAAGTTAATGAAGGAAGAATTAATTCACTTGAGTATGCTATACATAACGTCTTAGATAGAGTAGGTGATGAATCAGTGAAGAGAGCTCTCATGAATAGACTAAGGAACATATGGAGCATCATGCAAAGAACGCACATCTATCCTCACGTTATGGTTCTTAGGAGGTGCTTTCTTGAAGTTTCTCCTGAGCTTGATGAGTACACCAGAAACGTACTCGAAGAATTATTTTCTGATATGCCTCTATGCTGGGATGCATGTCCACACTGTGTGGTACTCGAAAAAGGGTGCAATTATACAGTCTATGACCAAGTATTCACCGTAAGTAGGAGCTTAGCACACGAATTTACTAGGAGCATCATTAATGACTTAACGAAGCACACATACTCATTCTACTTTACGAAGGTTAAGGATTACGTTAATGAATTCATACAAAAAGCAAAAAGAGAAGTACTTATATCTACTGCATCCCTGTCGCCCATTACCTTAGATGCATTAACGTTACTAATGAAGAGTAAATCAGACCTTAAGGTTAAGTTGCTTGCATGTACCGAAGTAATGGGTAATCCTGGCATAGCTAACAGGTTAAGACAGATAATACAGGAGTTTTACCGATTTGAGGTTCGCTTTCACGATAGACTTCACGCAAAAGGAATACTCATAGATGGTCTAATCTTGCTTAAGGGATCATTTAACTTCACAATGAGAGGATTAGAGGTTAATGTAGAGAACATAGATATAGTATACAATCCACAAGATATTGCGGAATTTAAAGAGGGCTTTAGACGTATTTGGGAGGAAGCTAAATCCGCCGAGGATATTTTGAGGTAATATCTTCGCACATTATGAAAGTCCTGAAACTACCTCAGCAAAGTTTTACTACCAATGTATTATTTCATTATATGGTACAGATGTACTCTTTAAAAGTACATACTTAAGGGTGAGGAGCAGCCGTGACGACTACCAGGGCCCTCTTCCGCTACTGGGGATCTAAGCCAGGCTACTTAGTCTCGGACTACCTACTAAGATTACCTAAAAACTCCTTAATCCTTGATTTATTCGGTGGATCGGGTAGTATTGTTTTTCAAGCGTTAAGTCTAGGACATAGATGTATATACGCAGATGTAAATCCTTATGCCTTCGTTACTGCCTACACAATCCTAAGTGACTTCGACGTGAGTGAATTCGTTACTTATGCTGAAATGCTCCTTAAAAAAGTCTATAATCTCACATACAGACTCTACACAGTCAGACTTAACGGTAAAAAGTCCCTGATTAAGTACTTTAAATGGATTGATGACAAAATCAAGTGCGCAGTAACTGTTGATGGTGAGGAAATCTGTAGTAACTTTAATGTAGAGTTGCCCAATAACCTGTGGATATCCCCCCCTCGTAGGGTTGCTACGGCAGTATTAAAGTACAGTAATGGGGCACCATTTGATAAAATGAGGTACTCGGAGAGGCTCACAGACTTTTTTACATTTAGAAACTTAGTAATATTGTCATATATACATCGCGAAATGAAAAAACTCATCAGAAAATATAAACTAAAAAGTGAGGTATCTATACCTCTAGTAGCTATTTTTGCATCAATAATATTTAGCGCTAGTAAGATGGCGAGAGAAGGAGCAGGGAGCTGGGGTATAAACTCCTATTGGGTACCGAGAAGCTTTATAGAGAAGAATCCTATTGAATTAATGAGGAACAGCATTAAGAGAGTAATTAGGTGGAAGAACAAGTATAGAGGATACACTATATGCTTAGATATTAATGAGTTCAAGCATAGGAACTATTATGAAGCATTGCTCTTCCTAGGTTCTGCACCTACACTTATTAAGAAGCTTAGTGAACACGATATCAAGGCTGACGCCATAGTTACTGATCCGCCTTTTCTAGATGAGGTGCAGTACTTCGAGCTATCATATATAATTAACGTCTGGATACATGATTTACTTAAAGTAGCCTTAAAGGGGAGATTCAAGGTGTACTCAAAATTCTATAATATGGAAATAGTTGTTAACAGAAGGAGAGGAATTGATGAAAGTAAATATATTGAAAAATTAAGGAAGACACTAAGGCTGGCAAGAGGGGTTTTAAGGAGCTCTGGTGAGCTCATACTTTTATTTCATGAGGAAGAAGCACAAATGCATAGGAGGATACTAAGCGTGCTAACTGATCTGGGATATAAGTTAGTTAACGCTGATAGAAAGTGCATGATGCAGAGACATGTAGGTGATAGAGATATTTCAAGGGGTCGTGAGCTAAGGATATACCGTTTCATTTTAAATAGAACTTAGTGAGTAGGTTTTAAATTACCTACTTCAACCTAACTCTACATTAACTAGAAATAGAATATTAATAGTAATATTGAGAAACTAGATATCGCGTACTAAGTCTGTATGCTCAAGTATTTTTCTGAGCCTTTCTAGATCGACTAGGTTTAATAGCTCCTCCTTAGGAATACCTGAGAGTGACGATAGTATTGCAAGTCTCTCAAATTTTGCATCCTCATCGACAGAGCATCTTGCAATATACAACAACACGTTACTATCAAGTATCAAGAACATTAGTAGGGATTTTATAAGGTCCCTAGACCTTCTTAATATACCTTCAAAGACCTTATCGGCTCTATAGTAGCTAAGCTTTACATTATGAATACAATACGTGGGGAGTAAGTACTTACCAATACTGCACCTTAATAACTGTTCATCTATGCTGTAGCCTCTCTTTTTTAAAGCGTTAACGAAATCTTCGATAGCGTTACTGTTTTGAGTCATCATATTTAATAACCTCATTAATGCAGATAGTCTCTCACGTATTTCGTATAGGTAATAAGCTCTGCAGAGTGTACCTAAGTAATAGTCGTCAATCCTCGGAGGTATTTCTATGTGAAAACGGTTTCTAGAGACGTCATATATTATTAAGCCTATACCTTCTTTTTGGAGTATATTCCTGAAATGCATTGCATGCCCTGAGTACGAAGCATTATTTGAGGGTATCAATATTTGTGCTGTACCGAACAGTTCCTGTAGAAACTTAGCCTGACCTATAGCCTTCTTAAACTCGCCTTCAGCTCCCTTAGCTTCAATAGGCAAATACATATTCACCTCTTCGGCTAAGGTTCCATAATTTATGCTAAGCTTTACTTTTATGAGAAGGTCTACCTCAACGTTTCTGAATCCCTTAAACTTACATTTTGCAATGACTAACGGTTTTCTACTTAGAATCTTCATGTCAGCGCCGATTTTAAAGCTAAGTTGCCTAATTAGAGGAGATATGCACTCATTGATGTACACTTCACCTCTTGTGACAATATATTGAATGGCGTAATTTAGTACATCATCCTCACATAGGTGAGCGGCTTCAATTTGCGGAGTCATGGTTGTCTCCACTTACCTCCCTATTACTCTTCATACATCTTGCTCTCTTCCTTAATTATTCCAAGCAGTTTAAGACCCTCCTTTAACTCACTTACTAGATCCTCATCGCGCATTAGGTACCCGGGAAGCTCTCTCCTTATTCTTAGCCATAGTGCTAATAATCTACCCACATATTCAGGATCCTCCTTAATAATCCTTAATTCAACATCCATCCCAGCTAAGCGTAGGAGACCTAATGCCTGTCTGGCTGAGATACGAGGCTCTATGAGCGTCATTATTACTACTCTACTTATGGGATTCCCTCTTATTCTAACCTTCATCAAGTCACATAGTGTCTCTACATCTCTTCGAGCAACTGGTCCCCTAACATACCTTAGTGCTATATACTCATTACGGAACTTTACGATCCAGTCAGCAGGTATTCTTATGTATCTGCCATCAGATGTCTGTGGTCCCTCTATTCCCAGCATCTTAGCGAATTCTCTATTCAATCTACCTGATATTACTGAATACTCGAACTCATGTAAGGATTTTCTAGCGTATTCGAGAATGTC
>Ga0256914_1002397_pt1 | contig 15718 bp, 14 predicted proteins | sample HulkmetaG_FD_191571 | JGI IMG/M metagenome (GOLD analysis project Ga0256914, IMG submission 191571) | Hydrothermal chimney microbial communities from Main Endeavour vent field at the Juan de Fuca Ridge, Pacific Ocean - Hulk | ecosystem: Environmental > Aquatic > Marine > Hydrothermal vents ... | reverse complement strand
TAGGTTGCCTCTTAACAAGATAAATAATAAGTTGACTTTTTATATAATCTCTTTTTAAATTCTCAACTTCATATTTAGAATTAGCGTCTTCTACTATTTTTTTTATATAATCATCACTAACATTTATCCAGTATTTTCCCTGCAACTCATCTACCACAGATTCTTCTCTTAAAATATTATTCCCGTCATAAATATTCACATATGAAATTTTAGGTAAATCTTTATACAAATAGCCAAGTACAGAAAAAATTACAATACCAAATATCAAAATTTTGTGTCTAATAAACCAATTTTTATTATTACTTTTATTTAAATAGTTTAATCTTTTATTATATGAGCCAGTTGGATATGCTTTCATATTTATAATAACTTTATTATTTCTTTTGCTACTCGTTTTTGACCGTCTAGGGGCAATTTTATATCATTTACAACCTTATATTTATCAATATTTTCTTTCATCTTAAATAATATGTTAATAAATTCCTCTGTGTTAGTGGAATTCTGATCAAGTATTTCGGCGAGTCCTATATTTTTAACAATTTCAGCATTTTTATATTGTTCATTGTTAGATGCCCACGGAATTGGAATCAATATAGACGGTTTTTGCATTAACACAAGTTCATATGTTGTATGCGCACCACCTCTTGATAAAACAATATCAGAAGTATAAAAAACATTTCCTATCTCGTCTTCATTAAAATATTCTTGCAATATAACATGTTCTCTTACGTTTTCTGGCTTATTATTTAAAAATTCTTTAATAAAATTAAAACCATACTCAACTTTTGACGGTCCACATTGCCATATTAAATTAAAATCCTTTATTATCTCATCAAATGATTCATAGACTAATTTATTTAGAAACTGTGCTCCACTTTTTCCCCCTGTAACATAAAGGGTTCGGTTTGAATTATCAAACAATTTTATAAATTCCGCATTATTATTAACCAAATCTAAGATTACTTTTCTTACTGGTAACCCTGTATATATCATTTTCTTTTTAATATCATCTGATACAACATAATTTTCAATTGGCCAAGAGACACATATTTTTTCTGAATATTTTGCTGTTGTTTTATTGGCTAAACCCAAAACTGCCGTTTGTTCATGGGAAATTACAGAAATTCTGTAAAAAACTTTTCCAACTACCACAATAGGCACCGCAATGTATCCACCAAACGACACAATAACATCGGGCTTAATTTTGGATAAAATAAAAAAAGCTTGTAAAAATCCAAACGGAATCAACAGTAAATTATAAACAACCTGTGGAATATATTTAATTGAAGTAGTTCTAAATACTTTACCTGTGTTTATTTTGTGATATTCAACACCTCGTTTAGTTACTTCGTTATATTCTGGTAATAATTTTTTAGTATGCGGTATGTACTTTTTACCTACCCAGAATATTTTAATATGTGGGAAATTGGATTGTATATAATCTATAACTGCAACAGCACTATTGTGGTGTCCACCTGTAAATAATAAATTTTTATAATTGTCTTTATACATTAGTTGCAATTTTAACATAGGTATTGTTAGATTTCTTTATTGCTTCTGCTTACATTAAGTACTAAACCTAACCCCCACAACATAAAAATCATTGAAGAACCACCGTAAGAAATTAGCGGTAATGGTAATCCTGTAATAGGAAATAATCTAACCATAGCAGATAAGTTTATAAAAATATGCACACTCATCCAAATCATTACCCCAATAACAAGTAATGCAGAAAATCTATCTTTGGATGTTTGAGCTATTTTAATGCCCCTTATAACTAAAAATACAAATAGAGAAATCAACAATATAGTACCGATAAACCCAAATTCTTCGCCGATGATTGCAAATATAGAATCAGTTGAAGCTTCTGGTAAATAAGCATATTTTTGCTTAGACCTACCCGCCCCTAAACCAAAAAAACCACCAGATCCAAGAGCAATCATAATCTGTCTAATATGATAACCAGCAGATTGTGTGTCTACGCTATTTGGTTTAATTAAAGTTATCAACCTCAATCGTCTATATTCCGAAGATAATCCATATAATAAGGCCAAACTAAATAAAACAGGGATACCAATAAAAAAGTCTTTTAGTGCACCGTTTGCAAAAAAGTACATTCCAGCAATTATTATAATTATTATCATTGCTGTTGTATAATCAGGTTCTAACATAACCAATCCACCAACAATTACAATTAAACTTACTGTTAATATCCTCAAAACATTATGTTCTTTATACTTAACAAATATTTTTTCAGAAGTAAAATAAGTTGCCAAAAATACTATTGTTACTAATTTAGCTAATTCACTAGGTTGAAAAGATATTCTGCCAACAAATGGCAAAGCCGGTAAAATTCCCGCCGGGTTTAATACGAACCATCTTCTTGCACCATATACTGTTGGAGCAAATGGTGTTGGTATTAATATAAACAACAGTAAAAATAAAGTTCCTATAAACATATATGGTGAATATTTTTTTATAATATCCAAATTTATTTTTGATAAGATATACATTCCAGTTAGTCCTATAAAGACCCACCCAATTTGTTGTAGTAAAAAGTGATATTTTTGGCCAAAATTTAAGTCAGAATAAATCACAGATGACTCATATACCATAAACAAACCAAATAAAAGCAAAACGAATATAACGATAAGAAAAGGCAAATCAACACTACCTTTGGTATTAAGCGATTTTTTTGCAGTTCTTTTGTGTCTTGTTGTACCAAGATGAGTTCGCCTTTTTAGTTTTTGCATAAGTGTTAATATAATGATAGCAGTATATGTGTGATATTTCACTCATATTATCGTTAGATTAGTTACAAAACAATTATGCATCTACGAACAATTTTAAGAAAAATTCTACTAAAAGAAACTCAATGGGTTTTAAATAAACACAAGCCATTTGTTATAGCAATTCTTGGTGAAAAAGATTCTTCATATATTAGGGAAATAATATACACAATAGTAAATACAAAATACAATGCACGAAGAAACCTTGAAAAAACAGATAGCGAATTCAGTATACCTTTAACAATCTTCGGTGAATTAAAATATCCAAAAAACATTCTAAGTTGGATAAAAATAATAACAAAAGTTCTTATACAACTTTTATATTTAAAACCTTATAAACATTATTTAATAATCCAATTACATGAAATTGACACATCAATATTAAACTTATGGTTAAAGACAATAAATCCGGATTTGTGTATAACTGTTGATAATTCGTTAAAAGATTCAACAAAGGATATAATAAAAGATAAAAATACATTACAAATTACAACGGAATTAATTGAAAAGATTAAAGAAAATCCACTAAGGCGATATAACGAGATAGAAACTCTTTCAAATCTACTGGATATTCCTTATGAAGAGATAATAAATACAATTGAAACAACAAAACCAATTAGAACAAGGTTAAATATAATTGCAGGAAAAGACAAATCATTGATCGTTGATGCTAGATATTACTATTATCCGATGTCTTTGATTTCGGTACTAGAAATCACAGAATTATTGCCTGGCGAAAAATACATTATAAGTAACGAAAATATAAATGATGAAATTCCACATAATTATAAAGTTATAAAACCAAAAGATTTAGAAAAAATAAAAAAGAACAAAAATACATTTATTTTCATTTCAAATAAATCAGAAAATGCAGATATTATAAGAAATTTAGCCTTAAATGAATTAGAAGTGTAATCATTAAAAAGTATTATGAACAAGGATAAGTCATACGAAAAAACAACTATAAAAAAATCACAAAAAAATATAAAAGAGTTTGAAAAAATATATATCGATTATAATCAAAAAATTTTTAGATACTTTTTAACTCGTGTAAATACAAACGAAACTGCAGAAGATTTAACATCTGTTACATTTGAAAAAGCATTAAAAAACATAAAATCATTTCAGTGGCAAGGTATTTCAATTTCAGCATGGTTATATCAAATAGCACGAAATACATTGATTGATTATTACCGACAACAAGCAAAAAAGAAAAGTGTAACTTTAACTGATGAAAGCGTAATTGCTGACACTACCTCTATTGAAAATGATTTTATAACCACAGATAGCAGTTTAGCATTACAAAAAATTTTAAACAGTTTACCAGAAAGAGAACGCAAAATAGTTAGACTAAAATTTTACGAAGGTATGACAAATAAACAAATAGCAAAAGAATTAAATATAAGCGAAACAAATGTAAGCACAATACTACACAGAACAATGAAAAAATTATATTCTTTAATATCTGATTTTGAGGAATTTATACCAGAATGATAGGTTAAGATTTTACAGGTTTAATATCTACATGTAGAAAACTTAAATTGTCGATTAAATTAGGTATAAAATCAGATATAGACCTAAAATTATCAAGAACGGTATTTCCGTTTGCAATAACCCCAGATAATATATGCATAGCATTCCAAGATTCATCTACTAAGCTTATTTTAACTGGCGATATATCTGCTGGATTAACTCGCAATAACGAATAATCATCATTACCAACATAGGTTATTCGCCCACCTATCATATTAATTGATTTAACAAATTCATCTAACCCATCAAAATATTTTACCAATACTTGAGTGGGTTTTTCTAAAAATTTACTAAATAGTATTAATAAAAATGCCACTTCACTCATTGTTCTGTTAGAATAATCATATTCATCTTTAAATTTATATGATTCTCGCCAAATCTTCAAAGAATTTTCATCACTTACCTCATACTGTACTCCAATATCATTTAATGACAGTAAATATTGCAAAGATTGAGCTAAATCAAAGTTTTTTATCGTAACTTCATTTGAAGAAATTGCACCAATAGAAGCAAATAAATTAAATTCTACTTGATTATAGCTTGATTTAATAGTAATGTTCTTTTTGCTCGGTTTAGATTTAATAAAATCAATCTGGTGAAACCTAACATCATTTTCATTGTAAATAACATGCATTTCTTCGATTACTTCTTTTAATAATAGTCTAGACGCGATAATTGTTCCAAATGATTCTCTAACATCAAATGATTTTTCAAATTTAATTTCTGGTGGAATGTGTATATGACACCTATTATCTTCTAAGTTAATATTTACATCAAAACCAAATTTTCTATAAAACTTTATTACGCCTCTTGATGAAGATTTGACATAACAGGAAAGTGTTTTTTTTAACATAAGCGGAATTAATAAGTGTTCATAAAAGTCGTAATCATCAATGCCAAAAACTTCGGTTAAATCATTATTTATTTCTTTTCCCTTTATTTGTAGTGAATTTTCATTTGTCCATGCAACCTCATAACCTATCTGTTGTAAAATATTTAAAAAGCCTAATATAACATTGCTTCTTGGAACATTTGTAACAGAAAATTTTTCTTTATACATTGCTCCTAAAAGAATATTAAACATTGCTGATATGGGGTCGCCAGAAAGATACACTGTACCAAAAACAGGTTGATTTCCCTTAATAATTACCTTATCTATATCATTACCTATTTCTGTATCTCTTTTCATAATTAATTGTAAGTTACCATATCTGGTGCTAAACCGTAATAGTCAGCTAATTTTTCTGCAATATTCATCCATAATGGAACCGCTGTTTCAGATGACCAAGAGCTAGGAAATCTTGGTTCTTCTAACTTAATCAACATTACAAAATTCTTGTAATTAGTAAAATACCCTACAAAAGTCGCGTTTGTTCTATCTTCTGCATAACCTCCCTTTATAGGGATTTGAGCAGTACCAGTTTTACCTGATATATTATATTTTTTGGAAACAAAAAATTTAGCTTCGCCACCTGCAACTGCCTGCCTTAACATTTCTGTCATTGTATTAGCTGTTTTTTTGGATATTGGTCTGCTAAAAACTGATGGTGACATTTTTATTATTCTATCTTTTGCTCTTATTTCTTTGACAACATACGGTTTCATTATTTTTCCATCATTTGCAAAAGCAGTAAACGCCATTGTAACTTGCAACGGAGTCGTGGCGATACCCTGTCCAAAAGATGCATTTGCTATCTCAATATCTCTCATTGGGAATTTTTCATAAATAATACCTGATTCCTCACCATCTAAATCTATACCTAATTTTTGGCCAAAACTAAATTCACTGAAATACTTCATCAAATTTTTATCACCAACTTTTAGACCAACCCAAGCGGCACCAAGGTTATTTGAATGTTGTAAAACTTCTATCATAGTTTCTTCACCATGATGTTTGCCATCCCAGTTATCAACCTTATGACCGGAAAAATACTTAGGGCCCGTATCATGATAAACAGTTTCTGGATTCACAAGATTTAAGTCTATACCAGATGCCATAGTAAGTGCTTTTATAACAGACCCCGGTTCGTAAACTGTTGAAATTGCGTTATTTCTAATAATTTCTTCATCAACACCATGATAATACTTTGGATAATAGGTTGGTATATTTGCCATTGCTATAATTTCACCTGTTTTGGGATCAACTACAATTGCCGTACCGGTTTTCGCATGGTATTTTTTTACACCCTTCGCCAGTTCATCTTCAATAATGAATTGTACATTTCTATCTACCGTTAAAAGCAAATTACTACCATCAATTGGTTCAATTATTTTTTGATTTCCAAATAATATTGGATCGCCATTTGCTGCTTTTTCTTGATATAAATACCCATCTTGACCTGCAAGATCACCATTATAATACTGTTCTAGTCCGTAATAGCCGACTTTATTACCTTGCCTGTCATCACCAACAAAACCTAAAACATGAGCAAGCATAGTATCTTCCGGATAATATCTTGAATAATATTCTTCAAAATAAATTCCTCCTAAATTTTTAGATTCTAAAGCCTTTTTATCTTCCCATGTGATTTGATCGGTTATTTTTGCCCACCCCCGTTTCTTTTGCATTTGTTTATTTATAGATTCAATATCTAGTTTTTTTTGATTTGTGCCTTCTATGTATAAATCATCTGTTTTATAACTTTCCTCTTCGGTGTCTTTATCACTATTATCATCTGAGTCAATGTCTTTTTCATTTTCTGTCGGCGGTAGGTTTTCACCGCTAAAATATGGCCTTAATAAATCAATTACTTCGTCTGGCGTATATCTTTCGACATCCACATACATTACATACTGAGATTCATTTGATGCTACTGCAAATTCATCAGAAGTAAGAATCTCACCTCGTTTTGCATGTAACTTACTTCCTTGCCATTGTTGTTCGCGTGCTAACGCCTTATATTTAGAAGCATTAATAACTTGAATTTGAAATAACCTTACACCTATAATTACGGCCGTTATTAAAATAGCTATCTTAAAGAAGTTATATCTAAAATCGGAAGTATCATTTACCTTTTTCATATTAATTTGAAAGGTCTGAAGATGCTAACTTTTCGTCTTTTAAGTACGAAATGTTTCTATTAACATAACCTAATTTGTTAGCTCTTTCTCTTATTGATTTAATTGAAGTAAGCGTGAAATATTCATTTTTTAATTCTTCGTTTTTCTTTTGTAAGGAAATTAAAGCATTGTACTTATCTGTATATTCGCCACCTGCAGTAGCAACCGTATCTAAAAGTTTTAATCTATAAACAGTGGCAATCACAAAGACTATCAGTAATATGATATTTAATTTTTTTATCTTCGAAATAGTACTTTGTTTCACTTTTTCAATAAAATCTGTCATAAACATATTATTACAAGCTTATGACAAAAATATCAACTAACAATAACTCTTTTTTATTCAGTTTTTTCGTAAACTCTCATAATTGCACTTCTTGATGAAGGATTTCGGTTGATTTCCTCATAAGAAGGCTTTACTGTTTTAATGAGCTTTAGAGCGGGCGATTGCTCTATATTTTTAGATATGGCATCCTCGAGTGAATGAAAAGCTATTATAACCAGCCTCGCACCTGGTTTTAACAGCAAGATCGCCCGCTCTAATGAGCCCTGCAAATTATCAAGTTCGCTATTTACGGCAATTCTTAGGGCTTGAAACACTCGAGTTGCTGGATGCACTCTACTCGATTTATACTTTGTAGTATTCTTAATTAATTGTGCAACATCTTTTGCCTTTATTTCTTCACCTTTTGTATCTTTTTCTCTCACAAAATTTTTTATCGCCTTAGCAAACGCTCTTGATTGAACCTCGCCTCCATATTCATAAAATAAATTTGCTAATTGCTTTTCTGATAATACTCTAATTAAATCTTCTGCAGTAACCTGTAATTCTTCATTCATTCTCATATCTAACTTTGTATCATCATTAAAGCTAAATCCTTTTTTGGCATCTTTAAATTGATACATACTCAATCCTAAGTCATATAAAATCCCATCAATATCTCCTGATTTCCACCCAATACTTTTTACAGTTTCATCAATATGTAAAAAGTTTTCTTTAACAATAAATAATTTTTTATCCTTTATCTCGTTAGCAAACTTTTCTTTACAATAAGATATTGCATCGGCATCAACATCTAAACCTAAAACGGTTCCACCTCTTTTTAAAATTTCCGCGGTATGACCTCCGCCACCTAAATTACAGTCAACATATTTACCGCCTTTTTTTACATTTAGAAATTCAATAGATTCATTTAATAACACTGGTATATGTTTATAAGTTTTGGCCATAATCAGTTAAAATTAATATTACTCACCATTTTTAGGTGGAATTTTAAGATTTGCTAACTTTTCACCTATTACTGAACTATTTTTTTCTATATCAGTAATCTTTTTATCCCATTTATCTTTAGCCCATAATTCCACCCATCTACCTAAACCTAAAAAGACTGCTTTATCCTTTATTTTTGAATATTCAATAAGATATGAAGGAATTACAAATCTACCTTGATTATCTAATTCAATTTCTGTTGCACTACCTAATAAAAATCTACTTGTGTCTCGTATTACGCTTGAAACGAAAGGGCCAGATATTGCATCTGCAACCATTTCCTTCCATTGGACAGGTGACATAATAACAAGACACCCTTCATATCCCTTAGTAATAATCAATTTATTACCAAGTTCATCTCTAAAATTCTTAGGAAAAGCAATTCTATTTTTTGTTGATACCTTTTGTTGATATTCTCCAATTATCATGGTGCTATGTAGTTTTGGACAGGATTTCCACTAATCACCACCAATCACCACTACTAATATTTTAACCCATAAAGTTATAAGTTACCACGCGAATAAAACCCGATAGAATATAGAGATGAAAAAAGCACAACAATTATGTTGTGCTTTAAGATTTCTAAAAGTTATTTTGGCTATAAATTCTCGTAAATTTCTTCTATTTTAACTCTTATTTGTTCCTTTGTATCTCTATCCCTTATTGTTACTGTATTATCTTCTAATGTCGTGTAATCAATTGTTACACATTTTGGTGTACCAATTTCATCTTGTGAATAATATCTTTTACCAACATTTCCTCTTTCATCCCAAGCTACATTTAAATCTTTTTCTACCAATAATTTATAAACTTCATCTGCTTTGGCAACAATTTCAGGCTTATTTTTTACAAGTGGAAATACAGCAACCTGATATGGCGCCACCTTTTTATCTAATTTAAGAACAACCCTATCTTCTTCTTCAGTATAGGCATCTTGTAGTAATACAAACATTAACCTATTTAACCCGATAGAATATTCAACTACATGGGGAATAAATTCTTCGCCAGTTTTGTCGTCTTTGTATGTAAAATCAACACCAGAATATTGTCCATGTCTACTTAAATCCCAATCACCACGATAATGTATTCCCTGAAACTCTTTCCACCCAAAGTCAAACTTAAATTCTACATCTGTTGCAATTTTATTATAGTGAGCTCTTTCTTTAAATTCTTGATCTCTTAGTCTTAACTTTTCTGGAGTTATTTTAAGTTCTTCTGTTAGCCATTTTAAGCTCCATTTTTTAAATTCCTCAAAATACTTATCAGCATCTTTTGGATTAACATACATTTCTAGTTCCATTTGCTCAAATTCACGAGTTCTAAAAAAGTATGGACCAACTTTTATTTCATTTCTAAATGCTTTACCAATTTGTGCAATACCAAAAGGAATTTTAAGCCTCATTGCATCTTTTACCAATTGAAAATTGTAAAAAATTGGCTGACAGGTTTCACCTCGCAAATACGCGATAGATTTTGTGTTTTCTGTAGTACCAATTTTAACTTCTACTAATTGATTAAAATATTTCGCTTTAGATAACTTGTTACCATCTGGGCTTAAAATATTATTTTCCTCTATGATTTTGTCTAATTCTTCTAACTCATAACCATCAACATTTTGACCTGTTGTTGCTTCAATTAAATGATCAGCTCTATATCTTTTGTGTGTTTTTAAATCTTCAACCATTGCATCAGCAAACGATTCTGTGTGTCCACTTGCATCCCACACTCTTGGATGGGAAATTATGGCACTATCTAAACCGACAATATTTTTTTGTCTATGCACAAACTCTTTCCACCATAAATTTCGCAAATTTCTTAACATTTCTGCACCTAAAGGCCCGAAATCGTAAGTTGCTTCAAACCCACCGTATATTTCAGATGAACGAAAGACAAAACCTCGTCTCTTCGCCAACGATTGAACTTTTTGGGTTAGAGTTTGGGAACTATTTTTCATATTTAGAATAATACTATTGATATATTGATTTAGCAAACACAATTAACAAAATATAAAGTTTAGTATGTGTTAAAATTTCTATAATGCGAAAATACACAAGAACTAACGGAATCATACTAAAACGAATTAAATACAAAGATAGTGACAAAATTCTAACAATATACACAAAAGATTTGGGTAAAGTTTCAGCAAAAGCCAAAGGTGTAAGCAAAATAACTTCTAAAAAAAGAAGTCATTTAGAATTAATGAATCTTACAGAATTATATTTAATAAAAACAAAACCCGGATATTTAATAACGCAAGCTAGTTTGATTTCCTCATACGAAAACATTAAAAATAACCTCGAAAAAATTAATTTTGGGTATTTTATATTAGAAACTTTTGACAAATTAACCGAAGCCGAAAACCAAAACGAAACATTATTTAATTTCTTGGTAAAAACTTTAGAAATATTTAATAATAGCGAAAGCCAAGAAATTTTATTAATATTGCTAGACGCTTACATGATAAAGGCTTTATCTTTAACCGGGTTTTATTCTAATATAAAGCATCAAAATTTACCTGATAATATGAAAAAATATCTAAGGTTTTTAAAAGGGAATTCATATAAAGACATTTTTAAACCAAACAAATCTTATGAAAAAATTGTAATTGAAAACTCATTTTTTTATCTAAAAGATTTAATTGAAGAGGTAACAGAAAAGGCGGTTAAAACTAAAGTTTTAACCGCCTAACAAATCAATAAGAATCATTTTTTAATCAATATAAATATCTTTATCAGAATTTAAAAGTACAGTCTTACTTACACCATTAACACCAACTGTATATTCATCAATACTTGTACCTGACTGCCTTTGAATTTTTAATTTGTAATTATCTAAATCAACAGTATCAGGCAATTCATATACATATTTTATCGTTAAATCTGTTTCTTTAGGTTGAAAACTAAATGACTCTAAATATGTTTTGTTTAATTCTTCATCATCATACTCAGCACCTTTTACATCTTGACCATCTGATGCAGTTATAGAAACCATTTTAGATCCTTTTGGCACATATACCCTAGTATATGCTCTATAGAAACAACACGGATCAATGTTATACCAATCTGGCCTTTTTGGATTATGTATTGTAACCTCAACAGTACTAATCTTTTTACCGTCCTTAACTTCTATATTCTTTTTAACAGTTTGATGCACAAAACCTTCTGTAGTCCAATCGGCTTTACCAGAACCAAAGTTACTTCGGTTCACATGTAAATAATCCCATGAATCATCAGGCGTATCTAAAATTTCCCCTGAATAATTAAGATTGTGAAATGCTTCTTGAACCTGTGGGTCAAATGAATATAACATTACATCTTTTTTACTGAGAGATTCCAATACAACATTTGCAATATTTACCAAGTTAGTTGCTTCAGATGTAAAAATCTTTTCAAAAATAGAATCAGCCAAAAACTTGATAATTTCTTTTCGTCCGATTGTTTCGGCTAGTCGCCCGCCTGCAATGTTTTCTAATTCATAAATAACATTTTCTGCGTTAAATTCTGTTGTTGGAATTGATGCATAACCCGTATCAGTTTTAACTGTATAACCTGCAGTACTAACAGGTCCAACAACCTTTAATATATCTACTACAACATCATTGTTGATTTGAAATACACCGTTTAAATCTTGTGGTAATGTTCTATCTTTTCGCCAAAAACCTGTCAACAAGGTATCAACTGCTGTTGGAAAATCTGGGCTAGTGCTTGTTGCATCTCTTGCATAAAGTCTTGCTCCCCTATCTTGAATATATAAATAGTTTCTTAGAAAATACGGCACATTTCTATTAACCAATCTCGAAGACCTTGTTCTTTCGCCTTCATCAATAAAATAAGTATCAATTGCATAAGTTATTTGTGGAATTCCCTTGTTAAATTCAACCACAATTATATATGTATTAAAACCACCCGACATTCTAATTTCATAATTATTTGCCATTAAAACCATATATTTTTTAGGTTCATTTAACCCCATAAATTCAGGAAGGGAATTAAACAATGCTTCAAATTGTGGTGCTTTATTAGAAAGTTCTGAAGAAATACCTTGAACTGCTAACACTTCTTCTCTTATGTTTAAGTTAGGGTCGATTCCTAATTTAACCAAATACCAAGGCATTGTTTCAGGATATCTTCTTGCGTCAATTTGTTGTAATTCATCATCTATCTTTTTAGTTCTATCTGCAATTTCGCTAACACTAGACGAAAATTGTGGCATTAAGCTAATAAACTTAACAATTCTATCTTGTGCAGGTAGATTTTGTGCTTCATGCTCACTAGTTTTAAACCCTAATTCACCAGCATATGGCTCTAATATATCAACAACCAAATCACCTAACTCAATACTTTCATTTGCTGCATTAATTAAATGTAAACCATCTTGATAATAACCTTCTGCATTTGGTAACCTTCTTATCAATTTCATGTTTTTTTCGTATGAAGTTTCAAACTCTTGTAATTGGCTTTGAGTATTCTCTAAACCTGCTTGAATTTCATCAAAGTCAAAGTTTTTTGCTCCTTGTTTTATTTGATATGTACTAGCTTTAAGATCTTTTGCATCATTTGCTAATGCTAATAATGGCCTTGCTACAAAAACATACCCAACAACAGCAATTAGTAAACCAGACCCTAAGAAGAAAAGAAAAATCCCCAATAGCCATTTTTTACTTATAGGAAATTTAGGTAACTTTCTTTTTGGCTTCGTATTAAGTGTACTTGACGAAACAACATTTGTTGGTTTATTTTTATCTTTTTTAAAACTTATTCTTGTCATCAAATTAACTTGTTGATAATTAAAAAGCAAAAAGAAGCATTACAATTACCAACATGTATTAAAGTATATCAAAATTGTCATTCAAGGTGAAATAGTACACGATATAATAATTTAAGTCAAAGATATTAATAAGCCCCATCACCTGCTATTACAGCTTTTGGAGTTTTAAGTAAAATTTCCACATCAAATTTAAATGATAAATTGTCAACATAATAAGAAACCATATCCATTCTTTTATCAAAATCTATATTAGATCTACCATTAACTTGCCAATAGCCAGTGATACCAGGTCTAACGGAAACTAACTTTTCTAATTTAGCTTTTTGCTTATCTCCTTTTTGTTCGTATTTTTCAAACTCATCAGGTCTCAAAGCTCTTGGCCCTATAAAACTCATATCCCCTTTAAGAACATTAAACATCTGCGGAAATTCGTCTATAGAATATTTTCTAATAAACTTACCAACCTTTGTTATTCTTGGATCATCTTTTATCTTATTAGTTCCACTTCTAATTTGTTCTAATAATTCTTTATTATTAAATAATATCTCATCTGCATTAATTACCATCGATCTAAATTTATAAAATTTAAATGGTTTTTTATCTTTACCAATGCGAATTTGAGAATATATCGGCGAATGAAAATCAGAAACAAATATTGCAATTGCAGTAATTATATATACGGGCGAAAAAACAACAATAAAACCGGAGGCGAGAATAATATCTAATATTCTTTTTCCAGTTGGATCATATTTAATCATATAATTATCAAAACAAAGTTAACACTATATCAATTTTAATTATTCTACATCTATTCTAGCTTAATCCTTTGATAACATAACTTCTTTATATATTTCAAGTGTTTGTTGTGCAAGTTTATTCCATGAATATTTTTCGACATTTCTATATCCTTTTTCTACAAGAGACTTTCTTAATTCTTCATCTTTGGAAATCTGGTACATTTTCTCAGTCATATCAATATTACTGGTAGGGTCAAAATACAAAACACTATCACCAAAAACCTCTCTATGTGTTGGAATATCAGATAATACAACAGGCACTCCAAAGGCTTGTGCTTCAAGAGGCGTTATACTAAATCCTTCTTCAAGTGACGGAAAAACATACGCCATTGCGCCAGAATACAAATATGCTAAGTCTTTATCTGTTACAATGTTATTTTCAGTATATTTTGCTGCAAAAATAATATTTTCATCTAGTTGTAATGCGTGTACATAACCTGCAGTTCGTTGTGAGAATTTATCAACACGACCAGCAAAAACCATTTGCCCGTTAAACTTATACATTTCTAATAATTCTTTAAAAGCAACAATTAGATTATTCAAGTTTTTATGTGGGTATGCGCTTCCTACATATAAAAAGTATTGTTTTCTTATAAACATTTCTTCAAGCCTTGTTCTAATAACTTTTTGATCATTAATCTTATATTTAAGCAAGTGATCATCTACAGCCTCATATGTGACTACGATTTTTTCTTGATCGACATTAGGAATCATTTCAACTATTTCGTTTTTAACTTTTTCTGATGGAACAATAATCTTTTCTGGATGTTTAACTGCTCTTTTTACAACCATTTTGTAGGCCATTCTTTTATAATCAAATCCACCTGCTTTATCGTTTAATTCTGATTTATGCATTATCAAATCATGAATCGTAATAACAGTTCTGCCATTGTAAATAATTGGCATATTAAAGTGTGGAACATGTAATAAATCTAGTTTTGCCCGATAAAATTCAAGTGGTAATTGAATTTGCTCCGAAACAGAATATTCTTTGTAGTTAACCAGCCACTTTTTGAAGTTTTTGTTATGCGGGTGGTATTGTTCTACGCCTTCATCTGTTAAAAATATTATATAATCATTCTCAGTATCAATTTTTTCTAATTCCTTAATTAAATTTCTTAAATATCTACCTATGCCAACTTTTTGTGGATATAATCTTGCATCAATTCCTATTTTCATATTAATAAAATTATACTATACAAAAAAACGATGTCATCAGTAAGATATTTTCATATAAGAGACAAGTTTAAATTCCACATAATAAAATCATTCTGTCTTTGTAATCAATCTTTTTTTATGCAAAAGCCAGATGCCAAATTCAACCAAATAATTAACAAAAAATGGATATTTTTGTTTGTAATACTTATCATAAAAGATTTTCATTGCATCAATACCAGAATTTATTTGTAATGTTTTAGTTTTGTTAGATGCCTTTGAAATTTGTTTAGACTGTTTTTTAGTTCCTTTTGATGCACCTTTAAAATGAACTATCTTTGAAGTAG
>Ga0256914_1002396_pt1 | contig 15721 bp, 10 predicted proteins | sample HulkmetaG_FD_191571 | JGI IMG/M metagenome (GOLD analysis project Ga0256914, IMG submission 191571) | Hydrothermal chimney microbial communities from Main Endeavour vent field at the Juan de Fuca Ridge, Pacific Ocean - Hulk | ecosystem: Environmental > Aquatic > Marine > Hydrothermal vents ... | reverse complement strand
TGCCGTAATGGTGCACCAGGTGAAGCACCTGAAAGATCTGGATCAGGAACCTGACCAGGAAGAAGAGCGCTCCGGCAAGATAGAGCACCAGCAGGGCTTTGCCTGCCGTGAGGTGCATGCCGGTACGTTCGGCCAGGGTGGCCGGGTGTACGATGACCCCGTCCATCAGATAATGGTCAAGGGCATAGTAGACCGTCCCCGGCTCGGGCGCCGCATGCAGGGTGATCTTCACAAAAGGGATCACCACGGCCAGCAGTAAAGAGCTGAACAAAAGAATACGGTTGAGAGTGAACCAGGTCTCCCTCCGTAACAGGGCCCAGTAAAAGAGGTAAAAAACCGCAATGCTGATGCCCGACTGATAAAGAAAGGTGCCGAAACTATCCATTTTTCTTCTGTTTCTCGATCTCTTCCTGCATGATACGCATGATATCCTCCATCTCCTTCAGGTCGATGTCCCTCTCGCGCGCAAAGAAGGAGACCATCTTCTCAAAAGAGTCGGAGAAATAATCCTTCACGAAGTTTTTCATCGTGGTGCGGGTGTACTCCTCCCGGCTGATCAACGGGTAATACTTGTGCGCCTTGCCGTAGGCATGATGCGCAACGAACCCTTTCTTCTCCAGGATCCGTACGATCGTCGATACGGTGTTGTACGCCGGCCTGGGTTCTTCCAGACGCCCGAGGATCTCTTTGACGAAAGCCTCTTCCAGGTCCCACAAGACCTGCATGATCTGTTCTTCAGCACGGGTGAGCTTCATAGATTTGCGCTTTTAAGTAAAGGTATACCTGAACTACTAACGCAAATATATAACTAAATATTTAGTTAAACAACTAAAAATTTAGGATATTTTTTGAAAAAAACAGCAAGGATCATGTAATACAAACTGAATCAATCAGATATAGGGTGTAAAAATGATCGGATTTTATCTGATCTGTTTTTTGAGCATCGGGCATCAAGCATCAGTCATCGGGTATTACTCTTCCACCCTTTCATACCGGATCCCGTTTGCCAGGTCATACCGGACAAGGCCCCATTCTTTGGCCAGGTAGATGTCTCTGACCCGGAAAGGTTTGGAGGGGGCCTCCTCCATGAAGTCGAGAAGAGTGAAGTGCATCACTTCATGATACACCCTTTCAGATATGCGGAGGGAGTCAAGGAGTCTGACGGTGGACCTGATCTTTTCCCGTTCTTCATAACCGTTGCCGGTCATCAGTTTCGACAGGTATTGATCGTCAGCTTCGAGGTGGGAGATGGTCTTGAAGCCGAAGTCCCAGGAAAAAGCGATGCCGTTGAGGGATACGTATAATTCGTCGCCGTAGGGAGGCCATCCGGCTGTGAGGGAGATCCGGAATGTCTGCCCGAAAGGGGTCCGGTAGCTGAGGTACCGGTACTCGGTCAGTGACATGCGGGTGTTCACGCCGAGGAAGCTGCTCCATGACTTGTTGAAGTAATAGTCTTCACTCTTTTTGATGAAACTGATGGTGATGCCGTTGTTGTCGCGCATGAGGAAGACTTCGTCGAGGGTGTCGGCGGGCAGCCAGGCGGTATTCTCTTCTTGGAAAAAGAACCGTTCTTTTTTCAGGGCATGATCCTCGCCGCAGGCCGTCAGCAGCCCGAGGAGCAGCAGTCCTGCCAGCCATTTATTCCCTGGTGAGGGTGTAATATTCTTCATTGGACATGATGATCTTCAGGATACCTTCGGTATAGTTGTACCAGATGCTGTCGACATAGACCGCCTCTTCGCCCGGTGTGCCCCAGCTGCCTTGCAGGAGATAGACGTCGTGAAACCAGGTGCTGTCGACCTGAATGGAGTCGACCCTGGTCGCTGTGGAGGTGTCGGGGCCGTTGGTGGGGATGCGGAACGACGAGCCTCCCACGGTGGCCGTCAGCCAGTAAAGGCTCTCATCGGGGTTGGCGATCTCCAGCCGGATATCGAAAAGCGGATAGTCCGGTACCAGTTGCGTGATGTTCGTCTCGTAATGGATGATCTTGTCGCAGCATTCGCCGCACAGGCTGCTTTCCTGCGGCCAGGTGGCCCGCCATGCGGTGAAGGTGACCGACATGTTGCGGGAGTGGAGGAACCGCACCGTCTCACCGTTGTGATAGGGAACATAACCCAGTGCTTCATCGGGCAGAGGCCCCATGTACAGCTCCTCAGGATCGCCGCAACGGGGACAGCCGGTGAGCAGCAGGGTGATCATCGGCAAAAGCCAGAGAATGTGCCTCTTCATGAAAAGGGGTTCATGATGTTGTGAGAAAATGTCACAAAATTTATGCCATAAAAAGATGAGGACCGCAGTCCTCATCTTTTTTTTCTGAACCACCACTTTTTCAGTTCATCGTAGAAGCCTTGCGGGGGTGGTGCGCACCGCAGGTTGGGAGGGCGTTCCCCTCTTCATTTGGTGTTCTGCTGACGGATCAGGTTGAGCGCCGAGCCGGCCTTGAACCATTCGATCTGGTTCTGGTTGTAGGAGTGGTTGACCAGGATGGTCTCCTGCGAGCCGTCCTTGTGGTGGATGACCACCGTCAGGGGCTTGCCGGGAGCGAACTCCTTGAGGCCGAGGATGTCGAAGGTGTCGTCTTCCTGGATCTTGTCGTAGTCGGCAGGGTCGGCGAAGGTGATGGCCAGCACGCCCTGTTTTTTGAGGTTGGTCTCGTGGATGCGGGCGAAGGAGCGTACCAGCACGGCCTTCACCCCCATGAAGCGGGGCTCCATGGCGGCATGTTCGCGCGAGGAGCCCTCGCCGTAGTTCTCGTCTCCCACGATGATCGAGCCTTTGCCGGCATCGCGGTAGGCCTTGGCGGCCTCCGGCACCGGCACATACTCGCCCGTGAGCTGGTTCTTCACCTTGTTGGTCATGTTGTTGAAGTAGTTGACCGCTCCGATGAGGAGGTTCTGGGAGATGTTCTCCAGGTGACCGCGGTAGCGCAGCCACGGACCGGCCATGGAGATATGGTCGGTGGTGCACTTGCCCTTGGCCTTGATGAGCAGATAGAGGCCGTAGAAGTCGTTGCCGTCCCAGGCGGGGAAAGGTTTGAGCAGCTGCAGCCGCTCGGAGTCGGGTTTGACCACCACCTCGACACGGCTGCCGTCCTCGGCGGGGGGCACATAGCCGGGATCGTCCACCTCGAAGCCTTTGGGCGGGAAGACCAGCCCTTCGGGCTCGTCGAAACGCACCTCTTCACCCTGTTCGTTGATGAGGGTGTCGTGCAGCGGGTCGAAGTCGAGACGCCCGGCGATGGCATAGGTCATCACCATCTCGGGCGAGGCGACGAAAGCATAGGTGTTGGGATTGCCGTCGTTGCGTTTGGCGAAGTTGCGGTTGAAGGAGGTGACGATGGAGTTGCGGTGGCCGTCCTTCACCTCTTCGCGGTCCCACTGGCCGATGCAGGGGCCGCAGGCGTTGGCGAGGATCACTCCGCCCAGTTTCTCGAACACCTCGATCAGTCCGTCGCGTTCCATGGTGTAGCGCACCTGCTCGGAGCCGGGGGTGATGTAGATCTTCCCTTTGGGTTTGAGGCCTTTCTTCAGGGCCTGCCGTGCGATGGAGGCGGCGCGGGTGATGTCCTCGTAGGAGGAGTTGGTGCAGGAGCCGATGAGTCCGGCCTCGAGGTTGAGAGGCCAGTCGTTCTCGCGGGCCGTCTCCGCCATCTTCGACACCGGCGTGCGCAGGTCGGGCGTGAAAGGCCCGTTGAGGGCAGGCTCCAGCTCGGAGAGGTTGATCTCGATCACCTTGTCGAAATATTTTTCCGGGTCGGCATATACCTCCGGGTCGCCGGTGAGGTGTTCGCGGACGGCCTCGGCCATCGCGGCCACGTCGGCGCGGTGGGTCTGCCGCAGGTATTCGGCGGTATGGTCGTCGAAGCCGAAGGTGGAGGTGGTGGCTCCCACCTCGGCACCCATGTTACAGATGGTGGCGCGGCCCGTGGCCGACAGCGCTGCGGCTCCTTCGCCGAAGTATTCGAGGATGTAGCCGGTGCCTCCCTTCACGGTGAGGATATCGGCCACTTTGAGGATCACATCCTTGGGTGCGGCCCAGCCCGAGAGACGACCGGTGAGTTTGATGCCGATGATCTTCGGGAACTTCAGCTCCCAGGGCATGCCCGCCATCACGTCGACGGCGTCGGCGCCGCCCACACCGATGGCCACCATCCCCAGTCCGCCGGCATTGGGCGTGTGCGAGTCGGTGCCGATCATCATACCGCCGGGAAAAGCATAGTTCTCCAGCACCACCTGATGGATGATGCCGGCACCCGGCTTCCAGAAACCGATGCCATACTTGTTGGAGACCGACGCCAGGAAATCATACACCTCCTGGTTGGTGTATTTGGCCTTCTCCAGGTCTTTCTCAGCCCCTTCACGGGCGGTGATGAGGTGGTCGCAATGTACCGACGAGGGAACGGCCACCTTGTCCTTGCCGGCCATCATGAACTGCAGCAAAGCCATCTGGGCCGTGGCATCCTGCATCGCCACCCGGTCGGGCCGGAAATCCACATAATCCTCACCCCGACGGTAGGGGGCTGCGATGTCCGGGTCGGCCAGATGCGTGTAGAGGATCTTCTCCGTCAGTGTCAGCGGACGACCCAGTATCTTACGCAGTTCCGGGATCTTCTTCTCATAATTGTCGTATACCTTGCGAATCATCTCGATATCAAAAGCCATGACAGTCCTTTTTTATGGTTAAACGTTCGGCACACAAAAGTAGTAAGAAATCGCGAGTTTTCGGTTCATCCCGAGATGTTTCTGGGCTGTGTGGGGCGGTAGTGACGGGAAAAAGATGTATTTTAGCATCCGGCCGGCATCACAAAGGCCGGCCGTGACGGAGGCAAGCCGATGAAGATCCGTACAGGCCTGTGGGAGGACCATCTGCGCATCTCGCTCGATTCGATCCGCACGAACCGGGTGCGGGCAGTGCTGACGGTCTTCATCATCTCTTTTGGGATCATGGCATTGGTGGGTATCCTCACAGCCATCGACTCGATAAGGGGGTCGCTCACGCGGCAGTTCACCCTGATGGGGGCCAACACCTTTTTCATCGAGAGCCGGGGGATGTCCATCCAGATCGGCAAGAAGCATTACCGCAGGAAAAACCATGCCCGGATCACCTACCGTCAGGCCGAGCGTTTCCGCAGGGAGTTCCGCATGCCGGCTGTGGTGTCGGTGTCGGTGAATGCCTCGACACTGGCCACGGTGAAGTACCGCGACCGCAAGACCGACCCCAACATCCTTGTGATCGGCGGGGACGAGGATTATCTTCCAGTGGCGGGTGCCGAGCTGGAAAAAGGGCGGGGGCTGACGGTGCAGGACCTGGAGATGAACCGCAATGTGGTGGTGATCGGTCCCGACCTGGTGCGTAAGCTCTTTCCGCAGGAGGAGCCGCTGGGGAAGATCGTCTCCATCGGCGGGGCCCATTTCCGGGTGGTGGGTGTCCTGAAAGAGAAAGGCTCGAGCATCCTGGGGGCCGACCGCACCTGTCTGCTGCCTCTCACGACGGTACGGCATTATTTTTCCCGTCCCGGCATGACCTACCGTATCGGTGTGCTGCCGCTGGATCCCCGGATGCTGGATGTGCTGGCCGGTGAGGCCGAAGGTCTTTTCCGGGTCATACGGGGACTGGATGCCCGCGATGCGTCGGATTTCAACATTATGCGAAGCGACAACCTGGTGAACATCCTGATGGAGAGCATGCAGTATGTGACCATTGCTGCCACCGTGATCGGCATCATCACGCTTTTCGGGGCGGCCATCGGACTGATGAACATCATGCTGGTGACGGTCACCGAGCGTACCCGTGAGATAGGCATCCGCAAGGCCCTGGGCGCCCAACGTCGCACCATTCGCCTGCAGTTTCTCTTCGAAGCGGTGCTCATCAGCCAGATGGGAGGCTTGCTCGGGATCATCCTGGGCATCCTCATGGGCAACCTGATCTCGTTACTTACCCGCAGTCCTTTCATCATCCCCTGGGAGTGGATCCTGGGGGGCGTGCTCGCCTGTTTCGTGGTGGGCGTGGTGTCGGGTTTCTATCCCGCAGCCCGGGCAGCCCGCCTCGACCCCATCGAAGCACTGCGCTACGAATGAGCTTTCTTCTTGAAGATTTTTTGTAATTTGCAGCATGATGAAACCGTTGAAGATCGAACCTACCGAGAGAACTCCGGAGATCGTGCTGGGCGATGAAGGGCCTTTTCTCATTGCCGGCCGTTCCATCCCGGAGAACCCCGATGAGGTCTATCTGCCCGTGCTCGACTGGTTCAAGGCATTCTTCAGGAGGGATCCCCACAGATCTTTTGTGATGGAATTCCGGCTGGAATATCTCAACAGCGGGAGCACGAAATATGTCCTGGAGATCCTCCGGACCATCAAAAAACACTTGCGTCCGGACGAACGGCACATCATCCTCCGCTGGTACTTCGAGGAGGAGGATGAATCGATCGAGGAGCTGGGGTTGCATTTCCGGGATTACCTTCATCTGCCCATGGAGATCATCCCGGTGTACGGATAGTTGAGGGACAAGGAAAGCGAGCATAAAAAAAGGACGTTCCGCAGAACGTCCTTTTTTATTGAGCAGGGGTTGGTTGGTCTTCTCAGAGGCTCATGGCCTTTTCGATGAGGTCGACCACGCGGGCGGAGTAGCCCCATTCGTTGTCATACCACGAGAGCACCTTGACCATGTTCCCTTTCACCATGGTGCTGAGGGAGTCGAAGATGGAGGAGTGGGTGTTGTGGATGACGTCGACCGACACGATGGGGTCTTCGCAGTATTCGAGGATCCCTTTCATGGGGCCTTCGGCGGCGGCTTTCATGGCTTCGTTGACGGCTTCTTTGGTAACCGGTTTTTCGACATAGGCCACGAGGTCGACGAGCGAGCCGGTGGGTGTGGGCACGCGCACGGCCATGCCGTCCATTTTGCCGTCGAGGGCGGGGATCACCTTACCGATGGCCTTGGCGGCGCCGGTGGAGGTAGGTATCTGCGAGACGGCGGCGGCGCGGGCACGACGCAGGTCGCTGTGCGGCAGATCAAGGATCCTCTGGTCATTGGTGTAGGAGTGGATGGTGGTCATCAGGCCGTTGATGATGCCGAAAGAGTCGTTCAACACCTTGGCGATGGGAGCCAGACAGTTGGTCGTACAGGAAGCGTTGGAGATGCACTGGTCCTCGGGACGCAGCATCTCATCATTGACACCCAGCACGATGGTGTTGTCGATCTCGTCTTTGGCAGGCACCGTGAGGATCACCTTCTTGGCGCCGTTTTTCAGATGGTCGCCGTAGCCGCCTTTCTTGCCCTCACGCGAACGGAACACGCCGGTTCCTTCCACCACCACGTCCGGGGTCTCGGGCCACGGGATCTGCGAAGGGGTCGTCTCGGCCGAGACACGGATGGCCTGGCCGTTGACGATGATCGAAGTGTCATCCCACTCGACCGTACCGTTGAACTTACCCTGCGTCGAATCGTACTTCAGCAGGTGCGCCAACGTCTTGGTATCGGTGAGGTCATTGATACCAATGATCTCGATATTGTCTCTCTCCAGTGCCAGCTTGAACACATTCCGGCCGATGCGGCCGAACCCGTTGATCGCTACTTTTATTTTAGCCATGGTTCTCTGTTTGTTAAAAGATTAAAAATTAAAAAATTACAATTCTGTTAAAAAAATCACACAAAAATAGGACATTCTCATGACCTGACAAAGTCAGGCGGCTGAAAAAAGAAGGCTTTTAATAGGAAAAGGAATTGTCGAGCTGCTGGTTTTTCTCGTATGCCTTCTCGTAATATTTGTCGATGATCTTTCCGATGTGAAAACTGACATACAGGGAGATGAAAAGGCTGTTGTTGTCGGGGGAGGCCATGATGGGGATCTTTTTGGGGTAGGCATCCAGTGCGATGCCGGCCTCCAGGGCCTGTACCATGGGGTCGAACTTACTGAACTCGAAGTTGAACCCCAGCTTGGCGAACGCCCCCGGAACGAACTTCACCTCGTCCCATCCCTTGAAAAAAGAGGCCCTGCCGTAGATGTCGTTGGGGGAATGCAGGGAGGTGGGGTCGAACTTCATCTCCACAATGGTATAGGTGTTCATCGAAATGAAATGGATGATCTCGTAATAGACCGGCTTGTAGAAACCGATCGAAGGGCCAAAGGTGAAAAGGGAACGTACCGCCACCCCGCCCTTGTCGATCTTACGGAAGATGTCGCGCTGGAAACCGTATCCCAGACGAAAGTTGAAAAAAAGGTTCATCTTCCCGTACACAAACCCCCGTGCATTGGGAGAATAGGGGTTGTACATCTTGATCTCCTTGGGATGACGGAAATAGTTGAAGTCGAATTCGTATAACCGCTTGTTGAGATAATTGATCCGTTTCCCGTAACGGTAACCACCCCCGTAACCGGTGGAGTTGAGGGAGAAATGGACGGTCGACTCGTTGCGGTAGAAGATCTTTTGCTGTTCATCGATCTCTCCCTGCCCTTGCAAAAAGGGAATAAAAAAAAGGAAGAAAGTGAATATGACGATTACTTTCTTCATAGAAGGATGTATGTATGATGTCCGGGGCAGGGTCCCTGTTGTTCCTTACCCGTTGGAGGTTGTCTGGTGTGTTTCCGCCTTGCTGTAGGCCGGACAGGTCTCATTGTTGCACGAAGCGAGACCGGCAAGGAAAAGAGCAACTACAGCAACTACGATCACTTTCTTCATCATTCTGTCGGTTAGTTGTTCCTGTCACAAATTTGTTCCCAACAAAGTTAAATTTTTTTTCTGAAATATCCAATCTGCCCGTTACGAAAGCGGATGAAAAAGAAAAGGGAGACCGGACGGTCCCCCTTTCCTTGTTGGATAGGTACTTTTTCACATTCACAGGGAAGGTGTTCTTCCGGGTGTCCAGGGAGCCCCCATCTTTTCGAGGGCTTCTTCGAGGGGACGTATCCCTTCGTCGTAGGCTTTGCGGATGCGTTCGAGCAGGGGAGGAAGCTCTTCGGAGAGGATGCGGTAGTCTTCCTTCTCGGTGGTGGTGATGGCGGCCGTGGAGCCCCAGTGGGTGTAGATCATGTTGTTCATCCGCACGGCCAACGGCATCTTGTGGGGAGGGATCTCCTCCCAGCTGGCCTTGGGTGTGAAGCCGTTGAAGGCGAAACGGATATCTTCCAGTTCGCGTCTTACCTTGCGTGCCTGTTCCAGCATCTGCGGGGAGGCATCCACATGGTCGAGTGTCTGCAGGATCAGGTCGGCTTCCTTGATCAGCTCGGACGTACGTTCCATGGCTCCCTGGATCTTGCCGGCCAGACGGTAGGCTTTCTGCTCGAACCCGAAAACCTCTTTGGGATCGGCCGGCAGGGTGGCGTTGTCCAGCTTCACGGCCCGGAAAGGCACGGGGGGTACCAGCTCACGGATCTTACCTTTTTCGGATACCGAGAGCGATACGAAATATTTGCCGGGCATGGCCAGCATGCCGTCCTTGTCTCCGGCCGTGGGGTCGTATTTGCCGTTGCGCAGATGCAGGGGGAACGGCGCCGCATAACGCAGGTTCCATGTCACACGGTGGATGCCTTTGCTGCCCGAAGTATTGATCTTGCGCACCACATGACCTTCCTCGTCGGTGATGGTGAAGATGAGATGGGGTTTCTCCTCCAGCTTCTCCTCACGTACCTCGTCCCAGGTGAGTACTTTGATCTTCTCGCCCTTATCAAAGGCTTTTTTCTCCTGTTCGTGCCTTTTCTGTTTGTCGGTCTTGAGCGATTCCTTCAGATAATAGGTGAAGGTGGCGCCGAAAGGCGGGTTCTTGGCGAAATAGTAGGTGGAACCCTGGTTGCCTTTGCGGTGGGTCTGGATGTAGATGAGGGCATCTTTCACGGGGAAGATGTGGGCTTCTTTCCTGTCCACCACATCGCGGTAGAGCCGCAGGGGGGTATAGTCGTCGAGGATGTAGAATCCGCGGCCGAAGGTAGCTGCCACCAGGTCGTTCTCCCGCTCCTGGATGGCTATGTCGCGCACCGGGATGTCGGGCATGCCGTTCATGAACTTGATCCACTCCTTGCCGCCGTCGGGGGAGAAGTAGAAGCCGAACTCGGTGCCCACGAAGAGCAGGTCGGCATCGACGGGGTCCTGGGCGATGGTGTGGACCGTTCCGTTGCCGGGCAGGTTGGCGGCGATGGAGGTCCAGGTCTTGCCCTTGTCGGTGCTCTTGAGCAGATAGGGTTTGAAGTCGTCTCGCTTGATGTTGTTGAAAGAGGCGTACACCACGTTCTCGTCGAAACGGGAGGGACAGATATCGCTCACGTAAGTGTATTCGGGCACGCCGGGGAACTTGTCGATCCTGGTCCATGTTTTCCCGCCGTCGTCGGTGACCTGGATGAGGCCGTCGTCGGTGCCGGCCCAGATAAGTCCTTCGCGCACGGGCGACTCGGCCAGGGATACGATGGTGCCGTAGAGGGATGTGGAGACATCCTTGCCCACGGCGTCGACGCTCCAGAACTTACCCATGACGCGGAAGGTGTTGCGGTCGAGGGCGCGGGTGAGATCGCCCGAGATCTCGGTCCAGGTGTTACCGCGGTCGTCGCTGCGGAACACTTTGTTGGCCGCCACGTAGAGCCGTGTGTGGGAGTGGGGGCTGATGATCAGGGGTGCATCCCAGTTCCAGCGGAAGGTGAGCTCGTCCTTGCCGGGCTGGGGCTTGATGTCGATGGCCTCGCCGCTGCGGCGGTCGTAACGTACACTGTTGCCGTACTGCCATTCGGAATAGACGATGTTGGGGTCTTCGGGGTCGACGGCTCCCCAGAAGCCGTCGCCGCCGACGGTGACGAACCATTCATCGCTGGTGACGCCGGCACGGGCGGTGTTGCGCGAGGGGCCGCCGAAGGAGTTATTGTCCTGGGTGCCGCCGTAGACGTAATAGAAAGGTTTGGAGTTGTCGAGGTAGACGCGGTAGAGCTGGGTCACCGGCAGGTTGCTCTTGAAGAGGTAGTTCCTGCCGCCGTCGAACGATTCGTAGAGGCCTCCGTCGCCGCCGATGATGAAGTGACCGGGCCGTTCGGGGTCGATCCAGAGGGCGTGGTCGTCGACGTGGCGGTGGTTGTTGCCCAGGGCCTGCCAGCTCTTGCCCCCGTCACGGGTGACCTGGGTGATGGTCTCCAGACTGTAGACGGTGTTGACATCCTTGGGGTCGCAGACGATCTCGTTGTAGTACTGGCCGGAGGCATGGTGGCCGCTCATTTTGGTCCACGACTCGCCGGCGTCGGTAGAGCGGAAGAAGCCGCCGGCATCGTCGGCGGCCTCGATGATGGCGTAGATGACATCGGGGTTGACGGGGGAGAGGGCCAGGCCGATGCCGCCCATGTCGGCCGAGGGGAGGCCGCGGGTGATCTTGCGCCACGTCTTTCCGCCGTCGGTCGACTTGTAGAAGGCGGTCTCGGGCCCGCCGGCGATGGCGGTCCACACATGCCGCCGCCGTTGCAGGCTGGTGGCATAGACCACATCAGGGTCACGCGGGTCGAGCAGCACATTGCTGACGCCCGTGTTCTCGCTGATGTCAAGGATCTTCTCCCAGGTCTTGCCACCATCGGTGGTCTTGTAAAGGCCGCGGTCGCCGCCCGGCCCCCACACCGACCCTTCGGCGGCCACATAGACCACGTTGCTGTTACGCGGGTCGATGGCGATCATGCCGATCTGGCGGGAGTCCTTGAGACCCATGTTCGTCCAGCTCTTTCCGCCGTCGGTCGACTTGTAGACGCCGTTGCCGTAGCCCAGCGCACGCTGGTAGTTGTTCTCGCCCGTGCCGGCCCAGATGACGTCGGGATGGTTGGGGTCGATGGCCAGACAACCAATGGAATAGGCACCGTAATGGTCGAAGACGGGTTCGAACGTGGTGCCGTTGTTGACGGTTTTCCAGACATGGCCGGAGGCGGTGGCCACATACCAGACCGCATGGTCACGCGGGTCGACGGCGATATCGGCGATGCGGCCCGAGGCAAAGGCCGGACCGATGCTGCGCCACTGAAGTCCTGAGAAGACCGAGGCGTCGGTCTTCTTCACTTCGGGAGAGGTTTTTTTCTTGTCCTTCCCGCCGGCCATTGCGGCGGACGAGAACAGAAAAAGTCCTGCTGTCAAGATGCTGATAAAGAGTTTGGTAGATCTCATGGTTCGTTAATTGAATGGTATGATTATCCTCCCTGCCGGGATGGCTGCAAGGTAATAAAAAAAGGCCGGTTTTTACCGGCCTTTTTTCAGCATTCTGGTGTGTTTCAGCGGATGATGATCCGTCTGACGACGGTGTTGTCGCCGTCCTCGACACGGAGGAAGTAGAACCCGGCAGGAACGTTGACGTCGAAGGCTTCGGACACCTGTCCTCCTGCCGGCACCTCACGGGTGGTCATCACCTTGCCCAGGGTGTTGAACAGGGTGATCCGTACCGTCCGGCTGAACGGCTGATCGATGGTGACGTAGAAACGGCCGTCGGAGGGGTTGGGATAGACCGAGATCCTTCCCGTCGTCTGCATGTCGCCGATGCCGGTGACATCGGAGATGTCCTCGGCGCTGCGCGGCAGCAGCTTGTAGTTGCCGTAGGAGAAGTAAATGATCCCCTGCACATGGTAGACGTTCCCCACCACGAAGTCGTTTGCGGCATCATAGGGATAGAGGAAATCATCCACCCGGATCTCGCCGGTGCCGTCGTCGAACGACACCTCACCGTAGCCGAGGTTGTTGTCGATGCAGGAAGCGTTGTGGATGACGACGAAGACGCTTTCCCATTTTTCATCGGAAGCCTGACCTGTCGTGATCTCCACGGGCCCGGGCAATGCGTTCTCGTGGCTGTGGATCTGCAGGTCGAGGATGTTCTTCACCTCGGTAAGGCTGTAATATTCGGTGACGGTCCCGACGACGGTGAGGCTGTCGCCCACCTTGACGCTGTCGCGGCCGGGGTCGAAGACATAGATGCCGTTCCACGCGGCGGCGCTGTCCTGGAGGAAATATCCTTTGAAGTCGTTCTTGTAGATGTTCACTGCCGTGACGATGCCGCTTACCCGCACCAGCTGGTCGATGTAAGGCGAGTCGCCCGAAGCGTCGGTGGTGAACTGGACATCGTAGATGCCCACCTCGGCGGGGACGGGGGCGGTGGCGATGAGCTTCCATACCACGGATGTTCCGTCTTCGGCGGTGACGGTGATGTCGAGGGTGTCAGAGAGATCGAGGACGGTGCCCGAAGGCGGGTCGGCGGTGGCACCTACCGACACCTCGAACACGGGGGTCAGGGCCGTCATGTCGGTACCGTACGGCATGGGGACGGTCACGGTATGGGCGGTGGCGTCGATGACGGTCTCGCCGCTCTGTCCCTCGATGGACAGGCTGGTGATCTCAGCCTCACCGGAGGGTGCGGCTGCCACCGTCACCGTGATCGTCCAGGTGCGGGTGGTGAGACCATCCTCGGCAGTGACGGTGAAGGTCACCGGATTGGTGAAGTCGACCGTGTCACCCGAGATCTCTGCCATGCCGTTGTCGGCTACTGTGATCACCGGCACGAGCGAGTCGACCATATGCCCGGCGCTGTAAAGCACCTCGACGCTTACTGTGGCGTTGGCCGAGTCGATGGAGGTGGTGGTGCTCACCCGCACACCCGTGGTGTCGTACAGTACCACCTCGGTGATGGTGGTGTTGTCGCTGGCATCAGGTGTGGGATAACCCAGGTTGCCGACGAAATCCTTGTCCATGACCATCCACTCGGAGGTCTGTGCGTCGGTGCCGGCCGAAGCTTCCCAGCCGGCCACGACATTGCCTCTCACCACCGTTCTTTTGCGGATGAGGGTGTGGTCTTTGGTAGCTTCGCTGATGCCGGCCACGGGCCAGCCGTTGCCGGGATCATTGTCCGGATCGCCGATGATGTCGATGATGGTGAAGTTGGGGTTGTCATCCCACGATCCTCCGAGGAGCTGGACGATGGCACGGGCATCGTCGCCGTTGAACCAGGTAAGATACGGCCCGATAAGGGTGTCCACCACCGCGGCCGAATCGGCCAGCAGCGAGAAGTCGAAATCGGGATTGACGATCGTGTAGACATCCCCGGGCTGCAGCGTGCCGCTCAGCAGATAGGGTGGGTATTGCCAGCCCTTGCCGTTGTAGGAGCTCAAAATGGCGTACCGGGACAGGTCGATGGCATGATCGGTGGGGTTGTAGATCTCCAGGGCTTTGTTGCTGCTGCCGCCTTCCACGTATTCGGAGAAGTAAGGCTGATACATGGCCGCGGTGAAACGCCACTGGTCGTTGCCGGTGATACCTTCGAACTTGTTGTGCTTGAAGTCTTCCACGGCATCGGCATCCATGGTGAAGTAGTAGGTCTTGCCCGGTTCGAGGGTGATATCCAGCGGGAAGGAGATCATTTCGTCGTCATGACTGATGTCGCTGCCCGTCAGATCGTATTCTTTCAGTACTGTTCCGTCCTCTGCATGCAGATAGATCTTGCCGGTGAGGATATTCACCGTCTCGGTGAAATAAAGGGCGGCGGTGAATTCATAAGGTATGTCCTGAGCGTCGTTGGCGGGGACGGTCATGTCGATCTGTGGTGGGATGGTGTCCATGATGTAGAGGGGGTCGACGGTATCGCTGATGCTCAGCGGGTCGGCTGCATCGTAGATGACCAGCATCACCGAGTCGGTGGCGGCGTCCAGCGGGATGGGCAGCAGGGCCTGGCCCTGAGCAGCGTCGAAGATGATCGGGTTGCCCTCGTCATCTTCTATGATGAAATCCTCGTCGGAGGTATAGTCATGTCCGCCGAAGAAGACCGAGTCGACGAACTCTGCATTCCAGACCAGGCGGACCGTGTCGCCGACGTAGGCGGTGTCTTTGGGCTGTGGTTCGAGCAGCTCGACCTTGCGGGGGTCGATCAGCAGGACCGAATCGGCCACGTTCGAGGTGAACGAGGTGTCGGCGGCATCGAACAGCAACACGTCGTAGAAGCCTTCGTTGGCCTCATAGGGGATGGGCAGGTCGTAGCTGCCCGCGGTGGCGTCGACCACGATGGGACGGTCGTCGTCGTCGGTGATGATGAAGAAATGGCCTCCCATGCCTGCTCCCAGATAGAGGGAATCCACGTTCTTGGCGGTCCATTCAAAACGGATGGTGTCTCCAATGTAGGCTGTATCCTTCGGTTTGGGGCTGGTCATGTTCAGCTCGCGGGTGGCGATGGTGGTGACGGGCAACTTGACCGGGGCGGTCTGGAGGTTGGGTGTGGCCTCGTCGTCTTCGGCGACCACCCAGATATCATAGGAGGTCTCGGTGCTGAGCCCCTGGAGATTGATGCTGTAAGCCTGTTTCTCGCTGGGGATGAGCACCTGGCCGGAAGAGACGACGGTCACGCTGCCGTAATCTGCGCCGGCCTTCACCTGTTCGGCGGTGGGAGCGTCGGACCCAGCTGCCACGGCAATGGCATAGGCCGTGCCGGGCTCGTCCGTATGTACATAGACCACGGCATTCACATCACGCCCCACGGCAAAAGGATAACCGTCAGCCCACTTGGGAGGATTAAGGTCCGTCCACTCTTCAAAATCCGCGTTGAGCACGAGATTGGACCCTCCGTCCAGGGTCAGGGATGCATTATCCACCAGGACGGTGGCATCTCCGTCCCAATCAGTGGAAACATCATAGAACCTGATCTGTAGCACGGCCTTGGTGGCTCCGGCAGGGACCGTACCGTTGTACGTGATCGACTCCCATAGGTCACCGTCGTTGCTGTAAGCACCATAGTAGTTGGT
>Ga0256914_1002395_pt1 | contig 15721 bp, 11 predicted proteins | sample HulkmetaG_FD_191571 | JGI IMG/M metagenome (GOLD analysis project Ga0256914, IMG submission 191571) | Hydrothermal chimney microbial communities from Main Endeavour vent field at the Juan de Fuca Ridge, Pacific Ocean - Hulk | ecosystem: Environmental > Aquatic > Marine > Hydrothermal vents ... | reverse complement strand
TACGTGTTTGTGCAGCAGCCGGTGAAGGTGGGCCAGTCCAACGACGGCTACACGCAAATTCTGAACGCCGCTGCCTTTGCCGATGCGGATATTCTGATTAACGGGGCGTTCGAGCTGATTCGCTAAACACTTTTTTGTGCACTCCCGAGCCCCCGAACCGGAGTGGCGGTGCAAGCCGTTGCTCCGGTTTTTTTTAATTCTGTAGTTTTCGGGCGTGAATTCCTTTGCTTTTTTTCCAAACCAGCCAATACAACGCAGGAATAATGAGCAAAGATAAAACCATGCTTAAACTCATGCCACCGATCATGGAAATCGCTAACGGTTGCAACATTTCTGCTCCTTCTCCCCAGGCCAAAGCCAATGGCAAAAAACCAAAAATCGTGGAAAACGTTGTCATTAAAATCGGACGCAAACGTACCTGGCCTGCCGTCAACAGCGCCTTATTTAAATCCGGAATTTCTTCGAAATATTTTTCCGTATAATCAATAAACAGGATACCGTTGTTTACCACAACCCCTAAAATCATAATCATCCCCATAAATGCCGAAATATCCAATGGAATGGAAGTGATCCACAAAAGCAAAAATACACCGCTCACGGAAAGCACCGTACCCAGTAAAATAACACCGGCCGTACGAAATGATTTGAATTCAAACAATAAAATGGAATACACCAACAAGGCACCAAATAACAGAATAAGTAAAAGTTGATGAAAAGCTCGTTGCTGGCTTTGGTACTGCCCTCCTATTTCTACCGTAATTCCCGGAGGCAGTGGGATGTGCGCAAGCATGGTTTTAACATCATGAATAATACCGCCCAAATCTCTCCCCGAAATATGGGCCTTTACATTCACAACTTGTACCAAATTTTCGTGATCAATATCCGTTTTGCCCGGAATTTTTGCAATAGTAGCTATTTCCTGCAAAGGCAATACGCGATCGACGGAAGGCAAATAAATCGGCAACCGGCGAATTTTTTCCAGCTCATTAAAATCCTGTTTGGGATAACGCACGCGCACAGGGATCATTTTCAAGCCTTCCATCATGCGGGTAGCCACATCTCCCCACAAGGCAAAATGGACCGCTTTCTGCACATCTTCCACGGTCAATCCGAATCGTTGCGCAGCTTGGGGCTTTACCCGAACGGTCAGCTCCGGCTCACTTCGCGAGAACCCCTTGTAAACATCCACCGCACCTGGAATTCCTTTTAAAGAATCGGCAATTTGTGCAGCCACCTCATGCAGCAAAAGTAAATTCTTGCCAAAAATCTTAATGACAATCGGTGCTATTTCACCAGAAAGATCGTTTAACCGATCGGGCAAAACCTGAAACAATTCCGTTTCCAGTCGCGGTTCATGCTCTGCATCAAAAGCGCGAATTTTATCCATGATTTCAAAAGAGGAAAGCGTATGCCCTTTTTTTAGATTAATGACAAAATCGCCTTCATTGGCATGGGTACGCGGATGAGCCAAACTGCGACCGGTTCGCAAGGAATAGGTATCCACGTCAGGTAAACTCATAATATATTGCGCAATATCTTTTAACATGCTTTTCGTTCCTTCTATGGAGCTTCCGGGCGGGGCCAAATAATCATGCACAATAGTGCCTTCGTCCCATTCGGGTAAAAAGCCGGAGGGAATACGTAAATAAAAAAGAACAGCCAGCGCCGCCAACACAAGTATGGCCAAAATCGTCCAAAGCGGCCGGCGCATCAATATTCGCAAACCACTTTGTTGAACCTGTACAATGTGAGGTAAAAATTTGCCTGGTCTTTTTTTCCGTGTGGAAATAAAGAAAACGGCCAGAGCGGGCGTTAAAAAAACTGCAAGAAGCATGGAAACAAAAATGGCTATGGCCAGAGTGGACGAAAGGGCGCGAAAAAAAATTCCCGGCACTCCGCTTAAAAACACCAAGGGAATAAACACAACCAAAGTAGTAAGTGTAGCCCCCAACAAAGGCGGAATGATTTCGGCCGTGGCTTTGATAACCGCTTCGTTGCGCGGATATCCTTTTTCCAAATAGCGCTCGATATTTTCGACGACCACCACAGCATTATCCACCAAAATACCAATGGCTGCGGCCAAACCGCCCAAACTCATCAGGTTTAAATTCATGCCTAACAATTTAATGAAAATGAAACTAATCAGCAGAGCCACAGGAATGATGAACACCGCTACAAGCGTAATGCGCACCCTTCGTAAAAACAGAAACAAAACGAACATTGTTAGCAATGCACCAATGAGCATGGCATCGCGGACACTATGAATGGAATGGCGGATAAAATCGCTCATATCGTACCATTTTCGCACACGTACATCAGGCGGAAGCACGCGGGATAATTCATTCCATTTTTGTTGCACTTGCCTCATAATGCCCACGGCGTTTGTTTTGGGTTGTTTAATAATGGTTACCAGTACGGCAGGTTTCAAATCGCTTTCGCAGGCAATAAACGTTTCTTTAAACGCTGGTTCAACATCGGCAATTTGAGAAAGCACAATCGGAGTATTCTCACGGTAGGCCACAACCGTTTTTTTAATATCTTCCATTTTAAAAAAGCGATTATCCGCAATGTTCAAATACAATTTATGGGCTTGATTCAAGCGTCCCACAAAACTCAAGCGGTTGGCTTTACGCAAGGCCTGTTCGATTTGGCGATAATCCAGACGATACGCAATTAACTTTTTCGGATCCACATTCACCCAATATTCGCGTTGATGTCCGCCCATTACTTCAATATTGTAAATGCCTGGAATCGCGGCTAATTGCGGACGAATAACATACACAGCCAAATCGCGCAGTTGAAGCAAACTTAAACTATCGGAAGTAAGGCTGTATCCGGCCACGGGATAGGTACTGGTTGTAAAACGGCGCACTTCAATCTGTACGCCAGCGGGCAACTGATTTTGAATTCCGCTAACGGCCGCCTGAACCAGTTGATATGCGCGAAACATGTTTTGCTTCCACTGAAAATCAATATTAATTTCAGCCGAACCGCGACTTATGGAAGTACGCACGGTCCGCACGCCTTCGACCATCATCATGGCTTCTTCAATCGGTTTGGCAATTTCCATTTCCATTTCCTTAAGCGGCGCCAGGCCGTAATCGACCATAACGGCTATGCGCGGAAATTCGGCGTCAGGGAAAACACCCTCCGGAATTTCATATATCAAATAAAAACCGATTGCCGAAAGAAAGACAGCCGTAAAAATTAAGGCGCCTTTGTTATCGATGGTAAAGCGCGAAAGCCGGTTCATTCCGTTATCACCTCCATACCGTCAACCAGAGAATATGCCTTTTTCGTAACGACCCGTTCTCCCTCTTGCAAGCCCGAAAGCACTTCCGCATAACGTGCTTGTTTTATTCCTACTTTTAGAATGCGTCTGTGAACTTTACCATTTGTAATCACAAAAGCGCTGTAAATACCCTCTTGCTCCAAAAGTGCATTTTGCGGAATAACCAATGTCTGTCTGTGAATTTCTCCGGGAAAAGAAAGAACTACCAGCATGCCCGGTCTAAATTGACGGTCTTTATTTTTAAGTGTAAGACGGACAGGAACGGTTTGAGTCTGGCGTTGCACCTGTCCGCCAATCGCCGCTATGGGTAAGTTCAAAGAAGAATGCCGGTAATTGATAAACGTAATCCTTACAGTTTTTCGCCGCCGAATGAAGGGTAATGCTCGCACAGGAAGTTCCCCCAAGACATTCAGAACATTTAGATTGCCGATATGTACGATGGCATCGCCTTTTTGCAATACATCACCGTTATGCAAAAACACGCGTAAAACCACCCCATTCAACGGACTGAGCAAGGGGATTGTACGTATTTCCTTTTCCAGCAAGGGGCGCATTTTTGCACTGATGTGGGGAAGAACCTGTAATAGCGCTTCGCGCCGGGCAGGAATAATTTCGGCAATTTTTTGGCCTTGTATTACCCGATCGCCCAAATAGAGGCGAAACCCGCTAAGACGTCCGTCAAATTGAGAAGCCAGAAAAACCTCGTTCCGTAAAACCGTTTTACCGAAAAACCGCAATGTATCCACCATGTTCGCACGTTGCACAACAGCGCTTTGCACCCGAATTTCGGGTACGGTACGGTTTTGCTTTTCCTGTTGCCCTGATCTGCAGGAAAACAAAATTAAAAACGTTAGCATTATTCCCTTAAAGAATCTATTATTCATAGAATCCCTTTCATCCTCGTATTTCAAAGTTTCTTGCTATTTTACCATTGCCCTAAGACGGGCCGTTTGGTTGGTAAGCAGATAAAAATTGACCAAGGCCAATACATAATTTAACTCGGTGGTTTGCTTTGCAATACCTGCTGCGGTGCGTTGCTGCCGAATGTTTAAATATTCAAGATTTGTAATGAGTCCGGCCTGATAATTTCCTTTGGCCATTCGCAACATTTTTTGCAGTGCACTCAGACGTTTTTCTTGTAACGACAAAGTGCGCTTTAGACCTTGTAAACGGGTTAAGATTTTTTCCGCCTTTATTCGCAATTCACGCCGGGCATCCCATGCATTATCGCATAACGCCTTACTTTTGATATAGGCGGTTTGTTCTTCGAAATGTGTGGCTTTCCAGCGGAACAAGGGAATTTGCATTCCGGCTCTAAACAAATAGTAATTTCCGTCACCGGTCGGATCGTGATCCGCAAAATATCCGCCCGCCAAATAAAACATGGGCAAACGTTGTGCCCGTGCAGCCCGCGCTTGCCATTTTTGCGCGTCTGCTGACAGTCTCAAAGAACGTATCCAAGGATTGTTATCAAGCAAGGTATCGGATAGCACAGGTACCGGTTGCGCGCAAATTTTGGGCGTATTCAAATACATTAGTTGCAAACTGTCGCTAACGGCCAGTCCTAAAAACAATGCAAGTTCACGACTTAACATCTTTTTGTACCAAGCCGTTCGATTCAGCTCTACTTGGTATTTTAGAATTTCGGCCCGTGTTTGCAGAACATCCAGTTCCGTCTTGGAACCGGTTTGCCAAAGCGCATGCACAAGGTTAAAATGTAAACGAAGCAACTGATGCTGTTTTTTTAGCAAAGACCATTCTTGATTTTTTTGTAATAAACGGATGTACAACGTTGCCGCACGCTGTAATACTTGCAGTTTTTGCCAGCGGGCCGCTTGCCCCGCTGCCTGCATTTGCCATTGCGTTGCGTTAAACGTTTTGTACAAATAGCGACCCGGCTGCCATTGGGTGCCCAGCAAGGCCCACTGCTGGGTAAAATCATACCCCGAAAGCCGATGGTCTTCCAGCCCCAAATCAACAAAAATTTCAGGGCGACTTCGGGCGCGTTGTGACATGAATTGCCGGTTTAAACTCTGTTTGTTTAATTCGGATGCCTTGACAACAAAACTTTTTTCTTGCGCCAGCCGGAGGCAATCCGTAAACGTAAGCGTTTGCGCCTGCACCCGCAAAACACTCAAAAGGAGAATAACCGAATTAAAAAGCACTATTTTGCAAAACCGATTCACCATGTGCATTCCCCGGTTTGGTTGAATACAAACACAAAATCAAACGGATGTAACAGGTTTTACCTGTCAGGTCAGTCTAACGTGATCTTTCGATTCGTAAAGGATTAAAGTACAAAGCGCCAAACCAATTTGGTCAAAACCGTTGTGTTAACGGTTTTTAACCCATTTCCGGAAGTATCGATTCCCTGATTAACTACAAAATAAAAGTTCGTTCCAGGAGTCGGAATCCAATTGACGCGCAAATTCAACAGCACCTCGTTATCATCGTTGTTCCACTGACCGAAAATTGATCCGAACAGATCGGGATTCACGGCCATGGAAAGCCGTCCGCTTACTTCATGAATAATAAAATCGCCGCCGGGTAACGAAATAAAATTTTGCGAATAATTAATACTGGCGCTCACATGCCGATTGATTTGGTAGACATTGCGCACGGCCCATTCGGTGCGCTGTCCGTCGTAATATTGTCCCCAGTTAAAAAAGATAAAATAATGATAGGGCTTACCGCGGAAAGATCCGTATTGCAGTTCATACCGGGTGAACCAATATTCACCCTTTGGAATGACCACGCCTTTGTGAATTTCAAAATCTTCCGTCAAATTTTCGGCCCGTCGCTGGATGTTGGATTCGAAAAAATCGCCGCTTTTGGTGGTAAAACCAAGGGGACGAAATTCGGACCATAACGATTGCAGCTTATGGGTTTGGTCATCGACATAATAATTAAAATCAAACGGTTTAAACACCAGCTTTTGAATCCAGGGAATGAATTTTGGACGGGGCTTAATGCGAAAATCGGCATTGTACATTTGGTAATTGGTACGGCGCTGGAAGCCGGTCTCCGGATTAAAATTCACGTCCGAACGATCCCACACGGCCGAGAAGTCAATAAAATCATTGGGAAAATCAAGAAATACGCGGCTGGCCAATCCGGTTTTATTTTTGCGGTCGGAGGTGTAGCTTTGGGCAATGGCACCGCCAACGGAAAAATTCTTATCACCAAACATACTGGTAGTGGAATACAAAAAATCGGTACCGTAAACTATGTTGCGGCGGCCAGGTTGCAATTTTCCCACACCAATTACCCCGATGGTCGATTGCTTGAAAATATCCTGTTTCCAGCGTAAAACGGTATAATTGGTCGAAGGAATGGAATCCTTGGCTTCGGTTTGCAAACTCATGGCGCCCAAGGTGGTGTTTCCTTCCTTGCCCAACAAGCGGGCTCCGGCCAAAATGGGAATGGCCTGCCCTTCTTCGGTTAAACCGATACGACGGCTGTAAAACGGTTGGGTACTGTGCCCCAATCCGAAATCGAAATAATTGCGCCCTTCCAAAAAGAAAGCGCGTTTTTCCGGATAATAAAGAGAGAATCGGGTCAAATTAACCTGCATGCGATCCGATTCCACCTGAGCGAAATCGGTATTTACTGTTAAATTTAATTTCATGCTGGGTGTAATCAAATAATTCAAATCGCCACCGGCATTCAACTTGGTATCGGTAGGTGCATCGGAACGCGTTTCGAAACCGGCAATACCGTAAGGCTTGAATTCGATCAACGTCACACCGCTAATGCCCTTAATGCCCTCCAAAATACCAGCACGGCTTACCTGTTCGATATGCGCGTCGCGAGACCATCCCTGCCATAAATCCTGCTCGCGTTTGCGCCGGATATTGCGTTCAAAATTTATGCCCCAAACCTGTTCCGGTTTAGTACTAAATTTTAAGGTGGAAAACGGAATAACGAATTCGGCAAACCAGCCTTTGTCGGTAATGGTGGCCTTAACATTCCACACCCCGTTCCACGATTCGTTAACGCGGTCGCCATTATTTTGAATTAAGGCGTCAAAGCGGGCGGCATTGGGATTGGTTACAAACAAATAACCGTTACGACCGTCGTGATAGGTATCGAGTACGACTTTAAAATTATCGTCGGTAGCGTAACTGAAATCGCGTCGCATTTCCTGAGCCACAATTTGGCTGACATTCGAATCGTAACACCAAACACCGATGTACAGATTTTTATGATCGTAAAGTACCGCCACTTCGGTATGCTCGGTAGCCGGTTGTCCCTCATTCAGTTCGCGCTGGGTAAAATTGGAAATGTGTTGTGCTTTTTGCCAAGCCAACTCGGACAAACGACCGTCCAGCTTAATTGGTTTATCGGTATAAAATGCACGAATCGTATTAGGTTGCGATACCTGAGCAAACGTCTCACCGAAAATAACCGACAAAATCATCATGCTTGCAAAAAACAAAGACCAAATACCGTGTTTCATTTTTCCGTACTCCTATCCTTTTCCTTTCAATTCGGGCACACAGAAAATCCGATCGAATTCCTTCTAATGGTTGAAAAACGCACGTGTCCCGTTAATTTCTTTTCGGCCTGGTAATGCTTTATTTTAACGGATTAACCTAACTTTGGGCCTAATCGTTTTTTTCATAATTGTAACAATCGTTTGGCCTGGGCCACATCCCCTTTAAATTTCAGATGTCCATGTTCCAAAATCACCACTGTGCGAGCGATGCTAAAGGCTTCTTCCCTATCGTGCGTTACGTACAATAACGTAAATCCCAACTTTTCTTGTAAATGCACCACTTCGGAACGCAGCCGCACATTCAAATCGTAATCCAAACCGGACAACGGTTCGTCCATCAACAGAACTTCGGGTTGTAAAATCAATGCACGGGCAAGGGCTACCCGCTGTTGCTGGCCGCCGGAAAGTTCCGCAGGTTTGCGCTTTTCGAATCCGTGCAGGCCAACCAGCTCCAACATGCGGCGTATGCGCAGCTTTTGTTCGGTTTTGTTAATTCCTTGCGCTTTTAAACCAAAAGCCAGGTTCCCTTCAACCGTCAAATGCGGCCACAAAGCCAAATCCTGAAAGACCATGCCGACATTTCGTTTTTCCGGGGGCAGAAGGATTGTTTTGTTTTCGGAAACTTTTTTGCCGTTCAAAAAGACGGCTCCGGAGTCGGGCGCGATAAACCCGGCAATGAGCCGCAATAGGGTTGTTTTACCGCAGCCAGAGGCGCCCAAAATGACCAACCGATCTCCCTGTTCAACTTTTAACGAGCAGGAATTCAGGGCAATCGTATCGTGGTAAAACTTTACCACCGATCGCAATTCGATCACCGTCACAGCCAGACCTCCTGTCTTTTAAACAAAGGCAGTAATGAAATCAATGTTGCCGGTACCAAGGTCGCGGCGATAAGAATAACGCAAAGCGCTGCTATTAATTCCGGCGACCCGTTGGCCATTAAAGTAAAAATACGTACCGGTAAGGTATCATGTCCGGCAGGATAAACCAACATGGTAATAGACGTATCCCTGAGCGAGAAAATATATCCCACCAGCCAGGCGGCCATTAACCCTCGTTTGGCCAAAGGCGCGATAATAAAAATCATGCGGCGCAGCCAGCTTGCACCGGTCATTTGAGCGGCTTCTTCCATGGAAGATGGAATGTGCGCTAATTGGGTAACGGAAATGCGGCTGGTAAGCGCCGTATATTTGGCCAGATAACCCAATAAAATAATCAACGGCGTTGCGTAGATAAAATTCGTCCGAGGCGTATTCCACAAACGAATTAGCCCGATACCGATTACCGTTCCGGGCAATGCGAAGAGAAAAAGGGTTAGGGAATCCAGCGATCGCCAAAATTTAAAAGCGCGGATACGGATTAAATATCCGCTAAAAAAACCCAAAATGCTAAGTAAGGTTGCACCGATAGCAGCATAGCTTACGCTACGGATCAAACTTTCTCCGGCCTTGTTTATGGCTTGCAGGTAAACGGCAAATCCGCCTGATTTGATAATTAGCGAGAGGAGAGGCACAATTACGATCATCAGCAAAAGTAAAGTGGTGCTTATTACCACACCCGAACGAAAGCGGTACAAATGAATTTTCATTCTTTGTGCACCTTCCGGTAGCGGCTGAAGTTGATAGGTTCCTTCACGTAAAAATGCGGATTCGAAGATTAAGGCTAATAAGGTGATAGCGGCCATGGGCATGGCTGCGGCCGTTGCCGCTTTAAAATTGTAAAAAGCGGAAAATCGGGTAAAACTTTCCACGGGATAAACAGCGTAACGTAAATAGTTCGGAACTCCGAATTCTCCGAATGTTAAAAGAAAAACCAAGAGCGCCGAAAGCAAAATAGCCGGGAAAATAAGCGGAAGGGTAATTTCTTTAAGTACCCTTCCCCAACCGGCGGCCGAACGGGCCGCTTCTTCCAATCGCGGATTTATGGTGTGTAAAAAAGCCACGGTTAATATTACGGGGATCGGTAAGAATACCGAAAAAAGGACGAACGTACAACCGGGCAAACCGAATAGCCAGCGGCCGATATGTTGCGTTAAGGTACTGCCAAGCAAAGGAGCCAAAAGGCCTTCACGCCCCAGCAAATCGAACCAAGAAACAGCCGTAACATAGGGTGGCAGCAGTAAGGGAATGACAAACAAGAAAAGAAATAATTTGCGTAAAGGAAAATCGGTTTTACCCAGCAAAATTCCCAGCGGCACCCCGATAACCGTGGTAAACGCTGTTACCAACGCGGCCAATGTAAAACTATGTTTTATTAAAACCCATTGACGCGCTGATCCGAGCAGTCCGTGATAGGCGCTTAAGGTAAAATGTCCGTTTTGAAAAACGCTTTTGACTAACATGGAAATAACGGGCAGTAAACCGATAACGATTAATATTGCCGTTGTTCCGATCAAAAAAGCGCGTTTTTGCATTACAATCCCATCCAGGATTTAAGGAACGGTTGAATTTCAATCATTTTTTTTGCTACTTCGGCGTAATTGACTTTCATGACTTTAATTGCGGAAATCGGTTTCATTTCGGGCGGCATTTTTACGCCAGCATGCAAAGGAATTTGGGCGCAATCTGCAAAGGCCAGTTTGCTTTCAGTTTGCGGCGAAAGCAGGAAATCAATAAGTTTTTTGGCCGTTTGGGGATGGGGCGCACCTTTCACCAAAACCACGGCATTCGGGACGATAAAGCACCCGATTTGCCCGGGCTGTTGATCGGGATAGACAATGGTTACTGGTTTGCCCTGACGCATCCGGTTCACTCCGTCATCGCTGTCGACCAAACTAAAATCGTATTGTCCGGCAGCAACGAAATCGGCACTTTCGCCATTGCTGGTGGAAACGGCGACTTTGTTCTTTTTAAGGGCCATCATAAATGCTTTGGCCTGCTGGTCGCCCCACAAGGTAAACAAGGCAGCGATTTCGGATGTGGTGGTGCCGAATAAAGGATTGGCCATAACCGCTTTGCCCTTCCAGCGCGGATCGAGATAAGCGGAAATGGAATTTGGTTTTTGTTTTACCTTTGTGTTTACGATGAGAACCCGCGCGCGGGCCGAAAATCCCGTCCAATAGCCCTGAGGATCTTTGAATGCCGAAGGAATGTCTTTGGCATTCGGTGAAACGTACGCTGCGGAAATACCTTTTTGCTTAAGCACCTCTGCGCGAATCGGTTCGTTGGCCCAATACACATCGGCCTGGGGATTGTTTTTTTCGGCAATCAAACGATTCATGGTGCCGGTACTTTTGGCTTCTTCGGTATCGTAAACCGCCTTGACCTTGATTCCGGTTTGTTTTTGGAAATCTTTCAGAATTGGCTCGGAAAAAACCTGATCTTCGGATACGTAAACGGTAACCGTTTTAACGGTTTTTTGTCCCCTTGTACAGGCACCCGACAAGCCAAGTACGCTTGCCACAATTAGCGAACTTAATAGCAAAGGCATGTATTTGCGCATAATTTGTACTCCTGTAATTCAAAAAGTAATCGTCGATAATTTTCAGTGCCCTGTTCCCTTCCCGAAATTCATTTCGAATCCAAGGTGAAAACAGGTCAATACGCAGACACTGCGTGTTACGATAATGTTAAATCACGGTTGCATAAACACTTGAAAGTCATCAAACGAGGTGGCCGCATCGGCTTTGGTCCACAAACCTACACCACCGGTTTCGTTAAATACCTTGCACGTTGCGCTCAACAATTTTTTCCCATTTAAATACCCTTCGAATTTATGGCCTTTCACAACAATCTTCATCGACTGCCAGCGATGGGCTTTTAATGCAATACGCGCACTGGCCAGCATGCGACGCACACCGTTTTTGACGTAATAAATACGAAAATTGTCTTCCAAAGGATTAAATCGGGCGATGTAATAATTATTACGATCCTGTGCCCTCCAAATAACACCGCCACCTTCGTCCTCCCGACCGCTATTAGCTTTGAATTTAACTGAAATAACGCCGTTTAAAAAAGGAATGTTTTTAGTCCAACACAAATTGTACGTACTACCAAACGAATGACTGGCATCAACCAACGAAAGCACTTTATTGCCGGAAGGTGCGGTGCTGTCCTTAATAACTTTCCATACGGCCAATTTTCCTTTTGGGTTTGTGGCTTCAACCTTCCAGCCATCCGGAATTTGCCCTACGGGCACATTTTCAAAATTGATGAATGCCTCTGTTTGCTTGGAAGTGTTAAAATTCTTAGCATTTAACAATGCGCTTAGCACCAACAGTAGTAAAACAATGTCTGAAACCAATATTCTTCTCATGGCACAACTCCTTATTTTTTATTGGGATTGTAGCTAATCGTTTTTTAATATTTTTCATATCGTGTGTAAAAACCACAACATTTCCGTCGCCTTTGCAAATCGATACCGCGCGTTAAGAAAAAGTTATGGGCTTTAGCATATCGGCTTGATCCGATATTATTTCAATGGCATCGAAGGGGCATTCGTTTACGCAGGTCATACAGCCTGTGCAAGCATTTGGAACCGGTTGTGGTAAAGCCATATCACGCGTCATGTAAATGGCTGCCATCATACAAACATCAAAACATATTCCGCAACCCGTACAGGAATTTTCCCATAATTGCCAAATCCGGTTCATTTTTTACGCTTTTAATTTGTTAAATGTTTTCATAGCACGCACAAATCCCCAGAAAAAAACAACCATCAAAATAGGAAATGTCAAATAAAACGTCCATTGAGCCACTTCCAAACCATGAGGCAAGGAATTAGAGCGAAAATAGGTTTTTACAAAAAACCAAAAAGCGGACGGATGGGTCTCCAAATACTCGCTACCGGGTGCTTCCATTACCAATGAAAATCCGATGACATTTAACAGATTTGCTACAAACATCAGCCACAGAACATCTTTAAAATGTTTACCGTTCGGACGATGTCCGTCGTACATTAAGCGTAACACCATGGCAGTGGCAAACAATAAAATGGCCAGCGGAATAAAGGGTACGGCTATTTTAATATCGGCCATAATGTCCGGATTGAGTACCAAGAATCCGATCAATACTGTCAACACCAAAAAAATATCGGCCAAAACCACGGTAACCAAATCCCAGATTTCAACGGAAACACGCAAAGTTAAATAATTTTTAAGCGAACGATAATAGGGTTGCGCCAAAACCAAGCCCATGGCTACAAGCCCTGTAAGCAGCGAAATATCCAGTAACGTTTGCAATGACCAAATTTCCAATCCTTTTGCAATAACGGCACTTTCCATTTTGCACCCTTTCCAAAAATAAAATTATCAAATAGGCAGAATAATAGAAAACACCGAACCACTTTCCGGTCCGTTTTCCACAGTAATGTGGCCCCCCTGTGCCCGAATGGCCCAAAGCGAAATGGCCAGCCCCAAACCACTGCCGCCCATCTCCCGCGACCGCGCTTTATCCACGCGATAAAAGCGTCGAAAGATTTTTCCTCTCTGATCGGCAGGAACGCCTTTTCCCTGATCGCTAATAGCAATAACGATTTGATGACCGTTCGTTCCTATTTGCACGGTTATTGTACTTTTTTGCGGGGAATATTTGATGGCATTATCCAGAATATTCAACACCGCTTCGCGCAGCAAATCAGGATCGGCCCGCACGGTCAAATTGTTTGGTCCTTTTAATTCGATGTGTTGCTCTTTTTCTTCCGCCAGCGGATTAATAAATTCTATGGTTTGTTCCAAAAACAGAGCCAATACAATGTTTTTTTTGTGTATGTTAATTTTATCCGAGTCGGCCCGGGAAAGGAAAAGCAAACTGTCGATGAGCCGGGTCAGCCTTTGATTTTCTTCCAAGATACTACCGATAACATTACGGTAATATTGCGGATCGCGATTTTCTTGCAGGCTTACTTCGCCAATGCTGCGAATAGCCGTTAACGGTGTGCGCAATTCGTGCGCCGCATCGGAAGTAAACTGTTTGAGCCTCGCAAACGACTTTTCCAATCGATCAAGAAGATTATTAAACGTAATGGCCAAATTGCCCAGCTCGTCTTCTGGATTTACCACGGGAAGACGCCGGTGTAAATTTTGTTCGCCAATTTCGCGAGCCGAATCGGCCATGCGATCCACAGGAGCTAACAATTTCCGACTTAAAAAATATCCGCCCAAACCTGCCACCAATAGGGCAAATGGTAAAGCAACGGCCAAAATCACAACAAAGGCATACAAGGCCCGCCAAAGCTGATGTTCGTTTTTTATGATGCGTACCAGAAGCCAATGACCGTCAATATTGACTTTTGCAAACATTACGCGCAATCGAATATTATGATCTAATTTTAAGGATTTAAATGTAAAACCACCGTTGTGAAATTGGGAGGGACGTAAAGGAGGTAAGCGTTTGGAACTAACCGGAAGACTGGAGAACAACAACGTACCTTTTCCCGACCAAATTTCGAACCACTCCTCCCGCAAAAAAGGAGAATCGTCTTCGTCAAAAAACACGGAACCATCCGGAGTAATACCGATCAAATCTTCCAATATCTCGTAATTTTCCTGCAACTCGCTATCCAAATCCTGACGTAAATTAAAATAGTATAATGAACTAGCCATGGCTGCATAAAGAATAAGAATAATTGTGAATACCAATACGTACCACAGGGTAAGTCGCGCCCGTACGTTTTTAATCATTCCGGCCATTAGGGTGTCTCCTCTGAAAGGATAAAACCTACGCCGCGAATGGTGTGTATCAGTTTTTTTGCAAAGGGATCGTCAATTTTGCGTCGTAAGCGCGCAATGTGTACGTCAATCAAATTATCGATGGGCGTTACGCGGTCAACTTCTTGCCATACTTCTTTGGCAATCATTTCTCTGGAGACAATTTGTCCCTGATGACGCAATAGCAATTCCAACAAATCGAACTCGCGAGCGGTTAAAGTAATTTCTGTCGAACCGCGTTTAACTTTGCGCGTTACCAAATCCATTTCCAAATCGGCTAAAAGTAAGCGAAGGCTGTTTTCGGGACGACCACGGCGTAACAATACACGAATACGAGCTAATAATTCAGCAAAGGCAAAGGGTTTAACCAAATAGTCATCAGCACCGCTATCCAGACCTTTTACCCGATCTTCCACTGTATCGCGGGCTGTTAATACCAAAACGGGAAAGGTCATTCCTTTTTTGCGAACGGATTTCAGAATTTCTAGTCCGTCTCGACCGGGAAGCATCAAATCAAGCAACAGCAAATCGTATTGTCCAATACTTAGCAGGTAAAATCCCTCTTCCCCGCTAAAGGCCAGGTCAACTTGATAGCCTTCGTGGGTTAATCCTTCTTTTAGGGCCCGGGCCACTTTTTGTTCGTCTTCAATTACCAAAATACGCATTGTCCGATCTCCTGTTGAATGTAATAATAATAAATTTTTCGACGCGAAAAATATAATTTTTCCTTAAAATTTTTTAAGAATTAGGCTGTAGTAAAATTAGTATCGGAAAGATCGGATTGTTGTTTGTTGAATTGCAGTATGATAATGCTTGCCATGTCAAGCAAATTTTTTTCGCATTAGTGCTTACCGGTAATTAGCGGAAAGATAATCCGTTAATAAAAAGTCAAATACGAAATGCTCCGTTTTTTCTGTTCATTGCGTAAAAAATTTGCTAACCGTACTGTATCAAATCTAATCTAATGGATTTAACAAATAATCGTATTTACGAATGATTTCTCGCAACACGCGCATAAATGCCTGAAATGCCTTGTATTGCTCGGACCAGTCGGCCTGTACCGTTTTACCGTTTTTATCCAATACAATTTGTCCCGATTGGCCGTTAAAACGTGCACGAAAGGTTTGAATGCCATTCGTATGAATTAAAACGAACCCGTCATTTTCGCTGTTTTCAAAATCTTCTTCATTCCAAAATACGGTAATTTTGTCTTTGTACGGCGCCCCCTGATAGGGACAGAAAGTAGCGCAGTTGCCGCACTCATTGCACATGCCGTCGATGTGCA
>Ga0256914_1002394_pt1 | contig 15724 bp, 12 predicted proteins | sample HulkmetaG_FD_191571 | JGI IMG/M metagenome (GOLD analysis project Ga0256914, IMG submission 191571) | Hydrothermal chimney microbial communities from Main Endeavour vent field at the Juan de Fuca Ridge, Pacific Ocean - Hulk | ecosystem: Environmental > Aquatic > Marine > Hydrothermal vents ... | reverse complement strand
AGCCCCGCCGGAGAAAGCGATCCCGCTGTATGAATTGTTCATCGAAAAGCTCCGCCAGAGAACTGTGGGAGTGGTCAGAACAGGTGTGTTCGGCGCAACCATGCAGGTGGCCCTTGTGAACGACGGCCCGGTGACCATCCTTATCGATACCAGAAACAAAGAATAAAATGACCATCCGCGAAGCACAGGAAAAGGTGGACCAATGGATCCGGGAGGTGGGGGTACGCTATTTCAGTGAGCTCACCAATATGGCTCTCCTGACCGAAGAGGTGGGGGAACTGGCCAGGGTCATCGCACGTCGGTATGGCGAGCAGTCACCCAAAGAGGGTGAAGAGCTCGATCTGGCGGAAGAGATGGCCGATGTGTTGTTCGTCCTCCTGTGTCTGGCCAACCAGACGGGAGTCAATCTGACGGAGGCCCTCGAAGAGAGCCTGAAAAAGAAAACCCTCCGCGATGCACGCCGTCATCAGGAAAACCCCAAACTGAAATGATATGGACAAAAAGCTGGAAGATCTTCTGAAAGCGATCCCTTTTGAAGGGTATGATGAAAAGGACCTCCCCCCGGCGACGGGCCGACCTGAACCTGCCGGATGCCATACCTTGCTGGGTTTACTGGATCTGACCACGCTTGATGTACGGGATACGGAAAAGAAGGTGGCAGCGATGTGCCGCCGTGTGAACAGACTCCCGGAACTTTTCCCTGGTGCGGGGCAGGTAGCGGGCGTGTGTGTGTATCCCCGTTTCGTGCCGGTAGTAAAGGACACATTACAGGCTCCCGAGGTGAGCGTAGTGGCTGTGGCGGGAGGTTTTCCCGCTGCCCAGACCTTCCGGAAGGTGAAAACACTGGAAACGGAAAAGGCTCTTGAGGCGGGAGCCCGGGAGATCGATATCGTCCTGGCTGTAGGGGCATTGCTGGAGGGTGATCTGCAGCAGGTCTTCGACGATGTGAAAGCCATCCGCGAGGTGACGGAAGGCCGGGCTCTCCTGAAGGTGATCCTCGAGGCCGGCTTGCTCACTCCCGGACAGGTACATACGGCCTCGGTGGTGGCCATGGCCGCGGGGGCCGATTTCATCAAGACCTCCACCGGCAAGGTCTCCCCGGCAGCACGTCCCGGCGATGTGATGGTGATGGCCAGGGCTGCAAGGCGTTATCATGAAATGACAGGAAAAAAGGTCGGTATCAAACCGGCAGGAGGGATCGCCACCGCCGAGGTGGCGGAACAGTATGCTGCCGTCATTCGGAAAGAGCTGGGAGAAGGATGGATCGATCCCTCTACTTTCCGCATCGGGGCCAGCCGCCTGGCCAATGATCTCCTGCATTGCTTCGGAGGAGAGGAACACCTTCCTTATTTCTGACGATCTTCCTGCCGCCGTAAAATGACTATCTTTGTGGCCAAAGGGATCCGCTCATGGCCACGGAAGGAGGGAAAGCATGCATGGTGTTCCAAGACAGCGGCAAGGTTACCCGCCTGCAGGATACTTTGCCGCCCCCGAAAACAGGAAAAGATACCTTTGCCCATCCTTCCGATACCTCTTCCCTGAACGATCTGGAACGTCTCTTTCTTCAGAGCGAACGTCGCCTGAAGGCCGATTCAGCGAAAAAGGCCCGGAAAAGTAAAATTGTTCCTCTCAGAGAACGGAACATTACTGAAGAAAAAAAAGGACAGGATCCTTACGACTCGCTGGTCTTCCATGCCCTGACAAGCCGGCAGCCGCTGAACACTCCTCCCATGGTCCTGGAACGTACGTTCTCCCTGAACAAACGCTGGCAGGATGATTCCAGCCGGACCGTGCGTCCGCCGGAAAAGCGAAAGATACAAAGTGTGACCGTGCAGCCCGTGCCGGGAGTGGCCATGGAACGACAAACTCCCTATCTGCGGGAAGATTGGATGCTGGGGATTTTGATCTTTGCTTTTTTGCTCTTCATTTGGGCAAAGATACGGTTCGGGAAGATCGTCAATCAGACCCTTACCGCCCTGTGGAATCCCAAAAACAGTCATTCCCTTTACCGTAACAGAAGTTCGGTCTACCAGTGGGCAGGCTTTTTGCTGCTGTTCTGTTCTTTCCTGATCCTGCCCCTTTTCTTCTATCTTTACCTGAAAGGGGTATGTCCTGAACAGGTGGAAACGGGCAGATCGTTCGTTCTTTACCTGAAGATCCTGACAGGAGTGGCGGGAGCATATCTCTATTTCCAGATCATGCTCCGCATAGTGGGGTTCATCTCGTTGGCGGAGGAAGAGCTGAATGAGTTCCGTCATTTTACCAGGCTCTTTTTCTTGGTCGCAGGATTATGGCTTTTTCCCCTGACCGTTCTGGTGCCTTATGTCTATATAGGCGTGGCCCAGTCTCTTCTGAGAGCCGGAGCAGCTATGCTGATCCTGTTCTATCTCTTTCGGATCGTGAAACTTATATCCATTTTTCTGAGGGAAAGATTTTCTTTCTTTTTTATGATTTTGTACCTTTGCGGCCTGGAATTCCTGCCTGTGGCACTTTTGTGGAAGTATTTGTTCAGGTAAGAGAGGTTCAGACAAAGAGTTAAACCTAAAACCGGAGACGTTGGACAAGATTAAGACCATTCTGATCTCGCAGCCACAACCCAGGGACGAAAAGAATCACTATCATGAGTTGGCCGAAAGGAACAACCTGAAGATCGATTTCAGGCCTTTCATCCATGTGGAAGGGGTGCCGGTCAAGGAAATACGTAAGGAACGGATCAACATCCTGGACCATACGGCCGTGATCCTTACCAGTCGCAATGCAGTGGATCACTTTTTCAGGGTTTGTAAGGAGATGCGGGTGAACGTGCCCGATTCGATGAAATATTTCTGTGTATCTCAGTCGGTGGCCAACTATCTGCAGAAATACATCGTTTACAGAAAACGGAAGATCTTTTACGGGGAGAAGACCTTTGACAGTCTGATGACCCAGATCAAGAAGAACAGCAAAGAGAAATTCTTCGTTCCGTTGTCGGACATGCATAACAACAAGATCCCCGATACTTTGACGAAGCACAAGATCAAGTTCACCAAATCGGTCTTTTACAAGACGGTTTGCAGTGATCTTTCCGATCTGAAGGATGTATTTTACGATGTGCTGGTCTTTTTCAGTCCTACGGGGATCAAGTCGCTTTTTGCCAATTTCCCGGATTTCAAGCAGAACAGCACCAAGATCGCCACTTTCGGGGCGAACACGCTCAAGGCGGCCGAAGCGGCAGGGCTGCGGGTTGACATTGCTGCGCCCAATCCGGAGAGCCCTTCCATGGTGATGGCCCTCGAGAAATACATCCGCGAATACAACAAAGGGAAAAAATAGCCCGGCAGCTACCTGGCTGTCGTGTCATCCTTCGGTGATGGACCAGCGTTTGCCCAAGTATGAGCGTCTCAGAGGGAAGAAACAGCTCGACCGCCTTTTTTCCGAAGGAAAAAGCTTTTTTCTTTCCCCTTTCCGTGTCCTATACCTTACTGAGGACGACGGGGATGAGGGGCGTCCCCCGGTGAGGATGGCTGTGGCGGTCCCCAGGAGACTTTTCAAAAAAGCGGTCAAGCGCAACCTGGTCAAAAGACGTATCCGCGAGGCTTACCGCCGCAATAAAATCCTCCTCGCCGGCCCCCTCGACGAAAACAGAAAAAAGATGGATGTCGTTTTCATCTATGCTGTGCCGGAGATCCTCTCTTATCAGGAGATCGAAGAGAAAATAGTCCTATCTTTGCATAAGATCCTGAAAGAAGATGAAAAAGCTCCTCACTAATGTGATGATCGGGCTGATCCGTTTTTATCAGCTGACCATATCCCCCCTTTTCCCTCACAGTTGCAGGTACACTCCCACATGTTCCTCGTATGGCATCGAGGCCCTGAAAAAACATGGGCCTATCAAGGGCGGATGGCTGGCTTTCAAGCGCTTCCTCTCCTGTAACCCCTTTGGGGGACAGGGATACGATCCGGTGCCGTGATCCTGCAGGAGGGAAGAGGTTAATCTTTGTTAAAATACGGGAAGGACAGGACTATCTTTCAGGAAAATGTATAATTTGCGACCCATCAGAAAAAAAGTATGAAAAGAACAGGAAAGATCAGGAAAACGACAGCCGGTGTGGCCATGCTGATGGGGCTGTTGTTGCTGTATGCATTCAATGAGAGCCGTAACTTCCGGCTTGCAAAGAACATTGAGATCTTCAGCAATATTGTCCGAGAACTGAACCTTTACTACGTGGACGAGATCAAGCCGGACACCCTTATCCCTGCGGGCATCGATGCCATGCTGAAGACACTCGACCCTTATACGGTCTATATCCCCGAGTCGAAGATGGCCGATTTCAAATTCATGACCACCGGCCAGTACGGGGGCATTGGCTCGCTGATACGCAAGAGCGGGGATTATGCAATCATTGCGGAGGTTTACAAAGGTTTCCCTGCCGATGTGGCAGGACTGAAAGCCGGAGACATGATCCTGGAGATAGACGGGAAATCCATCAAGGGACTCTCGATCGATGCGGTGAGCAGTCGCCTGAAAGGAGCCCCCAACACCGAGGTGGTGCTGACCATCCGGCGGCCCGGTATCGACAAAACCATACAGGTGCGGATCGTCCGTAAGAAAGTGAGCATCCCGGCAGTGCCTTACTATGGGATGCTGAACGATCAGACCGGCTATATCCGGCTCAGCAACTTCACGTCGGGGGCTTACCGTGAAGTGAAGTCGGCCATGGATGATCTCAAGAAAAACCATGGCATGCGTTCACTGATACTGGATCTGCGTGGCAATCCCGGCGGGCTTCTGGTCCAGGCGATCCAGATCGTGAACCTTTTCGTGGAGAAAGGAGAAACCATCGTCAGTACACGAGGAAAGGTGCATGATTTCGACCAGGTATACAAAGCACCTTCGCAGCCGGAAGATACCCGGATCCCCCTGGCCATCCTGGTCAACAACGGTTCTGCTTCCGCCTCGGAGATCGTTTCCGGGGCCATCCAGGACCTCGACAGGGGGGTGATCATCGGGAAACGTACTTTCGGGAAAGGCCTGGTCCAGACCACCCGCCCCGTAGGATACGGCGGACAGCTCAAGGTGACCTCGGCCAAATATTACATCCCCAGCGGCCGCTGTATCCAGGCACTTGATTATTCCCACCGCAACCCCGATGGCAGTGTGGGACATATCCCCGACTCACTCATCTCTGCCTTCAAGACCAGGAACGGCAGGACCGTCTACGACGGCGGAGGTATCGACCCCGACATCGAGGTGGAACCTGCCACGCTCAGTCCCATCACCGTCAACCTGTACATGAAGTTCTACATCTTTGATTATGCCACGCTGTTCGCACAAAAACACGATTCCATTCCACCTCCTGACAAATTCACCATTACGGATGAGATCCTGGAGGATTTTCACAGGTATATCAAAGAAAAGAACTTCAACTATGATACAGAGTCGGAATCGATGCTCGACGAGCTGATCAAGACGGCCAAGAAGGAAGATTACTATGCTCGTGCAGCGAAGGAGTTCGAAGCACTGAAGAAAAGCCTTTATCACGATATCGACGATGATTTCTATCGTCACAGGGATGAGATCTCCCGTCTTCTGAAGCAGGAGATCGTCGGACGCTACTATTATCAGGCAGGACGTATCGAGAGTTCGCTGGACCGGGACAGTGTGGTGCTGAAAGCCGAGGCGATCCTGGCCGACCCGGCAGAATATACTGCCATACTTGAAGGGAAGGCCGGCAAACACAGGAAAACGGCGGACTCCACGACTGTGACCTCCGCCAACTGATCATTAGGAATAAAAGAGGCGCCGGATGTGGCGCTCCAGCAGATTTTCCCTGACCTGCGGAGCGATGATCCCTTCGTGTTGTCCGATCATTTTCAGGTATTCCTCGCCCAGCTCGGCCGCGACCTTGTAAGCCACGTGCATCAACTGACGGACGTGAGGGTTGAAGGCAGGATGACCCGGTTCGTGACGCAGAACGGAAGCGATATGTTCCCCGTCCCATTGGTTGAATTCGGACGGCGAAGGCAAGAAGGAGACGTCGATATCGATCACTTCGGCATAGGGGGCCGTGAGTTCGTTCATTCTGCGGATGGCTTCAGCGTAGATATGTTTTACCATGTCAGTGGCAGCACCTCCTGCCAGGGCAAGACCGATAAGTTCTTCCAGCCAGGTGGTTCCGGCGGTTTTCAGGTGAATACCCTGATCGTATTTACGGATGAGACGGCCGATCAGGGGATATAGAGAAAACTTGTCGCTACCTGAGTGGATGCTCAGCTTCAGCGTCTCAGGCAGACCAAAACTGGCACGTGCATGGCTCAGGACCACCAGGTCCTGCTCGAACTCCTCCTCGAATTTGTGCAGATCACCCACATAATCAACACCTTTGTTGAACCTTCCTGAAAAACGGGGAGCCACCGTCTGCACCGGGATGTTTTTTTCGGCCAGTAGCTTCAGGATGAAATATAGATCGGCCGGTGACTGAGGGATGTCCACCTCGTCCATGGAGACCTCTATGACGATACGGGAAGGATCGACGCGGGAGGTAAGGTGATTGTAAAGTCTTTCGGCTTCGTTGATGGCGTGGAGGTATTGACGGGCAAAACGTCGGAGATACTCCTCTCCGGCCGGGATGGGACTGTCCATGCCCGGCAGATGGATCACCCCGCCGGGCGTGGCATGCTCGGCAATGAAAGCTTCCGTCTCTTCCCTCGGTACCGGTTTGCCAATGGCTTCAGCCACATCCATGGTGTAAAAGTCACAATAAGGCAAGAAAGGTTCCACATTCGCCAGATGGATATGGTCGGCATCGACAAAGTAATCACCGGTCCATCCCAGCTCTTTCACGGCCGCATCGGCTTCCTCACGGGTGTCGGCAGGCGAACTGCCTGTGATGGTGTGTTCGCGGTGTGACTTGTTCCACACGGGTGTTAGCTCCACCCCCTCGGAAGCCGCCTCCATGATCGCCTGCAGCTGGGCCTTGCCCTGCCGCCCGAAACGGTCACCTGTGCCCATGGAATACTTGCTGATTCGTCGCATCTTTATAAACTTTTGAGCTTTTTGTTCTACTCTCTATCTTTGAAAAACCAATGATGCAAATTAAACATAATCTCTGACAACCTTAAAAAAGAAAAAACGATGCTGAGAAAACGACCTTTTCAGTTCTCAATGATCCTTTTGCTCCTTTTAATGGTTTCCTGCCAGGACGGACAACGGGGATCTTTTGAGATCGGTGAGCACGATTTCCTGCTCAACGGCAAGCCTTACGTGGTACGTTCGGGAGAGATGCATTACATGCGTATTCCTGAGGCTTATTGGGAACATCGGCTGAAGATGGCCAAGGCCATGGGCCTCAATACAGTGTGTGCCTATATGTTCTGGAATGCGCATGAGGAGAAGCCCGGTGAGTTCAATTTCTCGGGACGGCGGGATGTGGCGAAGTTCTGCCGCCTGGCCCAGAAAGAAGGGCTGTATGTCATCCTGCGTCCCGGACCTTATTCCTGTGCCGAATGGGAGTTCGGCGGCTTTCCCTGGTGGCTGCTCAAGAAGGAGGATCTGAAGCTGCGTACCCGTGATCCTTTTTATATGGAACATGTCCGCAGGTATCTCACAGAGGTTGGTAAACAATTAGCCCCCTTACAGATCACACACGGCGGGCCGATCATCATGGTGCAGGTGGAGAACGAGTATGGCAGTTACGGCAACGATACGGTTTACATCGGCATGCTGCGTGACATGCTGAAAGAGGCGGGCTTTGAGGTACCCCTTTTTGCCTGCGATGGTCCTTCACAGATGATCAATGACAAGCGGAGCGACCTCTTCAGTGTGGTCAATTTCGGCGGTAACCCTGAAGGGGCGTTCAGGGCCTTGCGTAAGCTGCAGCCCACCGGCCCCCTGATGTGCGGGGAATATTACCCCGGCTGGTTCGATTCCTGGGGTAAACCTCATCATACCGGTCCGACGGCGCCCATCATTAAGGACCTGAAATGGATGCTCGACCACCGTGCCTCGTTCAGCATCTACATGGTGCACGGAGGCACCTCCTTCGGCCTGTGGTCGGGAGCCAACTGCCCGCCTTTTTCGCCCCAGACCTCCAGCTATGATTACGATGCCCCCATCAGCGAGGCAGGATGGGAGACGGAGAAATTCGATTCCATACGGGCACTTTTTTCACATTATCTCCAGGAAGGAGAGACGCTGCCCGATCCGCCGGCCAGGAATCCCGTGATCACCATCCCTTCGTTTGAGGTCACGGAAATGGCCCCGGTTTTCAGCGACCTGCCGGAGGGGATAAAAGATGAACATCCCCGCAATATGGAAGAGTACGATCAGGGATATGGTTTCATCATCTACCGCACCACCCTGTCTCCTTCGGATCGTGCCCGTAAGATCCTCATTGACGAGGTCCATGACTATGCAGTGATCCTGCTCGACGGAAAAAGGATCGCCACGCTCGACCGGCGCAGGACCAACAACATCTTCGAGGTGCCGGCACACGAAAAAGAGGCCCGTCTGGATGTTTTCATCGAGGCCATGGGGCGGGTCAATTACGGCGGTTACATCCACGACAGGAAAGGGATCACGAAGAAGGTTGCTTACATCGACGAAGAAGGGAACACCGAGGAGATCACCGGCTGGACGGTCTTTCCTTTTCCGCTGAGCAGCGATCATGCTCCGGAAGGGCTCACCTACGGCAAGGTGGAGAAAAGCGATCAGCCGGCTTTTTACAGGGCGCATTTCACGCTGGACAAAACAGGCGATGTCTTCCTGGACATGCGGAAGTGGAACAAGGGGATCGTATGGGTCAACGGCCATGGGCTGGGACGTTTCTGGAACATCGGGCCCACCCAGACCATGTACCTGCCCGCACCCTGGCTGAAGAAAGGAGAGAACGAGGTGATCATCCTCGACGTGAACGGCCCGGAGGAGCCGGTCTTGCAGGGGCTGGACCAGCCTATCCTTGATGAGCTCCATGTGCCGGAAGTAGTGCGTCACCGAAAGCCGGGGCAGAACCCCGATCTGGGCGGCCTGATACCTGTGGCAAAAGGCTCTTTCCCGCCGGGCAAGGAGTGGCATACGGTGAGGTTCGCACCTGTGAAAGGCCGCTATATGGCGCTGAAGGCCCTCAGCTCACAGCGGGATGATCCCTTCACCACCCTGGCCGAGCTCTATCTGCTCGATCCTTCCGGCAAGAAGATCGACCGCGACAACTGGAAGGTGCTGTATGCTGACAGTGAGGAACTGGGGGGTGACGACGGCAACGCAGCCAATGTCTTCGACCTGCAGTTCACATCTTTCTGGCATACTCAGTGGCAAAGTGCTCAGCCAGGCCATCCGCATCTGCTGATCCTCGACCTGGGAGAAGAGCAAAAAATCACCGGCATGGAGATCCTTCCCCGGCAGGACTCGCCCAACGGAAGGATCAAGGATTTTGAGATCTACGTGAGCAGGAAGCCCTTTAAAGGTTTGTAGAAAAGGCTAACCGGCGCCCCCAACCAGCCCGAAGACCGGCTCCGGTCCTTCCCCCTCGTTCTCTGTGATCGTCCAGCGACAGGTGATGGTCTTTTCCCCGTCGGTGAGTGTCAGTGCCACCTGCCGGACGGGGTCGGCCATCCGCAAAAGGGGTTCTCCCGTAACACGAACCTTTTGCAGGGGCAGACAGACATACTTTCCTCCGGAAGACGGCTCGCCGCAAAACTGATCCCTCAGGAAAGCAGAGGTGTCATTCTCCATGAAGTCCACCAGCTGCTCCTGTAGATAATTGTCGTCCATACAGGAGAGGATCGCGCCGGTGTCGTGATCCCGGACGGCATCAGAAAAAAGCAGTGCCAGCGCCTCCATGCCCGCATCATGAAAAAACAATGCGTTGTCCGCCGTCGTCATATCGTTCCTGACCTCTTCAGCCGGTATCTCACCATCAAAGAACAGGATGTACAACCTGCCGTTTTTTTCTTCGAAATCAATGGCTTCTCCCATGCCATACAACTGCAGGGCAGGTATCTCACTGAGCAGGGGGAGGTAATAGAGATGATAGGACTCCTCGGTGTCCCGTCCGTCCCCTCCCTGCATGATGTCGATGACGGCCCATTGTTTATCCGGCGAGAGGGCGGCTACGGAAAGAGTCTTGCCGTGGCGGACCTCCTCATTGCTGACAGACAACAGTTCGTAAACATTCCCGGGGACGGTTCGTACCCGGATCGCCCCTTCGTTCTCGCTCTCCCGGACGGTCAGGATCTTTTCGTTGCGGGGAATGAAAGAGAGCTCTTTCTTTTTCCCGAATAGAAGATCGGAGAGACAGGTGTCATCCCATTTGCTTCCCCTGTACACGTCGGCGATCTCCAATTTCAGAAAAAAGAAATCCTTCAGCCAGCTGTATGCTTTTTCCTGATGCAGGGCATTCTTGTGTGACAAGACATATTCCCGTAACATCTGATCCCGGAACCGGCCGGCTTCCATGGCATCGAAAGGGACCCGGATGATCTGGTATCCTTCCGTGTCTTTCAGTTCGATCACCCGGCTTTCGGGAAAAGCTACGGCATCGACATCAAAACCGGCCTGGGTCTCGCGGAGAGGGTCGGTGAAGGCCAGGTAAAGCGTTACCTTCAGGGTGCGGATACGGTTGTTTTTCAGGAACAGGTCATGGCTCTTCTGATAACCGTTGGCCAGGAAGACGTATGGCTGCAGGGAGTCTCCCATGCCAACACATACATAACTGCCGGTGCCGGGACCGGTTTCTCCTTCCACCCAGGCGGTGGCGGGATCCCGGTCGAAGAGATTGTGCGGATTGTATGGTCCGATGGAAAAACCGGCCGGTTTGTTCAACTCGGTGGAAGCGCAATAGACACCGCCGGCATCAGTGAAAGAAAATTTCTGCCACTCCTGTGCGTTCAGTGTGAAAATCAACGAAAAGGCTGAGAAAAAGAAGGGAAGGAGAATTTTCATGGCCGGGTTCTTATGGTTGGGTATCGAATAAAAGTACCAAAAAGATTTTTGTGAAGCCACTCAAAAAAAGGTTTTCCTGTTATTTTTGTTTTGTACCAATGAAAAAATCTGTTTATAAGATGTCTGTGAAAAAACGGCTTTCTGTTGTTTTGAGGAATATCACCTTGTTGATTCTTGCTGTTTTTCTCTATTCCTGTACAGGTGAACCGAGGATGATCCCTTCTTCCCATGATCTGGTCTTTTCGTCGCTGGCGACACGCTGGGATGAGGGTATTCCCCTGGGTAACGGTCAGATGGGGGTGTTGATCTGGCAGCGGGATACAATGTTGCATTTTTCGCTGGATCGTTCGGATCTGTGGGATCTGCGGCCGATGAAGAACCTCCAGGATACCATGGTCAATTTCCCCTGGGTGTACAGGCAATGGAAAAGCGGTCATTACCAGGAGGTTCAGGAGAAGGTGGATGTACCTTACGGCCAGAGGCCTGCGCCGTCGAAGATCCCTGCCGGGGCGCTGGAGTTCGATACCCGTGGATTGGGACAGGTGAGCTCGGTACGTCTGTATGTGCGGCAGGGTGTATGTGAAGTGAAGTGGTCGTCGGGTGCACGTCTGCTTGCTTTTGTCCAGGCCGATGCTCCGGCGGGTTGGTTCCGTTTCACGGGGGTGGGGGATACGCTGGTGCCACGGCTGGTCCCGCCCCGCTACCATACCGAAGGGATCTCTCCTGACAGCCCTGACCTGGGTGCTCAGGATCTGCGAAGGCTGGGTTATCCCCCCGGGAAAACGGAAGTAAAGGATCACCAGATCGATTACGAGCAGGAAGGCTGGGGCGGTTTTCATTACAGGATCCATGTGAAATGGGAGCAGAAGAGGGACGCCATCACAGGTGTCTGGTCGGTGAGTGCCCATTATCCGGATAAACCCCAACCCACCGCGGCAGAGAACATTGAAACGGTCGAAAAGGAGGGTTTTGACCGGTCCCTGGAGAGGAATGCAGCATGGTGGCAGCGCTACTGGGCAGCCTCGGTGGTCCGGCTGCCCGACTCTTTGCTGGAAAAACAGTACTACCTCGAGATGTACAAATTCGGGGCTGCGGCCCGGCCCAACACCCCGCCCATCTCGCTGCAGGCCGTATGGACCGCCGACAACGGACAGCTGCCCCCCTGGAAAGGGGATTTCCATCACGATCTGAACACCCAGCTAAGCTACTGGCCTGCCTACAAAGGCAATCACCTGGAGGAAGAGTCGGGATTCCTTGCGTGGCTGTGGCAGAACAAGCCGGTCTTTGAAAAATATACCCGGAAATATTTCCGGGTGGAGGGGCTGAACGTCCCGGGGGTCACCACCCTGGCCGGAGAGCCTATGGGCGGATGGATCCAGTATTCGATGGGACCCACCGTGGCAGCCTGGTTGGGACAGCATTTCTATCTGCACTGGAGATATTCCATGGACACGGCTTTCCTCAGGGAGAGAGCTTATCCCTGGCTGGCGGAGGTGGCGAAATATCTGGAAGAGGTCTCCGTGACCGGCGAGGACGGGAAGAAGAAGCTGCTCCTGAGTTCCAGTCCGGAGCTTTTCAACAATTCACCTCGGGCCTGGTTCCCGCAGACCACCAATTTCGATCTGGCGCTGATACGGTTCACTTTCTCAAAGGCTGCGGAGCTGGCCGAAGTGCTCGGGAAGGACCGCGAGGCTGCCCGCTGGCGGGAAGAGCTTGCGCAGTGGCCGGAGCTCACCGTGGATGACCGGATGGGACTGCTGATAGCTCCCGGACAGCCCTTGCCTTATTCCCACCGTCATTTCTCCCATCTGCTGGCTATTCACCCGCTGGGGATGATCGACTGGAGCGACGGAGTGGAAAGCCGAAGGATCATAAAAAATTCACTGCATGTCCTGGACAGCCTCGGCACCGACTGGTGGGTGGGCTATTCCTTCGCCTGGCTGGGCAACATGAGGGCCCGCGCCCGCGACGGAGAGGGTGCTGCCGAAGCCCTCAGGATCTTTGCCACCGCCTTCTGCCTGCCCAACAGTTTCCATGTCAACGGCGACCAGAGCGGCAAAGGGTATACAAAGTTCCGCTACCGCCCCTTCACCCTCGAAGGGAATTTCGCCTTTGCCGCGGGCATCCAGGAGATGCTCCTGCAAAGCCAGAAAGATACCGTCCGTATCTTCCCGGCCATACCGGCAGCATGGAAAGATGTCTCCTTCCAAAAGCTGAGAACGGAGGGAGCCTTCCTTGTCTCGGCTGTCAGGAAGAACGGAGCGGTGAAGAAGGTGACCATCTATCCCGAAAAAGGAGGTACGCTCCGCCTGGCGGATCCCTTCAAGGGAAAAGAATACACCTTTTCCGGAGCAGAATTGCTTGAAAAGAAAGGGGATGTGCTCATCCTGGCCACACGTGCCGGAGAGGAGATGATCCTTCGGGCAAAAACAGAATGAGAGTGTCTAAATCCCTAGCATCTCTTCCAGCTTTTTCACCATGCCGTCGAAGATCTCCTCGTTGTAGAGGCGGGTGAGATAGACGATCCTGCCGTTCTCGTCGATCACCACGTTGCGGGTAACCCCTGCGTTCCTGGCCGCATAACGGTAAAAGATAGAGCCGTCGGGGTCGAGGGCCAGGGGATAGGAGATCTTCATCTGCTTAGCGAAAGACAGGGTCTTTTCCCGCGATTCCTTCAGATCGATGCCGATGAGCCGGAAGTTTCTGTTCTTAAGTCTTTGCCAGAGCGCTTCCAGATGGGGCATCTCCTGCCGGCATACACCGCACCAGCTGGCCGTGAACTGGAGAACCACCACCTGACCCCGCAGATCGCTCAGTTTTTCGCTTTTCCTGCCGTCGGCATACCGGATGGTGAAATCGGGAGCCATCTGTCCGACACGGATGATGAACCCGTATTTGTCGGGGACAGGCTCCTGCTGGGCCCGGGTGACGCCGTTCGTGAGGACCATCATCATGAGCCCGGCAACGAGAATATGCAACTTTTTTCTTTTCATGATGTTCCAAAAATAGGCATTATCCGGTACAACCATAAGGGGTCAAGTAAGATCCAGGATCTCCACTTTTCCGCGGAAAGCATCCAGACGTATCCGTTGACCGTTTTTGAGGTGTTGCAGGGCTCCTTTCACGCTTACCACGGCCGGCAGGTTGTATTCCCGGGCCACCACCGCACCGTGGGACAGAGGGCTTCCGATCTCGGTGATCAGTCCGCTGATGAGGCTGTAGAAAGGGGTCCATCCTATGTCGGTGTAACGGGAGACCATGATCTCACCTTTCTGCAGCTTCCTGGCTTCGTCCATCGATCTTACCAGACGGACCCTGCCCTCGGCGATACCCCTGCTCACGGGTATTCCTGACAAACCGTCGCCGGAGATGGTCACGGTCTCCTCCTCCGGGACAGGAATGCCGAAAGAGAGATCGGGAAAGGAAAGACTCATCATCTCAGGATAGAGCTCCCGCCGTTCCACGGCTTTCTGTGACCATTTCTCTTTTTCGCTTTCGCTGCCTTTCAGCAGTTTTCCCAGTTCATCGTGGGTGAGGAAGAAGATCAGGTCCGGGTCCGGCAGATAACCGTTTTTCACCAGCCTGTTTGCCAGGTGGCGATAGGCTCGTTTGAACTCATACTGGACCCGGATGGCGAGTGCTTTGGTCCTTTCGCGGCGGGCCACGGCCGCCCGGGCCCGTGGCAGGAACCGGCGAAGGAGCAGACGCCGGAAGGAGGGAAGGGTCTGTATCATCTGTTTGTCCGTGTCGGGATCGGCCTGTGCAGGGGTGGATCTTGTTCCGTTCAGAAGGGCTTTTGTGCTGCTTTTCAATCCCTCGATGACGGGTGTGGGATCCAGACGCCATTCTTTTTCTCTCAGCTCCGCCTCCCGTACGCAGCGATGGCCGTGCCGTTGAAGAAAGGTTTGCCATGCTTCCCTGATCGTTGCCGGGGCATGTTGCTCCAGGTAACGGGTGGCACCGGCAATATCCTGCTCCAGAAAATCTTTCTCAATATCTTTCTCTCCGGCCAGCAGACGGGCCAGTGCATCCAGGGCGCGCAGCCCCTGGGCCCCCTCGATGGCGGGGATGTTGGTGAAGAGGGCTGCCACCTGCTGGTGATGCTCTGGCTGCGGAGTCCTGCCCCCGGAAAAGATGTTCAGGATGGTGGTGAAGTAACCGCCCGACTGGGAAGAAGAGACGTAATGCAGGTCATAGGCATCGTACAGGACCTGCATCTTTTCCGTGATGAGCCGGTAGCAGGCGTGGGGGTCGTCAGGACAATCAAGACGAAAGGAACGTGCCAGTCGTTCCAGCCGGCGTGCGGCACGCGGACCGCCCTGCATATACAGGGAGACACGTACAAAATGAAGAAAAGCCCGGAGGAAAGAAGTATCACGCCGGATCGTGATGCCGGGCACTATCTCACCTACCACGGAATAATCGAGGTTCTCCTTCGTGGAGAGCCAGACCTTCCTGGGCAGCTCATACAGGGCCATCAAATCGAAAAAGAGATGGTTGTAGAAAGAGTGGATAAAGACTGGTTCGGGGATCTTCTTGTCCAGGACACCGGCCTTGCGGTAGAATATTTGGAGCCCTTTGTCGATGGCCACGCCGAAGGTGGAACGTGTGAGCGGGGTGACCGGTCCCGGCATCATTTCACCGATGTTGGCCCGTGTGTACAATGGGGGGTCGTAGTTCGGTACATCGTCCAGCTCGTTCAGGTGGACGGCTTTGAGGCCGGTGACGGGACGCAGCTGCAGCCAGTAGAGCTCACCCTTGTCGTTCACGGCCCATTCCAGGTCGGCCGGCCGACCGTAAGCCTGT
>Ga0256914_1002393_pt1 | contig 15743 bp, 11 predicted proteins | sample HulkmetaG_FD_191571 | JGI IMG/M metagenome (GOLD analysis project Ga0256914, IMG submission 191571) | Hydrothermal chimney microbial communities from Main Endeavour vent field at the Juan de Fuca Ridge, Pacific Ocean - Hulk | ecosystem: Environmental > Aquatic > Marine > Hydrothermal vents ... | reverse complement strand
TGGCTGGTGGATATGCCTACGACTATCCGTACACCGACGGTGCAGCGTTCGAGTCCTACTTCGCAGCCCTGGAAGAGTTTGCGAGGACTGCCGGAATCGGACTTTGGGGAGTCTGCAACGAGTAGGACCGGCACCTTCGAACGGAAGCGGCCTGGGCCACCCTCGACATCCCGTTGCCGGCCCGGATGGCGGCGAGTGGTGGGGACGGCTCCGGGACGCTGCGTGTCGGCCGGAAACGGAGACCATGGCCCGGAATTCCAACAAGCCGAGGAGGAACCCAGGACCGGTACGCGTCCTCTGGCTGGTCACTCCGTTGCCGGCACGGGGGGGAACGCTGACTCACCTCCGCACCTGGTTCCGGACCATGGACCCGGACCTCGTTCGCCCCTTGCTGCTCTACCACAGCCCCGAAGAAGATGCTGGATACACGCTCGAACTTCCTGTGAATCTGCCCAGAATCCGGTGCGCTTCACTCAATCTTCAGCTACGCTCCCTGGCGCACGCCGTCCGGGACATCCGCCTGCACGCAGAAGCCTGGCAAGCCGACCTCATCCACACGGTCTTCGTCGGTGCGGATCTGGTTGGCGCGTTGGCCGGGTGGGCCTCGGGGCGACCGGTCGTATCCTCGGTTGAGGGAGACCTGCTGGTGCCCCACATGGCCCTGTGGCGGAGGTGGACGGCGGCCCAGGCCTACCGCTTCCTTGCTCCTCGCATTGCCCGCATCATGGCCGTCTCCCCGGCCACAGCCCGACAGGTTCGCAGGTTGATCGGCCGGGATCGCCCGGCAATCGAGGTGGTCTACCCCGGCATCCCGGTCCCGGAGCGCCTGCAACCCACGGTGTCGCCCAAGGCGGGGGCTCACTTGCTCGCCGTGGGAAGGCTGGTCCCGGTCAAGGGGTTCGAACACCTGGTTCACGCCGTGGGTCTGTGCGTTCATCAGGTGCCCGGGTTGCACTTGACCATCGTCGGTGACGGTCCCGGTCGGCCGGCATTGGAGCGTACCGTGGCGGCGCATCATCTTCAGTCTCGAGTGACCCTCACCGGCTGGGTGCCTCCCGAACAGGTGGCAGGGTGGTATCGCCGCGCAGACCTGGTCGTGATATCCTCGGTACGGGAAGGCCTTCCCTGGGTCGCGCTCGAGGCCATGGCGCATGGCGTACCTGTCCTGGCCACACGAGTCGGCGGGTTACCCGACCTGGTGATCGAAACCGCGGGACGCAGAACCGGATTCCTGGTACGACCGGGCGACCCGTGGGCCCTTGCCCAGGCCATCGAGCGTCTCCTGGGGAGGCCCCGAGTTGCCCAGGACCTCCAGGCGGTGGGACGGAGGGCCAGGAACAGGGTGGCGTCAATGTTCACCGCTGCTCGCGAGGTGGAGGAGATCCTGCGGATTTACCGTGAGGTATTGGGAGAGGGGAGGAAATGAAACTACTGGTCATAGGTCTGGACGGAGCCTCCCTTCGGTTTCTTCATCCTTTCCTGGAAGCTGGAACGTTGCCCAACCTCGCAGATCTCATGGCTCGCGGTCGTTGGGGAACCCTGCGCTCCACAGTCCCTCCGGCCACCGCTCCGGCCTGGGTCTCCTGCTTTTCCGGGGTCAATCCAGGGCGTCACGGGATCTTCAATTTCGTTCGGCCCGTCGGTTTGGGACGGCTCTCAGCCTGTACGTCCGCTGATGTGCAGGTTCCCCGACTCTGGCACATGCTGGGGCACCTGGGATGGACCGTTCACGTGGTGGATGTGCCGTTGACTTCTCCCCCGGAGCAAGTGACCGGGGTCATGGTGGCCGACTTGATGACAGCCGGGGTGCGTCGAGCCCACACCTGGCCACCCACCCTGGCCCGCGAGTTGGAACGCCGGGTCGGTGCCCGATTCCGATGGGCCATCGCCGACGGTCTGGAGGTCTCCAGGGCCTACTTGAAACACCTGGCACGATCGGTGGGCGACAAACTTCGCCTCGACTGCTACCTGTTGGAGCAGTATCCTGCCGACGCCCTTGTCACGGTGTACCAGCATCTGGATGTGTTGTGTCACTACTTCTGGCACGTCCTGGATCCAGCTCATCCCGCGTTCCACCCCCGGTTGGCCAGGCGGCTGACGCCATCTGTCGAGGCGGTATTGACGCGGCTCGACGGTGCGCTGGGCCGGTTGGTGACCCTGGCCGGTTCGGATGCTCTGGTTGTGATCGTCTCGGACCATGGATTTGGTCCGGCCCGAAGTCGTATCCACGTGAACGACCTCCTGGTTCGATGGGGCATGCTCCGCCTCAACGACTCGGCGCGGCTGGTGCTCGAGGCCAGGCGGCTCGGCCTCCGTCCGGCCAGGCTGGCCTCTCTGGCGGCGCGGCTCGATGTGGTTGGGATTCGTCGAATGACCTCGCTTCGCGCTGCGCGCAAGGCCATGGGCGTACTGGACCATCTGGGAATGGCACTGGATGGTCGTGGCACGGCGGCCTGGTTTCCGCACGGCCTTTCTCCTGGAATCGTGGTATACGAAAACGGTCCCCATCGAGAGGCGTTCGTGGAACGACTGGTGAGCCGGCTTCGGAATCTGAGGGGTCCGGACAGGGGCGGCCCGTGCTTCGAGGTGGTCGCTCGTCGAGAGGAGGTCTACCGGGGACCGTGGGTGGATCGAGCGCCGCACATCGTGCTTCAGCCTGCCGAGGGGTATGTGTTGACGGCGGAAATTGCGGGCGGAGGGGGATTCGAGGCGCCATTACCCGGTCAGGTGACAGGGTATCATCGACCGGAGGGGGTGTATGTGTTTGCGGGGCCTTCTGTTGAGCAAACCGGTCGAGGAGGGGACGCGTCGATTCAGGACGTGGTGCCCACGCTGCTTGCAGCGTTTGGAGCCGAGAGAGTGGCGGTGGTGGACGGAGCGTGTGTTTCCGGGGTTGCGGTTCCTGGAGGAGCGGTTGGCCCCGGAGGTCGGTCCGTCGGCCTGGTGGACCGGAGAGGAGGCGGGGGTCAGGAGGAGGTTGTATTGTCCCAGCCGGGGGACACAGCGGAGGTGGTGGAGCGTCTCGAGGCCCTGGGATACATCTAGCCTGGGCGGGAGCGATCCTGACCTTGTGTGATCGACGTGGCGAACGGAAAGGCCACCCCCGAGGTGGTTCAGGGAGAAGGGGGATCATGAGCAGAATCCTTCCCTCGAGGAGTTCCCGATGGTGGAAGCGAGCAATTTGGGTGCTGGTGACCGCATCTCTGGTCGGGGCCATGGTGGCCATCTACATCTACCTGCGCCCGTTCCCGCCCCTGCTCGCCCAGCCGGTGGAGATTGAGCTGGAAGCTGGGAAGCGGTACACCATCGGCCCACTCCCTCTTGGAGGCAGATATCGGTTGCGTGCGTGTGACCATGCCACCGAGTTGCGGGTGAGCGTGGGAGAATGGAGCAGCGGGTGGGTCCGTCTCCCGGTCAACCCCCTGGATCTCCCGGCGCGGGATCTCCGGATCGACGGGAGAGCCGGTGGAACGCTGGTCCTGGAGGCAAGTACGCCCACGGGCCGACTCCTGCTCCTCAGTGAGCATTCGCCGGTCACCTGCCGCGGGGACGATCCGGCGGACACGGCCTATTCCCGCCGATGCACCTCACAGGGCGTTCCCCCATTCGATTGCGGGGAGGAGACCCTCTCCCGGTACGACCGGGAAGCGCTGGAACTCCTGGGAGCGGAATTGATGGCCAGGTACGGTGCTCCGGTGGATCGTTCTCCCCTTGTTCATCGATTCAAAAAGATGCGGTGGTACCATCCTGACCGGCACTTCTCCCGGAAGAACCTGCCCGAGCGAATAAGGGACTGTCTGGCCCGGATCGAATCTCTGGCTCCTCGAGCCCCTGCTCCCGGATCGTTGCCCTTCCTGAAGGGAGATTTGGAGGAGGAGGCGGCGAGTTCCTCTCCTTGAGGGCTTTCTCACATTTTCGCCTCTCCCGGCACGCCCGATCGCGTGTCAGGAGCGTATGTTGACCTGGGAGCAAGGGAAAAGTGGTGGTTCTCCCGGTGAGGTGGAGGGGTGCGCCTTGGGAGGTGTGCTCCAAAAAAAAGTAAGAAAAAGAGCATGGATGGTGAAAAACATGAGTTGTTTTGTGCAAGAATAGGTGTCGGGTCGATGTTTGTGGAGAGCCTCAAGACCAACCACGCTGTATGAGGAGAAGCGAGATGAAATGCGGAAGGCGACGTAGGAAGTGGCTGCTGCGGTATGTGGGTGTGAGCCTCGTGGTGCTCGGGCTGGGAGGAAGCCCGAACGTGGGGTGGGCCGGTTCGGTGGATCCTGGCACCGACGGGGAGTCCACGCCGGATGGGAGTGATTCGGAGACCTGCCTGGAAACGGTGCAGGAGTGGTTGGAGGATGGGGAGACCCGGTTTGTGGACTGGGGTGGCCACGGAAGGTGTCGTCCGGATTCGGGACGGGTGAGGGTGCCGGAACCCAAGGAAGTAACCACACAAATCGTGGAAGAGTTGCAGACCTGGATACTCGACCTGTTGCGGGGAGGTCGCGACCGCGAGTGAGGGTGGCCTCGTCGCTGTCAGTAAGGGGTCCACCTTCTGGAGAGGGAAAAGGTCAATCTGAAACCGATGGCCACGTTGGTGCCATCCTGCCGGTAGAACAGGTCGCGGGCGGACCGACAGGACCGTTCCGAGACCGTCCAGTTTCCTCCCTTGGTAATCCTCAAGTTATCCTCATTTCCGAGTGAATCCGCGGTCCAGTCGGACACGCCTCCGGCCATGTCCAGGACCCCGTAGGGAGACTCGTCGGCCGGGTAGCTACCCACGGGTTCCGGGAGTGCCCTGCCCGGGCGGGATTCGCGGTTCTTGCAGAAGGTGGCGTCGAACTCGTTGCCCCACGGGAAGAACCTCCCATCCACGCCTCGAGCTGCCTTTTCCCACTCCGAACTCCGCGGGAGCCGGTAGGGACGGCCTTCCCGGGCGCCGCGCCAGGCAGCGTAGGCGACCGCGTCGTCCCAGCTAATGAGGAATATTGGGAACTTCGGGTCCCACGCATCACCGTCCTTGTCAGGGCCGATCTCAAACAGGCCGTCAGTACCGAGCTTCCAGGCCGGCTCGCCGTCTTGCTCGTAGCGCGGTGCCCGCCGGTACCCCTCGTCCGGGTCCACTTTCATCAGGTCGTTGATAAACGTGAGATACTGGGCCGCAGTCACCGGGGAGCGACCGATGGCGAAATCATCGATCCATTCGAGTCGACTTGCCTTGACAAAGGCTTCGGGGTCGCCGCCCAGGCGAGCGTGTCCGGCCGGGACGTAGACGAAATCGGGGCCGATTTCTTCGTCGGTGTAGAGGCGTACGTGGGCGTCGATGGTTTCGAGCCGACTGACAAAGATGGGGAACCGGACCTCGCGGTAGCCAGGGAGTCGCAGGAGGAGGAGGTAGTTCCCCACTGGAATTCTCATGCGTCGGATCGGGGTTCTGCCCAGGACGCAAGGGTCGACGGGTTTGAGCATCCGGTCGATACTCCGGTAGGAGCAGAGCACCACCTCGGCGCCTCGAGGATTGCTGTCAAGAGAGAGGCTGCCGTCTCCGCGGAGCCGCTCCTGGTACTGCTTCTCCACGTCGTACATCCTGACTCGAGCTTCGAAGTAGCGAGCCTCCTTGAGGTTTCGAGTGGCCTCCACCTGGACGAACCGTTCCCAGTAGAGGTGGGCCAGTCCCTGTTGGGCCTTTCGAAAATGCGCATGGTACTCGAGCGCCTGCTGGTAGCATTGTTCTGCCTTGCTGAATTCCCGCATGGCGTCGTCTTCGGCCTGCTGGGCGAGGTCCTCGAGGTTCCAGGCGGGGCGTTTGCGTTCGAGCGGGTCGTAGGGCCTCAGCCTGGAGACGGCGGCGTCCGCCTCAGCCTGGAGACGGGCAGCGTCTGCACGGCGTTGCAGGTAGCGCTCCACCGCCTCGTCGCCCTCCGCGGTCTTGGTTTCGGCCAGGCGCCGTCGCCACTCTTGCTCCCGCGTGCCTTCCAGGAACACGGCGATCTCGTCATGCACCTCCAGTGCTCGTTGGAATCGGTCCTCCGGGCGCGGTTCCAGGCATTTCATGCAGATGGCCTCGAGCGCCGGGGGGATGAGTCGGTCCTTGACCCGGAGGTGAGGGGGGGGGATAGGCTCCTCCTGGATGCGTGTGAGGAACGACATCTCGTCCTCGTAGGGCTTCTGCTCGTAGGGCGGGGAAAAAGTGAGGATTTCGTACAGAATGGCCCCGAGCGAGTAGATGTCGCTCCGTTCGTCCACCTTGTTTTCGTCCCCTGCCCGCTGCTCGGGGGAGACATACGCCGGCGCCCCGTCGAAGTCGCCCGGAGAGCGACTGGTGTCCTGGGTTCGGTGCTCGAGCGGGGCGTCCAGGGACCGGGCGAGTCCCCAGTCGAGGAGGACGACCTCTCCATATTCTCCGATCATCACGTTGTTCGGCTTGAGGTCCCGGTGGATGACTCTGTGGTCGTGGGCATAGGCCACTGCGGCCACGATTTGAGAGAAAATGGTGAGTAACCGAACGCGCCCGTAGGACCGGGCGTAGTGAACGTTGCCGCGTCTCAGTTCCTTCAGGATTTCGGAGAAGCGTTCCCCGGACACGCGCCGCATGGTGTAACCGCAGAGCCCCTCCGGGGTCACCACCAGGTCGTAGACCGGCACGATGTTCGGGTGTTCCAGGCGGGCGGTGAGCCTCGGTTCGTCCCTCAGTTTCTCTCGTATCTGGGGGTCTGCTGCCAGTTCCGGGTGGGGCGTCTTCAGAGCCACTTCCCGATTGAGCACTTCGTCCCGGGCCACCACCACCCGGCCCATGCCGCCTTCGCCCAGGACCTCCCCGGTAAGCCGATAACGTGCGTTGGGACTGCCCACCTGGGGGAGCAGGTCTTCCAGGGCAGACGGAGGCCCTCCGGGTGAAGGCCTCGAGCATACCTCTGCACGTTGCTCCACCGGTTCCGTGGGCGTCGGCCGGCGTTCAGACCGGGTCCGCTGTCGTGCCAGGCCAATCCGTCGGTTCAGACGCCGGGACATCGACCGGGCCCCGGATTCCCTCATGCCCAGAAATCGACGATGATAGCTGCGCCAGAACGACTGTTCGGCATTATCGTCTTGCATTTTTGCTCTTGGACTTGCGGCCGCGATGCGATGGCCGGTACTCGTTCAGGTTCAGTTCATGCAACAGGCGACTCAGGTGCTGCCTCGAGATTCCGAGCATCTCCGCCGCCTCCTGAAGGTTTCGATCCGTTCGATTCAACGCATCCACGATGAGCTGCCGCTGAAATGCCGCCGTGGCATCTTTCCAGCGCGGCAGTTCCTTTCGTCGCCCCCGCGCCGTTTCACCACGGGTCATCCCGATGGAAGCCAGAAGCGCGGCCGTCACCTGTCGGTCCGGTGCATGCATCGCCGCCCGGGTAAGTTGCTCCTTCAGTTCCCGCACGTTCCCGGGCCAGTCGAATTGCTGCAGGAACGAGACTGCGTCTGGAGACAGGGTAACGTTTTCCCCGGTCAACTGGTTGTACAGAGAGATGAAATAGTCCGCCAGCAACGGGATGTCCTCGATCCGTTTCCGGAGCGGGGGCACTTCGACCACGAACAGATCGAACCGGTAGAGGAGTTCAGAAAGGAACCTCCCCTCATTGACCAACGACTTCAGGTCCTTCGAGGTGGACGCAATGAGTTGCACATTGGCCGGCCGTCTCACCTCCTCGCCAAGCCGGGCCACGGCACGCTCCTTCAGAGCGTCCACCAGCCGCTGCTGGGTCTCGAGCGGAAGACGATCGATGTGTCGGATGAACAAGGTCCCACCGCTCGCCTGCTCGAATCCTCCGGGGTGAGACCGCTCGTGGCCCGGGAGAACGCCCTTGCCGTGTCCGAACAGGAGCGTGTCCAGGCGCTCCGGAGGCTCGGAGGAGCAGTCCATTTCCACCCACGGACCGCGGGTCCACGGCCCATTGAAGTGGAGGGCTCGAGCCACCAGGGTCTTCCCGGTTCCTGGCTCGCCGACCACCAGGATCGGAGCGGAAATGTTCACGTCCAAAGCCACGTTGATCAGGCGCAGTACCTCGGCAATCGCCTCGCTCTGCCCCACGATCTCCTTGAATCCAAAACGTTGCCGGTGCGGACGGGTGTGATCCATCGCTTCGCTGGCCTTGCGCACGATCAGGTGACGCCCCACCCACCGCGCCATCTGCCGCACCACCAGGTCGATCGTCTGCCGCTCGTCTTCCGGGAAGGCGTCGCTTCGACCCCGGTGTTCCAGGTAGAGCACGCCGAGCACCTCGTTGCTCGTGCCCAGCAGCGGGGCGCACAGGACCGTCTTGAGCCGCAGAAGCTGGACACTTGCGTGCTCCGAAAATCGTTGATCTGTGACCGCCTCCTCCGTGTAGACCGTGGAGCGTGTCGAGATCGCGCGCCGCACGATACCCTGGGAAAGTTCAATCTGATCCTGGAACGCCTCCAGGTCCTTCTCGCTGTAGTTGTAGCGAATCAGTTCGGCATAGTCCCGCCGATACTCCCCAGGCTCCGAAAAGAGAATGACCACACCTTTCTGAGCCCCGGTCTTGGTCACCAACGCCCGCAACACGCCGTCCAGGTAGGGACCCACCGCAGGTAGTTCATCCGCCATCAGCAGCGCTTGATACAGCCGTCGCTCGTTCTCCGACTTGATCTGGGCAGACCGAAACCGATCACGCTCCAGCTTAAGACGTTCATATTCTTGAAGAAACGCCGCATGACGCTGCTCGAGCTGCTTCAGTTCCCGCCGGTATGCCTGGCTCACCTGGAACGAGGTGGCGTAGGTCTGCTGGATGGATTCGTAGAGATCGGGGGGGACATGCGCCCGGAGTTCTGCCAACAAGTCGGCGATTTCTGACGGGACCGACCCTTTCATGCTTGCTCCAAGGTTTACTCTTGCAAGCTACTGAGCCGCTCCCTCGATGTCAACATCAAATCGATGCCTGGTCTTTTGGTTGCCTCCGTGAAAGTGGCAAAAGAACCACTATGACAATTTTTCATAATTCTGTTACAATAAGTTAGTTTCGCTGTTGACTTCCGGTTTCGCCGGTCCCAGGCCCCTCGAGGAGTTCGGCCGGGGCCCTGTCCGCTTGCAATGCACTGTCGATACGCACATGGTGTGCCGGGTCAGGTGGGGTCTCGGTCACCCAGGCATAAGCGGCAGCAGCGACCATCATGCCCACGAGACCCACCACGAGTCGGAGACGCCTTTCCCGGGCCGACTCGAGTCTGGTTCGGGGGGATCTGGAATTTCCCGGGGCTCGGCCGCCATGAGGGCTGTGGGTTCCGGCCCGCTCATCCGCCGGGTCCCTCCCCCTCCCCTGCCCCGACGCGCTCGAGCCATTGCCCAGGGAGGGACGAAACGTTTTCAGGCTGTGGACCAGATTTCCCAGCGTCTCGGTGGGAGGCCCGGCCCGGAGCGTGTCCACTGCCTCCAGCATGGCGCGCACCGAGGGATACCGGTCTTCCATGCGTGTGTGGAGGGCTTTCTGAAGAACCTCCGCCAGGCCCGGCGCTGTTTGGTCAAGCTCGAGCAGTTTGCTTTCCACTCCGAAACCGGCCCGGATCTCCAGTTCGCGGCGAGCCGCAGATCCGTTGAACAGTGGTTTCCCGGAAACAAGTTCATAGGCAATGGTCGCCACCGCGTACATGTCGGTCTGGACTGTCGCCGCCTTTTCGTCCACGAGTTGTTCCGGCGCGAGATACGGCAGGATACTCGCCGCCACCTTTCCTTGAGCCCGCCGTTCCTTCCGCTTGATTTCCAGGTCGGCACCCATGTCGAGCAATCGGAGTCGCCCGTCCACGCCAATCGAGATCGAACTCGGCCGGATGGACCCATGCGCTCGAGCGGACTCTGGCAGTCTTTGCCCAGGTGCGTCGACGCGGTCCAGGATGGCGAGGAGTTGCCACACGATTTCCAGGGCCGATTCCAGAGGGATCGAATTGCCCCGGACCCTGAGGCGTCGTTGGATCTCGGAGAGGAGGAGCCCGTTCACGAAGGGGGACACCACCACGACGCCGACGTCGGCCAGCACCACACCTCGAGGGGATACGATTCCGGGTACCGGTGGTCCGGCCCTGAAAGAAGCCACTTCGGCCGCGCTCGAAGGAGGTGACGAAGCGGACCTCCGCAGGACTCGAAGGAGTACGGGACGTAGAGAAGGCTTCTCCTCGGTCCACAGAAATCCATCGTAGAAGACCCATGGTTCTGGGTCCTCCACCGGGGTACGGAAGGCCAGGTGTGTGGCCGATGAGACCAGTTCATCGGCCAGGACCTCCGATCGAGGTTGGCACGGAATCCAGACGAGGGAATCGTTCATGTTGACCTCGAGTTTCCACTCTGCCCATGGCGGCAGGTCGGCGCCCACACCGTTTGCTCGCGGTTGGCCGGAGCGCAGGAAGAATGACGACAGGGACAGCAGGGGCCGGGTGGCCTTCAGCGAGAAGAGCGGCATGGTCGCCGGGTTCATGTCGACGGACCTTGCAGTGCCAAGAATAGCAGGATACCGTGAATTTTTCAACTGGCAAGAGTCCCGTCGGATGCGGGATGTCAAGCAGTGCAAGCAGTCCGGCTTTTGGACGGAATCCTGGCGAGGATGGGGTGCCTGTCCTGGTACTCCGGATGTTCGATACGTCATGGCTTCCCAGGTCGGGGGCTGGGTGCGGCCTCGAGGTCGGTTGGTCACCACGGGAACCTGGAAGGAGGGACCGCGCATTCCTCCCGGAACAGGGTTGACCGCGTCCTGTGCCCTTCCCAAGGTTGTCGTTCGCTTCGTTTCCAGGTATGGTGCGAGAACAGGCAACCTGGCCATGAACCGACCGGGCCGCGGCTCGGTGCAGGGGCGATGATCCCGCCTCGAGAACAGTGCCCGGCCTCCCTTCCCTGGGCGTTCGACGACGTGGATGGAGACAACATGGAAACCAACATCTCGAAACTGGCCGAATTGGGTCAGTCCATTTGGTACGACAACATCGCCCGGTCACTTCTCGACAGCGGTGAGTTGGAGCGGCTCATTCGCGAAAACGTTGTGACTGGGCTCACATCCAATCCGACGATTTTCGAAAAGGCCGTCTCCGGCTCTGGCGATTATGACGAGACGATTCGACCGCTGGCACGTCGTGGAGCGGGCGTCGAGGAGATCTACCTCGCCCTGGTTACCCGCGACATCCGGGATGCAGCCGACTTGCTCTTGCCTGTGTACGAACGTTCCAGCGGCCGGGACGGCTATGTGAGCGTGGAGGTATCTCCGGAGCTGGCCGACGATTCCGAGGGGACCGTGACGGATGCGATGGCCCTGGCCGAACGGATGGACCGGAAGAATCTCATGATCAAGGTGCCCGGGACCGCGGCCGGAGCAAGGGCGGTCAAGGCGTTGATCGCCCGCGGTATCTCGGTCAACGTGACCTTGCTTTTCTCTCTCTCCCAGTACCGCGCTTCGGTGGAGGCGTACATGGCCGGGCTCGAGGAGCGGGTTCGGGCCGGGTTGCCCCTCGAATCGGTCGCCTCGGTCGCCAGTTTCTTCGTGAGCCGGGTGGATACCCTGGTCGACCGCGTGCTCAGGTCCCAGCATCCGGACCAGGCCGATTCCCTGTGCGGAAAGGCCGCCATCGCCAACGCCGCCCTGGTCTACCAGGAGAGCAGAACCCTGTTTTCCGGACCCCGTTGGGACAATCTGGTGCAGCATGGCGCACGGCTCCAGCGCGTGCTGTGGGCCTCCACGAGCACCAAGGACCCGAGCTATCCGGATACGTTGTACGTGGACAACCTTGTCGCCCGCGATACCATCAACACGGTGCCGCCTGCCACACTGACCGCGTTCATCGACCACGGCAACCCGCTGCCGCCCCTCGAGAACCGATTCGATGAGGCCCGCGGCCTGGTCAACCGGCTTGGAGACCTGGGCATCGACCTCGAGCAGGTCGGAACAGAACTCCAGGAACAGGGCGTCGAGGCATTCAAGCGATCGATGGCCTCGCTGCTTCAGGTCATCGCCCGGCGCCGCACCGACCTGGCCTAGTCGGTGGCCTGACGGAACATCATACGGGGCGACCGCGCCGTGCTCGAGCATGGTGAGGGGGAGGGATCGGTGTGTCCCGTGGCGCATGGCGCTCTCTCGGAACGGTGGGGATCAGACGTTTGTGGGTTGACCATGGGAGAACAGGACAATGGATGAAATTCGCAATGAGTTTAGCTGGTCCAAGTCGAGGGATGCGCTGTTTCGCGAATGCCTCCGAGCCTACTACTACAACCACTACGGGTCCTGGGGTGGATGGCGCGATGATGCGCCCGAAGAGGTGCGCGAACTCTACGTGATGAAGAACCTCAGCAGCCGCCCTGCCTGGCGGGGGATCATGGTGCATGAGGTGGCCGAGCGTGCGGTCAAGGCCCTGCTTGCAGGCCGCCGGTGGCCGCTGGAGCGTGCCCTGGAAGAGGCCGAGGCCAGGATGCGCACAGAGGCTCAAGTGTCTGCCGAGGGGCGGTACCGGCGCGGAGTCTGGTTGGACTGGGGCGACCAACGGGTGAAGGTCAACGGTTTGCTGGAGCACTACTACGGTGAGGCATTTGGCGAGGAAGAACTGCGCCAGGACGTGAACACGGTGCTGGCCTGCATTCGGACACTCTACAGGTCTCCGGCCTTCAATCGACTTGTCGAGCTGGGTACCGATGGCATATTGTCGGTGGAGGAATTGGGGAGTTTTCTGGTCGACGACATCAAGGTCTGGGTGAAGCTGGACGTATGTGTCCGCGGTCGAGACAAAAAGCTGGTGATCATCGACTGGAAGACCGGGACTTCTCATCGTCAAGATGACATCGCGTTGCAGCTCGGGATTTACGGCCTGTTTGGGAGTCAGCACTGGGAGGTGGCCCCGGACCAAATCCTGGGCTACGATGTGAACCTCCGACTCGCCACCACGCACACGCACACCATCGACAGCGCGACTCTGGAGAAAGTCGCCGCCTATATCCGCGAAAGTGCGGTCCAGATGCGCGCCCGACTCAAGGATCCGGAGGCCAACCTCGCCGATGTCGAGGATTTCCCGATGACCACGTTGGACAGCAGGTGTCGGTGGTGTCGTTTTCGGCGCGCCTGTCGTCGGGGATGACGCACATCATGGAAAAAAAGGTCCTACTCATTCTGAAGATGGGCACCACGCATCCCGCGGTGGTCGACCGGTGCGGCGACTATGACGACTGGTTCTTGCGCGCCATCGCCGCCCACCCGAGGAGTCCCGAGATCCTTCCCCGAGTGGTCCGCCCGTATCGTGAACCGCTGTCCCCCGGTCCCGCAGACGCCTTGATCGTGACCGGCGCAAGGGAATCGGTCTACGACCCCCTCCCCTGGATTCCGGCGGTTATCGAGTTTCTCCACGGCGTCTGGCGTCGGCACACGCCAACGCTGGGCGTCTGTTTCGGCCACCAGCTCATCGCCCGGATTTTTGGTGGCCACGTGGCAAAGAATCCCCTCGGGCCAACCCTCGGAACCGCCGAGGTCGAACTGACGCACCATGGAAAGGAAGACCCCTTGTTCCAGTCATTCCCGTCCACCTTCCCCTCCCATGAAACCCATTTCGACGCAGTTGTCGTCCCCCCTCCGGCTGCCCGCATCCTGGCTCGAAGCCCCAAGGACCGTTGCCACGCATTGCGAATCTCTACCCATATCTGGACCGTTCAATTTCATCCCGAAATGGGGTCCCGAGAAATGGCCGCCGTGCTCACTCTGGGCACTGGAATACACGCCGGACGACCCCCGGCTTCATCTTCTGCGGCCAACCCCACGGACGACGTTCCGGGCCCCACCCGGATGGGTCGGCGGTTGTTGGAACGTTTCCTGGATGTTGCACTATTTTGATCCGAATCATGGATCGGGATCGAGCGTCTGCGCCGGGTCGGGGTGTGAGAACGTCTCCACAAGGTGAAGGCGTCGAACGGATTGAGGGTGATGGCCTGGACTCGGTCCGGGCCGATTTGGCAGCGGGCTGTGGCGAACGGACCAGGGGTGTTGCGTCTGTGCGGGGGATTTCGGTCGGTTTGCCTTGACAACGGCGTGCGGTGTTACTAAGATTGGAAGCCGAGCCGGAGTGGTGGAACTGGTAGACGCGCTGGACTCAAAATCCAGTATCCTTCGTGGATGTGCGAGTTCGATTCTCGCCTCCGGCACCAACGGGAAGAAAGGCTGCGTCGGTGCGACGTGGCCTTTTTTTGTGGTGTGAAACAGTTGTGGAGGCTGTCGTGGAGATTGGAGGGGGGTGGTGGAGGGATCGGATCCTGCCGGTTGGAATGGTGAAATCCCTTGACAAGGGTCCGGGTGTGTGGTTATAGGGTTTGGTTTCCTGTAGGGCGATTGGCCTGCCAGGACCGACCGGATGGACCTTGGCGACTGGTGAAGGTTTTCGGGGTGAGGTCTGTGGGCAGGCGGGATATGCGTTTGGATGGAGCGAGAGGGCAATGAAGAGAACGTATCAACCGAGCCGGGTGAAGCGTCTACGGACCCATGGATTTCGAGCGAGGATGAGCACTCGGAACGGACGGAAGGTGTTGAACAGGCGGCGGCAAAAGGGTCGCAAGCGGCTGGTGGTTTCGGTGCCCTCCAAGCGGCACTGATGTCTTGATCGATGCCGGAAACCTTCGGAAAAGAGGACAGGCTTCTCAAGAGTATCGATTTCAAGCGGGTGCTGAGACACGGGAAGCGGCTCGTGTTTCCCGATTTGACGGTCGTGGCGTTCGCTCGACGGGAGGGTCGGCTTCGCGTGGGGCTGACCGTGAGTCGGAAGGTTGGAAACGCTGTCGTCCGGAATCGTGTCAAGAGAAGGCTGAGGGAAATCGTACGAAGGAACAGGGAGCGAGCCGACGGGGCGTGGGACGTGGTCGTGATAGCGCGGGTAACGTCCGCCCGTGCGGACTACCATGCACTGCATGGGCAACTGGTAGAAGCACTCGAAGCGCTGGGGCCCGGCGCGAGGTCTTCCTTTTTTGGTAGTCGGCGTCGTCGAGGGCGCAAGGGTCGTCGTCGTGAAGGGCCGGGCGGGGACGGCGGCCGCTCCGGGAAGTAATCATCGATGACTGTTACCGGCTGGATCAGCGCTCTGACGAGAAAGCTGCTTGTTGGAGCAATTCGCGTATACCAGCTCATCGTCTCGCCGTTGTTGCCGTCCGCTTGCCGCTTTCATCCAACCTGCTCGCGGTACATGATGGACAGCGTCACAATCCACGGCGTATTCAGGGGAACCTGGCTCGGCGTCAAGCGTTTGGCGAGATGTCACCCCTGGAACCCGGGGGGACACGACCCGGTTCCGCCCCGGGTGCATGAACGAGACTGAGGTCTCGACAGGAGAGTTCGTCGGACATGGAGAAACGGACCCTGTTGGCCGTTGTGCTGTCGTTCATCGTCATCATGGTGTGGCAGACCTGGGTGTTGCCGCCGCCACCGGTGCCAGAGGAGAGCGCCTCGCCGGGGGTGACTCCGACAGGTGTGAGTACGGCCGAGTCGGCCGCGGCCGGGTCGTCGGGGCCGGAGGCGACCGCGGGATCGGCGGGTACCGCTGACCCCTCGCTGGCGGGGATGACGGAGGCGACGCCCGAGGTGTTGGAGACGAATCTGCCGGAGCAGGAAACCACCCTGGCCCGGGACGCATTCGTCGCGGTGTTTACCACTGAGGGCGGTGGAATCAAAAGCTGGAAGCTGAACGACTATACCCGGTATCGGCGTGGTGAAGGGCCGTTGGATGTCGTGCGGAACCTGCTCGCCTCGAAGCCGATCCTGGAG
>Ga0256914_1002392_pt1 | contig 15748 bp, 15 predicted proteins | sample HulkmetaG_FD_191571 | JGI IMG/M metagenome (GOLD analysis project Ga0256914, IMG submission 191571) | Hydrothermal chimney microbial communities from Main Endeavour vent field at the Juan de Fuca Ridge, Pacific Ocean - Hulk | ecosystem: Environmental > Aquatic > Marine > Hydrothermal vents ... | reverse complement strand
CTTAACTAGTGTCGTTTGAGGTAGCCGAGACACTCAAGAAGAGAGCCCATGCCTTCCTAAGGAATACTGAGAGATTATTAGAGGAGGGTAGGTATGTAGGTGCTAGTGATATTGACGTGCTCGTCGCACTAAGTTCAGGTAGTAGGGACTTAAGGTATGAGGTGATGGTTGAGGTTTTAGGGCTATTGAAGCACCTATAGAACTACACGTAGTTAGTGATGAGGGGTTCAGTAAGTGGTATGGTAGGTTCTTAAGGCCTAAGGACCTACTTGAGGTCTAGCTTCGGTACTGGGTGTGCTTACCTCCTAAACCTTATTCCGTACTTCGCTATGTACTTATCGCAGTACTTTGAGATGATGTAGGCTAGGGCTAGGTACGTTAGGGCTAGTGGGGTAGCTAGTACTAGTAAGGTATTTACTGGTATGAAGTTAGCTCCGTAGGAAGCCCTAGCTAATTCAGAAGCGAGTACTGCTGGATTGATTAGTGCTAGTTCGGGGTTAGGTAGTACTTTAGGGGGTACTATAGTACCTACGATGAGGACCATCTGGATTAAGTTAGTCCACGCACCACCAACAGGCGTTACTGTGTACAGGTAAGCGATTAAGGCACCGCATAGTAGGTAGGCAGGTACTGCTAGTATGAAGGCTAGAGCGAATAGTAGTGGGTTAGTAGGTAGTACGTGAGTTATGGGTACTCCTAAGTAGGTTGTAGCTAATGAAGTAACGGCTAAGTAACTAACTAAGGTGAGGGTTATTAAGTCAATGTGGAATCCGCAGACTAGGTAATGGAATACGTTAAGCCCACACTCCCTAAACATATCAGTTAAGCCCTCATGCACGTACCACCTAAGGAACTCCGTAGCTACCCACATACCAGTAGCTGCTGCTGTAAACCCTATCGTACCTGGTAGGAATACGTGTAGGGCTTTGAGGGGGTTAGGTGAGAAGAGGGTAGTGGGTACGAATACTATCGAGAACCACAGGACGGTATTTATGGTTGATGCTACGTAACTACTTACGTGCATCCTAGCTAGGTTAGTACCTATGTAGAGTAGGTGCGTAAACCTACGTAACCCCTCAGTAAGCCCCAAATCACCCACCCCTCCTAGCTATGGAGTCCGAGAACCTACCTAAGTACGTAGTTACTAGGGAGTAGATCGTAGCTAGGGCAACTACTAACGCCATTAACCAAGGTAGTTGAGTAGGTTCGTTAAGTAACGTAACTACCCTAACAGTAGTGCATAGCTGAGGTACGGGTGCTGTGTAGGCTATAGCCCTAAGGACTATAGGTACCAACTTAATAGGTATGTATAGACCAGCACCAGCTAGTAAGGCAGGTGCTAAGGTATTAGCTACGGTCCAAGGCCTATCCAGTCTTACGTAGAAGGTAAGTGGTATAGCTATAGCTACGGAGTAGAGTCCTAGGGCTATGCTCGAGATGATTATGGGTGGTAGGAGGGTTGCGTAGGTGATTAAGCCGTTAATCCCGTTAATTAGCGGTAGTACAGCTACGAGGTAGAGGGTCGATAGTACACCCATTATTAATGACCTAACGAATGCAGTAGCTAATGCGTAGGTAGTTACTGAGGTTGATTCAAGGACCATAACCATAGCACCTAATACCCTATACTCCTGATGGAGCGTCTGGAACACATCACTAACTATAGCTATTACTAATGACATGATAGCTGACATGCATAGTGCGTAGGTAAGTAATTCAGTGAAGCTGAATGAACCACCAACTACCGTACTGAACCTCCTAAGTACGGCTGCCCTACTAGCTATGGTTGTTGGTAGGAACACAATACCTAGTGAGAATATCAGTGGTATTACCCAGAGTAGGAAGTACTCACTAAAGAACCTCTTGAAGAATATGAACTCCCTATAAGCAATAGCTAGTACGACTGACTTAAGGCTACTACCCACCCCCACCACCCCTAACTACGGCTAAGTAAGCATCCTCTAGTGAGGGCTCTACGATACTGAAGTCTAGTACCTTAACGTCTAGTGCTTTAGATAGCTTAAACACTAACCTAGCTATGTCCTCCCTCCTACTCCTCACGTACGTAGTTACTAAGACCGCACTACCTAAGTAGTTAGTCGTTAAGCCCTCAATAGGTAAGTTACTCCTTAACTCACTCACGAACCTACTGACTTCCGAGCCACTAACCTTAATACTTACCTTATGAAGAAGTCCTAACCTCTCCTTAAGCTCATCAGGTGAGCCACTAACTACTACCTTACCCTTATTTATGATGGTTACGTAATTAGCTATCTGCTCTATCTCGTACATGTTATGACCAGTAACTAAGATCGTCCTACCCTCCCTAGCTAACCTAGTCATTAAGTCCCTAACCATCCTAGCACTCTCAACATCAAGGCCTAGTGTAGGCTCATCAAGGAGTAGGACTTCAGGATTCGTGAGTAGTGCCTTAGCTATCGCTAACCTAGCCCTCATACCTAGACTGTAGGAGTAGTAGGGCCTCCCAGAAGCACCCATACCCTCAAGACCTACGAGCTCAAGAACCTCCCTAGCCCTCCTCCTAGCATCACTAAATGACATACCCCTAAGTAGTCCGTAGAAGACTAGGTTCTCGTAACCACTTAATGACATGTAGAACCCCTTAGAGACGTCGAGGACTAACCCGATGTACTTCCTAACCTCACTAGCCTCCTTAACTACGTCACGCCCTAAAACCCTAACCGTCCCGGAGTCCGGTAGGAGGAGCGTAGCTAGTATCTTAACCGTAGTTGTCTTACCAGCACCGTTAGGACCTAGTAAGGCATGTATAGTACCTCTCCTAACGAAGAAGGTAATACCCCTTAAAGCCTCAACAACCCTCCTACGCCTAAGGCCCTCCCTAACTACGTACTTCTTCCACACATCAACAACCTCTATACTGAGGTCCATAACCAACACCACAGCTACTTGATACCGCATGAGGTAGCCCTAAGTACAGCGACCCACACTTACTAAGTACCCACGAATTAAGAGCATTACTGAGTCAATACGGTAGTAAGTACTCAAGTCATGAAGTGAGAGGCTTACTGGCGCTCACCACGTAAGTACGGACGGTGCCTCAGCATAGGTTCTTGAGTTTTGGGGATTGAGGACGTAAGGTCTAGCTAAGCGTTCCTTAACTTGAGGTACTTACTGAATCCTGAATTCAGTACCTTTGAGTAAGTGGTTTTTAAGGCGTAGTTACTAGTTAGTTAGGTGTTAGGTTGGGGGTTAAGGTAGTTTCTCTTGATATATGGAATACCTTACTAAGGATTCAAGCGGTCTTTGAGGGTATTGCTAAGGTACTAGCACCTACCCTTAAAGTTAGTGAGGGTGAGGTCCTTGATAAGGTACTTAAGTCCTACGTAAGTGCTAAGCAGGCTAGGAGGGAGGGTGAGTTAAGAGCTACTAACGCCGTTAAGGAGTCCTTAAGGATGTTAGCTGCTGAGTTAGGTATTGAGCCTAGGGTGCTTAGGAGGATCGTCTCAAGCGTTGTTGAGGGACTTAAGGCTGAGGACGTGGTTATCGAGGGTGCTTTAGAGGCTGTTAAGGAGGTGAGTTCATTAGGTCTTAAGGTAGTTACCCTAGGTAACGTACTATTCTGGAGGGGGATATACACTAGGCACTTACTAAGTAACTTAGGCTTCAGTAAGTACATAGCAGCTCAGTTCTACGCTGATGAATTAGGTGTTCAGAAACCGGATAGGAAGGCATTCGCTATGGTCTGTAGGGTACTTAATGTAGAGCCCCATGAAGTACTACACGTAGGTGACGGCATCATCGAGGACTTCGGTGGTGCCTTAGCTGCCGGGTTTAGGGCTGCCTTAGTAACTAGTGATGTTAATGACGTAGTTAGTATTAATGAGTTCATACACTTCATACCGAGTATTAAGTACTTACCTAAGCTAGTTAAGTCATTGATTAGGGCCTAACATTCTTAAGTAGTAATTCGTAACCGACACCACATCTAAAGTATATGTTGGGGTACTTCTCCCTTAGGTACTCCTTAATATACTCACCACTACAGTGTGTCGGGCATATCTTCTTAACGCCTAGGGAGACCAGCTCATCAGCTACTTCCCTAACCTTACTATGCTCCTCACCTATTAGGTGGAAACCACCTATTACTATGTACGGCTTCTCGTGAGTTACCTCCATAGCCTTCCGCACGAAATTAACTACGCCTGGGTGTGAGCAACCAACTATTATCACGAGTCCGTACTTAGTGTTAATAGCTAGTGCTTCCTCAGCTGGTGGTCCGTAGAGGGGACCTATCACGTATATATCAGGGAATATCTCAGTTGATGACGTAACTACTACAGGCTTAAGACCTAACCTAGCAACCATGTTCCAGAGGGCTAATGTAGCTCCTTGAGGTATGTACGTAAGCACCTTACCAGCTACCTTAGCTACGTAGGGTAAACCACCTACGTGGTCCCCATGCTCGTGACTAATAACTACCGCATCTAGCTTAGATAGGTCAATACCTAACTTCTCACTATTGTACTTAAGTACGTCAGGACTAGGTCCAGTATCGAATAGTATCCTCCTACCGTAGGCCTCAACATAGACTGATATACCCCAAGCAGTCTTAAGTCCCGGTGCGTACGGGTCATTATCAACTAGTATAGCTATGAATACGTCGTTAGGACCTACCTTAGGTGGCTTAATAATTACTGATGTAGTGACTGACGCGTTACTCCTTAGGGATAGGTTACCTAGGAATGTCCTTAAGTGCTTAGTACCTAAGGTACTCATGAAGACTATAGCTACTGCGACGATGACGAGGATAACTATCAACGCGATAACTAAGGCACTCCCTCCCCTCACTACGTAGCGCCCACTATGCCCTCGCTTAGGAAGTTAATCTGCGTTCATAAGTTAGGCTGTGAAGTAACTCAGTGGTTCCTCCTTAATCACCTTCTTAAGGATCAGTACCTCCTTAGGTCTTAACTTAACCTTACCGTTAAACCTACTTAAGCCCCCACTTACTAAGTCCTTGTAATCACCTACTAAATCCCTAACCCTGACCTTCCTCTTACTGCTTGATGCGTTAATCACTACTAAGGACTCATCACCTACTAAGTACCTCCTAGTAACTAGTACTGAGTCGTGGATACTTAGCTTAAGTAGCCCTAACCTAAGTGACTTAACGTCCCTAACCACCTTAGTTAATACCTTAATGAATGACCTAAACCTCCTACCGCACGCCATTACGTCCGAGAACTTAATCGTTAGTGGTCCGGGGAGCGCTAGTACCGATGCGTAAGCTAGCTTAGCCTCATCCTCACTAACTAAGCTACATATGGGTTCCTCAGGTAGTGCTACGTAAGTACTTAACGCCTTACTCAGCGGTACGTTCACGTACCTAATCATTACCTCCGTAGCGAATGACTTAAGGTCTAACGCACCCCTAACGAACTCCGTAATCAGTAGTCCTAAACCGTAGTCAATAACACCGTCGATACCTGAGTTAATTAGCTGGTAAGTAGGTGTGGTTAGTGACTCACCAAGAACTACCGCATCACTCCTTAACCCTTTAGCTACTTCGGAAGCCGCCGTTAAGTACTCCGAAGGTATTCCGTATGACCTACTAATTACTAAGCCCCTACACCCAACACGTACCCAGAACTTAATGGTCCTCTCTATAGCCCCCATAACGCCTAATGAGTTGAGGTTGAGCCTTAGTGTTGGTGGCTCAACAGTCTCTAACTCAATAACGTCGTGGTTCCTAAGCTCCTTCATTAACTCGTACACTACGTAGCATGATGACTTAGTAGTTAGTGAGGGACCGCTGAAGCCTACACCCCTCCATAGGGAGTCATCAAGTACTACGAACCAGTCCCTAAAACTAGACTTACTACCTAACTCAATAACGTCTAGGAAGCCCCTAAAGCATGGTGTTACGTAGGTTAGTGGTAGGTCCAGAATTACTGAAGCCCCCTCAGCACTTAAGGACCTAACTAACCCAGCAACCTCCTTAGAGCCACCCTCACCTAAATCCAGCATATCCTCAGGTCTTATGAATGAGTGCGGGGTTATCCTTAACCTAACTGCGTTAGCTCCTAAGTACCTCATAGTGACTAATACGTCGTCATACCTATCCATTACGTCATCTATCGCTACCTCAAGGACTACCGAGTCCCATAACCATGAAGTACGTAGTGACTTCCTTGAAACCCTAACCCACTCCTTGGAGCCTCCCTTAAAACTTAGTGAGTACTTACTTAACTCACAAGGTACTAAGTACTCAAGGCATGAGTACTTACCGTACCTCATTAACGCATCATCACTCACTAGAGATACTTTAGAGTCGCTACTACCATTCATACATACGTACTTAATACTTAACCAATCACTTAGGGACTCCCTAATAGCTAACCTAACTAAGCAGTAATTACCTAAGCACTCAACAACATCACCTACACTAACGTCTAGGGACTCATCATTAACACCTACGTATGCTGTGGATACCTTAACTACATTACCTACTAAGGGTACGTAGGCCCTAGAAGTACTACCTACCTCCCTATCATGAGTAACTACCCCACGACCTAAGTAGTAGGCATACCTGAAGACCCCCCTAGGTAGTACTAACCTCACGTAACCCCTACTACCCACCTTAGTTAATGGTGCTGAGCCTAGGGACCATGAATTGAAGTCACCTATTAAGTAAGCCCTCCTAACCTCCCTAGGTAATTCAGTACTGAACTCCACTAAGTAAGTACCTAAGCCACCAGCCCCACTACCCACCCTCCTCACTACTCTGTACATGATACCCTACCTTAGAGGCTATGAAGACTACAGCAGCCCCAGCAATAATTAGTGCTAAACCACCTAATGAATGAGTTAGTAGGGGTATGAGTAATGCAGCTCCATTAATTACTGATGAGCCCGTGAATAAGGGTGTTAGGGAAAGCGCTACACCAGCAATCATTAATGCAGTACCTACTAAAGCTATTAAGTACCTAATACCCTCAATACTTAACTCACTACTTAACCTCCTCAAGTACTCATGAAGTGGTTTATACTCATTAACTAAGCACCTACCCTCCTCATAATTAGGTAGTAACATACACGCTAGGAAGTAAGTGACTACAGCAACTGATGGTGAGATTAGGAATAGGATTACGGTTAGTAACCTAATTATGTTTGGGTCAATACCTAAGTAATTACCTAACCCACTACACACACCACAGACTAACTTATCGCGTCCCTTACACAACCTTAAGTTACTCCCCATAAGTCCTACCTCCTAATGAGTCTCTCAATACCTACCTCCTCACTTAAGGCAGTACCTAACCTCTTAAGCACCTCATCAGACTCACTAATTAACTTCCTAGCTGTCCTATTCCATGAGATAACTATAGGTAGGAACTTACCCTCCCTGACCTTCTCATTAAGCCTTCTCAACCTACTTACGTACCTCCTAAGGAAGCCCTCATCGAGGCCCGTAATCGATGCTAATGCATGAACTACTTCAGGATCCTCAAGACCCTTACCTAAGGTCTTCTTAAGTACCTCATTAACTATGTCGTATAGAGCTACTACGTCCTCCTTACCCAGCCTCAACTTACCAGCTACTACCTCCCTCCTAACCGGTGTATCTACTATTATGTCGACCTCAGATACGGGGGTTAGTGCTTCATCACTTACGGACTCCTTAACACCTAATACCCTATTGAGTACGTAGAGAATAAGTAGTGCTGCTAGACCTACGGATGCTAACCTAAACACTTCATTAGTTATTAGTAACTCCCTAAACTTCATGTCAGCACTTAAGGCTATGTTATGGAATATCGGGAACCACACCATCGGGTGTAGCATAGCTATGAAGAGAGCTACTAACTTACTTAAGTCAGCACCAGTCATTAGTGATGCCTTAAACTCATTAAGTACCTTATTAAGTGATGATACGTACTTAGCACCCTCAACCATTACTACGTAATCCGAAGGCTTACCTAACCAACTCATTAGTGACTCTATGAAGCCCTTATAATCGTACCTACTCCTATTCAGCCTAAGTACCTCATTAATGAATACTGAACCATCGGATATTACGTAAGCCTTAAACCCTCCCTTAACCTCGTAAGCAGCTACTACATTACCCTTAAGTGTCGTACCCCCTAACTCAGCACTACCCCAGTACTCAAGCTTAGCTGCGTAATTCAGTACGAGTTCGTACGTACCGTCATTAGGTACCTTAAGCCTAGCTAGGGGGTAGGGATCCCCCCTAACCGACTTAACTAAGTACCTACTAACTACCTCAGCATCAACACCTAATAACCTAAGTATGGGGTTCGTGTAGGGACCCTCATCAGCTACCAGTAATGAGGCGTGCCCAGTACGGCTTAGGGAGTCCTGAATCATAGTTACTAAGCAATCAACCTCACCCCTACTGTACGGTTCCTCAGGTGATATTATGACTACCGTGACTGACTTATTAATTGACTTACTCAACCTGTAGGCACTGCACCAGTCAGTTATTACGTACACTCTATAACCCATAGCCTGAAGTAACTTAAGGAAGTCTGAAGTACCGTCCCAGCCCGTATTAGCTGGTGAGGCACCACTAGCTAGTGAGGGTACCCTAGGTGGGTACTGAAGCATTGCTATGAAGACTATCACCGCTAGAGCTATTAGGAAGTACCTACCCCTCATCCCCCACTACCGCCTCCTCCCTCACCCTCACTAACTGACTTAGCTATAGCACTCAACCTGAATAGCTGGATTGAAGCTACTATGAAGGTGAACCCTATCAGTGCTGAGAGTGCTGAAGTAGCTACTAGTGCCTTACCCATGTAAGCCACAGCCATACTGAAGAATTGGTAAGCTACTATCAGTAAGGCAATACCTAGGCCCAGATATATGAACTCCTTAATCTTACCGTAACTCACGAACCTCATGGCGTAACACCCAGTACGTACAGTACGTACCTAATAAGTGATAGGGCCTGAGAATAAATAGAGTAGTAGGCACTCCATACCCTAAAGTCTAGGGGTGTTGGTGACCCACCACTAACTAATGAAGTGAGTAAGCCGTACCTGTACTGTAGGTACGCCCCGAATAGAGCGGTAATTACTGCTACAGTAACTAACCCCTTAATACCTACCCTAAGCATTACAACCCTCATGAATACGTACCTCATTAGTAAGTAAGCAACTATTAACCCTAGAATACCTTGAGCGAATCCTACGTACTTAATTAGCTGGTGAGGTAAGTGCGTAGTGACTGTAGTTAATACTGTTAAGTAGGGCATGAACCTACTTAAGTACCCCATGATGTCTTGAGTAATTACTATGATGAATGGGTAGAGTATTAGTGACCCTAGGAAGGACATGAACCTAATAGCGAATTTAGACTCAATACCTAGCTTAAGTGACTTAATAGCTGATGATACCTCGGACCTCAGGAAGTCTAGGAACCTTAGGTAGGAGGGCATTGAGTACTCAGCAAGTACCTCCATGAACGAACCTATTAAGTAAGCACCTATACCTAGTACGAGTAGGAATATGAGTAACCTACCCACTAAGGTAGATACCATCAAGTCCCACAACATACTAACTCCAGGTGATGTAGTTATGCTCGTACTGAGTACTCCTTGGTAGAACATGAATATGAAGTAAGCAAGTAATATAGGTACTCCGAACTTAAACAACTCGAAACCCACGTAAGTAACTAACCCTGGTAGACCTACCTTAATTGATGTCTCAGCACCACCACGCCATGTCCTAGCTAATACATCGATGACTACGTAAGTAACTAACCCAGCAATTACTGCGTACGTAATCCCTAAGCTAACGTAGGCCCTCCTAGCTACTAAGAGTATTACGTATATCGAGTATGAGGTAGCTAACGAGACTACACTACCCGTCATTGCATAGAATGCAGTAGCTAAACCAACAACACTTAAGGCTGTTACCAATAAATTAACCAGTACGTAGGGTGAGGTTAGAGTAGCTAACGTTATTGGCACGTACTGAATACCTGCTGACTTAATGGTTACTACGTAATAATATATAATAGGTAATACAGAGAGTGCCCTCACCACCTTAAGTACGAACTGCCTATCCACCCTCATAATTAATTCCCAAACCCATAGATTCTCCTAAGTCGAGGTAAATATAATTACCTAAGAGCCCTAGACTTAATCCTACTTAGTAACTCATCAGCCTTAAGTAGGTCCTCCTCACTCAATGACCTCCCAGACCACCTAGCTATTTCGTATAGGTTAGTGAGTTCCTTAAATTCCTCACCGCCTAATCCGTAGACCTTCCTTAAGTACTCACGATGAGTCTCTGAGTCGTACCTAGGGACTGCCCTACTTAAGAAAGCAACACCCTCCCAGTACCTCCTAATCACCTCAGCATTAACCCCTGAGAACCTCCTCATAATTACTGATAACCCCGACTCGACCTTCCTACGTACCCTAACCATAACTGATGCTAGGTTCAAGTACTTGTAGGCTATGTATGCAATCACTATAGCTAGTGAGGTAGCTACTATAGGTAGTAAGGCACCCGTACTCAACTTAGGTAGTGATGCCGTAGGTAAGCTTAACTTAGGTACGGAGGGCTTAGGGACTGAGGGGAGTGTTGCTTTAGGTACGTAACCTAGTTGCTTTAAATTACTTACGCCACTACTTAGTGATGAGAGCCCCTCAATAAGTGCCTTACCTATGTGTGGTGCTGATGGGTTGTTAATTAACCTAGCTACGTTAGTTAGTAGTGAGGTATTCCCCGCTGCCTTAGCTAATGCCTTAGCTAACTCACTCAATACCCCCGAAGCCTTCACTGACTTACTTACCCTTGAAGCCTCCTCAAGTACCTTAGCTAGTGCCTTAACGTCCTCCGGAGATACCTTACCTAACCCCAACTTAATTAGGTCGTCCCTACTCACTAATCCGTACTTACTAGCTAGTCCTAGGAGTGCCTTAAGTATCGCTAGGTCCTCCCTACTTAAGCTACTTAAGTCAACCCTACTCCTTAACTCATTGAGGTCTATGTAGCCCTTACTAGCCCACTCCTTAAGTAACTCCCTAAGTGCCTTATTCTTAACTAGTGACGCCGCTAAGCTTAAGTCATACCTTAGGTCAGGAGGTAGTTCCGAGCCCGTAGCTCTACTCACTGCTGATAGCTTCTGCAGGTCCTCATTAGTTAGTGACGTACTTAGTGATGCGTTACTACTTAACCTACTAATTAATCCCTTAACACCACTACTATTAAGTGGCTTAACACCGCCACTACCTAGTAGTGGGTCTGGGTTTACGCTACTTACTAAGTCCTTAAGTACGTTAGTTAATGACTCAGTACCTAATATCTTAAGTATGACGTCCGGTGAGTGCCTAGGGTACGGGGTACCTAGGCCTGCCTGTGCTTGAGTTGTTAATGCTGAAGTAGCTAATATGGTAGTGAGTGCTATAGCCACCGCAGTCACTAGGTAATTCCTAAGCATCTCAGCTACCGATAATATCTTATACCGGGTATGTTAAACTTACTGGGGTGGTCTTCAACGAGCTTCTCACTAGTAATGGGTAGGGTACTTAGTGAGGCTTCTAAGGTAGTTGTTGAGCGTGAGCGTGAGGTTAAGTTCATAGTAGCTTCAATGATTGTTGGTGGTCACATACTACTTGAGGGTGTACCGGGTATTGCTAAGACGTTAACGGCTAGGGTGGTCTCTAAGTTATTTAAGCTGAGCTTTAGGAGGATACAATTCACTCCGGACCTCCTACCAGCTGACATCATAGGTACTAAGGTATTCAACCCAAGTACGGGTGAGTTTGAGGTTAGGAAGGGACCTATATTCGCTAACATAATACTAGCTGATGAGATTAACAGGGCATCACCTAGGACTCAATCAGCTCTACTGGAGGCTATGCAGGAGAGGCAAGTAACTATTGAGGGTGAGACCTACAAACTACCTGACCCATTCGTAGTAATAGCTACTCAAAACCCCATCGAGATGGAGGGTACCTTCCCACTACCTGAGGCTCAGCTAGATAGGTTCTTAATTAAGCTCAACGTTGACTACCCGAGTGACTCAGGTCTTAAGGAGGTCCTTAAGAGGATTGACGAGATTGAAGCGGCTATTGAGGGGCTTAAGCCAGTAGCTACTGCTAAGGACATTCAGGAAGCTAGGGAGGAGGTGCTTAGGGTTAGGGTTGATGAGGGGATTTACGACTACATAGTATCCATAGTTAAGGAGACTAGGAGGCACCCAGCAGTTAGGTTAGGTGCTTCACCTAGGGGTGCCATAGCTATCTATAAATTAGCTAGGGCTTGGGCCGTTATGGAGGGTAGGGACTACGTAATACCTGACGACGTTAAGGAGGTTGCTGAGCCAGCACTCACTCACAGGATAATACTTAAGCCTGAGTATGAGTTTGAGGGCTACACAGCCTCTAGGGTAGTTAAGGAGGTACTAGCTTCGGTTAAGGTACCTACTCCCTAGGTGTAGGTCTTGATTAGGGTTACTAAGAGGGCCTACGCGTTAGTGGTTATATCAGCTACCTTAGTAGGTGCTACCTTCCTAACCCCCGGCCCCGTATCAGTAGCTACTGCTTCAGTAGCTGTGTTCCTCCTACTACTCATAGTGTCCTCTAGGGCATCATTAAGTGCTCAAGTAGGTGCTTTAGGTAGGTTACTTATTGAGAAGAGAGTTAGTAAGCCCTTAATCGAGGGTAGGGAGGCAAGTATTGAGGTGACCTTCAGGAATGACTCCGTAGTACCTATTGAGTTACTTGAGGTTAAGATACCCTACCCAGCATCCTTCAAGTTAGTTAAGGGGTCACCGAACGCATTAGTAACTATACCTCCTAAGTCAGTCGTTAAGGTAGGTATAGGACTCATACCTAGAGTTGGTGAGCACCTACTACCGCCACCTAAGTTAGTTCTTAGGGATTGGTTAGGTATGTTTAGGTACGTAGCTGAGGTCGGTAAGGCTGAGGTAATTAGGGTCTACCCGAGGGTCGAGCCCGTTAAGTCATTCATGATCATATACTCAGCAAGACCTGGGGGACTATCGAGGGCTAAGAGGAGGGGTCACGGTGTTGAGTTCTTCGGGTTGAGGGAGTACGTACCCGGTGATGAATATAGGAGGATTGAGTGGAAGGCATCAGCTAGGTACGGACTTCAGAGGCTATTCGTTAAGGAGTTCGAGCATGAGGTATCACTCAACCTCTTCTTCCTACTGGATACCTCAAGATACATGCTATCAGGTGGTTGGGGTGAGACACCACTTGAGTATAGTGTTAGGGCCGTAGCTTCAATAGCTTCCTACGCCTTAAGGAGGGGTGACTCAGTATGTATTATCCACTACTTCACTAAGGTACCTAAGCTCATTAGGGGTAGGGCATCACTACCTCAAGTAATTAGTGAGTTATCTAGGCTTCCTTGGGACTCCATAGTCGGTATTAGGGAGTCTAGAGTAGCTGAGTTAGTTAGTAGGAAGTTAGTTAAGGTAATGCCTAGGGAGAGGAACGTAGTCATGGTATTCACGTCACTCTATGGAGGGGCTGAGGAGGTTAAGGCACTAATAGACTCACTAAGCATGATTAGGTCACTAGGTAATGCAGTAATGGTTGTAGTACCTATGGTTGAGTTCTTCGAGGTTAGGACACTGAAGGGGTTCCAAGCAGCTGTGTATAGGGTGAGGACCATACACGCAATTAAGGCTAAGTTAGAAGCTATAAACACCTTACTAAGCCACGGAATACCCACAGTAACTGCCCTACCTAAGGAGTTGAGTGACTTAGTTGTTAGGAGGTTAGAAATGATTAGGGCCTCAATAACTTAACCCTGAACAACCCACTCCTTAAATACGTAACCATTAAGAGTTACTACGCAATTACCACCATCGTAGCCTATTGGGTAGTATATCTTCTCACCATTAGGGCCTAACACGAAGTAGTTACTGGAGCAGCTGACGTATGTACTTGAGGTACTCAAGTTAATGCATGCTGGCTTATAGTACACGTAGTTAAGACCTATTAAGAACACGTTCAAGTAGTTACTAACTGACCTATAGACCCACACATGAACTGAGCCGTCCTTAAGCCACGTAATCCTCATAACGTAATCAACCCAGAGGTCGGGTGGGCTTCCCCAAGAGGGCCACGTATATGATGGGGTAGCGAAGGCGCCAGGCTGTAGGAGCACTAGGAAGTCGAAGCCCGGTATCGCATTACCTACTGGTGGTAGCTTGAATACGTATGTATTACCGTTTAATTGCTTAATCGTGAATTCCGTGGATTCACTACTCTTAAGGTTAACATACACGAGTATTGGGCTCTTAAGCGTTATGTAGTTGCTGCTCTTCATGAAGACGTAGTCAGATGCATTAATTGCTGACTTACCTACGATTACCTCAGCACTTCCTACTGTTTGAGTAGGTGGTGGGTTCGTTAATGAACCACCTACTAACGTGCCTTTATTACTGGTACCTAGGAGTAGGTAGTTGTCGACGTTAGTTACGTCGCAGTTATCAACGTCCTTATTATACACTCCATGGTATTCGTAGGTCCATGTCGATATGTCGAAGATTACTAAGTAACCTGAGTAGCCTTGACTGATTAGGTCTTTATTAGCTTCGACGTTCTTACATACACTACCCGCACCCTTAGCGCAGTAGTGCAGTGTTACTCCATTAACCTTAGTAGGTGATGGACCGCCAGGTTCGAGGCACTTAAAGAACACGTATGTGAAGTTGTAGTTTCTCCAGTTACCTATTCTAGCTACGTCTAGGTAGGTTATGTATGTGTAACCTGACGTAGTCATTACCCTCACTTCATAAGTCACTCCGGGCTTTAGGTATATGGGTGATTTGAATATGAAGGTTACGGACTCGCCGGGCTTAACGGCTACGGGTTTAGTACTTAGTGTGTCTCCTACCTTATATACCTCAAGGTACTCATCCGGGTTGTTCGAGTCGAAGGCTAGTCTAGGCATGCATTCTAAGTCATTTATCGTTACGTCTGATATGTAGACCGTATCACCTCCTAAGTTCTTAATCATTACCTCGACTAAGTCGCCTATTACGAATGGATTGTACAGCCCTAACTTAATTGGTCTAGTACCTTGACCCGACTCCGTACTGACCCCTACGACCCATAATGCGTAGAATGACATTATGGTGATCGTGACGGCTGTCATTATCGCTATAGCTACTACCCTAGACAAGCCTAACTTCGTTCTTCTCACGAAGAAACACCTCTCTAATAAGTACTTAGTACGTACCCTTTATAAGTATAAATACTTATTAAGGTATAAGTAGGTGCTAAGTACACGTAACTGCGGAGCTGTTTGGGTATCAATAATTTAAGCTACTTAACTCACTCTCAATACCCCTAGCTACGTCACTAAGCTCGTCGCAGACCCTCTTAGGTACTGCACTTACGTCTATATTCATAGGTACTACGGAGACGCATCCCTCAACCGTAGCTATGTGTACGTCAGTGCCTTCAGGTGCTTTAACGGGCTTAGTCTGTAGCCAGTAGTAGGGCCTACCCCTAGTATCTAGCCTCTCCTCGAACTTAGCTACCCACCTAAGCCTAGCTAACCTACCAACCTTAACGCACTCCCTAAACCTACTCATTGATGGTACGTTAACTGATAGTAGGTCAGTACCCTCGGGTAGTCCGTTACCTAGTACGTACTTAGTTAATCTCCTAGCAACTACCTTAACGACCTTAGCTAACTTAACCTCCCTAAAGTCCTCAAAGAACATTACGTCGGCTGAGAAAGCTATTGCT